>Ga0208157_1000111_pt1 | contig 54075 bp, 73 predicted proteins | sample 5_EtaG_FD_184077 | JGI IMG/M metagenome (GOLD analysis project Ga0208157, IMG submission 184077) | Marine viral communities from the Subarctic Pacific Ocean - 5_ETSP_OMZ_AT15132 metaG (SPAdes) (version 2) | ecosystem: Environmental > Aquatic > Marine > Oceanic | place: Pacific Ocean | collected...
ACCTGCAAGTGGTAGTGTGTCAGTTTCGCAACTGGTCTTTAAAAAATATTATAGCCTTCGGAACAAACCATACAAAGGGTATGTATAACATTTTAGATTTTCAATCCCATGTCCAATCTTTTGCCATAAAAAACGTAAGGGTCAATCTACCTGTAGTAAAATCATTCCCAAACAAATCTGTGGGTGCATGAATATGGTGTGCAGGGTAAGCAGTTAAACGATTGTATTTGTTATCAACACTCTCTATTTTATTTTTAGCACCGTCTAAAATAGATGTTCCTGTCCCTTCGGGTGGACTCGGTTTTAAATATACAACCCCTGCATATTCGCATTGATCGAAATGATATTTCTTATTCTCAAAGTCTGGTAGAGTTTTCTTAGTTCCTAAATGAGACAAATGAAAATGTGAAGATATAGAATACCCCTCTAGATTATAATGTTTACATACTGCCTGTCTGACTTCATCACTTGCAGTAATCAAATCTTCATTACCTATAACTTCAAACTCATCTGTTCTATATCCTCTCCAACCTACATCAATTTTAACTTGTTCACTATCAATATAATCGCAATCCAATGCCATCCTTCTTAATACATCAGGATTTTTAAAAAAATTGTCCTCAATCAATAAGTTCATCTTCTTCCCATTTCCCTAGTGGGCAAGCCTCAACAACAATCTTTGCTTTGGCAGGGATAAAACATCCACATTCCATACATCTTTTCTGTCTCTGGTCACAACTCGAACAACTTTTACATATCTCGATGCGTCGCCAATACATTTTTCTCGGAGTTACTAACTGCGAGTTCTTATCTCGTATTGTATCAACTATCCTCCCGATTGTCAATACGAGATTCTTTCCCTGTTGTAGTAGGGGTGGATATTTTTTCATAATAAAATCAAAGAATTAATAAGAACCTTTTATTGTATTAGAATTTATAGAACCTGTAACTGAGATACCAGAGGGGAATATTGCTGCACCTGCATCACCACCATCACCTGTGTTTGCAGTATCACCACCACTTAATCCCCACTCACCACCTGAAGCACCTGTCTCTCCAGTAGCACCTGTACCACCAGATGCTATTGTGCCTGTAAAACCACTACATCCACTAAATGCTGAACCTCCTCCACCAGATGCTCCTGCAAGTGAACCTGATTGGAAATTAAATCCTCTTCCTCTACCACCATCTCCACCAGTACCACCTGCTCCACCTGCAACAGTTTGTGGGTCTTGCTTACGACACTCAGCAGTTGTTAGAATCGTGCTTGCACAACCTGACCAGAACCACCATCCACCACAGTTACATCCACCTGCATTTGCACATCCACCAAATCTCTCGTACCCTGCTCCAAGATTACTACAGTCTCCACAAAATCCACATCCACTTGCTACTGTACCAAAAATATAATCAAAACAAGTTCCACTCTGTCCAGTAGCACCTTGAGCTCCATGTTCTCCAGCACCACCACCTCCATAAATTCTCGCAGTAGATTGTAGATTAACTTTTATATTATTTCCACCACCTGTGATTCCAAGTGCATCCCCACCGTCAGCACCATCAGGTCCTGTTGTCGTGGCATCAGCACCACATCCAAATATATCTCCACTTACATCTATTGTTAAATTATTTGCTCCTTGATCGACCTGTGCTGCCCTCAATGATGTTGAGTTAGAACCACAAGTTCCTTCTAAATTTAATTTCTTAACTATGTTTCTAGCTAAATTACCATTCCATGCCTGTGCATCAATATCAAAATTTATGTTTGTGTCTCCACTAGGTTGAGTCACATTATAAAATTTAATACTATCTCGTATCTGTGATGTCTTCCAATCAGAAGTTGTTGCAACATCAATATTCTCTGTTGCATCAGGTAGTATTGGATCAATATTAGTTGTATCAGTATTTCTTAAAAGTTCAGATGCAGAGATAGTTCCAGTTGGATTATTCAACCGAAATGTATTTCTCATCGCACTAAAACTTATAGCACCAGATGTGAAGAAAGGTCCTGTTTTAGAAACTGTGATTGCCATTATTCACTCACTACTGTAGCACCTTTCCAACCACCATTTTTACCATCAGTATTCACAATTTTGTTATCTGCTGTGCTTTTAGTTGCATATACTTTTTTCTTTGAATCATCATCAGACCAATGAACACCACCTGTCCAATAGACTGTTTTACCTGATAATCCTGTCTTTTTGATGTAGTAACCCATTTACCTTTTATTTTTATTTATCTTGTAACTTTTCTAGTACTGTCTTATTTTGCATCGGTGCAATGTCACTAAGTCCATTTGCATCAAACCAAGGCGCACTTTCCCAATCAAAACCCTCTCCAAATGTATTGTCAGGAGCCATAACATACCAATGACACTTTGCGTCTGGTATATCTACTGCACAAACTGCCCAATCATCTGCCCATTGTGGTACTTGAACGTACATTACAGGTAGATGATTAGCAAATAATGAGAGTATGAAAGAAAAGATAATCATTTATTTACAATAAGGTCTAATACTTTTTTATGAGAAATTTGTTTAATCTTTTTCTTCTCATTCTCCAAGAACTCATGATTACCCTGAGCGTCATTAAATATATCTTTACCATCAACTTTTGATAATAAGAAACTTTTAATTGATTCTCGATCAAACATCTTTAAACCATAGCAAACCTGAATGAAACTATCTAATCCCCAGAATGTTTTTTCCTTGTAACAAGTACGAGTATCTAAAAATTCTTCCTTACATTTCTCTTCAAAATTTCTAACCCAATTACATTTATTATGAGTCATATAGTTCCAAAACATTGAATCTGTTCGATTTGTACAGTAATGCAATGCAACAAAATCAATAATATCAGTATATAGTGTGCGATTTCCTTTATTAACAATAGTTCGATTATATTCAAGATCCTTCAAGGTAGAATTGATAATCATAAACTCTTGTATCTGTTGAATAATAATCTGAATACCAGTTGCTTCAAGTGGTTCAATAAACCCACTCGACAATCCTATGGCGAGACAATTACCCACCCAATAATCCTCGTAGTAACCAGGTTTATATCTTATTATTCTATCAGTCTCTAATCCTACATCAAACTTTTCTCGTAACCATTTATCATAATCATCTCGTGCCTCCTCATCTGTTGTAAATTTAGATGAATACAAATATCCTGTACCAAATCTATCTCCAATCGGTATTTGCCATATCCAACCATTCTTTGTTGCTTCACAAGTTGTGTATGCAGGTGTCTCCTTAAAATCATAAGGGACTTGCTGTGGTATCGCACGATCTATTGGTAAAACATCAGAAGTATCGTGCCAAGTAGGATTCAAATGTCTGAATAAAACAGAATTGAAACCAGAGGCATCTACAAATAAATCTGCTTCAACAACACCACTATTCTTACACTCAATTTGTGTTATCTTATTGTCTTGTACAATAACATTTTCTACCCTGTCATCTATAAATTTAATTCTATTTTTTAATCTATCTGTAATGTATTCACAAAATACCTTTGTATCAATGTGCATTGCATATCCATAATCCTCAAAAGGTTTATTTGGTATAGTTGTAGCTGCAGTATTATAGTTTGTACCACCATTAAACTCTCCAGATGGTATTGAATATATCGCACTTGTATTAGTGCCTATCTCTGAATTAACTTCGGCAAAACCATGAAAGTAATTTGTATTCGGAATCCAGTTTTTAAAATTAATTCCCAATTTAATTGTTGCCTTACCACCAATATCTTTAATAAGTTGCTTTGTTGATACACCCAAATGTGCTAACAACAATCTAAAGATAGGTGTTGTACTTTCTCCTACTGAAATGTTACCTTTACTAGCATCATATATTAAACTTATATCTACCTTTTCATTCCAATAACTTTTCATCATAGCGGCAGCTGCTAAACCAGCAGTTCCCGCTCCTACAATAACAATTTTTTTCATAAATTAAGCGACTGTTGCGACTCCAACCCAATTAGTTACGTTAGCACTTGAATCTCCATCAGGTAGGTATATCTCAACTCTATTTGTTGTTGTATTATATATTACCGCACCTGTTCCAATGCCACTTGCACTTTGACCTGTAGCAGTTGTTTTAGTATTTCTAACTGTTGTAGACATTTCAGGTAAGAAAGCCCACGGTGAAATGCTATTTTCACCTGCTCTTCTAAGGTCAATACTTCCGTTAAGTGTATCTCCTATTGTACCAAATCCTATCTTAGATTGTCTTGCAAAGTCAAATCTAATCTGTGCATCAAATAATGCAAATCTATCACCAACAATCTGTAAATTACCAGCACTAAATGACGGATCAGTTTTAATTGAAGTTGTGTTAATACCAATGGTTTCAAACATTGATGTACCAACTGCTTTCAATCTAGTGCCAGGATTTGTAGTTCCAATACCTACTGAAGAGAATGATGCTGTTGCCTGTTGGAAATCAATATCACAAGCTGGTATTGCAGAACTAAATCCAATCTTACTTGTAACATTAATTTGTTTAAATGTAGATATACCAGATGTTGTGAGAACATTTGTTCCTTCAATTACATTACCTAATGATAGAGAACCTGTAATTGTACCACCGACTGATAAATTTCCACCTACAAATGCGTTACTTGTGACTGTAGATGTTCCAACCACATGGAGTTGATGTGCTGGATTTGTAATTGCGATACCTAACTTACCATCGTTAGTAAGTCTTGCTCTTTCAGTTACATTATCTACAAACTTAAAGTTACCTGATCCACTATTACTATCTCCATCTAGTATAAAGTTTAGATCACCTGTATCATTATTGATTACATCAAATGTATTTGACTCATTTCCAAATCTTAATATACCTGTACTCTTACCTGCACTTACTGAATTACCTACACTAACTTTTGTTGTGCCACTATCAGATACAATCTCAACAGATGTGTTTGCTTCTTTTCTAATTGAGACATCTAAACCAGGAATTGCAGTTCCGATTCCAACTTTACCTGTGTTTAATGATGTAAATGCTGTACCACCTGTGCCAACATTAATCTCTGTTGATGCTGTGGTTACACCTGAATTAATATCACCAGATACATCACCTGTTAAATTACCAGTTACATTACCAGTAACATTTCCTGTTAATGCTCCATCAAAACTCGTAGATGTTGTTACACCCGTTACATCAAGTCCAGCAGTATTGAATGTAGCAGCAGTTCCAACATTGACTAAACTCGTAACTGACAGTTGTGAAAATGTTGATACTCCTGATGAATTGATATTTCCTGTTACATTACCAGTTAAATTACCAGTTACATTACCTGTGACTGCTCCTGTTAAATCTCCAGTTACATTACCAACAACATTACCAGTTAATGCTCCAACTAAACTCGTAGCAGTTATGATACCAGATGCACGAATATTACCAATCGAATTGATACCAACTCCTATCTTACCTGTAGCAGATGGATCTCCACCAACTTGGAAACTCTGTCTAGGATCTGTGGTAGCGATACCAACATTACCTATTGCATATATTGAAGTAAACCCTAAACCTAAATTAACATCTTCCCATTGTGATGTAGGTAGGTTTGATAATGTTGAACCGTCACCTTTAAATGATGTTGCTGTTATTACTCCACTATTACCTATTGTTATTGCACTTCCAACTTGAATCTCTGTGATTGTAGAAACACCAGATACAAATAAATCTGATGCTGTTACTAATCCAACAACCTTTGCTGTTCCTCTTACATCTAAAAACTCAGATGGCACGGAAGTTCCGATACCAACCAAGCCATTAGCGTTAACGATAAAATTATCTTCGTCAACTTGTACTCCGTTTCGGAAACTAAATGATTTTCTTATACTCGCCATCTGTGGTATTTTTAGTTATTTATTAGGATAGTGCGTCTACTTTCGCAGATAGTTCTTTAATTGCCTGTATTAAAACAGGAATTAATTTATGATAATTTACTGCTTTAACACCATCATCCCTAGTTGTTGTTATGCCAGGTAATCCAAGTGCTTCAACTTCTTGTGCAATCACACCAGTATCATCTCCTTGTAGGAAAGTATCACTATTAGATTTCCAATTAAATGTATTACCAGTAAGTGCTTTCACTTTGTCTAGTGCATTTGGTATAACAACAATGTTCTCTTTTAAGTTTCTATCTGATGATGAGAATGCAGTAATATCTCCACCAACATGAAGATCATTATTAATTCCAACACCACCACTTACGACTACCGCACCAGTTGTCTTACTGGTTGAGTTTGTGGTTGATTGAACTGCAAGAGTTCCAGATACTGTGGTTGCATCACTTGTTGCATTTCCAAGAGTTACATTACCTGTAGCACTTAAAATACCAGCAACATTTAAGTCATCAATAACTTCAACTGATCCAGCAGAACTAATTTTAAGATTGCCAGATTTAGTATCAATGGTATTGTCATCAGTTTGTGCAACTTTAATATTACCAAACTCAACAGCACCACCATTAAATGTACCAGATATTGTTAAGTCACCACCAATATAAACACTCTTCGCAATACCAACACCACCAGATACAATTAAGTCACCTGTAGTTGTTGATGTTGATTGTGTTCCTTGTGATAATGTAAGTGTCTTTGATATAGATGTATCAGCATCAAATCTGACATCTTTACTAAAGTTAACAGGACCATCGAACTGAGATAGGATTGTTCTTGATGTTCCACCTTCAACCTTAAGTCTTTCTTTGATTGTTACTTCATCAAATACAACACTTAATCTTGATGGATCTTCACCTGTTACTGTTGGAACTGGAGCGTCAAATGTTTTCTCCTGTCCAGTTGATGAACTAACTCTCTTGTTACCAATAAAGAAGTCACCTTCGTTGTTCATACCAGTGTAAACAACCTGTCCACAAGATCTTTCTTGTGATTGAACTAAGAACTCTTCTCTTTCTGTAAGAGTCTTAACCTGAACTTGAGGTAAACCAGTTGAATAGTTACCAGGACCATAACCAATGTATTCAAATGTGTGACCAGAAGCACGAATGATTGATGGTCTTCTAAATTCAATTGGTATTGGTGTAATTTTCTTAACTAATGATCCAGTTAAATGATCTCGTTTGATACTTCCCAAAGCACCACGAACAACACCAACCTCATCTAATCCACTACCAGATAATTCTGATGTGGTAACTCGTAGTATTTCTCCATCTATCTGAACATATGAACCTAGTGGGAAACGAATCGCAGTTCCAATACCAGCATTTGGCACTTGAACTTTCATTATTGAACCAGTTGTTAAATCATCTGTTAGATTTAAAACTTCATTATTATAGAATGATAAACCTCTAGTACCAAGATTTTCTCCATCAGCACCAGATGTTGCATCACCAGCACTCATACCATGTTGTAGAACAAATGCTCCACTTAAATTAGCATCTGTTTTCGCAGAGAAGGTTTTAATTCCAACTCTTTCCTTAACTGTAAAGTCACCTAATTTATTATTTGAACTATCAATAATTCTAAATGGACTTCCGATTGTCAATCCGTGAGCAGAACTACAGGTAAATGTTGATACACCACTAACTGATTCAAAATCATCAGATGATATTGCTACAGCAGGACCTATATTTAATGCAAACTGACCTGATAAGAATGAAGTATCACCACCTGTCTTTGCAATCGCAACAGTTTTAGTAGATGGTACTGAAGATATTCTGAAGTAACCATCAGTTAATGTTCCAATTCCAGTTACTTGTAATACATCACCAATGTTTGATGAGATACCGACTGAAGTAAAGGTAGCTGCTGCACCAATACTTGGTGAACCTATAAATGTAGGGTCAAACTCTAATTTTTCTGCACCATAACCAGATCCACCATCAGTAACATCAAATTTAGTTATTGATCCACCTGATATTGTAACCTTTGCAGTTGCACCATCCCAAGTGGTTGTTCCTTCATTGAATAATTTAATATTATGATATGTTCCGTTATCATATCCAACTCCACCTGTGAAGTCAGAGTAAGTTACGATACCACTCAATCCATGCTCTCTATCAAATGTTAATGTAGAGACACCAGTTGTTGAGTCAACACTTGTAATCTTAAGTCCTCTACCAAAATCTTGTAGTAACTTATCGTTTGCTTCTCTAGTAATACTATTCTTCAAACTATTGGTTACAACATCACCAATTGGATTTCTTCTTGCAAATGATACAGAAGATGGAGGATTGTCGTTTATATTATCTTTATCTTGCTGTGGATATAAATCAGAAACATTCTGACTATACTTTTGATCCGTAAATTCAGTATTGATTGCATTGTCTGCTTTTAATACGAATAGATGATAGATACCATCTTGTACATCTTTGATGTAATCACTTATTACTTCACTTCGATAGATGTAGTGATTTGATTGTAAATCGTTTCTTTGGAATCTTGGTAAACTCGTAGTTCTATCAGATGTATCACTTGTAAAGTTTCCAGTATTATGAACTGAACCATTAGTATCAGTAGTTGTATGTTGAAACTCCTTGTCACTATTGATTGCTGATACTGAGAATGTACCATTAAATGCAGAGTTTGCTACACCAGTAGTATTATTTGAACTCTTTACATTAAGAATATTAATCTTATCATTAACATTCAAATTGTGTGGTAACTCTGTTCTTACAGTAACTGTGCTTCCAGCAGCTGAACAGGTACTGATGAATCTTGGGTTACGATCAAAGAATACATCACTTGCATCAATTGTTCTTAATGAGAAGTCTGTGCTTGCTCTTACACCAGTTGTACTTGATTCCTGTATGACGAAACCATCATTAGGATCTTTTGCATTTGGTGCTTCTTTTGGTACAACAACACGAACTGTATATAATCTTTCATCAAGTGATCTAGAATCTACTGTTCTAGAGATTGTTGTTACATTACTCTTTGAAGTAAGTCCAGTTACACCTTGAGTTTCAAGTGAAGTGTAAATATCGTTTGTTGTTGGAACATGAACGAACCAGTTTTTATTTACAGTATCAAACTGAATAGGTGAACCTATATCACCAGATGATTTGTCAGATACTCGACTCTCTACGAATAATTTTGTTCCACCAAAGACTGTAATCGCAACATTATTTTGTGCGTTAGTTACAGAAGATGCAAGTTTGATTTCTGTTGATGATATTCTAATTACAAAGTAAACTGTATTAACTTCTATGTTTTCTGGTAAGTCACCATCATCACTAAACACACGGATTTTTTCACCTGTTTGGAGTGTATGAGTTCCTATTGTGAAAATATTTGATGAGGCAGTATCATTTTGTATGAATGATGGACCTGACTCAACTCTGAATAGTTTTGAACTTATACTTGTACCTGTGACTACAGAAGATGCAGCACTTACAACACTATCAGTCATATTGATAGATGCTGTCTTTATTGATCCACCTGCATTTAATGATAAGACATCATTTGATTTTGCACCAACACGATAACCTTGAATGATTACAGGTGGTTTATCATCAAAGTCATTGAATCCAAATAAGTATAGATGACTTGAGATACCTACTGATGTAGTAAGTCCAACATCTAATGATTGCCAATCAACTGTAACTGGACTCTCAGTAATAGCTCTTGGTGTGATTATATTACTGATATATGCTGTATCGTCTTTACTAAATGCTGATTTCTTAAATCCATCAGATGTAAGTGCAATCTGTCCAAAGTTTGAGTTAGAGTTAGTAACTGATGCGTCACTACCTGTTTCTGCACTGAAATGTTTATTGAATCCAATCGCAAATACGGATACGATCTGCATGATCGCATCATTCTTCATATCAATGTGAGTTGTCTCGAATCCTTTTCTGTAGATAGCATCACTATCTAAATGATAAACTGTTGATGGATCTAGTGAAGAAGACTCTTTTGATAATGAAGCACCTTTTGAGAGTTGAATTGTAATACCTTCATATGCTCTTGAAGTAGGATTATATTTTACAAATGCTCTATCGTCTTTCTGTAGTGAGATACCAGTGAACTGTGCGACAACAATACTTCTAAATCCAGTTGCCTTCGCACCATCGGCAAGAACACCATTCATACCAAATACAGAACGTAATGATACGTTAAAGATATAAGGTGATGCACCTGTCACCGTATCAGTTTCAATCGTAATTGTTGCAGAAGATACAGATTGTGGTGTTGCTAATAAGTTTGGTCTGACAAATGGAAGTAAGTATGTAAATTGTGTTCCACTTAATATACTTGCAACCTTTGTGGATATATTATAGTCTGGTACTGAAACTCCTTTGACCTTTATCGGTGTTCCACTACTCAAACCGTGAGGAGTTGTGGTTGTTACTGTGATAACATTGCCTGGTGTTGAACCATCACCAGATATAAGTGTAGAAATACTGAGTGGATCAGATGCAAATGCACCAACGATTTCAAACTCAGGTCTTTGTGGTGCAAATCCTTCGGTTGATGTTGGATATTTCTGATCAATATCCCTTGTAGATGCTACATTAAATGCGTTTGATAACTTTGCATAGTATATCTCTAAGTCAGTTAATCCAAATCTATTATCAATGTTTACACCATCAGCATACTCAAAACAAGTTAGTTTGTGGTGTGAGAAACTAGGAGTAGACTGATTATTTGCAGAGAAATCAATCGGGTCTGTATAAACTAAACCACCTTCATCACCATCAAAAATAGAGAACTGCCAGAAGTAACAAGTACCAGTTACACGGAATAGTGCTGTGCTAGGTGCTGATGGATCAGTTGGGTTAGGAACATATTTTGGTTTTATCTTTGTCTTTCTTAAATCTAGTCCAACGATTGATGTACCACGAGGAACAATTACACCACCATTGATACTATTAAATTTATAAAGTATATTATCTTCTTGTGCTAAATCAAAATTTGATGTTAAATCTAGTGATAGAGTAGTTTGTGCTGCTGTTTCTGCACCAGAAGGTGATACTGCTGTTGCAGTTGATCCCACATCCTTTAATGCAAAACCAGGTCTATTATCAACTTCATGCTCGCCAGGATATATTAATATAGTTGTTCTTTCAATTAAATCGTTATTTGCTCCTCTTACATACGAAAATCTCGAAGATTCAAGTAAAGCACGTTGAATTGTTTTAAATGGTTGTGCCAGTGAATTACCTTGATTCGTGATAGCATCAGTCGAATCAATGTCATTTGGATTCACATAAAGAATACGACCTTCAGTATTCTTGACAAAATTCTCTAGTTTATTAAGGGGCATCTTCGTATTATCGTCAAAATATTGCTATGATCTATTTAGTTAGGTTGATTCTTCCTGTTCGTAAAGATACTCTAGATCATCAGGTAAAAGTTCGGGGTTTTCCAGTTCTACTGGGTAATAAAGTGGATGTAATTCCTCCATTATTAGATATCCATACATTTTATACATGTATTCTGGATTATATGTGCGATTTTCATCTGCTACTTTACACAACTCCTCATCCCATGTATGTCCAAACGGTAACTCATCAAATGTAAATGGAATTCCATTGATAAAATACATCTTCACTATCATTTTACCATCGTCAAACCAGCAAAATTTAGTAGAGAGTTTGTACATACAGGAAGTTTTGGCAAAGTAATTTATTTAGCTTGCATCATCATTCTCAAGAATATGAATTCTGATGATTTCATCATCAACATCTTTTTCACGTTTTTTCACTTTACGAACATTATCTAGTGTCTTTTTATTAGGAGATTTCTCCTTATTCATGTTTTTTTTGCAAACCACTTTATTTATGATCTTATACTATCATATTTAATTAGTTCAATTGGAAGTGTATCATTACACACTTTAAGAACTCTCATAAATTGATCAACATCGTCACAAGTCACTTTTTTTTCTCTACCTTCATCACTTAGAACAAGAAAAGACCTAGCACAGATGTCCACAATGACACCAACAACCGAATCATCTAACATACAAAAAATACTTGCGAAACTCATTATAGTGTATATGTCCAGTCGTGTCAACTAGGTTTTCATAATGTAGCAAAGTGCGTAGAAAGGTGGTCTGTTCTCGTGCGACTGTCCACCACCTGCGTTACTCATACTAAATGTATCAGCAGGATAACCACCAGCACCACCATAACTAACTGAAGTAGAACCTCCACCTGGAAAATATTTCTTATTATCGAATGTTGTATCGTGTTTATGTGATGGTATTTGATTCAATGTAAGAGTAACACTCTCTGCACCACCAGTATCATTTACATCATAATCACCATTGCTTGCATCAAAACCAACAACAAACTTACCAGATAAATTTGGTGTACTGTTATTTCCATCACATAAAACAAATCCTGTTGGAATATTGTTAGAAGCACCAGACCATAATAAAATTACACCACTTGGTAATAATCCAGAACCAGATATAGTCCCTGAAACAGATAAACTTCCAGTTACTGTTATCCCACTTGAAGTAGTAACTAATCTCTCGTTTCCATCATGATATAAAACAGTTCTTGCATTATTACCACCATGCATCTTTAACATTGGTCTCCAACCCTGATCAAAGAATTGATAAGCTCCTGGTCCATCTCCACCATTTGATTTAAATATCAGTCCACCAGACCCTTTCTCTTTAATTAATGAAGTTCTATTATCACAAACTGAATCGCCATTAGAATCAGTTTGATCCTTAAGTTCATTAGTATGATATATTTGTAAATCATCTCCTGTTCCGAAAATAGCTTTCGATTCATCAAGAAATTTCAATGAATTTTGAGATTTATCAAATGTAATAGATGATATTCCATTAGTTCCATGAAATTCAATATTGTCTTTAAATGTTGATATTCCTGATACATTTATAGCATTAAATGTTGATATTCCTGATACATTTATAGCATTAGTAACATTAAGAGTATCACCAGAAAATGTTACATCACCTGTAAATGCAGATGGTGAGGTAATATTAATTGATTTTACTGTTAAATCGTCATTTTCAAAATTATAATTAAGTTTTCCTGTAATAAAGAGATTCTCAAAGGAATTATTAGGACTTTCTCCGATATTAAAATCTTCTGGTATAATTGCCATTTATTTTAAATTTGGTAAATTGGGAACACTTGGTAACTTGGGAGCTTTAGACAAAGCACCAGGTAGATTACTAATTCCACCTCTGTACTCACCACTAAATGTTAATGCTTTTTTATTTCCCCCTAAGAAAGCTGCTTGTGCTACACCTGCAATAACAGGTAGATTTCCAAGTCTACTCTTAAGAAATATATTACTACTTTGTCTCGTTATTCTTTTAGATCCAACAACCACAACTGTTGAAGTTTCTTTAGAACCAATTTCTATTCTCTCTCCAAGTATTGAAGTTTGATTTGCTTCATTACCAATTTTAACTTTTGCACCTTGCAATACTAATTCATTTGCTGCTTCTAATACAATGTTTTTTCCATATATTCTTATCCAACCTTTTTCGGCAGTCATACACATATCACCATGATGTGCCATAGCAACATAACTTATTTGACTATCCTTATTTTTAAAACCAGTTTGTATTTCTAAAGTTCCGTCTGCCTCTATCGTTGCAAGTCCACTACCATGTAGTGCTTGCTGATATTTCATACCTTTATCAGTAACAGAATAAAGTTGATATGCAACAGGACCTGCAACACCAACTGGTCCGTTTGACTCTATAACAAGATTCGGACCAAAGACATCTAGTACTCTACTTTCACTTTTACTTTCAGACATAATTAATATCCATATCCTCCACCTGATGAACCACTACTTGGAGGTGGTGAACTTGGTGGTGGTGAACTAGGTGGTGTTGGTGGTGGAGTATTATTTTGTGACTCATCAACTGGATCACTATAAGTATCCATAGTTGATGTGCTTGGTGTAGTTGTTTCAGTTTCAATTTCACTTTCTTCTATTAATTGTTTAATTGATCTTAAATTAACTTGAGTAGAACCAACATTTGATGAAGGAGAACCACCAGATCTTAAACTTTCTTGTGGAGTAGCATATATTATAGCATGTGCAGAAGAAGTATGAGCTGCTCCTACCATTTTAACACCTCTTGTTGGATGCAAGTGGAAAGGTCCATTATAAGGTTTACCATTAACATATCCAACTATACCATCTCTTGGTGTAATACAGTCAATAACATTTGTAACTCCTGTCTGTGTCGATATTCTTGTCATTACTGGAGTTAGTATTGCACCACTTCCTGTTATTGATATTGGATTAATAGTAGGTAAACCACGATATGCCTTTGTATTTTTACACATTTCTGTGATAGATCCACTCTCATCAACCTTACATATTTTAAAATCACCAAATTCATCACCTAAATTATATCCCAATCCACCATCTTCTATTTCAACACGATCAACAAATATATCTGTTTCAGCATCTGCAGGATAATATAATCCCTCTGAAATCATAATAACACCAGTTAATTGTCCAAATGTAGGTGAATTTGGATCTTTATCAATAGTTGCACGACCATAAGCACCATAACCCTGATCACAATTATCTACAAATGATACAATTGGTTCTTCTGTGTAACCCTCACCTGGATATTTGATATCAACACCAATAATACTCGCAGTTACTTTAACATCTTCAACTAAACTTGTAAAGTTTTGACCAGGATTAGCAGGATCGGGTATTGACTTCACCTGTTCATCAAGTTCTTCAATAAAGTTTCCAAGTATTACATCACCAACAGCACCTTCACCTCCACCACCAAAGAACTCAACTCTTGGTAGTCCACAATCTAAAATGTTTCCTGTATTACAATTTGCATCTTCTCTTTCAGCATCCCCGCCAAATATTGCCCAGTCCTTAATACCATCAGGGTCAAGACTATCTCCTATTTTATCAAGTCTTTTTGCTCCTTTATTAAACGCATTAGCAATAAAATTTTCTTTACTTGCATCACTACTTGGTTTCTTTGAACCTTTTTTCAAACAATATTCTTTCTGAACGTGACACTTACCTCCTCCACCAGCAGCACAATTTAAAAGTCCCTGAACTTTGCCAAGTATACTCAAACCACCTGCAAGCACACCCTTTACAGAACCAAATGCTTTTCCAACTACACTGAATAAACTGTTGACTGGAGCAAGTAAAGGACCTACAATTGAATCCATTACATTGCTTATTTTATTTGTAATCGCACCAATAAAATCTTCAACTGCACACTCCGCAGGGTTTACAAACCCCTTTTTTAACATATTCACAAGCATATTTTTGATTGTACCTTTTAATGCTTTCTTGATTGTAGATCCAAGACATCCAAAAGCACTAAACAATCCATTAATTGGTGCAAATGCAGCATTACCAAACGCATCAAATTGAGCAACAGCAGCAATAATATTTGTTATTTTATTGAAGATAAAGTTTTTTGCTGCCAACATTCCAAGACCAACAAATTCACTTAATTTGTCTTGTAAAAGAGAACTCATACTAGAAGTAAAACCATCCATAGCATCAGATATCTCTGTCACTGTTGAATCAAGGTTACTAACCATACTGAAAGCGCCACCTAACCCACCAGATGCTCCTTTCAGAAAATTATTTAAAATTCCTTGAATTTTTGTAGGATCATTTTTTGGGTAACAATCGTATGATACTGCTAATGGAATACATGTCATATTTTTATTTATCCTTCATTAATAGGTGGTTTTGGTGGGAAAAGTCGCAAACTCGCTATATCATATCTATTTTTTCTTATATCTCTTTTTGCACTTTCGGCGAGACTAGACTCAAAATAATTTTGTTCAACACCTTTATCTATTTGCTGAATCATGTATGACTGATAGTTCCGATCATTTTCTGCCTCACTTAATTTAGAGTCAAATATTTGATCTCTTACTTCAACTTCTGATTTATTATTAATCATAAACCTTATTTGTTGCGATGTAATTGAACCATCCTTTTTCGGTGGTGCATTTTCAGCTGTTCTTAAAGGGGTTAATTTTTTTTCAGCATCATCTATTACACCATCTCGATTTCTATCATAACCAACTTCAGATAATGTATCTGATGTATCACCTGCATTTGATTTATTGTAAGTTTTTGGGTTTAATGGAGTTACGCCTGGTGTGCCAGGTCCGATTTGTTCATTAAATTCACCACTTAATGTTTTATTTTCTTTAAGTGATCCATAAAATCCTTTTGGTGTATCAAATTTACCAGTTTTACCATATGTGGGATTACCTCTTTCATCCTTATGATTGATTGTTTTTGTTGTTCTTGGAAAAGCACCTATGATGAATTTTGGTGCTGCTGTCCCTCCTCCTCGAACACCAAATACCATGTCACCTTGACTTAATCTTACTGATCTTAATTTATAAGCAGCACCAGTTCCAGCCGTTGTAGGTAACAAAACAGTTGCATATGTTAAATATGAATCTTCTATTTGGTCAGTATCTGAGTTATCCCCAAGAATACGAACCTTATATCTCCAACCAAAACCATCGTCTAGTTGATCTTCTTGATCAGCATATGCAACTATCTTTCCAATCCAAAATTGACCACCTTCTTTACCATAAAGTGATTTTTTACTTGGATCTATAAATTGTGAGCCTTCTTGATTCATTTTTTCGTATTGTAAAGACCGTAACCATCACGAGCAAGTGTGAGTGATGTAAATGAATTACTTGAGTCAAAGTGATGACACAGATGCAGTATTAGATAAAAACCACTTCGATGTAAATTATAAGCTATTTCAGTTTTGTTATCTTGAGTTATATTTTCAAAAAGAACTCTAATAACTTGTCCTGCCTCTAAATTTACGTTGCATGGCACTTGAATATCCACAAGTTGTGCATGAAGCATACCATATTTCATCATTGCTCTTGGTTCATATTCTGAAGGGTTGTCTATTATTGAAGATCCCTCATCATAATTTAAGACATATGAAAATGTTTTACAAAAATTATCATTACTATCGGTTCCATTATTCTGATCATTTTGTAAATTTTGATTGTCTACCTTTCCTAGAGTCCCTTTTGGATTATTATCCACTTGAATAATTTTTTCTTTATACTCACCTGTTATTGAGTCAATTGTACAAACACGCACCTTATATTGACCATTTCTTATGGCAGTCATTTGATCTTGATCCCTTCTTACAACAGGAGGTTTTAGAATTTTAAAATTATTAGTGTCATTATCTAAATTGGCTTCTAGCAAACTACCATATCTATATTGGTGTGTTCGTTTATAATTAAGATCACCATTACCATAGTCTTCTATACCCTTTTTAATCATCCCATGTATTGATTTAAAATGAAATCCACTTTTTGTTTCAAAGAAAAAGTAACCAGGATCACCCTCCAAGGGTTGTGCTTTTTTACACAATTTAAGGATAGTGTCTAATGGTGGTTGATTATCACCAGTAAGTTTTATCGTATTTTTAGTATCTTCAACAAATACTCTACCATCTGGTAATTTTAAACCTCTTCTATCTTGTAGAATTTTTCTAACAATTTCACTTATTGGTGCATCTGGATATGATTTTTTAACTGGACTATTTGCACTGACAAAAGCGTTTGTAGAAACCATTGGATAAAATGCACTTTGTTTATTACCAGTATCAAAATTATATGGACTTCCAGTTATTACAAATGATTTTCTATCTCCTCCAGTGGAAAAATTACGACCTTGAAAAGATAACCTACCAGATCCTGTTACTATTCCAAATAAAACTTCTTCAAATCCCTCTACTGGTAAAGCATCTTTCAATGTACCAGATGTACCTTCTTTATTATTAACAGTTCCACCTGTGTCTAATTCTAAAAAACTTCCAGTTAACATAGGTGAATAAATGCTTTCATAATAATTCACTCCTAATATTTTTCCTTTTATATCTATTTCTGTTTCTTGACCACCTTGATCTGTTAATAATAGTTCTAACCTACTTTTTAATTTTTTTAATACTCTGAAACTACCAAAGTTTGAAGGACCTGCAAATGACATATTAATCTCCTGTTTTAATTTCTGTGAATACGTATGTCACTGCAGCGGATTCTTCCTCATTAAATTCATCTCTCAGATTCAAATCAGAGATTAAATCCTTTGTATTTATTTTAAATTTGTCTCCATTATTACTAATTAATTCATTATTAACTGTAACAATATTAGGTATTTCAGTTTTATTATTTTTAATAAATTTACTAAGATTAAATGTTTCCTCTTTACCATCCTTAGTTACTGCTATATTTTCTCCTTCTTCGTCAATCTCAAATGTGGCACCAGTTGATAATGTGCCAGTTTTATTAAATGTCACATCCTTTTCATTAAAATTAATTCCTGCTGTGTCTGCTTTTTTAAATCTTTGTTGAACAATATCATATTCTTTTCTTAAATTTTCCATTAATTTTTCAATTTCAAGTTTATCTTTTTCTATCTTTTTGTATTCGTTTGTTTCTTTTTCTATTTCTTTAAATTGTTTTTCCCTATCTTCTGATTCAAACAATGCAATAAACCCCCTTGTTCCCTTTGAAACATTATCAACAATACCTTTTATAAATTTTACATTTTTATCCAATCCCTCTCTTAATTTTTCTAGTTTTTCTTTTAATTCATCAATATTATTAATAGCAACACCAACAAGAAGAAGAGATATCAATTCTACAACACTTGTCATCATGTTTTTTCCCAAACCTCTTGGCAAGATTTTATTAATTCTATTGGTTGATTTTTTAAATTCTGATGGTATTTCTAATTTTTTTTCTTGTTTTTTTCTCCTTCTTCTTAAAATAGATACTGCCTTTAGTTTTTTTGTTCTTTTTCTTGTATCAGAAATTTTCCTAAGAGATGTTGATAACATACTATTAAGATTTTCTGCTGTTAGTTTTAACTTTTCTGCTGCTTCCATTTAATTATATACCAAGTCAGAGAAACCAAATAACTTAGGCACTTGTTCCATATATGGATTTAAAACATTCATGGATGCGATTGTATTTATATCTGTAGCTGGAAGATTATTCTGTTTAAATTCTTTTATTTTATTATTTTTTCTCAAATCTACTGTACCACCATCAATTACTTTTACTGGTGGTATTGTTTTATTTTTTAAAAGTTTTTTATATTCTCTTTCAAGTGCTTGTTTATCACTTAAAAAACTTGATAAGTCAGGAATAAAAAATGGCAATCCTGAAGATCCCTCTTCTTTTTGGAACTTTTTATATAATTCCAAATTGGATAAACTCATTAATTCTCTATAAGCTTTAACCTTTTCTTCATCAGGTTGATTTGCAAGAACAAAATTATTTTCCAAGAAACGAATGAATTTTTTATCAGATGTAGATTTTTTTCCAAGAACTCCTTGTGGATCTATCAATCTTCTTAATCTTAATAAATTCTTTTTAACAGTTGGATCTTCTTCATTTAATACTTCTCCAACTTTTTTTTCTCTTTTATCAAAAAATCCTTTAATAATGTCACTTTTATTTGTTAATAACTTAAATACACCAAAAGTTAATGCAGCAATAGCTAATGTTTTTAAAAGAACAGGAGATGATAAAACTGCTACTGCCAATTTAAGAAATTTAAAAACTTTAAATAATGTGAATCCTAATTTAAGTCCAACTAATATACCACCTGCTATCGCAATACTTTTCCAATTTTTAGTTGTCCAGTTGTATATGCCTTGCAATTTCTCTTGAAAATCCTCATCTTTCAAAAGTCTCATCAAATTTGTTCCAATTATTCCCGTACCTAAAATTAATCCAAGTTGTTTTAACTGATCAAAGATACCAACAAATGGTTTAATAGTTGCTTTTCCTAATTTTTTAACTATATTTGATTTTCTCTTTGCTTCTAATTCCTCTTCTTTTGTACCCCTTTTATCATCTTGATTTAATTTTCTCTGGTTTTGAAATGCCGCCTTCTGTTCCTTGATTCTTTGATCCATATCAAGTTGTAATTTTTGTGAAATTACACCTAATATTTGAGTTGTACTCATTAGAGACTCTTCTAAAGTATTAACTTTAGGAGTTATTTTTTCACCTATCTCTATCTTTTGTGTCTTAAATATATTTTTTAATAATGTTATTTTTCTTTCATTATTAGTAACTCTCTGAGTTAAATCACCCGAACCTATTTTAAATGTGGTACGATTAATCTTAGGCTTGCCACTCATGGCTTCCATCTTGTTAGAAAAATTTTCGTATACAGGAGATGACTTATCCATTTTGTCTTTGTTGTGCCTTTAAGTTTTCTTCCTCGATGTGTTGCTGAAGTAAAGATACATAGATATCTTTTTCCCAAGGTATCATGTTTTCAATCTCAGTTAAAGAGTATTTATGATGTTGAATCAATGCAAAGTTTATCTTATAGTATGCCTCAAGATTCGTATGAGCCATACTTAGTTGAAAAAAGATGCTAACCCTTCTAATATAACGGTTGATTCAACATTTGTTTTAGGATTTTTGACTTTGACACTATGAGTTAGTTTGGGCATAGTAGCAAAGAAATCCTCAATCATCTTAAATTGTTTTGTATTAAGTTGATCAATAAATTCTTCAAGTTCTTTCTTAGTTGATTCAGATGCATTCCAACTCTCTTCATCGTTAAAAATCATATCAATACAAGATATAATCATATCAAGTGTTGTTTTTACCTCACTAGAATCTTCAGCGGATTCAAAATTACTATTAATAAATTGTTCCATTGATGGATATTTAAGTTTAATAGAAAGTGAATCATCTAACTTGACGATATTTTTATGATTTTTATCTTTCTTTATCTTAATAGAATCAATGTCTATTGAAACTGGCACGGAAGTAATATTATCATCTGGGCATGTTACATTAACTTCAACTTGTTCACCAACAGATTTTGAACGAACATTTAAAAACAAATACTCAATGTCAAATGTTGCAAGATTTTCAAGTTTAACACCCTTTGAGAGGATACATGAGCATAATATATCCACAACAGCTTGTGTAATCTGTTTTGTATCTTCTGTTTCTAGTGCCATTATAAGAATTTTTTCTTCTCGCACAAGAAAAGGTCTATACTTTAGTTTTTTACCTGATGAAGGTAACACCAATTCGTAAGTAGGTGTATTAATTTTTGGTAAAGGCATAATGAATATTCAATTCAGTAAAATTATTTATATGGGTTTTCTAACCGTTTACTATATAGCGGTCATAATTGAAGTTTACAGTAACTTTAAGTATGTCAGCAGGTCCGTAGGTAACTGGGATGGTATCAATACTTTTTGGAAATGCATTGACAAATCTATATCTAAGAGTTCTTTTATAATTTTTTTCAAACTTATTAATATACATTGTATTGCATTTATATGAGTCAGGGTATCTCATTCTGCGATAAAAAGCACGATGATCTTGTCCCACAGCATTATTAGAACCACTTGCGATGTATTCCATCCAACCCTCGAAAATTTTAAGCAATGTATAATCCTCATCAATATAAAAAGAATAACTTATATCAGTATAAAATCTCGTATGTGCAAATTGTTGAGGTACTCCCATAAAATTATCTTTTACTTCAGCTGTTGCAAGTGCTGAAGTGGGTAATAATGCATCACTACACAAAATACCTAACTGCCTTGATAAAAAAGTTTTTATGTTTCTTATTCCAGTATAATTTCCTAGATATGTTTCAACAGCAGGTGTTAATGATGAAAAGGTTACAAGAAAATGATTGGTCTGTGCTAACGGACCTATAATATTCTTTGCAACCGATAGGTTAAATGGTTTTATTGTTGTCTCTGCCACTCTAAATAAGTATGATTGTTATTTCTATTTATGTCATATAAGGGAAAATATTATCCATCATACCCTAAAAAGTATAAAGGAGACCCTACAAACATCATTTATCGTTCCCTTTGGGAGAGAAAATTCATGGTGTATTGTGACAAAAATGAAAGAATACTTGAATGGGGGAGTGAGGAAATTGCACTTCCATACCGATCACCTGTTGATAATAAGGTTCATAGGTACTTTCCAGACTTTTACATCAAAGTACAAGAGAATACAGGTCGAATCAAAAGATATTTGATTGAAGTTAAACCATTCAAACAGACTATGAAACCAAAGAGACCAAAAAGACAGACAAAAGGATACCTCAGAGAAGTATATGAATTTGCTAAGAATCAGGCAAAATGGAGGGCAGCAACTGAGTTCTGCGAAGATCGTATGTGGGAATTCAAAGTTATGACTGAAAATGAATTAGGAATCAAATGAGTCGCATCAGCCCACTAGTAGATGATCTTGTTGGAAACGAGGATGCCGATGATTTAATGATTGAAATCATGGATGCATTAACTGATAGTGTAACACCTATTCCTGATGTTGGCAAGATATATGTATTTGTATATCAACCAAAGACTGCTGGATTGCGATATGACCAGAATCCATTAGTAGCAGTCACTAATATATTCTCTTGGGGATTTACGGGTATCAACTTTCATTGGGGTCAATCACGCAGATATACATGGGATGAAGTTGTTGGTCAACTCTATCAAGTTACAAATGAGGAGTTACAAGACCTAAATACTATACCATTTGCAAAATTTCGTATAAATAACTAAAAAGATATGACAGCAGATAGAGATAAATATAGATTTAGTTTCAAGGATCTTGAAAAGTTAGATATTAAAAATCTAAGTGGTGTAGATTATGAACCTCTAAAAACAGATAAAAACTTTTTTTCTAATGGAGATGCTGGTAGTTTTGATAATTCTCTTTTATCTGAAACTTATACAAGTGCTGCTAATTCATTTGTTGGAAATATTTTTACTGAGAGAGAACTTATTCAAAGCAATGCTTTTCTAACACCAGCAGAGAGAGCTGCAGAATTACAAAAATTAGATAATAAAGAAAATAAACAAAGATTAAGAAGATATTCTAAGAAAAGAAGAGGTGGTGTTTTAAGATACCCACTTGAAGCATTGACAGAACAAACCGATTATTTGCAAATTGATATTGAAGAATATGTGCCAATAGGTGAAGGATATGTAAATGCTCCTGGCGATAAAGGAAGATATGTAACGGGAGATACGTTTGGATCAGATCGTGCAGGTCGTAGATCATCAGGTAGATTATCAAAAAAACCACTTATTAATAATGGTACAATTTTATTACCAATACCATCAAATCTACAAGATACAAATCAAGTTGAATACGGATCTTCAAGTTTAAATGGTTTAGCTGCAACTGGTGTTCAAGCAGCTGAGGGAATCATGAGAACTCAACTTGGTGGTAATCAAGATCCTTTTGGAATTCAACAAATACAAAATGTTGCAGCAGGTGTTAAAAATAGTGTAACAAAGGGTGTGGGTGAAGGTGCAGCAGCATCAAATGCACTAACAAAATTTTTATCTGCAAAAGCAATTAATATCTTTGGAGGCAATGTCACTGCCAATCAACTTCTAGCAAGGGGAAATGGTGAAATTTTAAATCCAAATATGGAATTATTGTTTAATGGACCTACATTACGTAATTTTAGATTTAATTTTAAATTAACTCCAAGAAATGAAAAAGAAGCAGAACAAGTAAGATTAATTATTCGTGCATTCAAAAGAAATATGGCACCACAGGCACAAGGTGGTAGTCTTCAATCAGGTAATTGGTTTCTTAAAACACCTAATGTTTTTAGTTTGAGGTATCGAACAGGTCGTAAAAATCACCCATTTTTGCATCGTTTTAAACAATGTTTCTTAGAAAATTGCTCTGTAAATTATACAGGTGAGGGTGTACATACAACCTACGATGATGGTACACCAGTTTCTATGATTTTAGATTTGACATTTAAAGAAATTCAACCAATCTACGATGTTGATTATGATGCAAGACCAGGAACGGAGGCAGTAGGATACTAATGGGATATTTCAGAGAATTACCAAATTTATTATATCCATCTTTCTTACCAGAAAAAGTTTCTTCACTTGATTTTATTGAAGTTAAAAATATTTTTCGTAGAGTTAAAATAAGAGATGATCTATTTAATAATTTTACAGTTTTTAATAAGTATGAGATACCAGAAGGTGCTCGACCTGATACAGTTGCTGAAGAATTATTTGGTAGTGCAAATTTTGATTGGATTGTTTTAACAGTTGCAGGAATAATTAATCTCAGAAATGAGTGGCCATTAAGTAATCGTGACTTGTATAAGTATGTGAATAATAAATATGGTGATAGTTTAGATTCTAATAGATTTTTTGAAACAACAGAAGTTAAGGATGCCACTGGTAGATTAATACTACCAAAAGGTAAAGTTGTAGATAGTAATTTTACTATCCCAAAACCAGGTGAACCAAATGCAACTTTAAATCCTGTAGTTGGTATTAGTAATCATGAGTATGAAACACGTTTAAATGAAAAGAAAAGAAATATTTTTATTTTAAGAGAAGAATATTTACAAGAATTTATTGATGACATGAGAGATATTATGACATATGCGGAATCATCAGAATATCTAGACGAAAAAACAATACAAGCAGAAAATATTTATATAACAATGCCATAAAAAAGGAGGTCGTTTGACCTCCTGTATGCCTATTCTTCTGCGAGTTTCGCAAAGTACGATAATGCATCGTCCTCTTCTTTATCTACTGTTGAAGTAGTTGGAGGTGCGGATACTGCAGCAGATACTAATTCTTCTGCTGAACCACGATCATTATCTTCATCGAAGACCTCTGGATCTTGTGCTGGTCTCTTGCTTCCAAGAACATATTCTAATCTCTTCTTAAGATCTTCATATGACTTGAACTGATCAGGAGCAACAATCTCTGCGAGTGAGAATTGCTTTTTCCATAATGCTTCAAGAGCATCATCGTCATCAAGTAGTGGACTTACTGCAGCGAACTCAGAACTATCATAGTTCCTATATCCTGCTACATTCTTTGCCTTCAACTTGAAGTTAGCACCTTGCCAGAAATCAAACGGATCAATTGCTTCTTCATCCTCAAACTCAGGTTGCATTGCTGCAGTTAGTTTGTCAAATATTTTTTTACCATACTTGAACAAGAATACTTTTCCTTCGTTCTCTGGGTTTGTTGGATCTTTCACAACGTAAATGTTACTCATGTAAGTAAGTTTACGTTTTTGTTTCCTTGCTGTTTCTTTTCCTGCATCGGTTCCGTTGTTCCAGAGTTGAGTGTTGTACTCAGAAACAGGGTCTTTGCCACCAAGAGTAGTGAGACTATTCTCTATATACCAACCACCAGGACCTTGAAAGGCATGGGAGTATAGTTTTACAAAAGGTAGATCCTCATTTTCGGGTGCAGGTAGGAAACGGATAACAGCATATCCATTACCACTTTTATCTACATCTAACTTCCATGTGCGTTCGTCACCAGACGCACCGTTGTTATTCATTTTCTCAACTTCTTTAACTAACTTTGCAGTTAGAGAGCCAAGCTTAGATTGTTTTTTTAAGTCTTTAAAAGACATTGTATACCTCGGATAATTTGATTGGGGGATTGTTTTGATTATAACAAAGAGAGATTAATTAGTCAACACTCTGTTTGAGTTTGCCAATGGTGTCATCCATTGCCTTAAAAATAGATGGCATATCAGTTCCTTCTGGGAACCCCATACCTTCTAGGGACTTACGCAATTGATTTTTCATATCTTTTGCTTCTGGATCATCTGATAAAGATAATCGAGTCCACATTGTTTTTTGTTTATTCAATAGAGTTTCTAATTTATCTACGTGTTCCTTCTGGTCAGTAGAACTTAGAAAACCAAAACCAAACATCTTTCCATAGATGCTAGTTTGTAGTCTATTAATTTCAGATAATTCTTCACGGACTATTTCCGATTCAAAAAATCTCATTTTTTCTTAGTCTCCACAACTTCTGGTTGTACTGGTTCCGTTTTACTTTCCTCGATTTGCTCAAGGACATCAATTGCTCCTAGAAGTTTCACACGGGTTTCAGTTAATTTATTTAATTGATCCGTCACTTCTTTGAGTTGAGATTTAAGATTTTCAAGCACTGTCGCATTGTCAAGAGCCATTACGAATAACCTCCTTTAATAATTTTTTGTAATGAAACACATTAATATTTATGAAAGGACTATACTTATCAATTTTCATTTTGACGGATTCCCACACTGGGTCGTCAAGTTGTTTGTCAAGGTTTTTTACGAAAGAAAATATCTTTTCGTAGATTACCAAGATCTCTAAGTTTAGTTCTCCACCCAAGTGTTTCTTGAGTATTTTTGGGTGTCCCTTCGAGCAGTTGAATACTTCGTCCAAGTCGTTCTCGGATAACAATCTCTCGGATTGTTCTTTGAACAAGTATCTTAAACTCTGTTGAGTCTTCATCCACTCTGAGTAATTTCTTTCGCCAGAATTTATAATTTCTCCAATCCATAAGTTTTCTGGGTTTGTTGATGTTACAAAGTTAGCAAGAAGAAAATCGACAATCTGACCATCAGAATACTTACGGGAAGTTTTCTCAAACCAGTATTTGTCTTTTCTTCGATTGAAAGCAGTTACTGTGGCACGGGATTTGCCACCATATTTAAAGAAGTCATATTTACGATTTGTAAAATGACTCTTCATTGAAAGATAAGTTTGATAAGTTTCAAACGGTGTCACTTTCCTCTTCAACATCTTCACTTTCCAATTCTGTAATTGAGTCACAAGGAACCTCTGCCTCACCTATCTGATACCAATGTTGTGGCATACCAATACTATCAGGTCTTACACCTAAGTATTGTAAGTCAGAGAAAGAATGCTCACGAAGCATCGCTTGCAATCTCCAATGAATTAATTCAGATTTTTTCATTATAAAGGTAATTTTGCCCTTGATGTGGGTTTCATAAAGTTAAGACGAGTAGCATCCCACTTTAATCTCTCCTTCAAAGGTTTGGATATGAGTTTCGTTACTGATTCTATCTCAAGATTGTGAATTTCGCAATAGTGTATGATCGCATCAATATAATTGAGTTCTTCATCAACTACAATTTTTTCGATATCCATTGCAAACTTTTGTGGAGTTACAAACTTACTCGCAATTGCTTTTTCTAATTCTTTATTTGGTTCCATAGAACTCCAGTTTATCTCCAATAAACTTTCCAATGTATTCACCAAGGAGCTTGATGTATTTTGATTTGTCGTATTCTTCATAGACAACGCACTCTCCGTTTTCACATGCCATAATAATGACTAATTTTTTAATTGATATACCCTTCATCTCGTATAGCATACAACCGTATGCCATTGCTTGAACAAAATAATGTTCTATCCACTCTCGTGGTTTAGGTTTTTTAGATGTTTTAAAATCTATTATTGCTAACTCGTTGTTGTACTCTGCAATACAATCAACTGTCCCTGCTATTCCTAATTGCTTACTATATAGCGCACCTTCTAAAGTGTGTATTTTAGTAATATTATTTAATTTACCTTTCGATATTTTAAATAAAAAGTTCGATATAGGAGGAACTTTTGGCAAATTTTCGTTCTTCAGATAATACTCTGTAAGAGTATGCATATCTGTTCCACGAGTCGTAGCAGCCTTTGTAATTTTATCTGCTTTTTCATTACCAACTCTTTTTCTCCAGTCAAGAAAAATCTGTTTATTATAATGACTCGTGATTGATGTGATTGATATTAATTTTAATAATTCATTTTCATCAGGCACAGAATAATAACGCACCCCATCTACCGTTTCACGTTTAAGTGGAGGCAGATTCAAATCAACATGTTCAAACATTACATACCCATTTCTAATTTAGCAACAAGATACTCCTTGACAAGTCCTGATCGAACAATATCATCAATACCAAATTCAATTACATCAAATGATGGCATAGAACGAATTATCTTCATAAAGTCAACAATACCATTTTTTTCATTAGTTTTCTGCAAATCAGTTTGAGATGCATCACCAGAGAAATAAATTTTACTATCTTCGCCAACTCTTGTTATTATACTATCTAATTCGTGAAAATTCAAGTTTTGAAATTCATCAACGATAATAATTGATCTATCAAGTGTGGTTCCTCTTAAAAATGAGGTACTCCAAAACTTAATAGTCTCTTGTGCCTTAAGATTTCCATACAGCATTTCAAAGTCTGCATCAGATGACATCTGAAACATATATTTTACCATATGTTTGTAAGGCACTTGATAAATATCAGATTTATCTTCGTGGTCACCAGGTAAAAATCCAATTTCACGAGTTGCAACTAATGATCGCACAATATAAATTTTTTCATATGGTGTGCTTTCATTTAATACATCTTTCAAAGCATTATATAAAGTAACAAAAGTTTTTCCTGTTCCTGCTACACCATAAGAAATGATATTTTTACCCTCTTTGTAAGAGTTAAACAGAATCTTTTGATTTTCAGTTATTGGTTCAATATCAACCAAATATTCTGAATTAATAGGTTTTTTTCTACGCATTTGTTTTGCTGTCAACCCAACTCCAATGGGTTGATCTCCATTACTTTTTTTTCTTCCCATTAATCAATTTTTTGCTTTTTAGCACCTGGATATTTTTGTACTCTTTCCAAAACCTCATTCCAACCTGGTTTTCTCCTCACAAGTTTATTTTTCCATTCTCCAACTTCTCCAACACCTGGCATAGTAGATGGATCAGAGTAATCTCTTGACCAATCTGGATTGTCTTCTGTCCATTGATCCCACTTTGTGACACTCATCACAACTTCTTTTTGTTCACCAGTTTTTGTATTAACAACAGGATATGTAGCCATAATAATTGATTAATGTATAGTTATTTAGACCCATTCAAGGGCTTCTGACACTGAAGGGAACTCTTTAACGAATACTTTTCGACAGTCCTCTGCAATATCCATATGTTCTTTTTGTGTTCCATGTGCAGATCTCAAATTAATATAATGTATCCAAGAACGACAAGAACCTGTCATATAGATTCTTGTAGGAGTGCATAATGGCAATACCATTCTAGCACATTCTTTTGCAACACCCTCTTCAATCATCTGATTATACAATGACTGAGCAGAACTGAAAAGAGTTATCATCTGTGCTTCTAACTTTTGTTGAATAAAAGGATCAAGATCATCTGTAGAATTCTGACGATTCTTTTTATCCTGTCTTCTTAGAGCAGGTAATTCAATTTTACCTAATGCATTACTCTCAGCATATCTTTGAGAGAACTCTTGGAATGTAAAACTACGGTGTCGTAATATCTGTGCTGCAATTGCTCTTGTAGTTTCAATCTCAAGAGTCATTGATGACTGTTCAAATACTGACCAGTGATTATGCTTAATACAATATCTTAGTAATCCTGCATAATTTGGATTATCTTGATTGTTTGGATTAGAAACTCTAGCGATATGTGCCATTGTTTTTTCAGCATCAGGTGTGATGCTTATTAAGTCTACTTTCATTTACCGAATCCCTTCGATTCTTTTGCTTCAAGTTCTGCAAATTCTTGCTCTGCAATTTTAAGAGTTTGTTTCATCTCTCTTAGTTTTTCATCTGTATATAGATGATCTTGTGCGATCAATCTTTTAAGTAATTTAATTAGAGTTTTTTGTCTACCCATTAATCTGAACCATCATCAAACATTTCATCATAATCAAGTGGTGCGGATGTGTCATTTTTCTCATTTTTATATGAGTCTACATCAGAATACACCTCTACTTTCAATGCGTCAACCATTAGTTCGAGACTGCGAACTATGTCTTTCAATTTATCACGTTCCATAATAATAAGACTTTTACATATGATAGCATAAAAAAAGAAGGGGATCAACCCCTTCGATATAATAGTTGTGTTTCAGCATATATGATAGTTAAAAAAATCATACTCGCAAGAGAGATTTGTAAAACTGCCATATTATGACATTCCAACTTTTTTCTTTACACGAAGACCACGATACATTAAATCGTGTCTGTTACGCTGCTCAGATTCTCTAATAATCTTAGCATTGTATTCTTCAGTGTCATACTCGACACCACGATAAGTGACTTTTGCCATTGGTTTTCTCCAAAGTAGTAGGTTGATTAGACCGTTCCTTCAGTCGAACATTTGCGTCCCGTAAGGGATGAACGAACCCGTTCCGTGTCGGCTTACTTGCGACCTCATATGAGGTTGAACGTAATAGTATGTTAGCATACTATAACTATATAGTCAAATAACGTAACAAAGAATACAAAAAACCTATCATGCGAAAAATTTTGGGGAGATTTTTTTGCGGTATTTTTGAAATTACTTTCTCTTTTTCTTTTGAGGTGTTGAACTATTATATCCCCACAGGTTTGGTTTGACTGTGCCTCTACCATAGTCTATGATCTTCAGACCCGTCTTAAACTTATCATAGTACATATCAAACAACTTGACTCTCGCACCTCTTGTAAGGTCACGATAGACCTTATTGTTGTGTTCATAGGTAACTATAGAAGCATCAGACGGTGCATTAGTTGTAGACACCTGCTCTAATGTGCCATTTTCTACAACAATTTCACAACCATACTCTTTCTTATGATTATCTTTCTCTTGAGTTGTCCAGATCATTTCTGGTTTCTCTGGTTTGATTGGATTAGTTGTCATGATCTGCCACCCCATTGAATATCAGGATAAGCTTCTGATACAATTTCTTTCGTAATCTTATATTTTGTATCTAATTTTTTATCTTTAATTAGAACAATTATTTCTGCTTCTAATGGATGTAATCCTTCAAGTATGTTTATAAACATAGTCTCACGACGAATATTATTCATACTATCATTACCACCTTTCAAAAAGTGATAGAAGTTTACATACTCTCTACGAATTGTTGTATGTCCTTCCTTATCGGTTGCTCCTAATGAGAAAGAAGCAGTTTCATGCATTCTACGAACTTCTTCACTAATTCTTGTACTCAATGTGCCACTATATGTTGTCTGATCATCATACCCTGTGTAAGGTACTTCTCCCTGTGGCAAAACAGATACGATAGTCTCATCAAAGTTCCATATCAATATTGCTTTGAGTGATGGATCTTCGTATCTTTTCAATACTTCAATTTTCTTTGCTTTTGATCTTTGCTTTGATGCAAGATGTAATACTTCAAAAGCAAATGGTTTTAAAGGAAGTTCAAGTGTATCCTTTTTAGTCGTCGTCTTCTTCGGTGCTTTCGTTGTCATAATTGTTTTCAAATCTAAATGCTACAATTTCATCTGGTACTAAATTTCCATTGATGTCGAACATCTCTGGATGTGGTCTTGGAATCTCTCGATAATTCATCATATAGTCTCTTGCGACCCAACCTATAAGAATTCCAATTAGGAAAAACATAATTGAAATAGGTAAAGCAAGTGCTGTTAAGACTTGAATATCCATGATACTCCTTTGGTTGTGTTATTTCTTTTTCGACAAAGAAAATTCAAAATAGATACCAATTTCTTGATTAAAAAAATTAAATATCTTATCAAAAACAAATGAAATAGATTTCACTGGTTTTCTTTTTCCCTCATTGAGGATGAATTCAAAACCACGATTAATTTCGAGGTCTGATTTATTTAGCTCATCCACCAATGATTTTTCGTTCTCTGAGGAACTCAACTGTTTCAACTGATCCTCCTAATGTTTTACCATCACATACGACTTGTGGAAATGTAGAACCAAATCCAAACTCATCGTAGAATGCTTTTTTATCAAAGTGTTCATCTAAATTATACACCACAAACTTACTCTCTGTCAACTCTAAAACTTTTTTCACTTTTGTACATGCTGGACATCCATCCTTTGAAAAGACTGTGAAATTCATATGTTTTTATGGACTTAAATAATGATTTATACAAATAAAAAAGGGAGGATACCCTCCCTTTGTGTTACCACCAACACACTTCCCCCACCACAGGGAAGTATCTTTAGTCCCAAATCTACAAGGATGCTAAAGACTTTTTTATTATAGTGTATATTTTTAGTCTTGTCAAGCTATAGTTCTGCAGTTGCTGTATAACCAAATCCTGATGATTGACTATTAGAAGAAGATTGACGGAATCCGTTTGCAGTTGCTGCTAGTGCCGCTCCAGAACCTGATAAACCTATAAAAGCCATTGTTGGTGTTGTTCTCATTGCAACAGGAAATAACCAACTAGCAGTATTATTGTTATAGACCATAAGTGTATCTGCAGGTACTGTTTGGAAATATCGTTGGCAACGTGCAAGTTCATCTCCGATACTGCGGTGCTCGAACGAGGTCGATACAGTACCAGTTTCAAATTGAACTCCTGTTAGGAAAATATCATTAGAAGTGCTATCAAAACAATTAACTTGTCCTACACTATTTCTAGCTCTATCAGCAACATCTCCCCAATCTAACCATCCACCATCATCTGCCTGTGCAGTACCACTTGTATATGCACTACCTTGAGCAAAATACCAACTCATCCTCATACCTCTGGTATTGTCATTATCAAATCCGTCAGATGTAAATCCAGGAAAACTAAGAGTTACTTTTTGCCATGTATTAGCTGAACTAACAGTATATTTTCTAGAAATAAAAGCAGCACCACTAGTATTACTTAATTCATCACCATATAAACGAACCCAATGAATCCCTGCTTTTGGTGATTTAATCCAAAAACATAATGTAGTTGTTTCAGCACTCGAAGTTCCATATTTTAACCTTGTTAACTCTTGTCCTTCAAAACGATATTCAAGTTGAGTATATGTAGCAGCATTACTATCACCTCCAGCAGTCGTAACATCTAACTTTAAAGATTTAGCAAAACCTTGACCAGATGGAACATCTGTGCTTTGTGACATTGTTACGATTGAATAATTTGACTGAAATTGAAATCTATCAGGACCACCAAATCCTCCTCCAGCACCACCACTAGCATGACCTAAACCAGTAACCTGACCTCTTTGGGACACGTTCATGGCTCCGTTGATTATTAAATTACGATGAGAAAGTCCACCTCCCCCAGTCATTCCAGTTATTCTTGCAGTGCAAGTTCCATCTGATGCTGTTGTGATTGCATCACTCGTTGCACTATTGTGTCTGATTGCGTCTACTTTTAATGTGCTCATACTAGTGCCCTCACAAAATGACCTGAAAATTCATTAATAGAATATTGTTGTCCGTTTGCAATAGTTATACTTGAACCTGTTGTATGATATCCAAAAATTTCCACATAATCACTTGATCCATTAAATGATACTAAAGAAGATATGAATGCAGATCTACTGGCAGCAAAATTATGTCTAAAATCACAATTAACATATCTTGATCCATTTTTTTTAATATCAATAGCATAAACATTATTTACATTTACATAGTATATACTTGCAGTAATATAATAATATCCAGCTAATTGAGGTGTAAACCTGTAATTAGTTGAATGATCATAATATCCGTGTGAGTCAAATACCTCCGCATCAAATTGAATTTTAGTTGATGTATTATTTGATATTGATTGAGTGTTATTATTTCTTGCAAAAAATACTGGTTTATATGTGTCTGTCAAGACTGTTCCATCAGCATTACCTGGCACCTTTAAGGTGCGATTTGCCGCTGGATTACTGTCAGGTGTTGTGAGAGAGACACTATTGCCTCCCGAATGTACTAATTTTATGTTACTCATTATGCCACTCCATACATAGAAAATCTACCAGTTGCTATATTATTTTGATTCGTGTATTGTAACTCAAGACCAGTTACTTCTCTGGAATCAGTGATAGCTCCATGTATATATTGCCCTCTTAAAGCTCCATCACTACTCATATATGCGTTATGACCATGATATCTTAGTCGTCTGTTATTTTCAAAACCATGCAAGTAAATTGTGCAGTTCCAGTCCTCTTTGACATAACCACTTGCTTCTAAATTACCAACATTATTATAATTTAATCTAAATCTATTCAATACACCAAAGTGTTCGTCTGCACTTACACCAACAGTTCCAGAATAATAATCAGAGTTAGAATATAACGAAGTTCCGTTAGAACCATATCTTATTCTCATTTCAAAATCCTCATTATCAGACACAGATCTAACTCCATCCATCACAATCATATATGTTTTAAAATCGGTAAATGCATTAGTAACATTAGATTCAGTAAAAGTTACCGCAGAAGTATTTGATGTAACATTAACTGTTGCTAATGGAACTAATCCACTAACTCCTGATGTCTTAGCATATGTCACTGCAGAATTTGCAATCTTAGCATTCGTGACAGCATTTGATGCTAATGTAGTATCATTCACAACACCAGAACCAAGACCCCCAACTGAGAGTCCTGTTATACTTCCATCTCCGTTAATAGTTACTGGCATAAGATTCTTTACTCCCTGATATTTATACGATGGTCAAGAAACTACCTGACGGTACTGTGACTGTGACACCAGATTTAATTGCGACTGGACCTGCTGCCATCGCATTTTTACCTGAACTTATAGTATAACTCACATCAACCGAATTGTCATTCTCAAAGAACACAGTATTTGTTGATGCACCACCAACAGGTGCTCCTGCTGGTAAGTTTATTAATTGTGAACCATCACCAAAGTATGTGACGATACCAGATCCTACAGGTCCGACTGTTCCACCTGTACCAATTCTTACTCCACTTCTTGCTGTTAATATTCCTATCGAATCTACATTCGTTACGTCTTCGTATGTTAATGTTCCTGCAATACCAACAGTTCCATTGAACTTGGCATCACTTACAAAAGTTATTTCCTGTGTCGCACGATCTACATGAAAAGTAGTTCCAGTCGTGGTGATACCAACAGTACCAATACCCGACTGCGTTCCATCTAAGTGAAGTAGTAACTCTCCATTAGAATTTGTTATTTTTATTTTTTCGTTGACTGATGCACTAGTAGGATCTGACTTTGCCTCAATACCATGAATTCTAAGGGTACTCATTCTTTTAGTATATCCTTTTAGTTATTTAGCCTGATACTTCATAGATAATGAGTTGAGCTCCACCTCTCTCACCATCACCTACTGACTTGTTGACATTAAATGATGAACCGTTCGCACTTCCCCAAGGACCAGCAGCTAAAGTATATGTAATTTCTGATGATCCACCATTAACATCAACAACCATTTGATAATATCCACCCCATTGGTTATTATCATTTTTTGATTGATTATGCATCATGTATCGACCTCCAGGATATGAATCTACTCCACCAATAGTCTTTTTTAAACCAACATACCAAGTGGAGTTGTTACCAGTATCTTCTCTTACTCTTAGTCTTATATCTATTAAAATTTTACTGTCTGCTCTCACTGGAGTATATGTTGTACTCATGATATCTCCAGCTGCTGTTAAATCGAGAACTGTGTCAAGTTGTGCAACCTTCATTTGGATGATACCACCACAAGTTGAATTGGTTGATAGTCCATCTCTTGGAACGATTCGATTGGTTCTTAGTTCTGACATTATGCTGATACCTCCATAACAGAAATTGAGGAAGACAAAGAATAATTTGTATCATCTGCTCTTCTATTAATACCTAACGCATAACTGCCACTTGTAGCTCTCGCCACTACTTTATAGGTATGAGAGCTAGTATCTCCTGGAGCATGTAAGATTTGAAGACCATGACCACTACTTAAATTTCCATCATCTTGTCTAACCATAGCGAAACCTCGTTCATTAGCACTAGCCCCTCCAGTTCCATTACCAATAAGAGTTGAATCAAAAAGTAATCTTAAAACTGCTGCATCTTCACAACTTGCAAATACATTAACTGTTACTAAAATTTTACTAGTAGAAAATTTAGGGGTTATATCAACACTTAAACCACTAACATCAACAAAACTAGTACTTGTTATTAATGTTTGATCTACTTTGGTAACGCATTTAACTTGAACAATACCACCTCCACCACCAGTGGGAACACCACCAGTTGGAATTATTTTATCGACTCTTAATTCTGATGACATAGTTATGAAGGTTCAGTTGGCCAGTTTACGGATGTTAAGTCTAATTCATAATCAGATCTTAACTTTGGTGTTTGTGTTGTAATATCACGAAGTGCTTGACGATATGTTCTCCATGCAGTTGATAAGGTAACATCCTTACCTGCTCTCCAGTCTGTCAATGCAATTCTTCGATCTCTTTCAATACGCAATAATCTCATTGGTTCTGCTGCATCAAGTGAAGAAATCTTACTATTGATTTCTGTTTCTGTTGGTTTTGTCTGACTACTATCTAACCATTCAAGACCAGAGTAATCAGATCCACGAAGAGTCCACTGTGCTCCTGGCTTTAATTCTTGTAGTGCTGCTGGAATGTCGTATTTCATAATGTTATTTATAAGTTAATTTACAATCTCATATGCAACCATTGTAACAGAATTAGATATTCCACCTACTGCATCATGAAATATGAAATTGTGACTACCACCACTTCCCCTTGCTCTTGCATATGCCATATATTTCATCACTGAACCAGCAGCTAATCCACCAGTATCAATTGCTTGACCAGAGTGTGGTCTATATGCTGGTGATCCACCAAAGAAAGCATCAACATAAGCTAGAATACTTGCAGTACCACCATCTGCTGATCTATAGATTGATGTTACTCCTTGAACACCAGTACCATTAGCATCTTGAGCACCACCAGTGATAGTTGCAACACAATAACTTGTACCTGCAGTAGTGCCACCTGCTAATTTTCTAGTAAATTGTGCAAAGAGTCCAGTATTAACATCACCATCCGAAGTGGTAGAAAAATCAGTGCTAAGATGACCGTATGCTGATGTTATTATTGTTCCTGATGGAGCATCAACCCAATTTCCACCCAAATTAATGTTACTTGGAATCACTAGTGTGCTTCCACTACTTGATATTTGTGTGCTTCCTAAATTTAATGTTCCCATTTTTTTTATACTGTTCTAGGTATATAATTAAAATTTATAACGATGCGTTCTTTTGTATCACTACTTGAAGAACCTGCATGTTTCAGATTTGTTGGAAAAGTTACTAATCTATTTTCCTTACTCTGAACTCTTGAACCATTCTCAAAGTATGTTCCACCATCATTATTATTAACATAATATACAGATGTCATAGATTCTGACAAATTTTTAAAATCATTATGCATTGGGGTGACTCTCACACTATCAGTTTTCATTCTCAAATTTGCTTTTATTTTAATCCAAGCCACAGGATTAATCTGTTGCATTATAGGAGATATGATGGATGTTGAATTTGACACCATTCCTTTAGTTGGATTCCAAAAAACATGAACGAATTGAAAGTCATCAGGATGATCATCTTTTCCAACACAAAAAGAATTATAGACCCAAGTGCAATCAACATAGAACCACGTTAATATTTCACTCCAGACACTAAAAGGTAAAAAATCATCAACGACTTTTACCCCAGAAGGTAAATTCATTCTATTATTTATTATCTATACTACACGATAACCCATGCACCGTCAAGTGTCATAGTTGAACCTAATGTAACTGGTCCTGCATTCAATGCATTTCTTCCAGTTCCAATATAATAACCATTGATATTATCTAGTCTTGCGTTGAATACAAGTGAACCATCACCAATGTAAATACCTCTAAATGAATTTGCAGCACCAACAGTTTCATAATTATCAACTGTGGTGGTTTGAATACCAAGATTCTTAACAGTTGTGATACCTGCTGTGCCAAATTTAAATTCACTACCTGATGGAAGACCAGTCAGATCAGAACCATCACCAACAAACTTAGTCGCAGTCGCAACACCAGTGATTACAACACCACTATTATTTGCCTGTGCCTTAACTGCTCCACTAAACTTAATTGCAGAAGCATCAATACCTGTTAAGTTTGCACCACTACCACTAAAAGAAGTCGCAGTAACAACACCAGTGAACTTACCATCACCACCGACATCCAAAGCAGATGAAGGAATTGTAGATCCGATACCCACATTCCCACCAGAATTCTGCGTGACACCTCCAGTGCCAGATTGATGTTTCCAATTATTAAAACGGATGTCAGACATTATATATTTTTCTACTATTTATGATGGTTTATCTGCAATCAACTTTGCTTTCCATGCATCTTTGACTGATGTAGTCCATACAGCATTGCATATTGCTTTGACTTCATCCGCAATATCTGTTGTACCATCTGGTTCTTTTGTTAATGGATTATCAACAAGATTATCTGATGCATCTAAAGTGCCTGGATCAAGAACAAATCTATTAAAAGATCTTGTGAGTTCTACTCCATCTTTTTTGATGACTGTAGCTTTTCGGACCTGTACTGCTTTGTACTGTCCAACGACTTCTATTTTATCGTATTCTATTGATTCTGCAAGTGCCATTAGGGAAATCCTCCGAATTAAACTGGTTTAGGCATAATTATTTATGATGGGTTATGCGTCTGTCATATAAGTAATATTATATTCAACTAAAAAATCTTTATTATGAAAAGTTTTATTTGTAGCGTATGATATTAAAGCACCAGAGGCATCATGAGTAGCTCTGCTTATCCAGAATGAAAGATTTGAGCCACTCATACCTACAGCAATCTGACCTTGATTATAATTGTATACATTATTATTAGTTCCATACCAGTCAGTAGTCTGCCAAGTAACTGACCCGTAAGCGTGTCTGTAACCTGATCCATTAGGTGCAAAAGGAACTCCTGATATTTTTAATATATCGGTTTGCGAAGTAAATAAAGGTTTTGTACCCCCACCTTGTAATAATCCAGCAAGATTAACTAATCTTCCAATTTTTGTATATTTTCCTTGTGCTGCTGCATAAGCTGGAGTGTTAGACAAACCAACAAGATTTGGACCCCAATTTCCTTCTTCATAGTCGTCAAGAGCGTTGGCTGCTGCGGTGTCTCCGTTAAATGATATTCCTCCACCAGATTGAAACCTTACTTCCTCAGTATTATTGACTCCAAAAATTATTGGAGCATTTCCACTTTGCCAAACTTGTGCTGCGTTTGCTCCTCCTATCGCACCACTACTTGTTCCTAATTTATTAATTGAGAAATAACCACCACTTCCACTAGATTGCTGTAGTTTTACTGTTGCAAAAGATGTATTTGTTGAGTTTTGAACCAGCACAGTTGGTATTGCTGGTTTAGATACATTGAGATTCCCTGCACCTACTGCTAAATCACTACCATCAAAAGTTAAATTAGATTCACCATTTAAGTTAACACCACTTCCACCAGTTATAACTCTGTTGTCTGCATTGTTTGCTATGGTTGCTTGTGCTGGTAATGAAGTTAAGTTTGCACCACTAATTGCTGGAAGTGTACCAGTTAATTGTCCAGCAGGTATACTGGTTAAGTTTGCACCACTACCAGTTACAGCACCAGTTACATTACCAGTTACATTACCACTAAAACTATTTGCAGTAACAATACCAGAAACAATCGCACCAGTATCTGAGAAGGTTACTGTTGATAACCCACTTCGGTTTATTATTTTATTTACTCTAATTTCTGATGCCATTATCCTTTTATTTCCATTACTGTGATGTTAGAGATATATCTACCTCTCTTATTAGTATCACTATCACTATTAGATCTATTCAAATGAATATATTGCTGACTGCCAGCATTATGATAAAAAGCATAATGAAACTTATGCTCGTTTGTATCTGCACATGAGATGTAAACGTGAATAGGTATGGTAAAAACTCCCTCAGTATTTCCACTATCACCACCAGAAAGAGATCGTCTTCTACTACTAGCTGCATCTCCAAGAGCTCCAGCTGTGGTAACAGCAGAATTATTATCATACAACATTGAATTAACAGCTAATCCATTTGAACCAATAACAACCTGCCCTGTTATTAAAAAGAAATTTGAAGCACTAGAAGCAGTGATAGTAACTCTCAATAAATCATTATTAAAACTCCAAATAGCACCAGAATTAGTATTATCACTATATGCCGATGTTAATGTAGTATTTTTAACTTGAACAATACCACCAGTAGGGACAGGTATATTTGTTAAGTTTGCACCACTACCACTGAATGAAGTTGCAGTACATACACCAGCAAATTGTGCGTGACCTTGATGAGATATTGTTGCACCAATACCAGTCGTTCCAGTCAGAGGTCCCACGGTCAATCCAGTGGTAAGACCGACACGATCTCCACCATTCTCTCCAACTATACTTGTAACTCTAATTTCTGACATACTTTATTTATAATTCTGCACTAAAATTTAAAGTTGTAGGATCAGATTTCATAATCATACCACCACCAGAATTATTTTGCATATTACTCGTGCTTGCCATTTCTAAACAAACTGAGGATATACCACCAGTATTTAGTATGTAAGCAGAAGTTCCATTAGCAATTGTCATACTTGATGCAGCGAAAGTAGCACTGTCATTATTAGCATCAAACATTAAATTACCAGATCCAGTATAAGTGGGGTTAGTCCTCATCGGCACTGGGAAATAAATTGCAAATCTAGCAGTAGAGGTACTATTTGCAAACGCAGCAATTCCCATAAAAGCATTAGTATTTCCTTTTATATTAAAGAAATAACGTTGACAATCACTTAATTGCTCTCTAAAATTTTTATGCTCGAACGGGGTCGCTACGGGACCAACTTCTAATTGAACTCCTGTGAGATACCAATAATTATTGGCATTGTCCCATAAGTTGACTTGGTTAGTAGATGCTCTATAACTGCCACCACTTGTCCAACTTGAAGTAGGAGAGACTGACACATCACTATTAGCACATAAGAACCAATCTACATACAAACCTACAGTATTGTCATTAGGAATAGCATCTGCTGTATTACCAACTATTGTTATTGTTTTCTTTTCCCAAGTATCTGCTGAACTTATTGTGTAGTCAAATAAAACGTATTTTCCTTCTTGTATTACTTGAACAGAATATGTACCAGTTTTGTTTGAATATACCCAAAAAGATAAAGTCATTGTTTTAGCACTACTCGTGCCATATCTAAGATGCTGTAAATTTTGTCCTTCTATACGTTGTCCAATATTAGCACGTTGACCAGAACTCGGTGTTTCTGTATTTCCTATATCAACTTTTAAACTTTTAGTAAATCCTTCACTACTCGGTGCTGTCGTTGAATGGTAAATTTTAGCACTATCAGTATCAAAACTACCACCAAGAGATAATTTCCATCTATCTAAAGTATAAATCGAAGAAGTAACAGGATTAAAATAACCTAAAGTGCCTGTTTGTACCCTTTGATTAACTTGCATCGCTCCATTTATTATAACATTGCGATGAGAAAGTTGTCCTTGTGTTGGTACAAAAGAAGTCGCAGTAACAATACCAGACATATTAATGCCCTTTGTAAAGTTAACGGGACTGTTCCCATTCTCTCCTAATACATTTGTGACTCTTATTTCTGACATTTAATTATAATGGTTTTGGATTATCACTCTTTACCTTGGCGATTGCATCTTTCCAAGTTGTAGTGCCATTGACAGCATCCCAATATTGCATATCTAATTGTTCTGCCAAGCTAGGGAAAGCATCTCGTCTTTTTGATTTGTAACTATCATTTTCTAAATCCCACGCAGTTTGTAATGCAACGAGTCCTGATGTGCAGTCTGATTCTGATGGTTTTGAACCACCATCATGTACTATAAGATTTGAATAAATTTTATTTTTAGAATTACTCCATCCAAACCACTGTCCTGTTCTCACAGTAACAAGATAATCTTCTATATGATCTGGTCTACCATCTATTCTCATTATGTATCTCCTAATTTAACAAAGGTAAAAGAGTTTTCATTATATCCAGTATTGCCAAGAAACAATACAGAACTTCTATTTGTATAAGCTCGAAATTTTACTTTATGAGTAGATGTGCTTGTTACATCAAAAATAAAATTAGCAACTGCATTATTTATATTGTAATCTGCCGAAAAAGTGGCAAATCCATCAGCAGCAAGAGCATAACTACTATTATTTGTAGTAACTTGTATCTGTAGTTCAGCAAATCTATTATCTCCAGAATTTCTTTTAAAAGGCATACATGCCATAATTTGATAAATTCCAGTTGAAGGAAATGTAAATATTCCACTTGATTGGGTCATACCAGAACCAATTTGACCATGACTATTTGTATCGCCTCTTTCCCAATTTGAAGTAAAGTCCGTTATTCCATCTGAGGTCATAGTTCCACCAGAAGTTATTCTCCATTGGTCTGCCATCGAAAGACCAGATGATAAACCAGTTAAGTTTGCACCACTGATTGCTGGTAAAGTTCCAGTTAGATTTGCTGCAGGTAAAGTAGTTAAGTTTGCGCCACTACCACTAAAACTTGTTGCAGTAATAATACCAGAAGATACATTAATACCTTTGGCAAAATTAACAGCATCAAGTCCATTATCTGCTATTATATTGTTAACTCTAATCTCAGACATTTTAAATATTCTCCTCCACTATTTAGAACACCTCTAAAACATTCATAATGAATGTTGTTCCAGCAGACACATGGAATGTTGCACCAGTTGAAACTACAATTCGACTCAATCTTGTGAATGTTGTATTACCTGACATATTATCAGATTCAATCCTTACTGATTGACCTGCACCAACTGTAAATGATTCTGTTGTTTTGAATATCAGATTTTCAAGAGTACCTTGTGTACTACTCAGTGCTGTTGAAAATCCACTGACTCCAGTTAGATTTGCACCATCTCCACTGAATGATGTTGCAGTAACACTACCACTACTTACGTTTACATTACCACCAGTTACATTTATACCACTTCTTGCTGTTACAATACCGATTGAGTCTACGTTTGCAACGTCTTCATAGGTCAGTGTACCACCGATGCCAATGTCACCTGGTGTGGTTATGTCTCCTGTAATTCCGTTTAGTTGTATTCCCATCAGGTTTTTAGTTATTTATCTTATGATTGAATTGGAGCGCACTTAATAATACCCATCTCATTACCAGCTGAAAAGTAATTAATATTTATAACAACTCTTCTTGGATCATTTGTCAAAGATGTGCCAGTGTGTCTTTTATTACTATCGAAGATAACAATTCGATTTTCTACACTCTCCACAATTCCTTCATTTTCAAAAGAAGTGTAACCATCACAAGTATTTAAATAAAAAATAGCAGTCTTTGAATTTGGAAATCTTTGATCAACATGATATCCATGTTCAACGATACTCGGAGTTTTAGTTGTAAGATTTGCTTTAATTCTAATTATTGCAGCGACATTTAATTTATCTAAGAGAGGAGGCATACGTTCAAATAATCTACTTTCTGGCATTGCACCTCCGTGTATTCCATGAACAAATTGATAATTATCAAGGTCTGATACTCCTGTCCTTAATTCATCTCTTTCTACAACTTCACTCCATTCCCACTTACAATCAAATGAAAAAAATGCTTGTTGTATATTAATAAACGAATCATAATCTAAAAAATTATCAATAACTTGCATAAATTATAATTCAGATGTTGCTGTAAAATTTTCCCACCAATTATCGTCCTGACCTACAGTATAACTAAAATAATCTTTACCAATATATGAAGTTCCACCAGTTCTTCTAGCATTTCCACCAATCGTAGGTGTATCTCTCATTTGTGTTGGATAAAAGACGTTTACATAAGTTGAATTATTACCCCATCTACCTGCGTAAATATTACCATTTGATGTAAGAGGTTTGTAAAAATATCGTTGGCAACGTGCGAGTTCTTCTTTATAGCTGCGGTGCTCGAACGGAGTTGCCACAGGTCCAACTTCTAATTGAACTCCTGTGATTTGAAAAGATGCATTATTTGTTGTGTACCAAGTTGTAGCATAATCAGGCATTCTTGCAGCATTATCCAAATTACCCCAAGTATTAAGAGTTGCACCAGAAGATGTATAATCTGTGCCAAAAAATGGACTCCAAACAATTTCGAGTCCCATAGCTATTCTATTTGCTGCACTATCAGTGTCAAATTCTAGATTTGAATTACCAGGTATTTTTACAATTACTTTTTTCCAAGTTGCGAAAGCTAACGTACCTGTTTCAAAAGCGTAATGTTGTGCTGTACTTGAATCAGGTACTTTTAAATAACCATAAGTATTGAGATTAGCATTTACCCCCTGCTTTACCCAAAAAGATAAAGTTATAAAACTATTTGCATCAGTATAGTTCCAACCACATTGTGCCATTTCTTGTGCTTCAATTTTATGACTCATGTAAATATAATCTGCAGCACCAGCACCAGATGTTTGGTTTCCATTTGAAATACCCCAAGCTGTTCTAAATCCCTCTTTGTAAGGATGGGGACCAGTCATCGGTAGATGATATTGAGCTGGTGCAGATACACCAAATATAGTTTGTGTGGGGTTTGCATCTGTGCCTGTAAAATACATCGCAAATCTATCAACAGTTTGATAACCAGAAGATGTAGATGACGAACCCCTTTGATTTATTTTAAAATCTCCGTTGACAATGATGTTGCGATGAGAAAGTTGTCCTGTCGTTGGAACTAAAGCAGTTGCAGTTATAATGCCTGATGTATTTGCACTTCCATCAGTTCCTAAACCAGCACCAGTCATTTGTGATGCATCACCACGGAAACTTGTTGCAGTTATAATACCACTTGCATTGCCAATTTTTATATTGCTTCCTACATTTAAATCATTACCAACTAAATTTATTCCCAATCTTGCGGTTACTATACCAACTGAATCTATATTTGCTACGTCCTCATATGTTAATACACCACCAACTCCTAGATTTCCTGTGATAGTAGCACTTGCAGCATTTATTGTTCCACCAACAAATGTTGTCGCAGTTATAACACCAGAAGTTATATTATTTACAGTTACATCAGCAGCAGTTCCATCGGCACGAAAGATCGAAATATCACCACCATTTCCAGTGATACTTGAAACTCCTGATATACTATTTGGTCGAATTACTGTCATATCTTTATTTATTAAACCACCACAAAATTACCATCAACATTCAGAACACCATTGACTGATACAGGACCTGCCATCAAACCATTCATTGAAGTTCCAATATAATGATTACCATTGATTGCATTATCATATAGTATCATACCATTACTAATATAAAGTCCTCTTGCAGAATTACCAACACCTTGTAGATCAGCATCATCAGTGCTTGTTGTTCCAACACCAACGATTGCAGAAGAAGTTTGAATACCAGTGACTGATGTAGTGAATGCACTTGAACCTCCACCACCAGCAATGCTAATATCAATTACATTACCAGTTTGCTTAAATGTATTACCAGCACCAACAAAGTTTAATGTGCGAACTGTTCCAATCGCAACACTACCAGACTGAATACCAACTATTGGATCAGAATCTGTAATCGTTACATTACCTGATCTACCTAAGAATCCTGTGACACCACTTGTAGAAGCACCAGCAAATCCAATATGTCTTACGTGAATGACTGTGCCATTCGCAGGTGCAGATGCAAAGGTAAGTGAATTAGAACCTGTGCCTGATACTGTATAAGATCTTGTATTCTGTGAATCAGATGGATACTGCATCACACCATCTAATGCAACTAATATATTATCATTATTAACGACTGCTCTTGATAAAGTAAATGTAGTTGTGCTTCCATCAGCAGTAAATGTATCTACCTTATTATCTGAGATGTCAAATGTTGGAAAATTATTTGCTACAAGATTTCCAAATATAACATCAGTTGAAGATGGTGCTGCTGCGAATACAATTATAGAACCATTTGAATCTATACCATATCCATTTGCAGGTGATGTAGAATCGTGTGGTCTTTGGATGACACCATTATGTGATAAGAACAACTGTGCTGCTCTTGTCATCTGTGCTTTTGTGCCACTATCATATGTTGCAACAAACTTTGTATTGACACTATCAAATGCAACACTTAATGTATGTGCTGCTCCAGTTCCAGTTCCCGTAATATTAATTTTGTTTCCAGCAGCTGCATCAGATGCATTTGCTGCTAATTGAATTGTATTATGATCTACTTTAATTGTAAAATATACAGTCCCGTTTGAAAGACCTGTGATATTTCCTCCACCACCATTCGTATATGTGACTCTTGAACCTGTAAGGAAACGATGATTATTTAATGTAATTGTATCAGCAGACTGACTGACTACTGCTGCATTTGAACCATCAAATGTCGTTGTGAACGCAAGATCATCTAAGATCTTAAAACTATTATTCTCTCCAGTTGCGTTACGATTACCTAGATATGCCATATTATACCACCACTAAAACTGAACCTGTTGCAACATCAATTGTTGCTCCGACTGCAACACTGACCGTACCAATCAATAATCCATTCTTTCCAGAAGGAACATTAATACTACTACTAATATCATTATCAATTAGAAGTGCACCATCAGTAATTGCAATGTTACCTAATGATTGTAATGCACCTTCGGAGTTTGCTGTACCAACTGCTGATGCTGTACCAACACCAACAACTTTACTTGTGGCAACACCGACTGCATCAGATGCCCAAGTACCAGCAGCACCAACACCACCTCCTCCTCCTTGGAAGAATACTGTTGCAATACCAACATCTGCGTTAAAAAATCCTGTAGTAACACCAGGACCTGCAAAGTTGATTTGAGTAACTGCTGTACCAACAGTGACTGATGAAGTGTTGTTGTAATTAGATGTTGAAACACCTAACTTTGCACTATCATTTAATTGTGTTAATCCAACAGAACCATCAGCTGGAACTCCAATTCCTAATGCAAGACCAAGAACAATAATAAAAGCATCATCAGATGCACCAGGTGCAGTCGCAAATGTTATTTCATTATTATTAATCTGATATGCAGAGTCTGCTTCTTGGATTACACCAGCAACTGATACTAGAAGTGAGAATGATGAACCAGGAAAAAAATCACTACCACCACTCTTCAATTGAAAAGTGACAGTAGATCCATTAAACTGAGATGATATGTCATCTAGTTTAAGATAATTTCCTGATGTGAGTTCTCGACCTAAGTATGGCATTATATCTTTTTAGTTATTTAGTCGGCTGCTTCTGGACTATTGCCAGCAGCTACCCATGCGAGATAGACCTGATAATCTGTATTGTTCTCTTTAAAAGGAATTACTTTTCTTATATCACCATTCATAATTTCTACACCATCAGGTTCTGTTACATCTACACCATTTTTCATTAGTTTATAGATTGGGTTTGTTGGGTATGCCATTGTTTAAATCTCCGCATTAAATGCTACAAATTTTTGTGTGTTTGATCCAAATGAATGGGCAGAACATCTAACTGTCTGCCCTTGTCTCGATGCATCACCAGACATGATTAGGCAACTTTGATTATGTCCTGTTTTACCAGTATCTTGTGAAATTTGATGATGATATTGAGCACTATTACCAAACAATTTCTCATAAACATATGCACCAGAACCTCCAGCAAGAGCTTCTAATGTAGGTTCTGCTCTCATAGTGGTTGGGAAATATACGGGTATGAATATATTACCTGAATAATATTGATGACCAGTGCCTAAGATTTCATAAGTATCTGTGCACATCGCAAAGTAATAACGTTGACAACGAGTGAGTTCATCTGCTACGCTGCGGTGCTCAAATGTGGTGGCTGAAGATCCAACTTCGAGTTGAACTCCCGTCACATCAAAGGTAGCATTGGATGTATTTGCCCAATTTTGTGAGTAGTCAGGTGTTCTGTTTGTTGAACTAGATGACTGCCATGCGTTAAGAGTGTGTCCACTTGTAGTATAATAAGTACCATACCAAGGTATAAAGTGAACAACTAAACCTTCTTCAGTATTATTATGTACGGATACATTTGAATTTCCAGGAATTGTTTTTGTTATCTTTGTCCAAGTATTTGCACTTAGAGTATAAGAAAAAGTATAAGTTTGACCTGTTCCATCACGACTATTCAACCAACCATAGTAGGTTCCAGCTAAACTCGATCTCACCCAAGCACTTAGAGTCACATAACTTGAAGATGATTTGAAATTCCAACCACTATTTGCGACATTTTGTGCTTCTATAGTTTGACCAATAAATCTATAATCAGTATCAGTAGTTGTATTACTTGTATTAGTTAATCTTAAATAATTACTAAAACCATTTTCAAATGCAGTTCCACTTTGCTCCGAAACTTGTGATTGAGTAACTCCCCCACCACTCCAGTTATTAGTCCATCTATCAATTGTATTCATACCAGAGGATGTAGATGATGTTCCTCTTTGAGCTATAGTCATAGCTCCGTTGATTATTAAATTTCTATAACTTCTTGCAGCAGGTAAACCTGTAAGATTTGCGCCACTAATTGCTGGAAGTGTACCAGTTATGTTTGCAGCAGGTATATTTGTTAAGTTTGCAGCACTAATCGCAGGTAATGCACCACTTAGTTTTGAAGAAGTTAATGTTGATATTCTTGCGTCGGCAACCGTTCCTGTTAGATTACCAGCAGGAATACTTGTTAAGTTTGCACCACTTCCAACAAAACTTGTTGCTGTTACAACACCAGTTACATCAATACCTTGTGAATTTGAAGTGACTGCAGAACCAACTACTACAAGGTTTGCAGTTGCAGTGGTGGCTGATAATGCACCAGTGAGTGTCGTAGAACCACCAACTTGAATACCACCTGTAAAGTTTGCAGTGGTAGAAGTTTTAATATTATCTGTTGATGCAACTCCCGTTAATGATGAACCATCTCCAGAAAATCCAGAGGCAGTTACAATACCAATAAATCTTGCCCCACCATCATCAAATATTGTTGATCCTGCACCGATTGGAGTGTCACCACCAAGAACATTTATTCCAGCAGCCTCTACTCCTACACTGTGAACATTTGTAGATCCAGTTTTAAAATTTGAAAAGGTTGCTATACCAGCAGAATCAAGACCACCAACATTTAAAACTTGATGAGTATTGATACCAGTTTGAGTTATGAGAGTTCTGTTGGTGGATAATGCCATATTATGTTATCTCCATAATTGTCAAAGCAACATCTAAACTATTATTTACATCACTTAATGCTGTAACTGTATCCACTGCCTCTACAACTATCTTATTTCCTTGCATGATTTCTAATGCAGATCCTTGTGGGATAGGGACATTCTTTAATATGTTTATATCATCTCCATTTGTTGCTCTTGATATTCCGATTCCAACATTAATTCCTTGACCAGATACATTCGTACAAGTTACACCAATGATAACTGTAGTCGTCGCACCAGGTACTGTGTATATTCCAACTGTGGATACACCAATATTATTTTTCGATTTTAATTTAAAAGTATTAGCCATTTTTTATAGTTTAAAAAGGTGCAATATCCCCGTTGAGATATTTATAATCATCCCAAAGCAATCGCCAGAGCAACAACATCAGCGTTCGTAACACCACCAGCAGATGTGACAGTCGCAGTATCACCTGAAACAGCAGCAGCAATGCCTGAACCAACAAAGTTGATTGTAGTGACACTACCAGCAGTTCCGACTGTTGATCCTTCATCTTTAATTGATAGACCCTCAACACGAACTGTAGCAATACCAGTATTAGATACTGCATCAACACTTACTAGTGATCCCTCAAAGTCAAGTCCTGTGGCACCAGTTGCTTTAGCACCACTACCCTCAGATACTCCTAGACCTGCTATTGCATTGACAGTCACCGTTGCAATACCTGCACCAACAGCTGCATCAGCAGTGACGACACTACCTAAGAAGTTAATTGTGGAGATACTATTTGCAGAACCAACGATAGTATTCTCATCACGAATTGAAATACCTTCAATCGCACCAGCAGGAGCAGAAGTTACCCAAGTTGGAGCAGCTCCAGCACCATTTGATTGTAGGATTTGTCCTGAACTACCTGTGTCTAATAAATCTGTATCATTATTTGAATCTTGATATAGGATTTGATTAGTTCCATTGATTGCAAGGTCAGTTGCAAGAGTTGCAGTGCCAGATAAGTTACCAGTCACATTACCAGTTAAATCACCAGAGAAACCACCACTTGATGTAGTGACACCCGTGACCACAACACCAAATCCATTTGCTTGTGCCTTGACTGCTCCACCAAATTTTAATGCAGATGCATCTATACCTGTTAAATTACTACCATCACCACTGAAACTTGTAGCAGTAACAACACCTGTTGCAATGACACCTGTTGCATTTAAAGTTACCCCTGAACCAACAACAGCACCACCTGAAACTGTAAGTGCACCTAATGTTCCGACACTTGTAAGTGAAGAACTGACAACATTAGCACCAAGAGTAGTTGCAGAAAGAACCTCAGTTCCATTAATTTTATAAACCTTACCAGATGCAACATCAAGATGCTCACTTGATTTTAATGAGTCAGCAGTATTATTATATCTTATAAACTTCCTTATACCCGTTGAACCAATTCCAATACCTGCACCATCTAATAATGCGTTTGTTGGAACTGTTGATGCAATACCAACTACAAAGTCTCCAAACTCTATGTCACCATTGTGAACTGAGAATGTTGTACCATCAACAAACAAGTCACCTTTAATTCTTACCTTTCCTGTATTATCACCAACTGCAGCAGGGTCGATAAAGAGTTCAGCAGGTCCTGTAATACTATTGGTTGTGATATTAACTCCAGTTCCACTCGCACCTGTTGATAATCTAGAGAAGGTTGCAATACCTGTGCTGTTTAAACTTCCATTACCAAGTGCAGTGTTGATACCTGTTAATCCAGAACCATCTCCAACGAAGGTATTCCCAGTTATGGTTCCCGATGCGGTTATATTTCCAGTTACATTTAATAGTGATCCATTGAATGTTAAATTACCACTATCCTCTACAGCACCTGAACCACCTGCAAGAACCACACGACCAGAAGTTAAGTCTGATACGATTAGTGACGCTGCTGATAAATCCGTTCCGTTAAAGACTAAGTTTCCACTATCCTGTAAAGCACCAGACCCTCCAACAGTTACAACACGACCTGATGTTAAATCACTTACAGTTGCAGATGATAAAGTTGTTTCTCCACCAGTTACTGATAATCCACCACGAAGAGTTGCTGCATAGTTACTATTAACAACATTAGAGTTATTCTGGACAGCATTGCCCATGTACCCGTGGTTTGTACATTGGTAGTGAAGAACTATTGGAGTTTCATCACCAACTGCTATTTGTGTATATGCACCAGAGTTACCAGCAGTTCCGTTTACGGTTACTCCTGTGCTGTAAGTTGTTGTTTTATCTGCCTCAAGATAGAAGTTTATAGGGTGATTACTATTACTATTATCACTCTGATCAAATTTATAAGTTCTACCTGGTGTAAGTGTTATGAATGGAGAGAATACTCCATCAATTTTATATCCTAAACTACTACCTTGCCCTTGATATCTGTGTGTAGAGTCCTTTGATGCAACAGTTACAGTATAAGTTTTTACTGTATCACTATGAGGTGCCCTTAAATCATCAAACCCAGAAATTGATCCTGAGACATCTAAACTATTGCGAATAGTCGCAGCATAGTTTGTATTTAATACATTGGCATTGCTTTGTATCGCATTGCCCATATAACCATGATTTGTGCATTGATAGTGAAGCACCACTGGTGTCTCATCACCTACAACGATCTGAGTATAAGCACCAGAGTTACCAGCAGTTCCATTAACAGTTACACCTGTGCTATAAGTAGTCGTCTTATCTGACTCTAAGTAAAAGTTTATGGGGTGATTACTATTACTATTATCACTCTGATCAAATCTATATGTTCTACCTGGTGTGAGGGTTAAAAAGGGAGACTCAACACCATCTACTTTATATCCTAAACTACTTCCTTGTCCGTTATATCTGTGATCGTTAGTCTTTGTTGCTACAACAACTGTAAATACTTTGATTGTATCAGAGTGTGGTGCTCCTAGATTATCGAATCCACCGATTGATCCACGAACATCTAACTTTGATAAGGGAACTGTTGTCCCTATGCCAACTGAATTACTATAATGTATAGACAATCCACCATATGCCTCAGTCCACGGAGTTAAATTGGTGACAGTTGCTAACCCTACACCTTCTCTCTCAGTGTAAAGAAAACCGTCATATGTATTAAGTGCTAATTCTCCTAGTTGAAGGTCAGACCCAGCTGGTCGTTTCCCCTCAATCGCAGACCTTTTCAGTCTAAATGGTGTCGCCATTATTTCATTCGGTATGTACCAAAATTAAGCAGTATATACTACCTATTGAGTTATTTATTCAACTTGCATTATTCCGTCTTGGACGATACGAAAATAAATTGCTTGGAGGGTCTGGTTCCATCCATTTTTTTATCTTTTCGTATCTCTGTTCACTAAAAAAATCTTGTGAAGAATACCATTCCACCCAAGGTTCATGTCCCTTATGTTGATTGCAGGTTGAACAACAGCAAACAACGTTCTTTGTAAAATCAGTTCCTCCCTTTGAACGGGGTACAATATGATCTATGGTTAAATTATTGCCTGATCCACAATACGCACAGACGTAGTTCCACGTTTCCTTTATCTTTCTCCTCCATAACCTTTTTGCTTCCTGTGAACTTGTTGTTTCCAAGTTAAACAAATAGTGACGGGGTGAAGATAGAACTCTCATATGTGCTTGCGACTATGATTATTTATCTTTTTGATATTTTTTTATACTTTCTTCCCATTCTGACATACTTGACTGCATTTGACCTTCATTTTCTTTTGCATCATATTGATTATATCCCTTTATTCTTTTCCACTCGTTATATAATGCTCCCAGTATCCAAGACTGAGATAAACTTTTAGGTCCACTCTCCAAGAGTTCAAGATATCTCTTATTACTTGTATAACTTTTATACTCTTCTCTCCAGTTGGAGTCATCATATGGTTTCTTCACTCTTCTCCTTCAAGAGTTACATTACGAACCACAATTCTATCACCTTCGATTCTGAATTGTAATTCATCCTCATTGTCCCACATGAGTTCTTGATATAATGAGTCTAATACTCTCATGTCGTGCCAAAGATCGTTCGCCATTTATCCTTTGTAAGTCCTGTTATTTATTATTTTCACTTAAGTATAGCATAGCATTTTTGAGGGTGTCAACATTATGTTTAAATCCTTTCAATCCCTTTTCACAATCTCTGCATACATTATTTGATACCTTTGTATTTGATTCTTTACAGATTAAACAAGATCCAACTTGGTATTTTTTCTTTATTTTATTCTCATACTCTCTCACTCGATCACGAGTGCAGACCTTACACTCATAAGCATAAGATGATATTTTTGTTGCATCTGGTCGGCATTTATAAAAATCAGCAATTAAATTTTTCTCCTTTCCGCATACACGACAGGTTCTTTCTTTTAAAAATAAATGCTGAGTTTCTAATTCAAAGTCAATACCCATTTTTTCCTTCAGCATAATCTAAAGCTTGCTTTGCAGTTTGCATTAGACGAACTCTACGCATATCGTGAGTGTTAGGTAATGTTAAAGAAAACCCTAGCAAATCTCCATCAGGATCATCAGGTATTCCAATTGGTTGAACAAAAAATATTCCTGCATGTGCCACACATTTCCACCCTATATCCACAAAACCCAAATCTCTCAGGGCACATTCAAGTTTAAGGGAGTAACAAGCTTCTTTTAGAATCATATTTTATCTATAAAAAGTCTAATAAGCAAAAAAATACCCCGAAATTTTTTCCGAGGTAAATGTAATTAAAAGTTGATTTTGGTTTAGAGTGCGTTACCACGAGGTAATACTTCCTCTGGGAACACGAAGTTCTCATGAGGTTGGTCAACAGATGACATCCATGCTCTCATACCTTCGTTGAGAAGAATATTCTTTGTGTAGAAAGTTTCAAACTCTGGATCTTCTGCTGCTCTTATCTCTTGAGATACAAAATCGTATGCTCTTAAGTTAAGTGCAAGACCTACAATACCAATTGATGATGTCCACATTCCCATCACAGGAACGAACAGCATAAGGAAGTGTAAGAATCTTTTGTTTGAGAAAGCAACACCAAATATCTGTGACCAGAATCTGTTTGCTGTAATCATACTATAAGTTTCCTCTTCCTGTGTAGGATCAAATGCTCTGAATGTTGTGCTTTGAACCTTACCTTCTGAATAAACAGAGGTGTCTTCATACAAAGTGTTCTGTACTGTTGCACCGTGAATGGCACAGAGTAATGC
>Ga0208157_1000113_pt1 | contig 53634 bp, 61 predicted proteins | sample 5_EtaG_FD_184077 | JGI IMG/M metagenome (GOLD analysis project Ga0208157, IMG submission 184077) | Marine viral communities from the Subarctic Pacific Ocean - 5_ETSP_OMZ_AT15132 metaG (SPAdes) (version 2) | ecosystem: Environmental > Aquatic > Marine > Oceanic | place: Pacific Ocean | collected...
AACCCGCTTCCTTTGAAGCTTCACTGGAAGCCGCTTTCGCGAACATTGATCAAGCAACCGCTGACCCCGAACCAGTTTCCGATGAACCCGCAGCAGCGGAACCGGAACCAGAGGTTCAGGATACAGAGGTTCAGGATACAGATCCGATTGAGAGCCTGACCGACAACATTGGTGATGAGTGGACCCCTAAAGCGGCTAACCGTTTCAAGGAACTCAAGACTGAGTTGAAAACAAACCGTTCTGAGTTGGATATGTTGAGGCAACGATCCACAGAATACCAGTCAAAGATTAAAGAACTGACGGGACTCGTTGAGAATAAAGACGTTGAGCAGCTACAAGAGAAGCTCGCTGAGTATGAGCATCAGCAGGCTCTCACTAATCTGGAGCAGACTCCTGCTTATTATCAGGCGGTCTCGCAGCCACTGGAAGCCCTTGTAGAGCAGGCTGACCAGATCGCCGACAAGTATGAGGTTGATTCTGACGCCTTGATTGACGTGCTATCGCTGGACGACCCGCAGGAACAGGAGGAGCAGCTATCTCATATTATGCCTAACGCCAGTGATCGGGATAAGGCCAAGATCTATCGGATCATGGAGGACATTGATCCCATCTTGCAGCGGAGAGAACATCTTTATTCTAATGCCGACGCCGCATTGGCAGAGGCAAAGCAGTTGGAGCAGCAGCAGCAAGCCGCTAGCGCAGCCGACAACGCCCAGCTTAGGCAGAACATCACAAGGAATGTTGTTGAGCGGGTCCAGCAGAAGCTGCCGTTCCTTAGCGGAATCGACGGCCTTGATATGTCTGCTATCCAGCAGAAGGCGTCGGAGACCGATCCCTCTGTCCTGCACCCTGTTGACCATGCCTACAACGCGGTATCCGCTCAAGTGTTTCCGACTGTTGTGAGGCAGTATCTGGAGATGCGTAAGGAAGTCGAGTCGCTGACTGATCGTCTAGCTGAGTATACGGATGCGGAGCCAGCGATGTCCGGCCAGACGAAAGCACCGCTGACCAGAGCCGGAGTATCGGACACCGCGAGCTTTGAGGAGCGGGTGAACGCTGCTTTGGGCGCGGTGTAATAAAATTACCTAAATTCACATATAATGGGGTCAGCATTAAGCTGGCCCCTTTTATTATGGATTATTACGAGGCATCCTTACTCGCCATTATTTCGCTGCTTATACTCGCGGCTCTCGCGTCTGAGTGACCCCGTTGACATTGTAGTTAACAAATGATACCCTCGATTTAACGGTTTACTTAGATGAGCGAGAAAAAAAAGAAAAAAGTCCTTAGCCAGACGCTTGAGGATGTCCGACGGGGCATGGAGAAAACCGATGAATCCCTTGGGGGGCTTGCTTCGGACGTGACGGGGGTATCCTTCTCAAGACCTACTGCGAACGCCACTACAGTTCCCAAAGCACTTTTAGAAAAAGCCGTAGACAATGCTGGTAGATTCAAACCTGTTCTTGGCGTTCTCCAAGAGAACCTCTCAAAGTTGAACCCCGATAATGTTGCCAAAAACCTTTACAATCAAGCCGCTAAATACAGCCCAACTCTTCAAAAAGCGGGGAGTGCCGCGTCAAAATTTTTTAAGTTCGTCCCGCCTGCTGAAGCGGCTGCACTAGCGTATAGATCTTCCATGCTAGTTAACTCAGAGGAGGAACGGCAAAAAGCTAGGGACGAAGCGGAAGAAATGTATAAAAGAGGAGGAACTGTGGGAGGAAACTTACAAAACATGGGGCAAGGCTTCCTCGACCCCGCAGGAACTATTTATGCGGCTGGTGACGCGGCGGTCGATACCGTAAAAACCCTCGGAGGACTCGCGTATGACAAGTTCTTCGGCCCGTCTGAAGAGGAGCAGCGTGAAGCGGCAAAGTTTAGGAGGTATAAACGAAACAGAGACCGCGACGCCGCTCTGCGTAACGCAAGGATGTCCCCCGAAGAACGGGCAGAGAGTGCCGACAGAGCGATTGCCAGCCCAGATCAAGGCGATCTCCAAAAAATACTTCGGTCAGGTGCGTCCTCAGTCCATAGAGCTTACGATAAGAAGGCCGATGATCTGCGAAAGCTCATGGAAAAACCTTACGACGGGTTGACCTCGTTGACGAAGTGACCCCGTTGACAGATCGGCATACAGTGTTAAGATTCGCTTATCAGTTGGGTTGCTCTAGCCTTTTAAATAGTTCTAAAAACAACTGATAAAGCACATAGAAACTCCGGTTGCTCTAGCCATTGCATAGTTCTAAGAGGTTCGTCCTAAACTCTTTTAGTTTCCGACCCCGTTGGCCGGAAGCGCAAACCTTTATTTATTTAAAACAATGTCTTTTGATCTAGGAACCGGCATCACTGCCGTAAACACTATTCTCGCTGAAGAAGCTAACCGCATCGGCAGCGACATCTACTCACGCACCCTCCACACCTCGCCTTGGTTGGATCTCACTAAGCAGACCTCCTTCGCAGACGGAATGGGCTACCAGCAGACCACGCTCGTTTATGACCGCGCAGTCGCTACCACTACTACTGGCGGTGGAACCGTTGGTGCAAACTGGGAAGACCTTGGAACCCTCTCTAGTGGAGGAAACTCGTTCAGCCCACCCGCAGCGTCTCTGGTAGGTGCGAACGCACAGCCTCTCGACGACGCCGCTGACGATGTTCAGGGCGGTCGCGGAACTGGTTCTGCTGACAAACGCGCTTTCGTTCAGTTCGGTAAAAAGCTCAAGAAGTATGAGCTGCAACGTGCCGTTATCGAGTCTCCACGCATTTCGCTTGAAGACCTTCGTTTCGCTGCACACCGTCAGGAGCAGCTTCGCGCCATCATGGACATCATGACGCAAGTTACCCGCAACACTTGGGAAAACCGCTACCGCGAAGAGTTTGAGAAAGTCTCCGCTAACCTTACCAGTTGCCTTGCTGCTGGTTCTGTTACCCGCGACACCGTCGATGCCGACAGTGACAACACGTCTGATGACCCCTTTGAAAATAATCTTCTCACTGGCCTCGACCTCGCTAAGTCAGGTTCCGGCAATACCGACATCACTCCTGATGCAAACGTATCAAACGCTGTCCTCGACAGTATTTACTACAAGCTCATCCGCGCCGGAGCTGGAAACAACGCCTACGGTCGTGAAAACGGTCGCCCAGTGTTTGGACTCGTCCTTTCTTCTGAGGCTTCTTACCAGCTTCAGACTGAGGCCGGATTCCGCGATGACGTTCGTTACAACAACGCTAAGGTCAGTGACCTGATTGCTCCATTGGGAATCGAAAAGTCCTTTAGAGGATTCTACCACCTGATTGACGATCTTGCTCCTCGCTTCAGCATCAGCACTGGAGCGGTAACTAAAGTTGAGCCTTACAGCGTGTCAGGTGGAGTCGCTACTCCTAACGCCGCTTACGAGACCGCTTCTTTTGAAGCTGCTTTCGTGGTTCACCCTGAAGTTTGCGAAGCTCAGATCCCGAACCCCATGTCGGGTGCTTCTGGAGTAACCTTCGATCCTATCAACTACCGTGGTAAGTTCGACTGGAAGAACATCGCTAACGAGGTCACCAACCCTGACGGTTCCATCGGATTCTTCCGTGGTGTTCTCGCCAGCGCAACCAAGCCCATCAAGACTGAGTTTGGTTATGTGATCCTCTTCAAGCGTGACTCCAGCACTCCTGCTGCTTAATTAATCTAGTTGGGTAGGGGGTGCAATACGCGCCCCCTACTTAGCGTAACACTTATAGAATTATGCCAACACTAGATGACGCACCAACTTTGGAAAGCCTCGTAGAAGGCGGTATCGCTGACGACGATCTTATTCAGATCTATGATACTTCGGCTCAGAAGGTTAAGACCCTCCGTTTCGACGACTTGATCGACTATATCGTCCTCAAGACTGACGCTTCGGAAGCTTAACCCCGAATCACGATTCACTTAACATGAACCCCGTTGCCTGTCTCTAAAACGGGCAGCGGGGTTCTTTTTTACGGAAACAATTATTATGGCCACAGAACAGTTATTTAAAGACATTGCCCTAGCCTTTGAACGGGCGAATCTACCTATCCCCCTCGGAATGAGTCGAGACCCCGAAAGATTTTTGGCAAAATTTCTCGACCTAAGCCCAGAAGAACTTGATATGGCACAGAGGGTCGAAGAAAGGATTCAAGAGGAGGCCAGAGCGCAGGCTATGAAGGAGGCTCTTGACGAGAACAGAGGCAACGAGGAGTCCCCCAAACAAGATAGAGACGACGAACAGAGACTGATGGAAGAACTGGTTCGGCGTCAAAATGACCCTGAAGGTTACGAAAAGTCAATAGAACCGGAAAGCTACCCCGAATTCGTAGCGGAGGAAATGGCTAAAGTTGCAAAAGCAGAGCCTAAAGCAAAGTCTAAAGCAAAGCCTAAAGCAAAGCCTGAAGCAAAGCCTAAAGCAGAGCCTAAAGCAAAGCCTGAAGCAAAGCCTGAAGCAAAGCCTAAAGCAGAGCCTGAACCTACGGATAGGCCGACAGGAGTACCTGATTACTTTTTGGCTACAGGAGATATGCGACGTACAGGTGTAGGTGTGCCGGACTCTCCTTTAGGTGTAGATGTGTCGAATGCTCCTAAAGCCGAAGTAATATCTGAAGATCCAGAAGATTACACTGGCAAAGCGATTGAGATATTCGAGGATCTTCACGGAAGCGAGTTCAATCCAAAGTCCAGCGATGACGTAGGAAAGCTTGAGAAGATGAAGTCCATGATCGCATACGAAGGTGGTATTGGAGATTCACAGGCAGATATCAATAAGTTCGCTCTACAGTTTTATCGTAATTCCTAATGAACACCGTATACCAGTCCGAGGAGCCTTCTGAGCATCATCACGATGTTCAGAAGGATCTGGAGATGATCCAGCAGCAGTTGTCCAACATTATGGCCAACGCCGAACAGCTCATGGAGCAGTGCGGCTGCGGCTCGCCGAGGATGACTGAGGCTTGGGTTCAGTCAAAAATGACCCTCGCCAACGACTATCTGGAGTCTGTACACGCTTACGTGGTCAATGGTGGCCCGATGAAATCGGACGCTGGACAAGGCAAGCCGGATAAGGTAGACTTCGTCATCGCCGTGGAAAAGGCAATGACTGATGGCAGCAGCAAAGCATAATCTAATTGTAAGCAGGGGCGAGGATTTCTCGTTCACCTTGACTATATCGGAGTCTGGGAGTCCCGTTAATTTTTATTCAAGCGGCGAAGCCTCTACCTTCAAGGCCGAGATCAGACGCGCTAGTGGGAAACCACTTGTCGCGTCTTTTAGCTGTGAGGTCACCAGTGCCGTGAATGGTATTGTGACAGTCACCCTACCTAGATCAGAGTCGCTCAAGCTGGACGCTAACACCACCTACAAGTGGGATATTTTCCGTATAAAAACCGCCCCCAACCCCGACGTTACGACTTGCTTGGTCAGAGGTGATTTAAGAATAGAGGGTAACGTCACCGATATTTCTAACTTCGTTACCTAATAATGGACACAACAGTTACAGAAACGATTCGCCACAGCCTTACCGTATCGGACTCCGATTTTCAGCTTACTCTTATCTCAGGCCCGACCGGAGCGGCCTCAACTGTCGCTGGACCAACAGGCCCAGCAGGAGCGGCAGGAGCGGCAGGAGCGAACGGTGCGGCTGGACCTAACTCGATCACTAGCGCGACGACAAGTGATGGGAACGCGACCATTACGGTTAGCACTTTAGGTATCGGCACTAGCCTGACAATGAATGGTGACCAGTCTTTTGTGGACGGTAAAAAAGCTATTTTTGGGGCGGGTAGCGACCTTCAAATATACCACGACAACACTCAATCGCGGATTCAGGCTGAACACAATGACCTGTGGATAGTCTCTGAGGAAGCTGACAAGGACATTGTGTTTTATGCCGACAGCGGCACTGGCGGAACCCCAGTAGAATACATAAGGATAGACGGGGGCGATGAAGTTACGAAGTTTTCAAAAAGTATCCAGTTATCCGATAACGTAAAAATCCAAGTAGGAGCGTCTCAGGATCTTGAGATTTATCATGAGTCGGGCAACAGTTACATTGACGATAAAGGGGCAGGAAACCTCAATATCCGAGGGGCTAACCTCAACTTACAGAAGTATACTGGGGAGACTTTCGTTACGTGTGTGGCAGACGGGGCAGTGTCCCTGTACCACGACAATGCTTCTAAGCTCTCAACCTCTGCTACTGGTATCGCAGTCACCGGAGGTGTTTCAGCGACTGGTAATATTTCCACTACAAATGGGAACATTTCCATAACATCTGGAAATATTGTCGTAACATCAGGCGGCATATCCACGCAATCCGGCAATATCTCTACGGCAAGTGGTAATATTTCTACGGGAGTCGGCAATATCACAGTGGCATCAGGGAATATTACCACGACATTAGGCAATGTTGCCGTTGGAACTGGTAATGTCTCTGTGACAAATGGAGATGTCACCGCGCCTGACATCCTCGCCAGTGCCGATTTAGGATACTCATCAGGCGGTGCGGTGACTCAAGGAACCAGTATTACTACAGCAGTTACCTTGAATACTCCTTCAGGAGTAATCACTTGTTTACCTTCAGGCACTTATGGTACTAGCTCGATTAATAACTTCACTTTAACAAATAGCACCATAGGGATTAACGATGTTGTGGTTGTTTCTTTACAAGATGGTAACGCCAATTTATCTGCTGCGGTAACTACGACAGCAGCAGGCAGTTGTAATATAGCAATAATAAACCACTCTACTAGTGCTGCTGCGTCAAGTGTCTCCCTCAAAGTAAACTTCGCCGTCATCAAAGTCGCAACCTCCTAAACGGATATGGCCCTTAACCCATCACCGCAGAGACAGTCAGTTATTACGTTCCCCACACCGAACGTCAACGACATCCTATTTTTTGAGTCTGTAGACGCAGAGCGGGTCGGAACAGACATACCGGAATACGGTAGCAAGCACCCAGACTCTAAGAAGTGGCCGAACCACAGACTGGTACACGTCGAGGCCGCTGACCCTAAACAACAGACTCGGTATTACCGTTACTATTACGCGGCTGATCAGCTAGATCAGGACAACGATAACTGGGCGTATACGGAAGCTGACATTGGAGGAACTAAGTTCGACGCCGTGGCTAGGGACTACGTTATACGCCGTAGCGAGTTTAACCCAGAACTTCCAGCGATGGGGGCTACCATACCTAATGTTCCGGTCGATAAGTTCCCCTCAACCGCTAGGGTCGATGAACTCAATCGTAATTACAACGATACGTATGTTCTGGCACAGCGTAAGCAGATTCCGATAAATGACAAGGTACTTAACGGCCTGTATGTCATTGAGCAGCGGGTCTACGTGAAGAAAGTCCCCATTTACCGACTCGACTTCGACGAGTTCTTTTCACAGACGAACTACACTAAGCAGACCTTGATGTATGCGACTGAGCAAGTATCAGTAAACTCGGTATCATATCCTATATCGGCTCTAGCAAAAGACCCAAACAGCCCTTACTGGAAACTAACGACTGGCGGTATCCTACGGACGGTGCAGCAACTCTCGGACAACTGGTATGCAGTGACAAAGCAACAAGTTGTGAATATGACTGCCACAAACTCAGAAGGAAATGTAGTCGGAGGTCTTTACGGCTACAATACAACCGTAAACTTTTCTTTCCCGCCTGTCCTAGATGATATTTATTTTGACCCTTGGGAAAAAAGATCTGGAGCTATTACCTTCTCACCAAGGGTCAAATACTCGAAAGGCGCGTATAGGGGACCGTGTAAGGCTACTGTTTCTGGGTCTTGGTCTCTCAACCCGCCTACTCTAACTACTCTCACTAAAACCATGCAGCCCGAATCAATCGCTGTGTCTACCCCTTACTTTAATTTGAGAGTCAGGGAGACGTTGCACGGACCCGTAGCCGTGCGTGTGGATAATGGAACAGAAGACGAGACGTATGTCCGCACCGCCGGAACTTATAATTTCGACGCGACTAACCACACCGACTGGCCTGCTTTCCTGATCGTATCTTCTACTTCTAAAAAGTTTAGGGGCGGTTACTTGAAAGAAGACACAATCGTTCACGCGCCTCCTTCCGCCTAAATGAAAAAACCATTCGTCAGGAACGATATCGAATTACCTGTGCCACTAACCAGTGCGCCAGAAGATAACCGAAACTACGACGTTGCGTTCGATACAGGTGGCGAGTCTTCTATGGTGGAGACTTCTAGGGAACCCCCAGACTACAAACCGTATCCCTTTGCCCTGAGACCTGCTCCCGAAGGTAAAATACACATCTACTTCGGCGTTTTGGTTCATCAGATTAACCGGATGGTATTTGAGAACGGTTTGTTCGTGTCCCAAACGGGCGTGGGTAACCCGCAAGTAATTGTCCCCAGTAACCTAAGCAGTGCTGAGAACCGTTATAAATTCTATGACCTAGACTGGCGCGGCGATGTTTACCTTTACTGGGAAACCGATTCAGGGGGTAATGTTACTTCATGTGAATTAAAGGGTCCAGATGAGCCGGAGCAACAAAGCTTGCCTAATGAAGACGGCGGTAAGTTCTGGGTTAAAATCGGGAACGTCGCGGAAGGGGACGCGGGTTACGACATCAAGTCATTAGACCAGAACATATCTACCGACGTTTATTGGCTAACCGCTTTTGCAGATCCAGAGGATGGGAGCGATGGCTCCGACTCTAGCACTAGCTCTAGCTCTAGCTCTAGCTCTAGCTCTAGCTCTACCTCTGATTCCGGTTCCGATAAATCAACGGCCATTGTGCCGATGGACTGGCATGACAAAGGATACGGTGCGCTGTTCACGATGGAGTCCAACGAGGTTCTCTTTGAGTTCGTGATGCGCGACGTTAAAGTAGTCGGCCCCAAAACCGTAACCCGAATCGATGATCGATTTTTGGCGGTATGCGAGCCGGACTCGATGACCATTACAGGCGTAGCTGGCGACAGGGCCGGATCAGTCGGCGCGGTAGTTGAAAAGAACAACGTGATCCTTTCAGCTTGGCCATTGTCTTTCTTGAGGCCCAAAAAAGTTACTTTGAAGTTGACCGGAGTTCGTAAAGGATTTAAGCATCTTGATATGCCTGAGCGTAGCAGAGAGCAATTCATCGCTAACGAGAAGTTTATCAACTCAGCCTATCCTAGAAAGTAATGTCGTTACCTTGTGAAGCACAAGCTACCTCTTACGATGCAGGCGGAAATCCAGTAGGGGTAGCTATTGACTTCGACTGGGATCAGAACAGAGGACTTTACACAGATGCCCCTACCGACGAAGATGAGGATACTATCCAATGGAACGGAGTTGGTTGGATCTACACTACGTCCCTCGGAGACGTATACGTAGGAGGGACGGACGCAGATGATCCGTCAGGTGATTACGTAGACACTTCTTCCGGTTCTTCGTCTAGCGCACTTACCATCACCGTAACCACTAGCGGTTCGACTTGCAATTACAGCAGCGACAGCGACAGCGACAGCGACAGCGACAGCGACAGTGACAGCGGTTCCGCTAAGAGTAGCTCATCAGTATCAGAAGGAGAAGGCTCACCGTGAAAAACCTAACAGACTGGTTTGACCGCGTTTACGTGATCAACTGCGCCCATAGACTGGATCGTCTTGAGGAGACCAAGAGGCATTTGGAAGAAACCGGAATGGCTAATAATGACTGGGTCCACTATTATCCGGCTATTATCGGCGACTGGACAACCTGTCCGGCGGACTGGGGTTCCGGCAGAGGGGCGTGGGGTTGCCTGCGTTCGCATCAGAGAATCTTAGAGGACGTAATCCACGACAGGGACGGGAACGGGAACCCGAACCTTATGAACGTATTGGTGCTGGAAGACGACGTAATCTTCAAGGACGACGCGCTAGAGAAGCTTAATGAGTTCATGGAGAACGTGCCGGATGACTGGGGCCAGATTTACTTAGGTGGACAGCACCGAAGGAAAAAAGGCGATACGGACTCCCCTAACGTGGTAATTGGTAACTCGGTTAATAGGACGCACGCTTACGCTGTGAACCAGCCTACTTTCACGCAGTTCTACCGCCACATCTCCTACGCGACGGACTATCGAGACACGAACAAGCATATTGACCACCAGCTTGAGCTAGCGCACCGCCGCAAGGACTGGCCCGTTTACTGCCCGAAAGACTGGATCGTGGGCCAGCGAGCAGGTTCGTCGAATATTAACGGTAAAATAAACGAGACCAAGTTTTGGTAGTGTGGATAAAGAGTGGACAAACGGTAATCGGTTTTGTAAAGATATTTAGACAATGAGACTTATTGTTACATTTGCTATCGGAGGGATGCCTTGGGTAGGGGCGTCCGTAGCTTCCATGCGTGCTTATGCAAGTAAAGTAGGCGCAGACTTTCACGAAGTAAAGTGGTTCCCTGATGAGTCGGGTAAGCCGTATAACAACAACCCCGTATGGGCTTTTGTTGACTTCTTGAAGAGGTTTCGAGAGCAAGATTATTACAAGGAATTGTTGGTGTTAGACTGCGATGTTCTGATTTTACCAAGTTGCCCCGATCTTTTTGAAATGGATGGAGACCTGATATGTTCATCAGATCAAGCATGGCCGACGAAAGACGGTAGGTATAAGAAATGGGTCGCTAAATACTTCCCCGAAAGCACAGAGAACGCTTGCGGCGATGGAGATCCTTACTTCAACGCTGGTATATTACTGTTCCGTCTAGAGGCTCTCCGCACCCTCAACCTCGAACCACCATACCCCGATGAAATGGGCTACGATCAAGATTTCTTAAATATGAGGACATCGGAAGCGGGAATTAGCATTACTTGGGTCGGTGAGGAATACAATCAACGTAACGTGGACGACCGTCAATGGACTCTCGCCAACAATCATATCTTGCACTTTGTAGGCGGAGGCAAGGCAAGATTGATGGATTACGCTAATTTCTTAGGAATAGGGTAGGTAGCTAGAAATAAATTAAATATTTATGAAAATACAAGCAATATTATTTATGTGTAATGATTTTGCAAGGGCGAAATTTACACTAGAAAACTTTATAAAATGGAACCCACAAATCCCAATCTTGGTGATTAATTCTGGTGGGGACTCTCCAAAGCCTCACTTAAAACATATACCCAACACATCTTTTTTAAATGCTCCAAACCTCTGGCATAAAAAAACTGGCTGTGGTGGCTCTTTTGGTCCTCGGTATTATGATTACTTGTTTGAATATGGTTTAAACGACAATTACACACATACATTACTTTTAGAGACAGATGTTTTAACAAACAGGGAGATAACTATCGAGCCTAAATATGCTATTAGCGGCCCTAATAACCATTGCGGTCATAATGAGCATATTTTATATGACTACTTAAACATAAACGACAACAGAATACATACTGGCTGTGGAGGCACGATGTTTAGTTTAGACTATTTTAAAACGATAAGCGAGCGAGACTATAACTTTTTTAAAGATATTTTTGAAAAGTTTCCTGCAAATTATTTCGCGGATTTAATATCTACATTAGCGGCTAGAAAAAATAATCTTTCTTTTGGGCATTGGGAAGAAGTCTCGAATATTTCGCATCATATAGTAAATAATCGATTAGTAAACGTCAATATGGACGCCACTTTAGTCCACAATTATAAAGTATGAAAAAAGCAAAAATAGTTGGATGTGGATTATCCGGTATTACTGCTGCAATCCTTTTAAAAGAAAAAGGTTACGATGTAAAAATTTTTGAAAAACGAAATCACATAGGTGGAAATTGTTTTGATAGCAATTTGTGTGGGACGATGGTCCACAATTATGGGCCTCACATTTTTCACACTGATGACGAAGAGGTCTTTGAATTCTTGAGCCGCTACACAGAATGGATTCCATTTAAACACCAACCAAAAGGTGAAACAGAACTTGGTTTAATTTCACTACCCTATAGCAAAAAAACAATAAAAGAAATAGGGAAAGAGTTGTCTACAGAAGAAATTGAAAAATACTTATTTAAAGACTACTCAGAAAAACAGTGGGGCATCCCCTTTGATAAAATACCAAAAATAATAACTAACAGGATACCAGACACTGCAAGTATGGAAGATCCTACTTGGTTCAAAAATCAAAAATACCAATGCCTCCCAAAGAACGGTTACACTGAAATGATGAAAAAAATGCTAGAAGGTATTAACACCCAACTATCTTGTGAGGACGAAGATTGGCAAAATTACGAATCCGATTTGACGGTTTATACTGGTAAAATAGATCGCTTTTATGATTACAAATTCGGAAAGCTGCCTTATAGATCTTTGACTTTTAAACATACTGTAACTGGAGAAAAAATGCCCCATCTCGTTGAAAACTCAAACACTAAAAAAAATTCCTACACCAGAAAGTATGACCATAGCCATTTTGACCCAAACCATAACCAAAATACAACTGTTGTGACAGAAGAGTATCCAACGGAATACGACGGTAAAAATATTCCTTTTTATCCAATACATTTTGGTGAATCTAGTAAATTAGCGTCAAAATATATTGAATTATCTAAATCTGAGAATAATATAATTTTTGTCGGCAGACTTGCTACATACAAATACCTAGACATGTGGATGGCTATAAAACAAGTAATGTTGAAGTTAAATAACATATAAATATGAAGAAAGTAATTATCACAGGAGTTACAGGTCAAGATGGCTGATTACCTCTTGAAGAATACAGAGCGTAATATTATTGCTGGAGCCTGTCTACGCCGTGGCTTAGGGTTACCCCTATTTCTCAGTGATTGACTTGATGGCCTAACCCGACTATATTCGGCCTATGCCAGCGTTGACTGTCAAGGCCGTAACCAAAGCCTTATCCGACTATGTCCGCCCCGATGAGGATATCGTGGCGAAATTGAACATGGTCATGCCCCGCCTATACGCGATGGGGATGTGGCGGGATCTTCTGTATGACTGGTCTATCGAGACCACGAACGACTATTTTGCGTTACCGGAACACGCTGACAGCCTTTTAGGGGCTATGTTGCAGAACTCTCCGGTAGAAGCGCAGTCTCAGTGGCACGATTACCGGATCTCTGGCTACGCCAGCGGCGGCCCCGCGCCCATTTTCGGCGTGATCGACGACGGGTTTCACCCCACTAAAGAAGAAATATCTTATCCCAGCTCTGCTTATACCATCTCCATAAAAGCGATCCCGATACCGTCTAGTACTGCGTTACCCATTGAAGGAGAGGTTTCTATTGACATGGTTATAGGGCTGAATCGTTTAACTAGTACTGTCTCTTTCGATGCTACGGATGTCCTGAGTCTGCAACTGAGCCGAGAGTTTACTAGCAAAACTGAGCCTATTGAAATTAAGAATATCTCATATTACGGTATTCCAGAGAAAATACACATCGTCGCTGAAGTAACCTCCGGTGGTGTCGCCACATCAACCACCCTAGCAGAGATCAAAGGCGACGGAGTAGCTCGCTACCGCCGATTTAGGTTCTCCAACAGCAGCGGAACGACTCAGAACGTCAAACTACTACTCAAACGAGCATGGGAGCCTGTCCTGACGCAGGACGACATCATGTATTTAGGCAACCTCAATGTCATCAAGCACGGCCTTTTGGGTATGTTGGCAGAGGACAACGCCGATTTGGAACGCGCCCAGTATCACTGGACGATCTGCCGACAGCTTCTCGATGAGGAACTGGACGCCACCAGAGGAGCCGCGAAGCCTAAAGTCACCCTAAAACCAGCAGGAAACAATTTCAACACCCCAAACATTATCTAACTCATGACTAACAACATCGACAAACAATCCTTCGGCCAGAGCGGAGCGACTGTAGTTACAAACACTGCCGCTACTGCGGGAGATTTCTGTGCCATTCAGGTTCTGGAAGAAGCTAACTTCAGCGCAATTACTTGGCCTCAACTGACTGGAACTTTGACCGGATTTGCCATTCCTGCCGGAACGGTTATCTACGGTCAGATTACCTCTTTTACCTTAACCTCTGGTAAGGTTCTCGCATACCACCAAGTATAACGACACCATGTCTCGGTTCGGTCTCAGCTTAGGTCTAACTACGGGTAGTCCGCTATCCCCATTCGACCCCTTATCCCTCAACCCGATCCTTGCGTTTGAGGCGAGTAGGTCAATGCTGGCGGCTGGTGGCGGGGCAGCAGGAAACCTCGACCTCGTCGCCACTCTGGATAACCTCGTTAGTGGTGGAGTGGATGCGACTCAGACTACAGCGACTTATCAACCCCGCGCACACGTTCCAGTAGGAGGCGGTCATCTGTATCTCCCCTCTGCCAGTGGTAATTCGGCAAGCGTCACGTTCCCCTCTATTGCAGCCTCCGAAGATTTTGTGCTTGAAATGGATGTCTATCTGGAGTCTGCAACAAGCTTTCATCTTGTTTCTGGAGCGGCGTCTGAAAGTAGACTAGCCGTTCATAACGGGTATTTTTACTTTTCCCATAACGAATTTCAAGCGTTGTCCTCGTCTATAGCTACTGGAGCCTCTACCTTAACTGTTGAGCGAAGTGGCAGCACGATAACCCTTAAACAAGACGGCGTTACCAAAGCGACGAAATCTTCTGGTGTCTCGGATAATTCTTACGCATTTACGCACCTCTCATTCAACCAGCAATACACCACTTCAATCCTTGGCATAAACGGCCACATCAGGACAGCCACGCTCTCCGTTGCCGGAACTGAAGAGCTGAATATTGATTTTAGCAACGCCACACATGGCGCGTCATCCTTCGTTTGCTCCACGGGACAGACGGTTTCCATCAACAAATCCGGTCTCGATCCTGCAACCATTATTCGACGGCCTGTAGCCCGATTCGATGGCGTTGATAATTACATTAGTGGAACTTTTGGCGCAGATGTTAATACCGCTCATGCGTTCATTAAGTTTGCTGTAAATGGAGACACTTTCAATAACACGGCTCCAACAACCCTTGCTTTGTATCGCACACAACACTGGGAGACAAACGCTGCCATCCTATACTCCGGCAACGGCACTACAGGCACGAACGGTAGGACATTTATCGCCACTACTGTTATGTCTCAGTCAGGTAAATGGAACGACGATAACGGAACGATAGTCGCGGAAATCAGTATCTCTGACGGTGCTCATTTTTCAAAGATCGACAACGCTTCCCTCCAGACGGATAGCAGGGCGTATTCTCTAAACGCGAGCAAATTCCGCATTGGTGCGGGGTCAACAAGTGGTCACGCCCCGATTGACGTTGAGCAGATTTACCTTTTCGACCGAGTTCTCTCTGATACCGAATCAGCTAAAATGTATAACTACGTCAGTAAATAATGAACGAAGAAGAAACCCCCTTGACTGAACTTGAGCAAGACCAACTTAACACTGGCTTTTTCTTTTTCCTCGCCACACCGGAAGTTTACCCTACGCTGTCTGGCTACGTGGACAACTCGCGTGGTTTTCCTATTTCAGGTGAAAAAGCATCTACGCTTAGAGGTATCCCGCCAGCCGAAGAACTCATGACTACCACCGATGGAAGTGGACAGCTAATGCTTCAACTTTCTCACTGGAGAGTTACCTCTGATGACCTCGCCGTCCTTGAGCCATACATCGATCAAGGAGACGTATCCATCGTCACGGAGTTGGAATGGCTTTCTGTTAGACCTGAGCCTACTGAGGAAATTTAAACGAAACATTCCCGTAATAGAAACTAGAATTCAATGTTCCAACACATTACACACCCAATCTCCGGTATCCTAGCATCCATATTCGTTTTTATGTCTACGCTGCCTGAAAATATCAACGTAATCATCCAGATGGTCTCAGCTTTTCTCGGCTTGATCATCGCCGTCCTCTCTGCTATAACGGCAGTTGAGAAATTCCGCAACCGTAAGAAAAATGATTAACTACATCATCGAAAACAAAGAACAGCTCTTCGGGGTTGTTACCGCCGTCATCGCAGCCGCATCAGCTATCGCTGCCCTCACCCCAACGCCAGCAGACGATACCTTTATCGGTAAAGCCTACAAGGTTATCGACTGGCTCGCGCTCAACGTGTTCAAGGCTAAAGATAAGTGATTAGGTTGCTCACTGAGTTAATCAAGGCATACGTCGCTATGATTAACTGGAAAAGAAGAAGATACGTTTATGAACTGGAAGACGACATTGATGATCTTGCCGCTGACGGTTCTCCTGCTGCAAAGCTGCGGATCGAACGCTTGGCAAAGCGACTCAAGTTTGAACGAGAGCGCATTACTCGATCCCCCGACCGTGACTCTGATTGACGGGGCCACGTATCAGTTCGTAGAGGGCCAGCTAAAAGGACGAGGCCAGAAGTTTCACAGCGACTACTCTTATCGTCGCGCAATCATAATCGGCAAATGAGTCCAAGCCAAATACTCGACAAGATATTAGAACTTGTGTCCGCTTACAAAGCGGCTAAAGCCGTCAAGCGTAAGAAGGTTAGGAAGCTCAAGAAAGTAGCCATCTGTGTGGGCCACAGCCGGATCGGAGACAAAGGAGCCACTTCCGTCGGCGGCGTAGACGAGTGGACTTACAACAAGAAAGTAGCAGACCTGCTGAAGAACCACCTGCGCCACCAAGGAGTCCAATCCGTTGTGTTCGATGACTATCCGTCGGAGAGCTACGGCGGTGCGATGGACTGGTTAGGCGAAAGCGTCGCGAAGGAGAAGTGTGACATCGCGATTGAATTGCACTTCAACAGCTACTCAAGCTCGAAAGCAGAGGGCTACGAATACCTGTATTACCACACCAGCAACAACGGTCGCCGTCTGGCTGAGTGTTTCCGAGAAGCCCACGCTGAGACTTTTAAAGTGCAGTCGGATAGAGGGATCAAGCCGATTGAATCAGACGGTCGCGGGGGCGGGTTCTTGAGGAGCGTGCCACCACCAGCCGTGATCTGCGAGCCTTTCTTCGGTAGCTGCCCAAAGGAATGGGTTCTATTTGATGTGAAACACGCACTACTAGCCGACGTATACGCACAGGCAATCGTCAGCTACTTTAAAAACGCATGAGGGACTACCAAAAAGAATACGACAACTACCATAGCAAGCCGAAACAGAAAAAGAATCGGGCTAGCCGTAATGGCGCACGCCGTAAAATGAAGAAGATCTTAGGGAAGCGGGTCAAGGGCAAGGACGTTGACCACAAAGACGGCAATCCTAGAAACAACTCACGCGGAAACTTACGACTACTCAGTAAATCAAGTAACAGATCAAGAAAGTGAAATCCTTAAAATCAGTCATGATCGCGGGTCAGCGGATCAAGATCCATAAGACTGAGTTAGAGGGTTGCTACGGACAGTATCTTCATGAGAAACGAATAATCCAGTTACACAATAAACTCCCAGAACACGAAATCATCCCTACCCTACGCCATGAAATGTTGCACGCCGCTTTCCACATCGCTGGTATTTCGTTCTGCGAAAACTTTGAAGAAGAAGCCTGTGTCCGCTGTATTGATGAAGTCTTCTTTCCAGCCTACGAAAGAATCCTTAAACGCCTAAAGTAATGCCAGATCCCGTATTAGTAGCACCCAACAAAAAGCCCTACAGTTTTTCAAAGCTAGCAGAAGAAGTTAAGAGCAAAGAAGGGTTCGTCGCCAAGCCTTATAAAGACTCCAAAGGATATTGGACTGTCGGTTACGGTAGCCTCATTGGTGATGGTAGTGACGCCGCTTATAAGAAGTCACCCTACTACACTGGCAAGATTACGATGGGGAAGAGCGGCATCGCGGATAAAGCCGATCTTTCTGGTAAGTCCGTCACGGAAGAAACCGCTAGAGCCATGATGATGAAATCGATTACCGATAAGGCGTCGCGTGCGATTAAATCAGATATGCTTGGCGACAAGTTCTTTGACCTTTCTCCAGACCTTCAAGACGCCGCGATTTCATCTGTTTATAGAGGAGGCTTGTCCGGCTCACCTAAAACGATGGAGAACATCCGAGAAGGTAAATTTACTGAAGCCGCTAAAGAATTTCTCGATAATGACGAATACAAAGCAGCTAAAGAATCCGGTTCAGGCGTAGCATCCAGAATGGAGCTTCTCGCTAACCTTCTGAAAGAGGAAGCGAAGAAGAAAGCATCGTTCGCAGAACGAGTAGAACAGAGAGTATCTGAATGAAGAAGAAAAGCAAATCCAGAGTAAATGAGGCAGGCAACTACACGAAGCCTACGATGAGGAAGCGTCTATTCAACTCAATCAAAGCAGGGACTAAAGGCGGTAAAGCAGGTCAATGGTCCGCACGAAAAGCACAACTTTTAGCAGCACGATACAAAAAAGCCGGAGGAGGCTATCGAAATTAACTAAAACCCAACCCTAGAGAAACAGATGAAGAAAGACTTCAAACCACACATGATGTACGACAAGAATGGCAAAGGCTACAAGGCTAACACCTACGAGCAGCACCTTGCCATGAAGAAGAGAGGCTACGGACACACTAAGCCGTCTACTAAAAAGAAGGCTAAGAAGATAATCCGTAAACGCGCCAAACCCCAATCCGGTTACTAATGCCCAAGAAAGCTTCACAGAGATCCCTCGACAACTGGACACGGGAGAAGTGGGGAACCAAGTCAGGTAAGCCGTCGCTCAAAACGGGCGAGCGGTATTTACCGAAGGCTGCGCGTGAAGCTTTGACTGACGAGGAATATGCCCGAACCAGTCGCAAAAAACGTAAAGGCATGCGTAAGGGCAAACAATACGTCAAGCAGCCGAAAAAGATCGCGGAGAAGACCGCGAGATACAGGAGCAAAAAGAGGCTCCTGAAGAAAGCGCGTAAGCGCAAATCATGAGTCGTTTCATACTCTACAAACCTACGCCAGAAGATGTCGCGGAAGCGTGCCGAAGATCCGATGCGTTAGGTGAATTGAGGACATCATTCACTAACGGCAAAGGAAACATGACTGGCTTCTTGGGTGAGGTCGCTTTCGAGAATACCTTCAAGCAGTTCGACTACGTCGGAGACAAGTCCTTCACCCACGACTACGAATACAAGGGTCTCAAGGTTGACGTTAAGGCCAAGAGCTGCACCACCCCGCCTAAACTGGACTACAACGCTTCAGTAGTCAGAACCAAATTTAGTAAGTTTGAGGCCGACATATACTTCTTTATGCGGGTCCACAAAGGTCTACGTAAGGTATGGCTCTGCGGGTGGACTCCTAAGAAGACGATCATCCATAAAAAACGATTCGATAAGAGAGGATCGCTAGACAAAGACGGGTTCCGTTTCAAGGCTGACGGATACAACATCGAGATCAGGAAGACTCGTAGGCCCGACGCTTTCGAGTCACTCTTCCTCCGGCGGTAGTTTTTTGTGGTGGATGTGGCCCGTCTTTTTAAAGAAGGGTCTTATGCCGTTTGGTGCTACGAGTTCGATGAACTCACTAAGTGGCGCGTCCGCGTAAAGGTCTATAGTTGATGGGTCTCCCCCGACTTCTTCTATGGCTTCACGCAGATCCAGCCAAAATTCACCGCAAAGCTCCTGCCTCCTCATGTCCTCGTTTGTCATCCGAAGTATAACCTATATCGTATTTCTCACTTAGGTCAATGCTCCATAACTTACCTCCCCCTTGTCCTTGGGACATGACGGGCCGGATCTTGTTATTGACCCGACTAGCTTCTTCCAGAGTGATCATACCTCTTCGGCAGAACTCCAGATTACGAGAAGAACCAACGTCACGACCGTTGTTTAGTTCATGCACCATCACCTGAAACTCAGTCAGAGTCCCGCTCCATTTACCCATGTCAGGGTAAATCTCACGGCAACGCTTGGCGAAGAACTCGACCAACTCCGCGATGGAACTGCGACTGCTGTTGTCGTAAGCGGCGTCCGCGATGGTGGGGTCGATGTATGACTTAACCCCAAACCTACCAACGTCCTCGACTTCTTTAGGAACTTTCCAGTCGAGCAGGAACTTACCTAAGTGGGGCAGCTCTTGTTCGATGGTAGCCTCTAGCTGGGAGTTAGCCGGAAAACTATTAGTGGACTTATTGCTAATCAACAAAGCCATGAGCTTATCGCGGTTACTGGTATCCAGAGACGGGATCACTGACAGTGAGTTTGCGTCCATGTTCAGCGACAGGGTAACTCGGCCTGTCCAAGGAATCGACATGGCGTCCGCATACTTGGCCATATATTCAACTCTCGGATTGGCTACCGCACGCTTGAGAAGTTCGGTCGCACGTCTCTGGTCTTGGAAGCTAGCTGCCGAGGTCGTATCGTCAATAACCCATGAGGCGACACGACCTAAGTCTTTGTTGAACTTCGTCTGACCTGACAGGTAGTCAGACGCATCAGAGAAACCCCCTACAAGGCCACTGATAATTTTGTTCGACAATAGCGACTTGCCGCGACCTGTCGGCCCGACCAGCAGCAGAGCTTGTCCCTGTAAGGGAACCCTATCCAAAACCGCAGTATAGAAACGCTGCAACCATGAGTAAAAATAATCTAAGGCGGGGTTCTTTGAACTGTTTGCGAATAGCTGATTCAGCCATTGGTGCAGGAACGGCCACTTGGCTGGATCTCCATCCGAGTCTGGCTCCACTGGAACTAGGTTAGAGCAGTTGAGAATACGGGTAGCATTATAGGACACAATGCGGTCACTTGAGAACACCACAGGTGCGATCTCATCGATCCGATTGTTGTTACTAACTGTCAGGAGAGCTTCCTCGACCTCGCTGATCGCCCTACCTCTCCTGACCCTGACAGAGAACCCCGCTTGCCGAAGTTCTAGTAGGAGTTGCTCTTTCGGTATCGACACGGCGTTTCCGTATAGGAGCTTGAAGAAGGTCTTACCATTGAACCAGTATTCGTCGAGTAGGGTAGACAACTTCTTGGTCTCGTAGTCTTTGACAAACGAACCGCCGAAGATATCGCCCCAACTCATGAACCCTTTGCCAGCGCGGTCGCTGTAACACACAACGCCGTCCTCCACAACCTGACAGCCGTCTCGGTCGATGCCGTCATCGATCCAGAACAATGGCCCTCTGGCCCCTACTTCAAATTCACCGAACCAACGATTCGGGAATCGGGATTCGACTTCGGGTGCGACTACGTCTATAGGCACTGATGTATCGGAAGATTCTGGTGGCTTTGACGACACAGCCTTAGACAGGCAAGCGTGGACCACGTCTATTGGGGTCGCGTCGCCTGTCTTAACCCAGTCTTCACCTAACTCAAAGTATTGATTAGGTTTTAATGAAGTCTTGTCAAAACCAGCGAAGAGCTTATCCATCTTCAGTGACTTGTTTATGTAACCCATAAACGAGTCATACATAGAGGGGTCAATCGGTATCGCTGAATCAAATTCCCAAACTAGTCGAAGGTAACCACTTTGAGTTCGGCTAGCCCACGTAGGGAGAGTTATACCTGAACAGGCGTTAGCCAGATTATTCCGAAAAGACTTCCAATCGATTGGCGAGTCGTAGTCGGCTACCACGCCGTGAATCTTGTGGACGGGGTTGTCGTTGCTAACTCGTTTCGATGGTGCGCGCCCTTCGACACAAGAATAGAATACGTGGTCAGTATTATTGTCACTGCACCATTCTCGGTAGTCAGCTTTGTTCTTAAATGTAGGTTTCTTTAGTTTAAGGTTATCGAGTTTGCTGGTTTTCTGGGCTTTGCTGTCGCGTAGGTTACGCAAATATCTGTAGGTCATTATTTTTGGTATTGGGTTAGAATTTCCCCCTCCGCATCCAGAGGAATATCGCTAATCCACTCAGGAGGAGTGGACATAATTTGGGTAATTTTTTGTAGGGTTTCTTCGGCTTCGTCTTCATCACACTCGCAGACCACTTCATCATGGACGTGGAAGATAATGTCTATGCCAGCCTTGTCGATCTCTAACATCATGAAACTGAAAATATCTCTGGCCAGAGCCTGTGAGAGGTTCTCCGCGAGAACTCCGCCCCATAGTTTCATGATCCGTTTTTGCCCGTTCCGGTTGACACTGGAGACAAACTGGATTCGTCCTTGGGCCAAAGTCTTGCGGAGGTTTCCGTAGTTGAGAGACCTCCCTGACGGGAGTGGTAAAGACAGGTGGCCTACGTCATATGCTTTATCGACTTGTTTGCCAAGTTTCCTCCAGTATCGGGGAACCTTCGCAAGCTTAGTCCGGTAAAGATCTACAGCGTCTTGAGCTTCTTGTTGAGGCATATCATACATCTCAGCAAACCTTTTAGCCCCCGCGCCGTATCCGCAGCCCAATACGAGAGCCTTGACTTTGTGTCTTAGCTTGGCGTCCTTCTTCTTCAGGACTCCTTTATCTTCAGACCACAGTCCAAACTGAATAGCGAACGCTTCGTAGATATCGTCCGACGCTTGGATTGCGTCCATCGTCTCTCGGTCACCAGATAGCCAGCAAAGAGTGCGGACTTCGATCTGAGAGAGGTCTACGACGACCAGCTTCTTACCTTTAGGTGCGGTAATGAGGTTACGCATATTAACTCCGAACATGCCTTCTCTAGGTAGGTTCTGGAGATTAAGGTTACCTCCACTACCGCTGAAGCGTCCGGTATGTCCGCCGAAATACATGATACCACCGTAGTATCGGTTGTCCGGCATCGTCGCGCAGTCGAAGCTATCGAGCTTCTTCTTGATGGTATTGATACGACGCCAGTTCGTCACAGCCTCGATCCATTTGTATTTGTGGCCGTGGGCGAGAATCCATCGCTGGGCGTCAACATCGGTCTTAGCGAGAGAGGCTGGAGGCTCGATGCCGAGTTGGATGCAGTGTTCGTCGAACGCTTTCCGGCTAAGTAAAGGTTTCTCGTCCGCCCAAGGTATCGCCTTCTCCGTTTCAAAGATGAGTTCATTGATCGTCTCCTTAGCTTTGCGTAGATCGTCCACGTCAATCGGGATTCCCCTCTGGACGATACGTCGGTTCGTGACGCTGATGTCCCGCTCAAACTGCGACCATTTAGACTCGTAAGCCTTCCATAGACGGAGGCAGAGGACGGAGTCCTTGATGGCATACTCCTCTACCTCCTTCTGGAACTCTTTAGACATACCCGCCCATGTCTTGCCAGACATATTATCACGGGTGGATTTGGAGATCTCCAGATCGAAAGCTTCAGCGGTTGAGTTCTTCAGGGATCTCGGCAAGCCTACCGCAGCGGCCATGTCAGCGGTGCAGTGCCATTCTGCTGGTTTTACCTCCGGCCACCAACCGCAGTTGATTCCATATAGGTAAAGTGTTTCATCAAATGATGCGTTATGTGACAGAACGATATTGCCGTTAAGCAGGTTCCAGTCGAAATCTTCAGGGTGGCCGACAAACTCGTAGCCGTCATCTCCTACGACGCTCACCATATAGGCGTCGAAGTCGTAGTGGGAGAAGTAACCTAACGGGCCAAGCTGTCGTATAGAGCAGTGCTTGTCGTAGTAGGTTTCAAAATCTAGTGCGTATATAATCATATTGGTTTATTTGTGAGCAGAAAAAGCCCACCGCAAAGGGAAAAAAGTTAAAAACTCTGCGGTGGGCTTATGTGTTACTAGTATTCCTAGTCCAATTCCAATTCGGTCTGCTCGCCAGTAACTTGCTGGAGTGCCTCCCTAACTACCCGCAACTTTTTCAAGTTGCCTCCGACTTGCGAGAGTTGATCCTCGACTTCAGTGATCATGCCGTCGAGCATCTCGATCTCGTTGAGAAGGAGATCGCGGGTGTTTTGTTCTTTCTCTTCGTCAGTCATAACTACGCTCCGAGAAAGTTTTTAACAAAGGCGGTGACATCTTCGTCGGCTTCTTCCTTCGTCACGCTAAGTGACGGGTTGAACCAAGTATATTTGCCCTTGCTGAGTTCTTCAGAAACGAAGTTCCAAACTTTGCTATGAATCGGAACTCCAGACTGGAGAGCAGCGAATGTCGCAAGACGCTTGTAGGTTGAACGGTATGCGTTCTTACCTACGTTTATCTTGCCCAATGCGTAGTTGTGGTCGCCGATAGGCAACTGGAACGCATCGCCTTCTTCACTACCTTCAGGCTGACGCATGAGGAGAGTGATCTCTGCGAACTCGGTCATGTCCCAATTCGACTCCGATTCAATGGCGTCGGCTTGTTCTTTAGACCAAGCGATGCGGGGGATATCCTCTTCCTCGAAAGGGATGTTCTCCCGCCAGCCCTTCTGGGCAGCTACGGTGATCGTCTTAACCGGAGTGTCCGGTGGAGCGATTTCGTGTGTCTTGTCGAAGAGAATCGACCCGACAGGTGCGTCGGACTGAGACATCTTTTGACAGACGTTAATACGTGGAATCTCGATGTCCTCTACGTCGATTTCGATTCCGCTTACGTTGGTGGAGAGACCAGTGTTGGTCTCAGCAGCAACGACTTCTTGCTTTTGGGTTTTAGCCATAATATCAATTATTGTTGGTTTGGTTTATTGAGTCGCGACACTATGCCGCTCGTCTGATGTTTCTACGATTCCTGCATCAGCGCATTCGTCGAGGAAAGATTGTCTGCTGTCGGCTCCCGCTTTTTTGGCAACCTTGGCGAGGGGGAAATTAACTTGATCTAGAAGAGTGTCCAGATCTATTCCATGTTTTTTTGCGATTTTTACAAAAGTCGCATTATCGGAGATCTTTCTGGTTCTGCCCATCGAGCGGAGTTTAAGACCGTCAAGCTGCTCGCCGTCTTTAAGAGCGTCGAGTGTTTTGCGTTTAATCGACATCGACCAGTTCTCCACGATCTTCGCGATGTTGAATAGCTCAGAGAGTCTGGCCGGATTGTCAACGTCGGTCGGGTCGATGTCCGGTAGAGTGGTATCGAGTTTCTTGGCTACACTAATAACGAGTCCGCCTAACGCAGGGCAGGTATCTTCATACCTACAGAATCGGCAATACTGAGTCGGGGTGCATTCCTCTAACTCTGGCGTGCCAGACTCCCACTTCGGTCTTACTTCTTCGCCAGCCTTAATGACTCGGCTAAGGTCTTCGACCAGAGTAGGAAGGTCTTCTCGCGTGAACGTGTGGTGCAGCGTCGCACTGTGCTGCGGAACGTAGAACGCGAATACAATCTCCTTAATGTCGGGATACTTCTGGAACGCTCCGGTCGTGTATGCTTTAGCTTGCCAGTTCTTTTCCGGTGGATCGATAATACTAATACCAGTTTTGTAATCAGCCATAACCGCACGGTCGCTGCCTTTAAGGATCAAGAATCGATCACAGGTTCCCCACGTCTCAGTGCCGTCGAGCGCGACCTCTACTTGGATCTCGTTAAGCTCTTCCTCGATCTCAGCGAAGTTACTCATGAAGTCCTGCTCCATCTTAACAATCTGCTCGTAGATTTCATGCTCCTGTTCAGTGTGGAGCGCGGAAGGATCGAAGACTTCAAGAGCCTCATGAATACGAGTCCCCATCTCAGCAGCGGGTGACGTGCCGTCACGCCCTTGATAGCCAGCACAGGCGGCTACATACTTCAGGCTCGACGGAGAGAACTCCGCGTGACCTCTGCTTTGATGGTCTGGTGTATTCATAATTATGTTTTATCCTTCTTGTGTTCTGGTATCGCGTTCCACCCCGCCTTCTCGACGGAGTGGACTACTTCTTGAACTTTTCTTTGAAGAATTTCAAGCGTTGTGTCGGGGTTGTGTTCAACGAGCGTCTGCTTGTCTACCCACGCAGAAAGAGTGTGTAGACATTCGTTTAGTCGATCTCGACGTGCTACGGTAAGTGTGTCTTGATGGTCTGGTTGGTTACTCATACACATCAAATATTTTCATGTTTAACTTTCATCATGTTGTCAGCTAAAGTCCACGCAAGATCGACTAGCTCGTTTTGATCACAATAATTTTCAAGATCCTTAAAGTGAATTTGAGCCAGAAGACCATTTAAAGCCTGACCAGCATAATAATCAAACATTTTCATGTCTTCCATATAATCAATATTGGACATGAAATCAAAGTCTCTCTCTTTTCCTTTAGTGTTTGGTTTAGTGTTTTGTTTAGTGTTTTGTCTAGTATTCATAATGTTACTTTTTTCTACGTTTTGTTTTCTTAGTTTGCCTTCCTTTAGCATACTTGGATACAGACATACTGATCATAGAAAAGTATGGTTCTGTTCTTCTTTTTCTGTTTTTTTTTCTGTTTACGCCTTTCATATTTTATTTTGGTTAGTGGTTCGGGGTGAGAGTCACACTGCCCCGTCAGCGAAGTCTCAATTGCCGGACTCTCTCGGCAAAATTTTATTTCAGTGGCACAACGATATAATCATGGTGGCCCTTATAGGAACTCGCATACTCCACACACTCTCTGAGGTTACCAGAGAAATCGATGTATGACGAATCAATGACGTGATACTCTGTGGTCGGTAGGATTACATTCTTCGGGTTACGCACCAAATGCGTTGATGAGATACGCCAGCCGTCCGCAGAATTTTTGACTACAGAAGTAAAGACGCGCATATCCGACGGATGGTCTTCGGCGTTAAAACTACCCATCATCTTCTCCAACTGCCACTTAGACAGGAGGACGGACGCGCTGATTTGTTCAGGTTCTTCGTTGACTTCTTCCGCGACAGGTTTGGGGAGATCCGGCGAGGCGGAGCTAAACAATACTGCGGCAATCGGAGTGACGCATAGTGCCAATATAAATAATTTTTTCATATTCTATTTAGTTGGTTTAATTTCTTTAGCAACGCTTTTCAAGATGTTTCGGATAATATACCTTAAATCAGGGTCGGTGTTGATTTTACGGTCAATCGATCTGACCGCATGAGGGACGCTGCTGTGTGATACGTAGCCGAAATAATCCGCGATGGTCTGTTGCGGGATTCCGAAGTTTTTGTGCAGTAGCGCAGCCGCAACAGATCTCGGAACTGAGTATTGGTAAGCTCTCGATATTTCAAAAAGGTCATTTATTTCGATTGAGAACTCATCTGATATTAGTGAGCAGACTTTTTCGACAACGGCCTGTTTATATTTGGTGAGTCCTTTAATTTTGTTATCTGTATTCATTGATGCAAAGTGTTCAGGTTATCCGATTTCTCTTCGACAACTCGCATAACGTGTTCCTCGATTGAATCGCTGGCAACCAGAATCTTCTGGACTGCGTCGCTCTTCGCTCCGTTGCGGTGGATTCGGCCCAACGCCTGTAGGTGATCCTTGACGTTAAAGGTAGGGGAGATCAATGAGATCCGTTGCCTCTCGCCATTGATGTCGTGCAGCGAGATTCCGGTTCCGCCAGCGGCGATATTGACCACGATGACGTGTTCATTGTCGTCTTGGAAATCATCGATGATCTGTTGCCGTTCTTCAGCCGACTGACCACCAACGATAGCAGGACAATCCAACAACTGCTGTAGTGTCTGGGCGGTCTCCGTAAAATTGACAAACAGCACGACACTGTGTCCTTGCTCGACGTGATCTTTCGCCATGTCGGCCATGTCTTTGGCCTTGAGCGACTCGGCTAGCTGGCGAGCGCGTAGTAGGTTAACCAGAACCCAATCGCTGTCCTCAACGGTTCCGTTCTCCAGAAGATTGGTGATGATTTCAGGAGTGATGTCTAAATCTTTATACGCCTTAGCGATCTTGGCAGCAGAGCCGAACGCAATCGGCTCCACGAATACGCGGTTCGCTTTAAACGAGTCAGGAAAATCGTCCACCGTGAGCCGTTTAACATTCTTACCATACATGACCTTATTAAGGTCACTGAGTTTAGTCTTACGCCGAAGCTCCCACGCGTTCCACTGGTTTTGTAAACATCCGTATTGCATCATCCACCCGAACCAACTTTTGACACCGTCCTCCGCTTTGTTGAGATTGTGCAAACCTAATGCGTATCCGATTGGCCTCATTTCAGTAGGGTCTTCGGCGGCAGTCGCACTCATCGCATGAATCGAGTAGCCTTGTGCGACGAGAGAAACTAACAACTGCGCGTTTTGCGTATACGGCCCTTTGCATCTGTGAACCTCGTCCACTAACACTAATGTGTTTTTAGGTAAGTTCCACGTCATGATCTTCTTGCCACGCTTGGACATGAAGTCCGTCCGGCCCGTCCTGATCTTCTCGTAGTTGAGAACGAATAGCGGCTCGATGCCAGTCTCTTTAAGCTCACGCTCCCATGACGGGATCACTGCCTTCGGACACAAGACCGCAACGGGTCTATTCAAAGCATCGGCCAGATGAGCGGCCACTACGGTCTTACCAGTCCCGACATGGCTAGTGTCGAGTGAGTTCAAATTCAACTTGTGCTTCGCTAGGAAGAAGTCGAGCGCGTCTTGTTGTTTCGGATATAGCGTCTTCATTTATTGTCTATGAACAGACAAATAATTGAAGGGATGTAATACGTCCAGAAAAAAATCAACTTTTTTTACCACCCCAAATATATCGGGCAATAAGGTAGGCGTCGATCATGCCGTCGTGTGGCGTCCGGCATCGTTTATTAGCCAGCCAGTTCTCTGACGGCTCTAACTGATTCGCTAGCCCCAACGCAACTTCTTTGGTCTTGCCTTTAGGGACTCTGCCCAGCATGACCTTCTGCCACTTGTGGACTGACACACGCATTATGTTTTCGTAGTCGTGGGACTCAGCCATGCCGACTAGCTTGCCGAACGAGATCGCCATTGACCGAACTGCTTGACTACTCTTCGCGTGAGCTAGAGGTTCCTCGACCGCAAATATAAAGGAGGTGTTCAGATCCATTATCCATTGATGAACCTTACGGATGTCGATCTCTTTCTTCTTCGACATCTGGAGAGTAGGCATGCGAATTTTATCAATGAGACTGCCGTCGTGTTTCGATATGGCGCAGAGTCCGCCATCCAATCCGTTGTCTACTCCGACGATCATGCTAAAAGAAAGTCGCCACTGCCTATGGCGAATTATATTTTAGGAGTTACAACTGAGTAGGAATATACTCAGGACAATACATATTGTCGCAGTCCTCTTCCACAGGCCCGTCGCACGTCTCGCAGTGTTCCTCGCGTTCCTCAGTAAGGAGGGCTTTGGCTAAGATAGAGTAATTCACAAGATCTTCACAGGCGTCATCGACCGACTCGCCAGCTACCTGTAACTGACCATCGTTCACGAACGACTTAATCCTCATTAGTTTATCCTGCATCCGTAACAGCAATCCGGTGACCGGATGGAGTCCTAAAGACTTAGCTGATTTAAAATTAGCAAGGGCGTCGATTGTCTCAGTGCCGCCGCAATAGTCGGAGTTCTTTGCTCGCATGATGTCGAGCGTTTTAGCGCACGTCTCTTCGTGAAGACGGAATAGGGTTTCAGGTTTCATTTTACTGGTATTGAATCTCCTCTGATAAGTAGGCCGTCGCCCTCTGCCGGAACAAGAACCCTGATCCCTTTCGGCAACGATTGCAAGTAGAACACTTCACGGGCCGTTGACGGCCTCACACGATACCATAGCCCGTCGGCGGTATCGACAGGAAAGCGGAAATCAGCACCCTCATCTACTCGGGTGATGAACCTTGCCCCTACTTCGGGTTCGCGATCTTCAAACATTACTTTTTCTTGGTTTTAGCTGTTTTTTCAGAAACTACGTCAGCGTCGATAGCATCACTTTTCATTGCTTTTAGCGACCCCTTTCCTTTATCGGCCATACTGTTATTTAGGATGGAGATGTCAATCTGCATTTTTCCAGAACCACCTCCAGCACCTTTTTCGTTTAGGCCCATGCTACGTCGAATCAACTGATCTAAATCCGAAAGCTCTTTTACCGTGCGCGGACCCTTAATCGTTTTTAGTGAGTCCCGTAGCAACTTAATTCCGGCTGCGGCTATGTAATGCTGGTATTTGTCGGCGGCGGTTGACTGAGCAGCCGCTATTTCCGCGAGTGACTCGTCCTCTTCGGAGGAGGCTTGCCTTTTGAAATCTTTTACAGCGGCCTCTGTTAACGGCTCTAGGATATTGTAGATGGAATCGTCTTCCGCTTCTTCGCCTTCAATCTTGTGGATCTTTTTAAGTGCTTCTTTGTGGGTGTTATTTGCACCACCTCTCGGCCTCGGTGCGAAAGAGGCTGATTTAAACCACGACCTAACTGTATTGTAGTGGACACCAAAATGTTCGGCAATAGCGGTGTTAGACCAGCCCTTGCACGCCAAATTGTGAGCCTCGCGGAGATTAGGGTTTATCTCCAGTTGCTCCTCAAACAAAGCCTTGTCTTTAGGTTCCATTAGTATTAAGTGATAATATTATGTCCGGTAAGAATGGTGGTGGCAAGAAAATTCTCGAACCTAGAATCCACCCAATAACAAAAAAGATGGATGTCGGGGGTCTTTCGATTCCACCAACCAGTTTAGTTACGGCCCTCCTATACGGTTTCGCACACCACCCAAAAGTCATCGCGAGAGAGTATTATTTCTGGCGTGTGTGTGACGAGTTGTGGAACCGCGACGATTTACCGGAGCCAATGATGGTTCGCCATCCTTGGGCAGAACAGATGATCCGCGCTGCCCTCAATAACAAATATTTAGCGATTGGCGGCTCTGCGTCGTCTGGTAAGTCCCACACAATGGCGGCTTGGGGGATTATCCAGTGGTTATCGCAACCAGCCGATACGTTGGTCCTGATGACCTCAACCACGCTACGGGAAGCACGAAAAAGGATATGGGGTTCAGTAATGTCTCTATTGTCCGTGATCGATGGTGCGCCGATCAAGATACGGGATTCGATAGGAAACGCTGCATATGTGGACGGGAACGGCACTCTTATCGAGAGGGCTGGTTTATCGCTTATTGCAGCGGAAAAGTCTAAGACGCGAGAGGCGATTGGAAAATTCATCGGAATCAAGCAGAAGCGGGTGATACTTTGCGGTGATGAGCTTTCGGAGCTTAGTGAGGCGATATTGCAGGCTGGCCTGACCAACCTCTCTAAAAACCCGTTTTTCCAGATGATTGGTATGTCCAACCCCAACAGCCGCTTCGACGCTTTCGGCGTCTGGTCGGAGCCGAAGAAAGGCTGGGAATCTATTGACGCACAGACCGCTGACGAATGGAAGACGAAATGGGGTGGTAAATATATTAGACTGGACGGTGAGCGGAGTCCGAACATTACGTTAGGAGAGGTTAAATATCCTTGGTTACCTACCGCTGAGAAGTTAGAGGAAGACAGGGCGTTATTGGGGCCGGAGTCCAGAGGATACATGAGGATGGTTCGCGCCGTCTTCTTCGACTCAGATGAGACCACCGGAATCTACTCTGAGGCAGAGTTGACCAAAGGTGGCGCGATGGGAAAAGTAGATTGGGCGGATAAACCGACCGTCGTCGCGGGAATCGACCCTGCCTTCACCAACGGTGGCGACCGGACTATTATGTATACCGCCGAAGTCGGCTACGCCCGAAACGGGCAATACGTCTGCAAGTTAGGAGAAGCCATACACCTAAATGATGACGCCACTAATAAAGCGGTTCCCCGAACCTACCAGATCGTCCATCAGATTATCGACCACTGTAAGCGGAGAAATATCTCTGCTAATAACGTAGCACTCGACTCGACCGGAGCGGGTGCGCCGTTCTGCGACGTGCTGGCTGGCGAGTGGTCGAGCGACTTTATGCGCGTTACCTTTGGCGGGAAAGGCTCAGACAAGCGCGTCAGCATGAACAGCCAGCTAACCGGAGCCGAACTCTACACGAATCGAGTCTCTGAACTCTGGTTCGTAGGCAAGGAACTGCTGAGAACTAAGCAGATTTACGGTGTGTCATCGGATCTCGCACAGGAAATGTGTGCCAGAAACTACGATATGACTAAGGGAACAGGAACGCTGAGAGTGAAGATCGAGTCGAAACCAGAGTTCAAGGCACGGTTTGGTCGCAGTCCTGATTTAGCTGATGCTGCGTTCTTGGCTCTCGATTGCGCTCGCCAGCGTTTAGGATTAGTGGCTGTTGACCCACCGAAAGACGATAAGGATGCGGGGTTCAGGAAACAGGTTACGATTAAAAGTCTTAGTGGTGCGCTTGATAATCCCGATACCAGTTTGATTAGCTAAAAAAAACTTTTGTCTAAGGCTCTTAGTATTATATAATATATTATGTAATACCATACGTCTGAGGAAAAAGTTTTTTTTGCCTGAATCCCGAAGATTGACACTTCATCCTAAAACCTGTATCTTCTGCCTGTGGCGAACAAACGATTCAAACGGCTCCCTTCCGGTCGTATCCAATACCACGGCGAGACGTTCGCTGGCTTTAATAAGCCTAAACGCGCCCCGAAAGGATCGAAAAAAAAATTCGTCGTATTAGGTAAAGAAGGTGACAAAATCAAGAAAGTCTCTTACGGACATCGCGATTACAGTGATTTCACCAAGCACAAGAACCCTAAGCGTCGGGCTAATTTCAGGGCCAGACACAACTGCAAAACTGCTAAAGATAAGACAACCGCACGCCACTGGGCCTGCAAACACCTCTGGTAATCATGGCCGATAGAAAAAAAGAGCTTAAAAAAGCAAAGAACTCAAATCAGGCGAACACTCCGCCTCCCGCGAACACTCCGCCTCCCGCGAACACTCCGCCTACTACGACGCCTGCAACTGGCTTGGCGGGGGCTTCGGCATCTACATCAGCGAGTGCCACAGGAGCGAATGTGGGGGGAGGTTATGGAGCCTCTACGCCTACACCCACTGCGACCACTATACCTACTGCGACCGCTACACCTACTGCGACCGCTACACCTACTGCGACCGCTACACCTACTGCGACCGCTACACCTACTGCGACCGCTACACCTCCTGTAACGACAGCAGAACTCAGGGATGTTTTCCCTGCTTACAAACCTGAACCCGTAGGTAGGCGAACGGCAAACGAACGGATTATGTCGGCTGGTGAACCTCCCTCAACTAACGATTACTGGAAAAAAAGCGCAGCAGAAAATATCGAGAATTTTGGTGCAGGTATGGCTGGCGCACCTTACACGGCTACGACCGCTACAGAGACTCCCGAATCTTACTTAAAAGATTTACGGAAGGGTCTGACCAATCCAGACCGCTCCATCAATCCTGTAAGCCCTGAAAAACTTTACCAGACGAGAATCGACCTCGAAAATTTAGGGCTTAAACCGTCGGAAGTAGACGAAAGGCTCAGTGAATTCCGCATCGAGAGTAGCCAGCCAGACCTCGATATGACGGGTTTTTTAAATATGTATAGAGACGTAAGAGATAAAAAAGCAAAAGGCGAGCTACCTCCGGTGGGGAGTTCAGCAGAGCCGGACTCGAAAACGTCAGAAAAAGCTAAAAAGATCATTGACGAGAGAAGCAAAGGCAATTCTACCGAAGAATACCCCGACTTAGCTAAGGCCCAGAAGGATTTAGAAGACTTTAAATCTGGTCTCGGTTCGCTAAATGAAGACGGAACCGCTCGCTCCCGCGAAAATTCTCAGTATGACAGAGCGATGGCTCGCGAAGAGTTACGCAAGGAACAGCTTGGAAAGAAGCGGGGCATCGCCTCCGGCCTGAAAAGCCTCTCACAAAAAGGAGCCTTGACCTCGGCCCTCCTCGAAGAGGCCCGTGAGAGGGCCGCTATGGCTGGTGTTTCTGACGATCAGTTTAATACGTTCTTGGAGAAGAACGGTATCCGACTAAGGGGTTCTGCCTTCTCCTACAAAAAACCAAGGACTGGGACAGGTTTATTCGACACGCCAAGAAAAGGCGTAAGTGGCGTAAAAGGCGAAAGTGGTGTAAAAGGCACAAGAGGAACCCCCAATAACACATCTACTCCGATGACCGCAGCAGAAGCAGCAGAAGAAGTAGCTTATCAACGGCAATTCGGGACAGGACTAAATTACTTAGACGCCCTACAAATCCCTAGTCGCCCCTTTGGCACTGGCACATCGTTGACCGAAGGAATCACTGCGAAGCAAAGATCCACACCAGCACAACCAGTCGGTCCTCCGAGTGCTAGGATACGTAGCGCAGCTCGCAGGCTCTTCCGCAGAGGAAATCCCTCTTGGAGAGCGATGGACGCACAGGCAGAGGGGATGAGGGCGAAGGAACCTCCTATCAACACTCCGGCTGACGATAAACGGAGAGCAGACCAGCGTCGGGCGCAGGCGGCGGCAGCTCGCGAGCAACTAGAGATTTTAGGTCAGTCTGGAGATGGAGTGTAGTAATTAAACTCCCCCACACAAACTAAACAAATTATAAGTTAGATGATTGATTATAACAAAGATATCGCCACACTATACCAGAATTATTTCCCGACACTCGTCGGTGAAAGAGGTTTTGATCAATCGATGGACTTCCACAATAAAGTCTTGATGCCTATGCAGCAGCAGACCATGAAGCTGGAGCAAGATAATCTCGCTTTCAAACGGCAGAAGTTAGCCTTCCGTAAACAAAGAAACGAACTCCGTATGGAGCGGGAAGCCAATAAGTCTATACCGATGATCGACAATCGCCTACGCGAGATACGCACTAGCGAGACCACTCCGATGGAGAAGCGCGAAGCTTTCACCGACTTCGCTATGAATAATATTGGGCTGATCAACACTAACCCCACCATCTCCTCACTGTTTAGTTATCAGGATAAGTTACTAGAGAGTCAGATGGCGTCCGACGCAAAGCTTCGTCAAAACGAGATGAAGATTAGGAACACAGCCGCTAACGACTACCGACAAGGAACTTTACGGACTGGCTTATACGACGAAAATGTCTATAAGGGTGTATTAGCCGGAGATGTCAGCGACCAACAAGTTTCCGACATACTGAGTAAGATTGCTCGCGCAAAGGAATTAGAAGAGGAAGCCTCGAAGAAAAAAGACTCCCCCGACTTTACTAAAGAAGCTGCTGAAGACACTATTAAGAGACTCCAGTCTGTGTCCTTCGATGAAAAACCGGTAATGGATAGTGATGGCAAGGTGACAAGAGATGTTTATCTAGCACTGGACACAGCAGACTACGACGAGTTCATCGATGACCTAGTTAGGTTAAGGGGCGAGCCATTGAAAAGTGGCCGCGCCCAAGCTACCGCAGATTTCCCATTAGAAAAGAGCCGAGAACTTATCCAAGAAATAAGAGATATAGCTTATACGCGGATTGACTTTAGCCAATTAGGGCAAGACTCTCTCACGACCCCAAAAGCGGACGAAGAGAGAGACAATGTCACGTCCGCCTTTTTCGGACAACCAGATTAAACTACCATGCCAGAACTACAGCAGATCGAAGATTGGTCAGCCATCAACGACGTTAGCGATCCTGTCGATAAATGGACAGGATTTTCTAATTACGTAAAAGCGGAATACCTTAAAGAAGATCTCAGCCGAGAAGAGATGCGCGAGATCTATGGCTTAATTGATGAGTCAATGGTCAAGGGAGCTAGTAGCGAAGGTGTATCGACTGAGCAACTACAGGAAGCCCTCACACCCAAAGCACCCACCTTCGAGCAGAAGTTGGATCTTATCAACCGATCTTATAGCAGCATCGGCAGCGATGAAGATCGCGAGACGTTAGCTAAGTTTAAAGGCTACCAGAAGGTTCTTGAAAACCAGCCAGACGCACCTGAAATAATAAAAAAGAAAACTGAAGATCTACGCTCACAAGTCGAAGAAATAGTAGAATTTCAGTATGATGATGCTGTCCAGTGGTCGTTAAACAACAACGGCATTCCTTTCTCCAGAATTGAGATGCCAGACGGTTCTGTCCAGATACAGGGAGGAGACGCCGCTGTCGGGTTGACCGCTTACGAAGCATATGAAAAGTCACTCGCTGCGGGAACCATCACCCCTAACGATATACAAGTCATTTCAGAGCTGGCCCGAAAGGATAAGAACGGGTATGAGGCGTTCCGCCAACTTAACTTTGTAGAGGCCAGTAATTACCTTTCTGAAATTATTAACGACGCGAAGATCTACGGGAACGAAAAGCGTGCTTACATTGACGAGGAACTAAATGCCGCTTCTAGAGAATATGCTAGAACTGGTGAGATACCTCGCAATGAATTAGAAGCATTAGCTTACTCTATTAGATCCGAAGATGGAGGCGCACAACAAATATCTCAGAAGGACTTAGTAGCCGCCCTAGAATATCACATCGGGTCTTCGGCTATGATGAGTGGGTCTCCTAAGTTCGACGAGGACAACCTACGGAACAACATCAAAACTTTCGGTTACGGGAACGCCGCATACCACCGCGAGTTACTAGAAGACCCCGCTCAGTTCGAGGAAGCTATCAAGGGGATGAGTGAGGGGGAGAAGAATCGCGCTAATGCCCAACGCGACATTATCCGAGAATCTCTTTTCCCAGATCTTAGTGATTCCTTGAGCCGCTCCTATCTAAAAGATGAGTGGGCTTCTTTCTACGCCGACCGCAAAGGAACCGCATCCGACCCAGACATCCTTAACGAGTTCGTAAAGAACACAAACTACTCTTTCAAAAACAAAGCCCAACACCTTGCACTAGCACTTGGTGAAGGGGCTACAGACTTGGCTTGGGGGCTAACCTTCGCTGCGGATAGGGTTAGCGAAAAGATGGGCTTTGACCTCGACAAATACGACAACGCCGAGAGGTTCCTTGTCGAGAACATGAAGGACCGTCAGGCGCGGACCACCGTAGCCAGAATGTTCGGTCAGGACTTCGGTTTCGGGACAGAGCTTGCTGCCACTGCCTTACCCATTATCTCAGATCTCATAGCTTCAACGGCTGTAACAGCCGCGACGGGTGGTGTAGGTGCTGTCCCTGTTTTAGCTGCGGTGGGTGCTAAGAATGCCCTAAAGGCCACAGTAAGAAAATTATCCCGCGAAACTATGCAAGCAGTGGCCAAGTCCACTGGAAAGAGCAAAATTAAAGACGTTGCCCCCTCCACCTTCCTTAATACATACGCAAAGATCGCTAGTAACAAAGTAGTTAAGATCGGCTCTGTTTCTAATGTCGCTGGACTACGTAGTGCCTCAATGACCTACGCGGCTGTATTTGATGGGATCAGCCGAAGCCCTGAAGGGCAGTTTTTAAGTAAGGAAGAGATCCGAGGCAAGGCGTTGGGCGCAGCAGCGACCGCTTACCTTATCACTGGTTCTCTAGTAGGGGCTTTCGGAGTCAATAGGTTCGGTGGAATTGAGAGCTTCGTGGGGAACGGGGCTTCTCTTAAACAGGTTAGGAGAGTATTTGACCGATTGAATGGGGTGAAACTTTCCGACGGAGCGTATCAAAAGACACTCAAAAAAGTCCTCGAAAAAGGCCCGAACCAGTTCGCCGACCCGATGTGGGCGAGAATAGGTATTGGCGCAGCCTCTGAATCTATTGAAGAAGGTCTTGACGCAGGCTTAAATACGATTGTCCAAGTCGAGGCCACTGGCCAAGATCTACCCTTTTCAGAGTATCTTACCGCTGTTGGGATGGGTGCTGTCTATGGGGGTATCCTCGGAGGAGCGATGCCTGTCGCAACCGCAGGGTATAATAGGGTTTTCAGTGGTAGAAATACGAGTGCCGAACTCGATGTTCAAGGTCAGGTAGCTAGGAAAGCCGCTGACAACCTTACAAAGACTGGTTCCCCGACATCCGCTAGGCAGTTCATGCTGGCGATTGCGGAAGCCCAACCAGCTCCAGCTCAGGCTCCTGCTCAGGCGAAATCAGCAGCTACACCTACACCTACAAAATCAGAAGAAGCAGCTACGCCTACGCCTACAGAAGCAGCTACGCCTACAGAAGCAGCTACGCCTACAGAAGCAGCTACGCCTACAGAAGCAGCTACGCCTACAGAAGCAGCTCCAACTGCTGAAGAAGAGACTACACTTACAGCTCCGAAGATTGGTTCACAGAAGACTCTTTATGACCCCTTCGGAAGGGAGAAAGTGTTCACAGTCAAAAACTTTAAAGAGAGTGACGGCATACTTAAAATTGTGTATTTGAGTGAGGACGGGGAAAGAGTAGTTACTGAAGATGGAGACAGTTCTGTGTTTGGTTGGACGGAGACTAATCAATCTGATGTAACTAGAGAAAGAGGGCTATTCTCGACACACGGAGACGCCCCCCAAGGAACAAAAATTAAAGATTTATCAGACCCGCAACTCGATACAGTTATCGAGGAAACTAAGGAAGTGATGGAGTACTTTTTACGAGGCCGCAAAGAAGCAGGCACTGTAGGGGCTGCTAGAGATTTTCAGGCTGCGAGAAAAGAGAGAGCCAGAAGGAATGAAGCCGAAGCGGCGAAGAACTTCGATGATTTAGCAAACGCTACCCCCGAAGAACGGGACGAAGCCACAGCGAAAAGAGTCTACGAGGCTTTGGTGAACGCTACCCCTGAGCAACTCGCGGAGTTGACGGCGGAGGAGAACCTCACCAACCCTACCACAATCGAAGTCACATTTGGCGGTAAGGCAGAAAAAATAACTCGCGAAGACCTCAAGGAGTTCCAAGAGTTGTATGGATTATCTGACGCTGAACTTATACCCTTCATTGAAGACTTAGCAGAAGTTACGGAAACAGGAACCGTCAAGGGCGAGGGTGAAGAGTCAGCGCAAGTAGAAACCCCTACAGCACCCGACCAACCAGATGGAGACTCAGACACCCCTAAAATCGATCCCGAATTGGAGGCAACCGTTGAAGCTAGGTTGGAAGAACTCTTGGAAATTGGATACCCAATTGATCTCAAGAATGCGTCTGGTAGGTATGGGCTACCTTCGGGTATCAAACCGTTTTTGTCAGCACGCGCTAAAAAGTTTGAGGAAGACCTACTAGAGAAACAAAATGATGAGAATAGTAATCTCTACATACTACGCACAGAAGAGGAAGTAGCTGAGGCATACGGGTATAGGGCCGAAGACATAGAGACGAGGGCGAAAGGTGTTTTCAGGCACGTCGTCGATGGGTTTCTTTTCGATAACGATCCCGTTAAAATGAATTACCTTCTTGGGAAAAATCAAAGAGGAATCAAGGTTGCTGCTGGTATGAAATACAGCACGCAACTATTCACGGTAGAGGACGGCGCACTGACCGACATTAGAAAACCTGCCTTTAGCCCAAACTCGAAGAGAGGTAAGGAATCTAAAAATCAATCGCAAACCGCGTTAGCTGAAAAAAGGATTAAATTCACCTCGGCGATTAATAAAGCTTCGGACGTTAAATTCACCTTTAGCAAGTTTGGTCTTTTCACGAAAGAGACGAAAGAGGAAAACCGAGAGTATATCGCGGACGGTGAGATTACCTATAAGGAGGCGGTTTCTAAAATAGACGAGTTCATTGATAGTGCTTTAAACTCACCTGTTGGGGGACGTGTACGGATGATAAGCGGAATCGATAAGGCAAGGCTGCCAACAAAAGATCAGAAGGACGAGTTATTTAGAGGAGCCATAATTTCCGAGATATTACTCGATCTGAATCACACCGCAGCGATTGCAGCCTTACGGAAAACCGTTGGGAGTATTAAAGTTGACCCAGAGGGAATCCTACTGAGATCTAGGGCAGCTCAAGAGGCGGCTAAAGTATCCGACGCCCTCATTGAGTCTGGGTTTTTTGACATGGCGGCTATTAGGGAGGTGCTTAATGACCCGAAACTCGATAAGGTTCAGTTCTTAACTGGAACCACGGAAGATTCTAACCTCAATAAACGCAATAACAATGACAAAGAAGACCTAGCCGCTTTCTTATATCACGTCAACACGGGCAAAGGCATTACAAACCCCTTCGGCACTGACGGCAACAAAGAATTTATTGGTAACGTCCACGGAACAAAAAAAAGGAAGAGACTTATAAAAGGTTGGGAAGACCTAATTATATTCAAGTCGGTAGAGACTATGTTAGACTCACCGCAGTTCCAACCACAGGAAGGCACGTCGTTCCCTAACCTTCTAAAAATCTCACAAGATGTAGGGCAACGCGTAAGAAAACGAGCCGAGGATAAAGCAGGGCCAGTGGCGTCTGAGCTTAATGAGAACACGCCAGCTCCAGTAGCTCCAGAGACACCTACACCTACACCTACACCTACACCTACACCTACACCTACACCTACACCTACACCTACAGATGGAGTTATTGACCCTGTAGACTCGCACGCTTATCAGTTCGTCTTAGATGATACCGTAGCAAGAGTAGATGAAGAGGTTTTCTCCGAAATCCCCACAGTTCTTAAACCGGATGATATAGAAGCCCAAAAGCTAATTCTTGGTATTTTGGCAATCACTAAAGAAGTAGACCCTTCAATTAAAAGTAAAGACATTGAAGGTAAAGATAAATCAATGCCTGCGATCTTCCGCGAACTGTTAAATACAATCGCCGTTAAAAGAGCAGGAGGTAAAAAAGTCCCAACTTCAAAGTTCCATGAGAACTACGACAACCTACCGCCAGTAGTTCGGCAGGCATTATCATCGTTCGGGTTGGACCCCAAATCTAAAAAGGAAAAGGCCGTTGCAAGGAAAGCTCAGGCGAAGATCATCGGGTTATTACGCGAAATGAATGCTCCTAACCTCGCTACCTTTAAGGAGGCTAAGATGGCTCGCGAGGATAACAACGAGGACATCGCTCGTCTCGGCTTGGTCGATGGTGATCCTGAGTCCGTTGTCGCCGCCCTCGAAGAGATCGCTAAGACAGGCGTCGATGAGTCCCATCGACTTGTGGCTAAGTTACTCCTCAAGGACAAGGCACTTATAAGGAATACTAACTTCCGAATTGCAGATAATCCATTAAGTAGAGTCGCTGGTAGCTTCGTCCCTCTTGGAGGTGGGAAGAGCCGTGTGTCCGTCAATGTCGCCTCCAAATACGGTTCCGGCATCGAGTCCATCCTACTCCATGAGTATCTCCACGCCGCGACTGCCTACCTTATCCGAAGCAAGAATCTAAACCCGAAACAACGAGCCGCGATAAAGAGACTCGAAGGGCTTCGCCAGATGGTAGCCAGCAATTTCAGGAAATCAAATAGAGTATCAGAGGCTATAGACCACGGCTTATCGAACCTCGACGAGTTCATCGCGACCTCCTTCACGTCTGCTACGTTCCAGAACGAGGTCCGACGATTACCAGAGTCTGGCTTGTTCCGCAGAATCCTTAACGCCATCAAGTCTCTGTTCGGCATCCAAAACAACACTCGTCTGGCAAAAGCGTTCGACGACTTGGCTGACTTCATGAACATGGACGTAGCACCGACAGGCGATATCGACACCGTTTCACGGAGACCCACCCGTAGTGATGCTGAAGACGCGTTGTTAAAGTATTCCGACGATATGATTAAGAATGCCGAGGCGTCCAAGAACAGGAGATTCGCTTCTGTCGAAGGAATCTCGAACGGTAAACTACTCACACCTGAACAACAGGCCGCGATGGACGAGATTATCGACGACGTAGTCGCGGCCACTGTCCCGAGGGATGTTCCAGTTATTCAAGTTGAGGAGGGCCAAGTCTCTCCATTTGAAGGTAGGGAGGACTCCGCCTTCGTGGCTCAGATCGCCATGATCGGCGACCGCCCAGTAGCCACAATCTTCGTCAATCGTAAGGTGGCACAGGCGGCTGTGCTTAGTTATACTAATGAAGTAGCTAACGCTAACCACGCCAAGATGATCCTTGAGACTGTCTTGAACGAGGAGCTTGTCCATGCCGCTGAACAGCGCACGATTACTTTTGAGGAATTAGATTCTGCTGCGTCTGACCTAACTCTCAATAAATTTGACGAGATCATTGAGGAGTATACCAAAAACGAGGCATTACGTAAGAGTCTTAAAGATAAAGTTCGTGAGGGGGACGTAGGAACCAAACGCCAGTTGGTAGGGGAGAAACTCCGCATGGAAGGCCAGAAGATCGACAGGGGCTACACCACCGAACAAGACAAAGCTTTCTATATCACCAGCCCTAATTTCTTCAAAGTGATGTTCCGTTACTTGAAGGGGGTCTTCAAGAGAATGTATGGTAAATACAACTTGAATAAGAACAACCCAGAGATGGCTCGCATGATCAACCGGATATCTAACGAGGTCCAACTTCTCAGGAGCGGTGTGTTCCACATCCGTGATATGCTTAACTTCGATATCGCGACCCCTGAACTCACTATCGACAACCTGAACCGGAGATTCGCTGCTACGCTAGAGGTCAGTAAACTCAAGGAGATCAACGCCGAGACAACTGACGAACAGATCTACGAGCGTTTCCCGTTCTTGAGAGGCTTCGAGCTTCCTGTAGGTGTGTTCAAGGACGGTAAATATCAGAGCAACGTCTATACGAAGTGGCTGAACGGCGAACTCGATCCCCGAATCCTTGAAATCCGTAAGCAAGCGGACGCACTTCAGAAAGCCATCGAAGGACGCACTGAAAGGATGATGAACGACGTTATGGAGCTGGTCCAGAACAACCCCGAAGCGAACGACCAGTTGCTTGGGGACTTCTTAGGCAGGTCAAGTGACATTGACTTACCTGACAACTTTAGGCAGAAACGATATGATATCTCCCGAGAGCGTATACTGAGGGAGTCTTATGAGAGAGGTAGCCCCATTCCCGATAGTGAACGCGTCGCGATCATTCAGGAAGAGGTAGACGACGTTGTCGAAGCCGAACTGGCCAAGCTCCGCAGTGCGGCGAAGGCCAAGAAAGAAGCGGCCTACGAAAAGCTTTACCAAACAGACCGACCCCTATTCGAGGCGTTGTCAGAACTCCGCCTCTTGCTCGACGCTCTCTCGAAAAAACTTTCAGGCGTGTTTAACACGAAAGGTGATCTCAGCATCACTATTGATTCTAATCTAGGTATCTACGTCGTGAGATCCTACAGGGCTTTCCTTGAAGAAGGCTACATGGATAAGGTCATGAAGGTCGTTAGAGGTGAGTCCGACGCCGGAGACGAGCAGATGGTCCAACACTACCAGAATGTGTATAAGTTGTTTGAGGAAGAGTATATGCAAACCTTCGCTCGAAGGGAATCAAAAAAGGAAGAGGGGGAGCCTGAAAGCCAACAAGCTTCCTACGACCAGCTAATGGAAGACGCAAAAGCAAAGTTAGCTGCTGCGAAAGATGGTGGGCAAGACCTTATCCGAGACGCGATTCTCCAATACCTCTACGCACTCGACCCTAACTCTAAGTTTAAGGGCAAGCTCGCAGAGAGTGCTACCAAGTCGTTAGTGAATAGGCTCCGCGAACGTAAACAGATCCCAGAGGATTTCCGCAAGCTCTTGGGGCAGTATCCTGACTCCGACGTATTGGAGAACGTCTTACGTTCAATAACGACGGTGAGTCAATCCGCTTCCAAAGAGTCCTTCCTCAGAAACGTCATCAAACTCGGCCTTAGACCAGAGTCCAAGTTCGTTTACAACCTTGAAGAAGTTAGAGCGGAACAATTACAAGGTAAGGATCTGAACTTAGTGAACCTCAGAACAGGCGCACGGGCCGTTACGATTGACATCGAGAAAGAGACACTGACGGACAAGGCCGAAGAAAAGGTGTCCGTCACACAGGACTACTACGTTCCGAGGGAGATGTATGATGACATTCAGAGACAGTTCCAACGCAGTGTCGAGGATTCACTAGCCTCCCACTCTCAGTTCGTAGAGGGTGGTCTTAGGATAGCGAAGTATGCGGTTGGGTCTTCACTCGCCGCTAAGACCTTGTTCTCTGTCGGTTTCTACCTACGTAACATCTTAGGTAACGTAGCGTTCTTCGCACCGCTGGTTGGCCTTAATCCCGTTAAAGTCGCCATCGGTCTCAAGAATATAGGTAACCTGTATGCTAATAACATGAAGGGACTCGACGAGTATACGTCGGAACTCGTCATGCTTAATGTTGCACACGGCGACCTGACCTCAAACACAATCAAGGAGCTTCTCCAAGGCAAGACTACCCTAAAGGGTCTCGAACAAGAGGCGGAGGAAGTTGTCAGCAAGATAGACACGCTCCTCAAGTCTGGGAAAAAAGCCTACGATAAGACAGTCCAGCCTGTTATGAAACGGGCGGTCGCCCTTTCTCAGGCTATTGATTCAGCTTACAAGATTGTCTACTTCCAGAACGAGTTCGAGGTATTGAAGAAAGCTCGCGCAGAGGATCAGAAGAACGGAGTCAAGGACGGAGAAGGTTACAACTTGTCCGACTACGACCTGAAAACAAAAGCCGCGCACGCCGTTCGCCGCACCTCTCAATCGTATGTTGACGCCTACGAGTCAGTAAAATATGCGACTGGAAAGTATTCATTCCTACTCCCGCCGTTCGTCCGTTTCCGCATGGATATCCTCCGCATTATGCTCGACGGATTGCCGAGGCAGATCAAGGAGGAACTCAGCAGCGGTAACAAAGTAATTGTAGGGCGGGGCATCAAGCGTGTCGCCGGAGCCACCTTTACTATCGGCGGCCTCAGTTTGATAATCCCTTACCTGACTAGGGTTCTCGTAGCAGGACTTAGTGATGAAGAGGATGATATGCTCCGCGAAACACTGCCGGACTGGCAGAAGGACGCTACTCTGTTCTTCTGGAGCGATACCAAATTCTACGATCTTACTTACGTCAACCCTATTTCTGGCGTGACCAACATCCCGTATCAGGCGATGGGGGAGGTCATGGACGGCAAGCCTGTCTCCGCACTGGTGAAAGCCTTTAGCCTCTTGTTCAAGGAATACGGTGGTTCTCAGATTGTCTCGTCCGCGATTATGGACGCCAAGCAGAACAGAGACCCAAGGACGGGAGGTAAGATTTACAAAGAAGATGGGTCTTTCAGTTCGTTCGTGGACGCTGTTACTTACGTAGGGAAGCAAGCGTATGAGCCTCGAATCTCCTCCGCTATCCGTAACGTATCCTCCGCCGCTCTTGGTGACGTGCCACTAAACGAAAAGAAGTCAGCACTCGCTCTTATTACCAGAGAAATCAAACCAGCCCGTGAATACACCATTGATTGGGAACGCGTGTTCCAGAGAGCGGTGGGTAATAATAAAGAGAGGAAAAACGACGCACGTCTCAAGATTAATAAACTGAAGTCTCGGTCGTCTCTCACTGATGGAGATATCGAAGCCGCCGTAAGCGAGTTCGTCAATGGCCAGAAGGAAGCCGCTCAGGAACTTTCTCGATACATCACGGCAGCTCAGACTAGGGGACTCACGAATAGTCAGATCGACGGCACTCTTAGTTACTACAAGTTACCTAAAGACTACATCCGAGATGTTAAGTTAAGACGTTTCACCAGACCTGATATACCGGATTCGTTGGCAGGTGGCCTACGGTCTAGAGGTGATGATAGTTCACTCGACAGACTTAACAAGGCTATGGACCAAATCATAAGTGGGTGGCCTCTTGTAGAACCTTATGAATAAATAAAAGCCTAGCCGCTTTCACACGGCTAGGCTTGATGTTATTTATTGTATCACATCTACGAGAGCGTCGTAGACAGAACCGGAATCCAGATCATTGGGTTCCACATTGTTGATGTAAAGCAAGGTGTCAATGAACTCATCGAGTAACGGATCGCTGTCAACACTTGTGCTTCTTACAGACAGGGACGGACCCCACCCAACTACTGACCACTGACCGTCCGGCAATCTTCGGCAACTAGCCTTGATTATCTTACCGTCATCTACAATTACTTTTATGTGTTTAGTTTCCATGTCGTCTTTGTGTTTCCCATTTGTCGCGAATCGCGCACCAGATGGTAGCTTGGTATTCACAAGGATACTCACCTAAAAGGTTCGCTTCTTCAAGTGTAATCTCTTCTAATCTCCTATACTGAGCCGCCGTAGGTGAGGCTTGGCAATCGACCACACCCTCGTTCGGTGTCACGATACACGCTCTGGTGTGCCAGACATCGACTACGATTGACTGTGACAGGACGCCATTGACGATGGTGTCAGCGAAGGCAGACACTTTCGGTGAGGTCGCAAGGACATCCTTCTCCCCCTCCAGTATCCGCCACGCCTTGTCACGGTTAGCGTGGAAGGTGCAGACGGTAACAGAGTCCTGTTCCTCACCTTTAGCCCATGCTTTACACAACTCCCATGCGTCATGTGTGTTACGCTCCCACTTGTTGCGAGGAGAAAGAGCGGCGATGACGGCAGCAGCGGTGAACGTATCAATACCAGTCACTTCTGCTATTGAGTTAGCCACCTCCTCCGCTTCGTTATACCAAACACGGCCAGCTTTAACCTGCTCCTCTGTAGCGAGGCTACGCCATTTACGGAGCCTGTTACGGACTTGTCTATCTGTTATCTGATTGATGGTTCTCATAACAGTTATCCAAGATACAGGTTACAGGGTTTAGCTTCTTCTTGGTCGTCCTCTTTGGGTTCAGCCAACTTGTCCTCTATGTAGTCCCTGAAGTTGAAGTATGACTCAGCACTAACGGAATGGTATGCAGCTAACCTATACACGGATTCGTGACTCAGGTCTTCGCCGAAGGGTCTTGGTATGTCGATACCGAGGTTCGTCAAGAACTTGGAGAAGTCTACCCACCCCTCGATGATGTTGGAATTGTTGATGCTGAAGAGATCGGAGCCTCTCCTCCAACTGTCGAACCTCTCTGGAGGGAGCGTTTCCTCACGCCAACTGACGGCGCGGTAGACTATGGACGACGTTGACTTCTTAGCCTTGTCTAAGGTATAAGCTGAACGATTGGTCATCTGCTCTAGTTCTCTCACACACTTATGTAGGCGTTCGTGGGCCTTCTCCGCTTCGGTGAAGTCATCCGCCATAACGTGCTTACGTAGGTCTTTGAGACCGTCCTCGATCCCCTTCGCATGGACACTGGACACTGCTTTGTTCATCTCCATCTCAAGGGTCTTCTTGGACTTCGCGAACTTGGAAGCGGTCTGAGTAATCGCAAATTCCCATGCTATCTTCCGACTCTCGTCAGCGTGCAGCTTCCTAGTCTCCTCCTCATCAGGCCCATAACGGGGGGCATGATCAAGGGGGGACTCCGTCAGGAAGTTCATGATATCTCGTATGAAGCACTGTCGGCTAGGCACACCTCGTAGCTTGGGTGGTTGCCATAGTTTATGGGGGATAAGCGACAAAGCACTCTCAGTGGATATCACCGTATATTTCTCACCAAACTTAGCAGCGACTCGCTGTAAAGCACTCCAACAAGCACTGTTACCCCTTGTAGGGAGGTAGGAGTAAGACGGATGCGTATATAGCACCACCTCAGACACAATGAATATGGGACACCACGATTTCACACGGCCGTGAATGTCCGGTATTTTTACGAACAGCATACCGTCCATAGAGCGGAAGAAGCTAGAGCGTAGGTTACGGGTTGGGTCAACCCCAAACGATTCAATTAATTCAACATTAGTCATTTTGTATTTGTAGTTAGTTTTTACTGTTGGGCCTTGAGGATTTCGGTGAGGCTAATCGTCTCACCGAAAGGGAAGCGGGATTCACTAAGGCCATAAGTGACCCACAAGGTTGGGGTTGGGGGTTCGTGATCAGGGAACTCACCGAAGCCATCAGTCAAGTAGATGACGACACGGGCGTCTTCAACATTGTCTTCGACGTGCTTGAGGGCGGGGCAGAAGTTAGTGCCACCACCACCTTTGTAGTCGAGACTGATCTTGTCGGCGGGTTCATACTCGACGATATCGCAGACGCTGGCATCAGCGTCGATGACCACAATCTTCTCAAAGTCGAGTTCATTACTCGCTTGCTGAACAACACTCGTAACGCTACTCATGAGTTTAGAGTCCATAGAACCGGAGGTATCACGGACGAACACCAAAGTGCCGTGCCGTTCATCCTCATTTCCAGCAATACAGATGTCATGCACAGCGAGGAACTTGCGGTCGGGTCGGGTACTTTCGTCACCAATACAGAACTCACTGACATACTTGCTAAGGATCTCTTCGAGACTGAGTGGGGTATCGTAGAGTCCCTCCAGCTTCTTCAGGAAGTCCCCACCTGCACTACCACGTAGCTTGGCGGTTTGGATACATGAGCTTAGTAACTCACGCCACTTGTCGTTGAGTTCTTTAGCGTCCTTAGGGTTCTTAGGGATCTCAAACTCGCCAGCACTGCTGCCGCCTTTGCCATCACCTTTGCCTTCGTCGTTACCGCCGTTACCGCCTTCGTCGTCGCCGTTACCGTCATCGTCGTTATCGTCGTCGCCGTTACCGCCTTCGTCGTCGCCGTCGTTACCGCCTTCGTCGTCGCCATCTGGGTTAGTAGGTGGCTTGGGTGGTGGTGGTGGGTCGGGTAGCTCCAGACTCTTGAAGATCGCTTCAGCCGATAGTGTCCCCCACTTCTCGACATCGATACAACCATCAGGTGGTAGGATCACAGGTATAGCAGCGTCATTGTTGTATGAGGTAATAAACCCATTCAACTCATAGTCAGCCGCGATATTCGCCTTACGATGTTCAGTCTTGAACTGAGTAGCCAACCGTTCGAGGTGACCCAACAAGGGGTGGCACAGTTCGTGGATGACAAGCCCCACGGTCTGGGCCTTGGTAAGCCCGTCAACGAAGGACTCGTTGTATCGAACAGACGTTCCATCGGTGCAAGCCGTGGGGACGCTGTTGTCTGGGTTCCAAGGCATCGCCACTACGGCTGGCCCAAAGAAGTCGTGGTGGGTAACCACTTGACGAATTCCGTATTCTACTTTTGCTTTCGCATTCATTTTGTTTTTGTGTTAGTTTTAGTATTTGTGTTTGGGTGGACATGACATCCACGGGAATGTTGTTAGCCTCCTCCGATATGAGGTAGTTGGAGCCGCTTCTGGTATAGTGGTCAGGAGCATAAGCTCGCAACCACCGCACTAGATTGACAACATCTACGTCCCACCCCACCCTCAAAACAGAGGGCGGGTTTGCAGGGGGCTTGGCCAACTTAATCAACGAGGAACTCACCATAATGTGAGAGCCAACTAAGCATAGTCTCAGTCCGATGCAAGTCCGATCTGCGACGACGTAGGCCATTACCCACAAACATCTGCATCATGGAAGGTTCCTTGCGGGACTTCCAGTCTGGGTCGTTAGGGGTGGAGAGACGCTGGGCAAGTGTGAGGACATTCTTGATGTTCTCCTTGTTAGCCAACGTGATGAGGCGACAGGCCACCAACCATTGCAGGTTGGGTTCCGTAGGGATGTTACAGGTGCGGCACTCATCGACCATCCTACCTACGTCCCCCACCTTGCTGGCGAGCTTGAGGAAGGAAGCGAACATCGTGCCATACTTTGGCCCGACACAAGACTGTGCATGAGGCACTAGGAGGGGATCAGATGACGCCTCCTCTGCTGAGTCGTAGCTGGCCACAAGCTCGTCGAGACGGCTGAACGATCTGAATGTCGGCAGGTTCTCCTCACCAGTCCAGTCATCTAGTTTGAAGTTGTAAGGGGCGTCGCTGTTCGCATTGATGAACGCCAACACTTCGGGAGACTTACCTTCCTTCTCAAGGTATCTCTGGAACCCGCCGATGTCAGGGCGCACATCATAGATCGCGAAACGATCCACCAACGCCGCCAACATACGCTGACAACCTGTCTTCTGGTCCAGCTTATTACTAGCGGCACATACAATAGTGCCTTCAGGAAACTTCATCTTACCGACACAACGATCCAACATGGCTTGCATAGACGCTTTGAAGGTTGAGATAGCTCCTTGCCCGATCTCGTCGAACAGGATCACGTTACGCTTGGTGGGATGCCAGTCCCAATCTTCGTCAGGAAACCATTCCATGATTCCGGTCTCACGGTTCGGCATCGGGAATCCACGGACGTCATTGAACGTCTTGTAGGCGATTCGGAAGTCGATGAAATGGTAGTCGTTCTGCTCGCAGAACTTCTGGATCATCAAACTTTTGGCCATACCATACCATCCAAGGAACAGCGGCGGCTTCTTGTTGCCTGCTTTAGTTGAGCGTTCAAGGACGGGAATGATATCATCAGGCACGATTTGAGTATGAGTTGTAGACATAATAGTATTTGTTTTGGTTTTTGGTTTTTTGATTCGCGTTATCGACGGATGCGCGGCCCCCGTTAGTTATTTAGATTAGAGAAGATGCGATGGCACTAGCCTTGGCTTTCACATCTTGAGCGATGATCTCACTTGACTTGATCGCGTCAGCATCGAGACCGTCGAGCATACGCTTGGCGTCTTCGATGGCCTTGACCAACTCAGGATCGTCACCAATCAGCATATCTGGGATAGCTTCGCAGAGATCCAACACATTGGTCACGTTAGAGGTAAACCACTTACCCGCCGACTCGCCACCTACGCTGGCACATCTGTCGGCAAGGTGGTCGAGCCTACCGATGAGACGGGTGCGGAGTTCCTTACCAGCGTCACGCAACCGATCTGCAAATAGGTCTTCCATCTCTTCTTGTAAATCCTGCCTGAGTTGGTCATTGTCTGGTAAAGGCATAAACTCACACTGCATCTGGAATCGTGAGCGGATTTCCGCGCTGGACGGGTAACGGTTCGGGTTGAACGTGCCGTTGAGCTTGCGCTTCGAGTCCTCAATTATGTCGTCATACTTGGTGACGAACTCATCGACCTTGTCTTCCCACTCGCGTCTAGCTTTTGCCATCGCGTCTTGGAACTTGGTCACGTTCTTCGCCGGAAGAAGACGGAGGCCACGATCTAGCCAAGGCAAGGTCATAGTCTTTGCGGTGGTTCGGGCGGAACTTTCCGCCGTCTTGATATCAGCTACCCATGACTTGTCGATCAAGTCGGTACTAGCCTTGGTCATCTTTGCGTCCGTGTTGGTCGCGTCAGCATACAGCCGTGAGGCTGTCTTGTTCTTGGTTGTTGGGGCGAAGGTCTTGAATGACACGGCGGTCAACAGACCAATTTGTAGTTTGTCTTTAGACATTGTATTTGTTTTGTTTGGTTTTTGTTTTTGGTTTGTGGTCAGGAGGTCTCTCCCAATCATATGAATAGTCTACCATATAGCATGGTAAAAGGCAAGATAAATCTTTTATAATACTAAGTTTTTTAGTCCATGTTCTGCCACCTTTTACGTGCGGCTTTGGCTTTGAGTTTCTCGATGCGACGAGCCTCCGACTTCACGATATTCGCGGCAATGACGATGATGACTAGCGGTGTGGCCAGAATAAGGCCAATGATTTCTAGGTAGCTCATGGTTACAGGTCGGTGAATACTGTGGAGATGATTCGGCGAACGATGGTATCGAGGCCGACGGTGTGGATGGCATACACGGCCACGAAAAAGATCGTGGACGCGAGTGCTATTTGGGTTTTGCTTATCATGTTTTTGTTTTGTTTAGGTTCAGTGAGTCTTCATGACTCCTGAATGGTGTGTCCTGTATACGGCTACAGGACACACGGTTCAGGGTTCAGGGTTCAGGGTTCAGGGTTCCATGTAGTGTAGCGGACGGTAAGCGAAGCCCCTACCGTTTCCAGATCATCCGCACTTTCTATTATACCCTCCTCTATTAAATTCCGTAGAACAATATCGACCACATGATGTGCTTCTTCTTTTGAGAATCTGCACTCCAGTTCACGTTGTCGTCGGAAGAGTCTCAACCGTTTAATAGTCTCGATAGGATTATCCATTGGTTCAGGGTTTGTAGTTGCGGTGACCGAATTTTTTTGATCGGGGGTCATACACGACTCTTTTGTAATCACACCCTGACAGAGGGTGATGATCACGGATTAGAACTAACTCACCTCTTTTCACGGCGTGTTGTTCCTCAACGGTCAGGCGGGAGACCCATCGGTAGGGCTGCGATCCTCGCCCATGTATCTGGGCGGTCTTACTTATTATTTTTTTCATTAGTGGTTAGTGGTTAGTGATACAGGTTCGGGCATACTCGATGTCACTCTGCCGGATGGTTCCGGCTACGGTCGAGCGTAACATGGTTCGGTGTGCAGGGCTTAAACGCCCATGCTTTCGTATGTAGTTCAGCGCGTCAGGATGTGGCTCGACCCACATCGACACCCGCTTTTTGTCGTTGTGACACGACGGCAGGTATAGGAGACCAGCGCGAACAAGGGCGATGTCGCTCTCAAGTATCTCATCAGAGTCTGGATTTGCATCCAACTCAAGGATACGTTTTTCGTCAGCTTTCATGATTCAGGGTTGGTTTTCAGGGTTAGCTTCGCCTCACGGCGGTAACGTCGATTCATTTGTTGCTTGATACCTTTGCAGACACCCGCTTGCTTGGTGAAGCAGAGACATCTGCGCCAGTATCTGACTACAACATCATACTCGGCTCCGCTTTTCACGGCTCTTGTGTTTTTACTCATTGGTTTAGAGGTAAGTAGTTGCCATTGCCTCATCCAAATCGCGGATGGTGCAGTTAATGTTTTTACGGATGGCGAAGGAGGTTAAAGCCTCATAAGCCTCGGACTTACTGATACCCGCAAAGTGATACACACTAGCGGTTGTCACAAGCACGGCCATTATTGCCATTCGATCAATGTCTTCTTGTGTCATCGGTTTTTGTATTTGTTTGTTCTCTTTCCTCCGCTCAACTATAGACCTTGTCATTGAGTTAAAGAGCCGCCATGATGGCGCATGGTCGACGGGGTTAGGATCATTCATTTCGACGAAGGGGTATTTTTTATCGCTCATCGGTCGTTTTAGTGAATGTTATACTTGTGACCGCGCCATCAGCGTGGTCGATTTCGATTTCATCGAAGCCGAGGCTCTCACCTATTCGTAGGAATAGGGCGAGCTTCAATTTGGTAATTAGGGTTTTCATTGGTTTTTGTATTTGGTGGTGATGTTCTTGAGTTGCACGGGATTGTAGGCTTCCCATTCTAAACTGAATAGGTGATGGCGGGGGCTATCGAGGCGATACCACTCGGATTCCCCCTCGCGGTGTGAGAGCGTGTGTAGATGGCCGTGGATATTTAAGTCACCTGTAAACTCTTTTTGTGGTTTATGGGTGAACAAGACATCGAGGCCGTCATACTTAATACTAAATGAATCGACAACAGCATCGAAGCCGTTACGGAGATACCAGAACGTGCTTTGGTTGTCGTGGTTCCCACGCACCAGTATCTTGCTGGCGCACGGGAAGTCGAGGAGCCGCTCTAGTTTGGTCATCTTCGCAAAGATGACATCGCCTAGATGGATTAGGATATCGTCCGCACCGACACACCGATTAAGGTTAGCCTCGGTCAACTCGGTGTGGTGTGGGGGTCTCGCGCCTACCGACACGATACCCTTATGATGGAAGTGGGTGTCAGAGATCACCCATATTTTTGGTTTCATTTGTATTTGTATTCGTTCAGGTTTATCTTGAGGTGCTGCCTAGAGGATTATCTATGGTCGGCAATCCTTTAAGCTCCTCAGCCTCTAAAAAAGCGCGGCTTATCCAATGGTCGGCGAACTCGACGTGCGCCCTGACCTCTGCCTTGACAGTTGTCCCATCGGGGAACATCAGGCCGGACAGCATGATTTTCACGGGATCATCGGGGAGTATCCCTCCGTCGAGATCGTCATGGATTGTAGCGTCATACGCCACAACCTCTCCGACTTCTCCGAAGCGAGTAGCTCCGAGATTCACACAAGCTGACTCCAGCTCAACCATAGGGTCTTTGCCGTTTCTTGCGCGTCGCAAGGCGTTGCATAGTTCTTTCATGCTGCACCTCCTGTCGCCAAAAGGATCTCAAGGAAGTCACGGTCGTCTGACGTGATGGTGGTAGCTTCGATGGAGGCGTTGCCCCATCCAGTAATGGTGGTTGTTTTCATTTGTATTTGGTATTTGGTTTTGGTTGCGGGACTGGCATCTGTGCCTTTCCCAACTGTATATATAGTATACCACATTAGGGTGTTAATAGCAACATAAATCGTATATAACACTAAGTTTTTTACACTGCTCAATGGGGCCACCGACGCGGGATCTCAGTCAATTGATGCATGGTCTATGGTGAT
>Ga0208157_1000115_pt1 | contig 53239 bp, 65 predicted proteins | sample 5_EtaG_FD_184077 | JGI IMG/M metagenome (GOLD analysis project Ga0208157, IMG submission 184077) | Marine viral communities from the Subarctic Pacific Ocean - 5_ETSP_OMZ_AT15132 metaG (SPAdes) (version 2) | ecosystem: Environmental > Aquatic > Marine > Oceanic | place: Pacific Ocean | collected...
CTGTAGGTAACTTAATGTTTTCAAAATTGTCTGCCATCATTCTATTTCTTGCTTGTTGCATTAACCTTTCTGAGTCAGCTTTTGCTTGACTCGCTGCTCTTCGTTGTTTACCTGCTTGACCTAAACCAATACCCATGCCTGCTAACCCTGTTGCGGCTGCTATACTTCCTAATATTATTGCTGCTGGACCTGCCATAATTTTTTATTTATTTTATTTATTATTTTTTTAGGTAAATCTCTATAATTATTAGTATATACCTCAGCTTCTGCTTCTTCAAAAGTTTTAGCTTTTACCTTATAAACACAACAAAAACTACTGTCTTCATGTACATAAAACACTCTTTGTGTTCCTATTTGTGTAAAAATAGTATGTGGAGCAACAATTGTTTTTATTTCTCCTGCATCTGTAATGTATGAAACTTTGCCCTTCAATAAAAAAGAAGGGTGTTGTTGTTTGTGAATCATACTTATTATAATCCCATCTTTAGGCATAAAAAGTTCTCTAGTATAGAGACCACCTTCGATGTGTTGTTTTAATGGACACAACTCTGAAAACTCTTGACTATAAGGTTCTCCAGCGGTATGGTCTAAAGAAATTTCTAAAGCTTGTGCTTTTTTATGAAAATCCTCAATTTTTTCCCACATTAAACCTCTTCTAGCTACTACAGAGTTTAATACATCATGAGCTATTTGTAATTCCATTCACACAAAGATAACAAATTCTAAGGATAACTTTTCATTACATTACTACCTACAGAAAATAGCTCTACCGCACTAGTATCATCATTAGTCATTGTAAACTCCATATAGTATCCTCGAGCTCCATGTGACTCTGCTATACTGTTTTTATAATATAATATAAAAAAACCTACAGATGGTACAACAGCACCAGTAGTTAGATCAATACTTACAGTAATAGTTTTACTAGTTAATGATGTAACTGCACCAGCTATAACGGGATTTGTTTGTCCACTTCCTACATCTAAGCTATAAATAATATCTCCTACACTTAAAATGTTTCCAATAGGGTTGTCAAATGTTATTACTGTAGCATTACTTGGTCCTGTAACTCCTATACATTTAGCAATACCATTACCAGACCTTAGCTTCCAATCTACCGATCCAGAATTACTTCTTATGTATGAATACCATTCACCTTCTTTTTGTTCAAAATATGTTTCTAACATTGAACCACTGCTTAAATCAGTGTTTAAATCAGTAACTGCCCAACTATGTGAACTTTCATAAGACATAGTCTTAAATAACTTAATACTTAATGTAGGTTCAGGATTAAAAACACTAGTGACAGTTGAAATACCTTGTACACCATAATAGTTGTTTCTTAATGGATTTGTGTTGTGTCTCCATAAGTTTCCTTGATGAAAGGTGTATAAATATCCATTCATCCCTTTTATATACTCTGGAAAGTATGTGTAAAAAGATGGCCACCCAGGGCTTCTTTTGTCATCGCTAAATGTTAATGTCTCTGCTGCCATAGTTAAATATTAAGGTGGTGTACAATTTGAATCTAAAGTTACTAGACCATTTGAATCAACACGTATATAGAAATTATTTGTTCCTACTGAATAAATGTAGAAATATGAACCACCACCATTTAAAGGGTTGCTACATCCTATAGTTGTAAATACAGTGTCTCCTGTTACTGGATATGTACCAGAACCATTATGATAATACATATTGTCTATAGATGGAGTGGCACCTGGATTACATATAGCTCCAAATGTTAATGGATTACTACTTGGGTAAGATGTACAAGTATTACAATTAGTTACAGATGCAACTACACCACTTCCTCCAGTTATTGTAATATAACTACCTCCATTTGTAGTTGTAATTTTATACAAGCCATCCGATAATGTGCTAGTTTTACATGCATCTGTATAACAAGTATCACTAGCCACAGGCAATGTTCCAGAGCCATCGTGATAAAATGTTGTTGTTAATGATGCTGCACATGCATCGGTACCACTAGCTTGACTAGTACTTGAACTGAATGATGTGCCTAATACAAAACTTGATGGTCCACTAACCAGTCCAGCTGAACCAGTTATTTCTATATAAGAAGTTACATTTAATTTGTAGAACCCAGCTGATAGTGGGGTTGTTGCACCCGCATCAGAGTATGCATTATCTCCAGATGTAGGTAATGTACCAGAACCATTATGATAAAATGTTTGATCAATTGTGCTTGTACAAGCTTCGATAACTGAAGCTGCAATTGATGAGGATGCAAATGCAGTGTTAGTTGGACATGTTGAAATTGCAGTAACAACACCTGAAACAACTTGAGCAACACTATTTGTTGCCAGACTAATTAGATAAAAACCATCAGCTAAAGCAGTAACTCCAGTGCTGTCAGAAAACACAAAGTTCCCTACTTGAGGAATTGTATTGCTATCTGGCACAGGAGTAGTTTGGCCTATAGAAGATGAATTTCGTGCAAAATAATATGTTTGATCATAATTTGCGCTACAAGCTAATCCTGGATTTGTTCGAACTGTATTAGTAGTAAACGAAGGTAAAGGCGCTGGACATATAGCATCGAACTGAAATGCTGTACTACCACAAACCCCAACCAACTGTAACCTTAAATTAGAAGGTGTTGCATTTGGTTTGGGTATCACCATAGTATAGAAAATATTACCAGTAGCATTTAAGTTTACTGTACCTGAGGCTGGTATAACTATAGTAGTGTCAGTACCAGTATCTACAAAAGAAGTTCCATTATATGTGTAGTTAGAAACTGTAGTAGAACTTCCCTGTAAATCACTAGCTGTACAACCACCAGTGGGTGTACCTACAAAATTTATTTCTCCTGCAGTAGCTAATTCAATACCATGAGCATTAGTAGTTAAGGTGTTGTAAGTTGTTGAATCAAAAGTTGCTAATATTCCATCTGGAATATTATAAGGTTGAAAATATACAATTATTGCACCAACATCTGCTGAGGTGTTACCCATATCAATATCAATAATATAACTACCAACATTTCCACTTCCACTAATATTACTGCCACATGGCACTGGACACTCACAATTTGCCGCAGTTCCTAAAACACCACCAGTTTGTTGTCGGTATGTAACTGTAGTTTCTGTGGGTGCTTGATACCACCCGTCTGGTGCTTTTGTCGTTAATGCACTATCAGACCACACCGCAGTTGCAGTTGAAAACAAATTAGTGTCTATGTAATATGTGTTATCTGTAGCCATTATTTAGCAAGTTAATAAATTTTCTACCATACCAGAACTGTTAACATATATTACTTCTGTAGCACTTAGTGAATAATATCCCGCAGCCAGAAGAGTAGTTCCAGTGTTATCAGAATATACAAAATTATTTACAACTGGAGGTGCGCCAACAACCGCGCTTCCATTATGATAGTAAGTTTGATCTTGGGCTAACCCACATGCTTCTGATCTTAAAGACTTCATTATTGATGAACCATAAGATGTATATGTACAACCAGTACAACATAAATCCGATTCACTTGTACTACTATAACACAATGGTATAGATGATCCACATGGCGCACATGTTACCGATGGCAGTAAAAGTCCTGCAGACTGCTCTCTTACAATACTTGTAGCTTGATAAAATTGATTAGGTGCTTTAGTATGTAAACTAGAATCTGTCCATACAGCAGTAGCTGTAGCAAAACTATCTGTGTCTATGTAATATGACACAGTATTTCCAGAACAACATGCAGTTAAGTCAGTCGATCCGTCTCTAAGCGATAGGTTAGTTACATTTCTGTAATCCCATACCATGTATAAATATTTGTCAGTTATAGGGCTACTGTTAGTATATGTAAATGATGCTTGATACAATCCTGTTGAAGGATTTGTTATTGGTGTTGCAGTTGTTGATGCGGCATCAATTATAGCCCAATCATTTGCAGTATATTGTATAGGGCTTACTAAGTATTTAAACTTATCTACTGTTCCGTCAAACACAAAATCATCAAAATCTTTTTTATTAGACTGCATTGTAATGGTTGAACCAGAAACAGGCATTATCCCTACCGAAGTTTGTCCAGTGGTTGATATAAAACTTTCTACTGGATCGGAAGATGTAAATGTTACAAGCTCACTTGAAACTGGGCTTGTTAATGTTCCTTTGTTCCAATAATATTGATTATGAATAAACTTACCATCATCAACTGGTGAGCCTAAAGTTATTTGTACGACAATAATTTCATTGGTTAGCGGACATTGTGGTGTTATATCATATGTAACACTACCAGATGGTGTTATTGTAACAGTTGCAGTGTCTGGATTTGATTTATTTTTATCGAATGTAACTGAGCCACTTCCAGATATTGATTGATTTATTACAGTGTTATTGTCCCAAACAACTGACAATGTTACTGTGCCAGTCACATTAAAATCAAAACTTACAACCCCTTGTGCAGTTCCGAAATCTACAGCATATGAAGAAGCATTTGTAACTGATTGTCTAGATATTAATGTTCCACATGCTAAAGGCACTATGGCACTTGGTATATCTGTAACTGTTGAAGACAATATATATTCATTCATATAAGGATCATATCCACCTAATTTTTGTTTATTAAAATTTTGTGTAAATAAATCTCTGAAATATGACCTCATGCCTAGCTCAGAAATTACTATTAATGCTTGTTGTCTGCCAGAGCCTTTTAATTGTATTACTGCATTTCTTTTAGCATCTGTAAAATACATAGAATCACCATGTGATGCGAAACTTTCAGGGTTGCTACTTATACCATACTCTTCTATTCTAGCAACCTGTTGTCCTAAAACTAAGGGAGATGATGATATTGCACCACCACCATCAGCTGTTGTTAATACATCTTTTTGTGCTAATACATAAGATATTCTATCCTCTTGTAAACACATTATATCTGTCTCTCTTGCATGTAAAACCTCAATAGGACCATAAGTTACCTCGCAGTCTTTAAAGTTCGCTAAACCTAAATTAAATTCGTTTAATCTATTAACATTAGATTCTTCACTAAATAAACCACTGTATGTCATACCAGCAAACCTATCTGCTTCTTTAAAGTCTTGATCAGACACTGATGTTACTCTTTGTCCTAAAGTGAAAGATTGCCCTACAAGAGAATCTTCTACTTTAAAACTTTCTACACCATTACCAAACGAAAAACAATCAAAAAACCCTAATGTACTTATAGCGGGTAATGTACTTGTTTGAGTTTGTGTTGTCCCAGTATGAAAACCACCAGTAATATCATAACATGCATCGTCTTCATAATAAATGTCATTATCTACATCCACTGGTATAGATTCAAAAGTTATTATTGAGTTTGCGACTTGTACAGATATTCTTCCTTTTACTCTTGAAGGATGTCCTCCAATACCACGAGTCCCACTTTTTAATGCTAAATATAAAAAATTAGTTTGCCCTGATCCAGTAGATGGTGCACCTCCATTAGTTGTAGAAAACCTATATTGATTTTTTCCTTGTATTCTTCCTGGTATACTTTTGGAAGGCAATGGAACTTGATTTATAAATACATTTTCATTTGCACCAGAATCATCTGTGCTTGTATCTGTACCACCAGTAAAGTCAATTGCTTCACCAACTACAAATTCATATAAATTATCATAATCATTAGACGCTTGAAATGTTTTGTTATATCTATAAATCTCTGATCCTGCATTATTATTCCTTTCACTTCTAAAAAACTCAAAATCAAATGTAACTAAACTACCTTCTGGTAATACAACATTAACATCATTAGTTGTTTTGTCTCTAAAACAAGGTATTTGAATACTTGGATAATTTCTTTTTGACTCATCAGATTCAGTTCCAGAACTCCATGCAGATGAATCTTCTGATGTATCTATATTAAAATTTGTTGGCTTTAGCTCCATATATAATCCTGCTAATTCAGAAATATAAGGAGCAACTCCGCCTGTTTCTATGTTTGCAGCTGGAGTTAAAAAGTTTTGTTCTTTTGCATCTACACTTAACACTTCCTGTGTTTGATAGTTCGACAGAGGACCAAAGGTATCAGCTTTAACTCTTAATATATCACCAGTCTTTACTTTAGTTTGATTTTGCCCTTCTAATTTAAAATACACTGTATTTGTAGTGGTATCTCTGTAATAAAAATTACTATAAATAGTTTCGTATGGCCCTTCAGCTCTTTTGACTACAAATTTATACTTACTTGCCCAGTATGGTGGTTTTTGTGTTATTGGAATAGTAACTTTTATTTGATTTTTTTGATTTGATGTTGAAGCAGGTGTAAATATTGTATTGTCTGGAGAAACCAATGCTGTAGAACTTCTTAAATATTCATCCATGTAAACTACTCCTACTTCGTAGTTTCTGTTACTATGTAAACTTTTAGTGTTACCATTTCCTAAAAACAACACCTCTCCAGAAGTAAACTTATAGTATTCATATAAAGGTGATGCGGCTGGTGCATTACCATCTATAAATTTCATTGCAGGTATTTGAAATGTAACTACATTAGAGCCAGGTTGTGCTGTTATTCTAATCCCTTGATTTAAACCAGAAATACCACTTTCGCTTTTTGACCATTGTATATTATTATCACTGTCACCAGGATTAGTTACAGCACAATTAAATGTGTCAGTAAAACTTGTTCCATTGGAACATGCATTAGCAACTGTTGTAAAGTATGCAGGTTCACTTCCAATTCTTGTTTTAAAATCAACACTATTTACCATTTCATAAACACTATTAAAATCTTGTGCTAATGTAAATATTGTAGAGATGTCAGTTGAAGGTTGTGATGTTGTTGTTGTTCCACTATTACCAGAAAAGGTTGAATGAATAAATGTAAAATCAAAATCTAATACAGCACCACTTTTTAATTTTGTAGCAATATCAGATAAATCTACAGACACAGTGCTATTAGCTATAGTTTGTGGTGTATCTATAGTATATTGCACTCCACTTACTAAACTAGGAGTAAAATCATTTGTTTCAATATTAGTGCTTACTCTTTCAGCCTCAAAAGTCATTTGACAGCTATTACCATCACTATCAACTAAATTGTAACCATCTACATAATTACCATAAACTAATCTATTACCCATTAATGTTTGGGCTTTAGCAATTCTAGGTACATTATCATAAAGCCTTAACAATTCACTGTCTGGCAGAATAGTGTATATTTTACTATTACTAAAAGTTTGAGTTTGGATTGTGTTGTCTGGCCAACCATAATTAGATTTATCAAATCTTTCAATTACATTTAATACATTAGAATCTGCAAATTTGAACACCAAATCAACACCTACTACATTAGAGTCTCCAGTATTAAAACTAAGCTCTACTGCATTGTATATGTTTTTCATACCACTATTTAGATTAGTGGCTATATCAAGTTTAAAAACACCAGGCACAAATGCTATATCAGTGAATTGAGACAATGCACTATATTCATCATCTTGATATTTGTACCTATATGCGAAAGAAATCATACGAGTCTCCATATAATTTGCTTCAGTCGCCTGTGATATTAAATTAAATGTAGGTGCCTCTAAAGGAGGTTGAACAATAACATTTAACTCTTTATCTGTTATAACGTCTGCACCAGAAAGAGGACTAGGATAATTTCTGGTAACATTTATTTTTCTTGGTGGATTTACATCATCTGTAAAAAACAATAAATCCCCTATTTTATTTACACCATTAATTAGTTGTTTAGTGTCAAAATTTAAAACACTTACAGAAACTACATGATAAGTAATTAATTCGTTTTTAGTGTCAAAAGAAACAATCATATCTACTGTAGGAGAAGTAATAAACCAATATATGGTTTCATTTGCTCCATCATCATAGGCACCTATACAAGTAGCATCTGCCAAATCTACACCTTCAAACTGTATTGTAGTAAGTTTTGTATTTCCTTTTGAATTTTCTACAGCTCCTATCTCAGTAGTTTCTGTAGATCCTAGCCTAACATTTATAGCATTGACATATTCGCCTGGTGGGAGTAGCCTCTCATCCACGCTTTTATTCATTCTTCCGCGTACAAAATTTGTAGTTACTATTGGCATATTACTTAATCCATTTAGCCTGACCTCTCATGCTCATTAATAGTCGACCAGGGTGTATATTACTTAATCTAATTTTTGCGTTTCTTAATAAAGAAGACTTATCTTTTCTAGCTCTGTTTACAACATATTCTTGCACTCCTAATTTACCATTTAATAAAGAGTATTTAATATATGCATAAATAAATTCTTCAAATAACTTATTTATACTTATGTCAGCATCATTTCCTCTTTCCATTCCATCAGAAACATATTCTAATACAATAGACTGCCCAGATGCAATAGAGCTAAAATTAATAACACCTCTTTTTTTATCTATAGAAAAAGTAGGATTAGTGTTAGCAGTTTCTGTGTTTAGTCCAAAATGCCCACCAATAGCAAAATCAAAATACCATAAACCATCTACACAATAACCTTCACAGCCATCATATATACTTTCATTATTTAGGTAAATTGTTTTTTTAGATAAATCTAATGGTGAATCCTGTGGTTTTAAAACATTTCCATTTTGATCAAACAGTATATTGTTATTGTTGTCTTGTAGATAAGTACCCGCCCATTGTGTCTGTATGTTTTCTGTGAGTGGAAATAATACTCCATTTTGAAACATTGATACCCTTACCCAATTGACATAATCATGTGGCAAAACAAATAACAAAGAATCATCTAGAGCTAATTGTAATATTTTTATTTCTTTCATAGCATCATAGTTCAATTCTTGTATGCCTCTTTTTGCATGAAATAAAACTTGATATCGTGAAATATTGTTTATTAATGAATTATTACCTTGATACATTAACATAAAATTGTTTACGATTTCATTTAATGTAACGTATTGATATGAACCCCAGTTTTTATCTTTAGGAGTACCACCTTCATTTGCATAATATTGATAATCGTTTAAATATGCCATAATCTATATTTGTATTTGATTGTCTTCAACTATTTCTTGTTTACCAAACTGATACACATCTGCTTCTCGTATTTCAATACCGACATATTGACAAATTTTTGCTACTATACCAGGTTCATCTGATAATGGTAATTCAAAATCTTGATAATCAGCTTGACTAGAATCGAACTCTGGACTTCCAGAAGTTCCGCCAACAGTTAAATATGTCCATTTAGGAGGTAGAGGATATCTTACATAATCAGTAATAACAGATCCTGCATTGCTTATAGTAGTTGGATATACTGTAACAGTATTACCTAACTGACCTTGTGCAGAATCACTCGATCCTACAATACCACTAGTTGCACCTCCTAACACATAAGCAGGAAAACCAGTTGTAGGAGCAGTAAGTGGTGAGTTGTTTAAATAAAATATTTTATTTTGATTAACTCGTTCAACCTCTACAATACCAGTCGTATTGTATGTAGAATATGTGTCACCACCAGCACCACCTATAGGAAATATGTTGGTGCTTAATGTTAATTGTGTATTACTATCAATACTTACTATAAATGCACTAAAACCAGAATAATCACTAGATGCTGTAGTGTTTGTTATTAATTGCCCTACTTTAACCACACCACTAGTGGAGAACTGAGCAGCTGAGTCTGTTAAACGATTAGATACTCCTGCGGCAGTAGTGAATCCACTGTCTACAAAGTTGGGGTAATAATTTATTTTATTTATATAATAGTAATCTGCAGGCAAATTAAACATATTATTTGCTTGTTTAATTAATCCTTTAGTTACTGAAAAACTATCAATTACTTCTACTAAACTTTTTACTATATCTGCATAACCAGTACCAGACACCCTTTGGTTTTGTTTATTTATCCAACTATTGTATTGATAAAAATAGTCTTCAAATAAATCCATTTGTGCTTGTTGCGCGTACAAATTAAAATCTTGTGGAGATATATATCCATAATTATTCTTGTTTGCGATTGCTTGTACTGTATTTCTAACTGAATTAATCATTCTAGTTCTTTTTACAAATATAAACAAAAAAAAAGAGGCTCAATTGTTTAAGCCTCTTCTTAATTTAAGTCTAATAGATTAAACTATGCCCATGCTTTTTCTACTTGAGCAACGGTTGTAACAGGATATTTTGGTGAAAGAGTAAAAATAGGTCTGTTCCAGCTTGTAGCTAGTGCATCTTCAATAGCTTCAACGATGCTACCAATTTGCTCTTTCTTTTTAGCTGTATCATCTGCTGTTGAAGCAGTTAATGTGACACCTATAACCTCACTTGCGCCAGTTGCTGAATGACCTACTATATCATATAAAATGTCTACAGCTCCAGTTCCCGTACCTTGTTCTACTGTAAGAATGTGATTAACATTAATTAAATAATCTTGATCACTTACAGTTACTTTTAAAAATTTTTCCATATCTTATAAATTTATGGGGTTAAACAATTATACAAAGATAATTATATTATTCAGACTTTTTTAAGCGATTTTTAAGTAGCTTATATATTTCAACGCCATCATCTGATTGAAAAAACGAACCAACAATCCAACTAGCATCTTCACCAAAAGGAACAGATATTAATCTTTTTTTATTGTTAGGTAGATTATAATAAACTTCTTTACCATTGTTTCGTGTTTGTAAGAACCCAGCTTTAAATATTTGATAAACATCATCTTGTAATTGTAACATAGGATCGTTTATGGTATTAATAAAGTCTTCTGGATTATTTTTAGAATATATTAACAAATCCCTTTTTAATTCTGGAATAGTCATACTATCAACAACATTGCCTAACAAAACCCTAGATACTTGTAATAGTTTCTGGGTATTACTTGAAAGTTCTTTAGCAATTATTTGAGCTTCTAAAACACTTTCGGCCTCTGTTAACTCATTTAATGCATCTTGTTCTTTGTTCACTTCTAAAAATATTTTACCATTACCTGGATGATAATGTAAAAACTCTTGTAGTACTTGGTCTTCTTTTTGAGCTACCAACATACCATCATCAAAAACTATTGGTTCTAGAATTGCATTACCATCTTGCTCATCCTCAAATGGGCTTTTTTGATTTCGTGCATATCTTAATGGTCTGTTAATTCCTTGTTCTTCATCAAAATATAACAAAGGAGACCTTTGAGAGTGTCTTGATGATAACATGTAAGAGAGAGGAGTTTGGTCACCTGCAAGTTTATAAACTTTAGTGACGTATTTTGCTTTTTTTTTCATTGTATTTAATTTAATTTAATTTGATTTCAGTAAAACATAAATGTTACCCCCACCGTAGTGAGGGTAATATTTACAATAATATTAGTCCTTAAAGATAAAGAAGTTGTTTGCACCTAAAGTACATACAGCTCTTTCACTTAAGAAATTGACTTCCATTGCATCTAAGTCAGAAGTTCTTGCACCACCAGCTGAACCAGTAATCCAAGTTTTGTATCTTCTGTCTTCAGTTTCAGAAGCTCTATATCTAACGTGTAAGAATGGTCTTTTAGCATTCTTTCCTAAGATTTGGTCATATACAGTAGTTGAACCAGCTGGGACTAATAATCCATTAACTGCTCCACCAACTAAACCACCTCTCATTGTAGGATCGTTTAGATATTTCCAGTCAGACTTATAAAAGTCATAACCTCTTCTGAATCCTGTAAATCCAAGATTTAAAGCCATATCTTTATCATTATCAAATAGACCATATGATGTACCACCACCTCCATAAGAGTTTTGTTGTGCTAACATATCATCAATATCAAATGAGAAATTTCTATTTAAGAAAATAACATTTTCTTCGATAGCTCCTTGTTTGTCTAGTCTTTGAATAACACTATCAAACTGAGCTAAACTTGTTGGATTACCTCCACCAAAAATATTACCTCTATTTTCAACAGCATAGAAAATACCATCAGAACCAGATTTCTCTGCTGCTGAAGCACCACCTGCGTTTAAACCTTGTAGATAGTTACCTGCATCAGAACCTGCTTCTGCTGGAACTGCTTCCACCATAGCTGTTTCTAAATAATCTTCAAATCTAAGTCTTGTTTCGTGCTCAGATTTAAGATACCATAAATATCCATTAGCTCCGTTCTCAGACTGGATTTCAATCCAACCGATTTGAGCCATATCAGAACCAGAAACAGAATATTTGTCTTTGATAATAATAGGTTTATTTTGAAAGATAAAATCATCTGCTTCATTAGAACCAACCATTCCAGTTGTTCCTTTTGCAAATTCAGAACCATAAATAAAACAATCAATAGAACCTGAAGTGAATGCAGGCATACCCGCTGCCGAGTAGAAACCTACACTAAAAGTTCTTGCTGCCGCACCAGTTCCTGATGGAGCTGCTGTTATAATTCCTTTAGCTGATAGTGTAGATCCTGCTACAGAAGAACTTAACATTACTGTTTGTCCTGCTCTAAGAGCTGCCAAATTTGGCGAAGCTAATGCTGGATTAAAATCACCTGCTGGAATAACAAATATTGCTGTATCAGAAGCTGCTGCTGATACTGTTGTTAAACCTTGGTATTTATTGTGTAACCTTCCTTGTTCTGCCCATTTAATAAGGTCAGAGTTAGAAGGCATTTCAGCGCCTACCATTCTTAAGAATGATGCTACTGTTCTATTCCCGTATCTTTCGAATTCTTTTTCGTAAGTGTCAGGAAGATATTGCTGTAACCAAGTAAAGTCTGCCGAAGACAGATAATTAGTTGATACAGGGACTTGTTGTGAACTCGGTTGTAAATCGAATCCGGGTACCGCTTGTACTGCCATAATAATTTAAATTTTTAATTTGTTAAACTTTTTTAATACTTCTAATTTTAAGTCCTCTTCCACTATTGGTATCTCCTACAGCCCTTATTCTCATACCATCTTTTGTGACAGTTTGTTGAGCAGCGTTTCTAATATCCATGTTTATGTTTTTAGATTTTCTAGTAACATTATCCACAGTTGCAGAAACACCTTGGTCGTAAAAAAATTGAGCAAATTTCTCAGGGTTCATAGCTACTGCTAGTGAACGATGATATCCCTTTGGATCAGCAATTAGCCCTGTTTGTTTGTCCATATACCTATTAACAAAATTGTTAAAATCGGACTGCACATTTTTAAGCTCTTCACCTGTCCCAGGTTTAAAAGTTATATTATTATCTCCTACCTTAAATTCAAAACCTTTGAATTCATTGTTAAAAACCTCGTTGGTTTTATCTAGAAAGTAATTATACTTCTTTTTATTTTGCTCCTCAATAGATTTAGATTCCTTAAGATAACTTTCATAAGCATTTAAATTTTCTTGTTGATCGTTAGATAATTGATCCCCGCTTGACTCAAGAGGTACTTTGTATTTATCTTTCTGCTCATTCAAAAACTTTTTCGCTTTCGCAAGTTCTCGTTTTTTCGCTAGTTTTATTTTCTTAATATCGCGAGGTTCATCTAATTCTTCATCAAAACTAAATTTATCCTCAATAATATCTTGAATGTCAATAGCATCTAACCCATCTTCGGTTATACTATAGTAACTAGCAAGTACAGAGTCATCTTCCATAGAATCGTAATCTTTCTGTAAATTATAGAAATCTTGGATTCCACGTCCAGTGTCTTTTTTGTACTTTAAATACGCAGACACATCTTCAGGTAATTCTTCGTTTGCTTCTTTTTCCTCAAACAATTCATTCACTGAATTTATATCTTTGTTGTATCTATCTCTAATATAAGAAAGAACGTCTTCATCATTTAACTCTGATGAGGGAGTTTCATCAATTGTCTCTGATGAGGGAGTTTCTTTTTCAGTATCGTTTTCATTTGAAACCTCTACTGTATCTGTTTGCTCTGTTTGTGATTCACTGTCTTCAAACTTATCTTCATGTTTTTGTAACAATGACTCTTCAATTTCAGCTTTGGACTTTTCTTCTTTTTGCCCTAAGTCTCTTACTTTTATTTCCATAATATTGAATTAGATTAAATTTAAAACAAAGTTAAACAAAAAATTAAATATTTTTTAGGTGATTATATAAGTCCAATCCTAACTGCTCACCCACTCTTTTATCGCTTTCGTAATGTACATTTGCCAGTATTCTGCTTTTAGATATATTGTCTGCTGCTTTTTGAAATTGTGAAGTCAATTCTGGAAATTTATCACTTAAAACTTCTTTTATCAAATATGCTTGTGCAGAATGACCAGATGGAAATGATGCGGTTTGTGCAGATGACATTTTTACATAAGGTAATGAGATACCATAATCTTTTGCCACTACATTAGGTCGTTTACGATTGTGATAATTTTTTATTTTTAATATTGGCTTAGTGCTTTCAGTTAATAAACTTTTCACTAACTCTGAAGGAAATGTTCTTTGTTTATTTATAAAAATGTTTTTAAAAACATTAAACACATTGTCATATTTCAATGCAAATGCTTTATCCAAAGGTTTAGCTTGTAAGTCTTTTATTTCGCTTAAAGTCTTTAAAGATGAGTCAGAAGGATATTTTACTGTTTTATATTTTTGTAAATTAAAATTTGCAAACATTATCTTGGTTCAAATTCTGCTAAATCAAAACCATCTAAACTATCTTCGTTTGATTCAAAATTTATTGCAGGTAAATCTCTTTTCTTTTGTTCAATCATTTTAGATGTTTGTGTGGATTGTTGGCTTATACGTGCATCTTTCGCGTTTTCCCTTTCGGTCTCTCTTTGTTGCAATCCTTGTTGTTCAACACCTTTCAATTGCATTTGAAATTGAAATTCTGTTTGCATAAGTTGTTCTTTTAACATTGCTTCATTTTTAAGTTTTTCTATTTCAAAACTTATTTCAGCTTGTTTTACTTGCATTTTAGACTGAGTTTCCATTTGTACTTTTTGTGCCTCAAGCTGAGCCTTGGCTTGTTCAGCCTGCATTTGCATTTGAGCAGCCATCTGTTGCTCTTGCATTCTTTGTTGTTGCTCTTGCTCTTGCTTTTGTTTACGCTTCAATTTTAACAATTGATTAGCCATTTTAAGATTATTAATCTCTCTAATATCAATAGCATCTTCTAGACTTATATTTTCTTTAGATAAAGCCATTTGTATATTAGCTTCAAGCATTGCTTTTTCTTCTTCATCTGGCGACATTTCGATGAATATACCAAAATCATAGATGTACAAATCTTTTATTTCTTCTAAGATACCAGAGTTGTATTTGCCAATTTGCATTATAAACTCATCTTTAAAATCAGCAAATTCTAATATATCAGCAGTTCTGATTGATAAACATTCTGCAATTGTTCTAGTTATATACAAGCTTCCGTCCAGTATATGACGTGTAGCTGTATTGCTATTCAAAGCTGCTAGTTTTTGTACACCTACTAAAGAATTTGGATCAGGAGTAGAACCATCTCGCGCTTCGTTTAAACCTGTTACCGACCTAATCATATCTAAATAATGATTATAGTTAGCAATTAACATTTGCATTTTACTTGAACCACTGTTAGCAGTTAACTGTTGTATAGGCACTTTTGCATTATTAAACTCTCCATCTTGAGTATAACTTCTACCAATAACACTACCTGTTTGAAAATACAATCGTAATGCATCTTCTGGATTATAAGCATTGCCCGTTCCTAAATCAACCTCATTTAGTCCATCAGCATCTATAAAAACACCATCAGGCACAATCCTAGAAACAACTTGTTGAATTTTCAAATGTGTCATTTGTATCAAATCAGCGAAAGGAATCATTCTTCTGACTAAAGACTCTAATTGTCCTTTATACATTCTAGGTGCACATGCAACATAGTTAGGCATTGCGAATTGATTTGCTGATTTTGGTCTTACCATGTTTTCAGCTAATTTCCATTCTAAAACAATATTAGTCCCCATTACCATCACACCAGTATACCATACATCAATTCTTTTTTCAACTTTTTCAAAGTTACCCTCTTCCATCATCTCTTGTGGTGGATTGAACTGATCATCTTTCTGTACAGTTTTATAAGAACCGTCAGATAATTTTTTTCTTTTATATACGAATGAGTGTGTGGTTTTATAATTAAAATATAATAATGTTGCAGTATCTCTATAAAACATACTGTTTTCGTAAAACTGTGATGTATTAAAATAGTTGTACCATGATTGACTATACTTAGCTATTTCATCTAAATCTGAATTAGTTAATGATGGATCAATTTTAATTAATTCTGTCATAGGTACAGTTTTAATTTCTCCCCAATAAAAACAATCTTTAAAATAAGGATCTTCTGTGTAACTATACACCACATTAGCAGGATCAACATAATCTAATTTTACACCTTGTCCTGGTAAAAACTCATGTTTAGTTATCCCTATACCTAGTGTAGTTAAATCATAATCTACTCTATTTCTTATATCATTGTAATGATTTTCAGAAAATAATGTATTAATTGCAACCTCCTCTGCTATTTCAACAGCTGGCTTGTATTTCATATTCATGTACAATTCCATTTCTTCATCTGATTCTGGAAGTTCACCTGGATCAGACTGGAATACATTTATACCAAAGTCTTCTTGTATTTGATTGAATAAAGGTTTTGCTATTACTTCACCTTCTATTTGTTTTTGAAACTCGTTTCTTTTTTCAGCAGACATTGCGTCTTCTGCATATGCTTTTACTTTAAATAATCTATCAGACATTCCATTTACAACAATATCGACAAACTTTGGTATAATAGGAACTGGTGTCCAATCTAAATTCAAATAAGATAAATCACCATCTATAGCTAATTCATTTTTATATTTAGCAATTGACTGCTCCCCTCGCGCGTACAAGCGCAGACGCATGAACTCACCCCACTGATCATAAAATCTACATGAACCATTATCTCTTCTAAACCATTCATATTGTATTGCTTGTCCTATCTGTAAACCATATTCTACTGTGTCTTTTGTTGAGTCTGAAACAAATTGATCAGGAAAAGCAGCAGATTGTATATTAATTGTAACGTCTTTCATCTTTTAAGTAATTGACTAACTGAACTTTTGTTATTATATCTTGCAAAGTTAATGCTTATTTTTGATTGTTTTTGAGTTGGGGTGTATAGGTGTTTCTGATTAGACATAATTGCTAAACCAGAACTTATTGCGGCATCAAATTTTGTTCTATTAGTTATATCGAACTTCGCCCAGTCTTCTAGTGTTCGTTGAAAATACATTGTACCCATAACATCTTTATCTCTATAAGTTCCATCTAAATCCAATCCTACATGTTTTTCTATATAGGATTCAATTGCAGATGCATGTGATTGTTTTACATCTTCTGAGCTATTAGGTATCCCACCTAATTCTCTTTCGGTTTTAGATAACTTGTTATATTTTTTATCTGGTCTATTTAAACAATACCCCCTATATCCTCTATTTTTAAAATGATACAGCAAACGTGGTTTATTGTTTTCGCATAATATTGGCATACCATAAAAAACACAAGCCATTAAAACTTCTTCGAAAAATATTTCGGCTGTTTGAGGTCTGGCTATATATTCAAGAAAAAACTCATTACTAGGTGCGTCATCCATATTAAATTTAGTCAACCCATGTAATGATCCGTTAGAACCTTTCCCAACAACAACTCCAGAAATGTCATAAGAGTCACAACCAAATGAACCAAGATGTTCATTTCCTGGTCGTTTATGCCCTCCTCTTTCTATAACGTTATTTTGAAGCGAAGCCTTTGGAATGTAAGTTACAAAAAATCTTCCTCTTTTATTTGGGCTCCATATTACCTTAGAATCTTTTATTCCATCTTTCCAATGAAAACCTCCTTGGGTTACATGATGTTGCATTATTAAAGAATCATTGTAATCTATTTGTTGATATATTTTTGTCAGATTAAATAACGACTGTTTGCTTTCATCTCTAAAAGCATGAGACTCAGATCTTGGGAATTGTCTATAAAACTCGTTTAATGCATCTGGATCGTTTTTAAGTGATTCTACTTCGTTTTGCCAATAATCAATAGCTCCTTGATAAATTAATTCTCCATCTATACCCATAACTGGTTCTTTAGGAGTTTTTAATACAGGCATTCCATATCTATCTATAAAACCTTCCATATTCCATTCCATCGGAACAAACAAATTATATAAACCACTTTTTGTTTGTCCATTAGAATTTCTTTTCATGCAATCCGAATCTTCGTATAAAGATTTAAAATTAGCACCTCCTTTATCCAAAGCATTAGATGTCGAACCCATCATACATTTGCCAATAACTTTACTACCTAACCTAAGACATGTTTTTGTAACCCTCCAGTTGTTTAAAATGTTTTCAGGTCTTTCCCATTTACCACTTTCATCATGAAGTAAAAGCTGTAGCTTCTCACCATCATAACTGTTGTCAGATGTATTTTTCCAGTCAATTGTAGTGTCTAATCCCTCTAACTCTTCCTCATCTATAACATACATATTTTTTTTTGTAATTTTAGAAGCTGGAACTCTATAAGCTAATTCAGTTTTAGGTTTATCCATACCATCTTGTATGGGTTTAAAAAAGAACGGATAATTGTTAGAAATAGGTACAATTTTATCTGTAAACATTTTTTTGGCATCGGCACCAGTTTTAGAAAGTATACCTATTCTTGAGTCTTTAGTAATTGTTGCAGTGTTTACACCCTCACATGAACTCATAAAAGAAAATCCAGAACGTCTTATTTTTAAATAACACATACCGAAACTTCTTTTATCCGCTTTAGATGCTTCCCAAAAAATATAAAACAATCTATTTGCTTCTCTAAAATCTGGATGACCAACATCAATTTTTGTCCATTGCAGATACATATAATGAGTGCCAGTTATATAGGTTGGTTCTCCATTATTCATAAACCAAAAACCTTCATCTCTCCTGTCAAACTCTTGCTCAATATAATCTACCCATTTGTTTTTAAATTGTGGTGGTGTTTCGTGCCAATGGAATATAGACTGTATTCTTTTTAACTCTTTAGGCAAAACATGTGGCTCCCAATATTGTTCTTTTTGTTTTTTGTCTCTCGCATACACGCGCGCGGGAGGCTTAGGTAAGGCGATATTTAAACCATTTATATTTATTATTTGATCAATTTGCCCAGTTTTAGAAATTACTACAAAATCATATTTAGGATTATAACCATATAGCCATGTACGTGCTCTGTTCTTTGTTGCCATAACATTGTTTGGCACAATTTTGTACAGCTTTCTAAATAAACTATTTTGATCTTGATTCTGCAAATCCTTTAGGCGTATTATTTTTAACTATGTCAATTCCATCTATTAATTGCTTTTCATCTTCAATTCTTTTTAATATCTCGAATGCATCAAAGATAGCAAGTTTTTTTGTAGCGGCTGCATTTTTCAATCTGTCAGCCGCCAACTCATCATCTTTTTCGTATTTAATAATATCTTCTTTTGCTACTTTAATTAATTGTATAACTGCTTTTTCACCAGCTTTAATTATTTCTTCTTTTATTTTTTTACTATCCATCATAATGTTAATGCTATGTTATTAGTAAACATACGATATAATTTTTCATCATCAACATAAAACTCATATTCACTATCAGGTGTAAAACAGACTTCATCGCCTTCATTCACACCTAATTGTTCTAATTGTTTGTTAGAGTATTTTATTACACCATGCAAAGGTTCTTCCTTAACACCAACACCTTTTAAATAAAAATCTTTTTTTGGAATAGGTTTTACAAAACAATATCTATCATGACCATACCATTTACCTTTTTTGTTATATAAAAAAAACTGATCGTTGTCAATAAAGAATAAATCTTCTTTAAAAAAACTTTTACCACTTTTTTCTCTACCCTTCATGTCAAAATAAAATTTAAAAACATTGTGGTGAACTAATAGTATATCGCCCTTTTTTATATCTCCAGAATAATTTAATGGTGTAGACACAACTTCTGCTTGTCTGTTCGATGCTTTGTGGTCCTCTTTAGAAACGCTAGTTATAAAGTCAATACCACCTATGTCTTTTATATTGTCATACCTTCTTCCTTTTACTGGTCGAACTATGAAAGAATGTGGAGACTGCATTAAAAGTTTAAATTATATTCTACAGAAATGGGCATTGTGTTTTTAAACTCTTTCCACATAATTAACTCTTGATTCTTTTCTATCCATATTTTAAATGAACTAGAAGAGGCGTCGTGTTGTATTAAATGAATAACATATGAACCTCCTAAAACACTTTGCCCTACAATATAATGCATGGCACCAGACTTGTAATCTGCTCCTATGGAAATCTTACGGATGTCCATTTGATTAGAAAGTTGAATTTAACTTTAGTTTTCTGTAAGAAATATTAACATAAAGCGTTCCATTGCCTTGTGTAGGGTTGCTACCAGCTTTGGACAAAACCACCGAAGTATTAGTTGGTAACACAAAATTAGTAGTACCTCCAGTATAAATTACTTCAACAACATCTGTTGAAGAGTTCATGGTAGATATTTGAATATCACTAAGTGCTAATGATCCCATATCAAATGATGGTAAATCTGTTGCAAAATCATACACTGTAGAGCCTGGATCCATAAAAACGACAATTCTTTGTATGTCATATACATATGCAGAACCTGGTGCAGGAAGTATTTCAAAGTCTTGAGTTGCTAAAACATTTAGATAAAGTGGAGAAACTGTTATAGATTTTGAAACTACATCAACATTATAAAGTTGTTGTAAAGACTCTAGTGTACAAGTTTTAGTAGATAAGTCATCATTAGCATCAGTCAAAACAAAGTAATCTGACAATACAGGATTAATATTTGGATATACGCTAGTGTTACTTATTCTTGCCATTTTTACTCTTCTACAGTTTGTGCTTCTTCTGTTTTTTCTTTTATTTCTCCAGTTGCTAAATCAATAGAAACATCGTTTCCGTAAGCTTCCATTAGATTTTTTTCATCTACTTTAAATGCAGATCTTAGATTGTCCATTTGAACCATTAATTCTTTTTGTTGAAGTAATGAATCTGCAAGTGCTAGTTTAGTTTTTGTAAACTCAGCATTCATGCCTTGAAGTCTTTTTAATTCTTCTTCTGTAATTTTTGCCATAGTATTAGATTTAATTTAAGTTATAAAAAACAAATATAGTAAAATAATATTATTCTTCAATAGGTGGTACTGGTGGATTATCCCATGTAAAATATAAGTCTTCATCAATAGGTTTTTTTTCTAAATCTATTTGTTTAGATAAATTTGCTTCCATATCAGCAACAGGCAAACCGTCTTTTAACCATCCAATAACAATATTTTCAAATGCCTCATCATCTGCATAAGGTATAAAGGGTGTTGAAGGATTGTACTCCAAAGAGTAAGTTCCTATTGTACTAGCGGAGTATTTCGCATCTTTATCATCTTGAGCAGTATATGTCCAGTGTACATTAAATATTACATTTTTATTCCCATCTTCTTCAATACGGGCATTCATTTGATTTATTGTCCACTTATAAAAATTTGCCATAATTTAATTTTTTATAAAGTTAATTATTTATTTTTTAATATTTCTATTTCTGCTTTTAGTTCTTTTATTGCATTTACTAATATTGGCACTAAATAATCATTAGTCATTTTTAATTTATCTTCATCATTTTTATTTACTACAACAGGATTGTCTCCTTCAAGTTCTAAAACATCTTGAGCTAAGAATCCATATCTTTCAATTCCATCCGTATCTTCTACCTCTCTATCTGGTTTAAATTCAAATGATTTTGGTTGTAATTGATTTACAAAATCTAATCCATGTGGCACATCTTTAACATTTCCTTTGTCTCTTGCATCTGAAACCGTAGTCCAACCTATTTGAATAAATGCTCCTGAATGAGATTTATTACCCATTTGTATTTCGTTACTATTTGTAGTAATTGAGCCTAATGAATCTGGAGTATTACTACCTGTTCTACCTGCATTCCAACCTATAGCAATATTGTTTTGACCGCTTGTAACATTATACATAGATGCATCTCCAAGAGCAATATTCCTTCCTGTTCCAGACATTGCTCCCCCACCCATAGAAGCATAACCTATTGCAACATTACCAGCAGAACTTGTGCAAGAATCTAACGCATCAATACCAATACCAATGTTAGCATTTGCAGTTGTTAAACCACTTGCAACACCTTTACCAATTAAAATATTGTCATAACCAGAAATTATATTTTGAGCCGCTGCAAAACCTACTACAGTATTGTCGCTTCCTGTGTGTGTTTGGTTATCTACAGCTTGACAACCTATATAAGTATTTCTACTACCTGTTGAATTAAACCTTCCTGCGATAGCACCGAAGAAAGCATTGTTTTCACCAGTAGTTGTGTTTCTACCAGTGTAATACCCCATCATAGTGTTATAATCATTATTGGTTATCAAAGAACCACATTGAGCACCTACAAGAGTAGTATAGTTAGCATCATTAATAAACTCTCCCGCCTGATGTCCAACACCTGTATTGGAGCTTCCTGAAGTTTGACTGTATAAAGTCTTATATCCTATTGCAGTATTATTGCCAGAGGTTGTTATAAATCTTAATGCAAATGCTCCCATTGCGGTGTTTTCCCCTCCTGTAGTAACATTTTCCATACATTCACCACCGACACCAGTATTATAAACTCCACTTGTTAAGTCTTGTAGACAATGAAAACCAATAGCATGGTTACGACCTGATGTTTGGCTATATAAAGCTCTTGCACCTACCGCCACACTTTCTTCTACAGTAACATCTGATTTTAATGCTTCCCATCCTATTGCCACAGCATTGCTTCCTGTTGTATTAACTCTTAAGGCTGAAACTCCTACTGCTACATTTTGACCACCACCTGTATTGTCTAAAGATGATTGAGTTCCAACAGCTGTGTTGCTTCCACCTGTTGAGTTTTTTAATGATTCACTACCTATTGCTGTATTGTTATTTCCTGTTACATTTGTATCTAACGCTCTAAAACCTAATCCTGTATTTGAATCTCCTGTTGTATTGTTAATTAAAACTCTATGTCCTACTGCTGTATTGTTTACACTTGTATTATTTTTTAATGCTTCAGTTCCTATTCCTACTATACCACCTTGAGTATTTACTTGCCCAGCTAAATATCCAACAAAAACACTTTCTCCAAAATCCCCACCTGAGCCTGCTGAATTACCTATACAAACATTACTAGCTCCAACTGTTAAATCTTGTAATGCTGATCTTCCTATAGCAACATTATTTGTTCCAGTTGTTAAATCATACAAAGCTTCGTAACCATAAGCACTATTACTTGTACCAGTTGCAGAAGCTTTAGCAGCATGATAACCATAAAAAGTGTTTGCTCTATTTACAGACTCTCTATTATAAATATCACCATCGTTTGCTATTATAAACCTTTCAACATTACTCGTATTGAAAACTAAACTACCTTCAGTGTCGCTAGTGTATCTTCTACCTACAATTGATGCATAAGGTGTAGATACATTATAACTATAAAATTGTATTTGTCCAACAGTATCTGTATTTTGGTTACCTTGACCTTGTATCTGTATAATACCTTCACCACCAGATGAAACAGCTTTAACAGCTAGTATTGAATTACTTGCTCCGAACGCACCATTAATAGTAGTTCCTTTAATAACAACATTTCGACTACCTTCATCACAAAATAAACTCGTTTGTCCGCCAGCCTGTAATATAGTGTTTGTGTTTGCTTCACCACCGAAATACATTGAAGTAGAATTAAAACCAGCGGCTCCTCTTGTAGTTCCCGTATGGTCTTTGTAAATATTCATAGCACCATAACTTGCACTTGTAGTTTTAAAAACTACACCTATAGGTTGTGGAGATGTAAATGTAACGACACCATTAGTGTCAATTTTCATTCTTTCTTGATTAGCTGTTTTATCAATAATTTCAAAATCACCATTAGAAACTGAACTAAATCTATAATTTTTACCACTACCAGATGTGTTTGTTAAATCTAGCTCGGTGCCTGTGCCTTGTAACGTTAATGTATTTGCGGATGTTGTAGTTCCACCTATAGCTACTCTTCCAGTATCACCTTTAATTAACATGCGTATATCAAAACTTCCACCAGCAGCAGGTTGTGAGGCTATTTCAAATCCCGCATCTACACTTTCTTGAGCTGCTAATAACCAGTTATAATGTGAGCCACCAGTTTGCATATATAGTTCTGGCGAAGAGTTGTTTATTATAAAATCATTATATACTGATACTTTTCCATCATTAGACATTACCATAGTATCAAGACCATTTCTTCCAATAAATAAACTTCCTGCCGAACCAACATTAGTTATATTCCAAGTTCTATTTGTATATGTAGTGTCAGCGGTATCTAATATAATTGTTGGTCTATTAGCAGACTGTAGACCTATAAGAACATTGTTTACACTATCTGAAGCACCACTAACAACTGTACTTGCAATAACTTCTAAATTACCATCAGGCAAATTTGCTCCGATTCCTACTGCACCTGTATATGAATTTATATAAACTTTACCATTCCAGGTACCCGCTGGATTATCAGATGTATAATGCCCAAAAGAAAAGAATCTATTTGTTGTACCATCTGCTGAACCAATAAATCTGAAATCTAAATCTCTATATTGTATAGAGTAATCATTAGTGCTTCTAAAAGCTAATATTTTTTCATCTGTTAGATGTACATTCCCTGTTATATTTTCGCTACTTAATATTTTTATTGCCATTACTATCTTTTTATAAATATATTAATTAAACTTAAGGGTTACAAGCTCCTGTTGATTGCACTGTTCCAGTACTTCCTGTTATTCTAAACCATCCAACTGGTGCATTAGGTCCGCCGGGAAAAATTGGCCACTGTACTCCTGTACCTCCATCTACTGGGCTTGATGTGGAGTTGCTTAAGTAAACTATATCACCAGTAACAGGATAAGTACCACTCCCATCATGATAATAAGTTGCTTGAGAAGATAATTGACTACACATATCCGAAACAAACGCTGATGGGTTACCAACTAAAAAAGCTGTTAAAGACACAAAGCTTCTTCCGTAAAATTCACTAAATGAATGTGGTGCACTTTGATTGACTGCTGGAGTAGCTGTAGCATATATTTTAACTAATGAACCATTTTGTGGCGTTGAGCTAGTACCAGACAAAGGTGCATTGGCAGTTGCCGACCTACTTGCTACGGTATTCATTTGACTTGCCTTTATTTCTCCTGAACTTGGTAAACTCATTGTTTAATTTGTTTTTTAAGTTCTTCTACTTCAGCTTTTAATTCCTTAATTGCTTCAAGTAATATTGGCGCCATACCTTGATGCCTCATTGAAAGCATCCCATCTTTATTTTCTCTTACAAGCTCTGGTATAACTTTCTGTACGTCTTGAGCTATAAACCCTATATCATGTTTCCAATTTTGATCAGGATCATAAGCTTTATCTTGTTTTTTATCTTTCCAATCAAACGTTACACCTTGTAGTTTCTCTACTTTATCTAAAGCTGATTCAATTGGTTTAATATTTTCTTTTAATCTTTTATCTGATGGTGAACCATAAGCTATTAAATCTGCTGATACTGTTAACGTTCCGTCATCAAGTTTCATTTTTGCTGTGCCTCCAGCCATTTGCCATATAAATCTTTTTTCAACTCCGGTGGGAGATGCATTACCGTGATTTGCTGAAAATATAACTGAACTATCTGTATTGTTTTGAATTAAAGAAAATGTTGTTCCACCTGTAAATCTACAAACTAAATTTCCACTATCACTTACACTTAATCTATTAGGGGCTGATGTATCATTGATTCCTACGTTTCCTGAAGAGGTTAAAACCAATACATTTGCTACACCGTTAGTTCTAAAATCCATAACACCAGTATCTCTTGTATAACGAATCCTACCTTCATATTGACCAGCACCAGTATTAGCACTTGCAAAATTAATAGTTGCTTGTGCTGAATTGCCTTGCCATAAAGTTAATTGTGGTGAAATACTACTTGTTCCTTTACCTATAACTAATGATGAAGATGTAGTTCCACTACCATTAAAACTATCAGGCGAACTATTATCAATTCCAACTGCACCAGTAGAAGCAATACGCATTTTTTCGCTTACTGCACCACCACCTGAGCCAGAACTTTTAAATAATATGTTAGCTGTTACATTAGTTGCATCTGCATTAGCAGTTAAAACTAAATCATTACCAACATTAGCAAAAGTTGATTTTTGTAACCCTGAATCTGCACTTGATATAACTCCTACAACTTCCAAAGGGTGGTCGGGTGAAGTTGTTCCAATTCCAAAGTTAGATCCTTGAAAATATGAATTAGCATCATCGATATGTAGTTTTGGAGTTGTTAATGGAGATGCACCACCATAAGAATAAACACTAAAATCGTTTCGAGCATATATACTTAATCTATCTTGATCTCCAAAATTATCCCATGCTCCTTCAGTTATGCCTAAAGGTGCTGCGGTTGTTGTATCCCCAAAATGTATTTCACCACCTTGAGCCATTCTAATTCTTTTTACAGCTCCTTGTGGATATGTTCCTAATTCAGTAGTGTTAGCAAGTGTAAATCCTATTGTACTAGCACTACTACCAATAGTTAATGCATCTGTGCCCGCATGATTGATTGCAAACTTTAAACTATCTCCTATATGTTTTAATTCTGTAGATGTTGCTGCACCAGGAGTGCCTGTATTATTATGACCTGTTAATTTTAACGAAGCTGTTGTGTCGTTTCCTATGTTTTGAATTTCCAGTCCTTTTCCTGTAACCCCTGGGTTGGATGTTCCTATACCGACAGAACCAGTATTAGTATTGTGTATTGTGGTTGGGCCTCCAGCCCACTGATTACCAGAACCACCACCAGAACCACTGCTTATAGCAGTAGGTAGTTTTATTAACACCCATACAGAAGAACTAAAATCAACTCCACCCTGCATGTTGTTTGTTTCATTAGGATATTCATCAAAAAATCCTTGAATAGCATCATCTTTACCAAACCCTGCTGTTTCAAAACTATCTTGTCCACTAAATGTCCTTGTAGCTGAAACGGTCATTTTAGCATCACTAGCGGAATGCCAATTAAAAGCATTGTTGGTAGCTGTGGTGTATGCAGCGGATGGATTTGTAACATTAGTATCAGACATACCAACTGAGGTTTGAGCTGGGTTTACCCACCTACCGAATCCATCGTAACTACCATTTATGTTCCATCCAAACTTATTATTACCACTGTGATTTGGGCCAACAGATGTCATACCGTTTGCGGCACCTCCACTAAAAAAATATTTCCATGCCCTTCCTTCTGGAACACCATAAATAAAGTCAATTGTTCTATTATCTCTCCATTTAGTAAAATCTGTTGATCCCATTATCCTAACTTCTGTAGGATAACTATCACCAAAATCAGCAGAAAATTTAGTTGTAGTGCTTTGTGAGGTTGATGTGTCTAAACCAGATTCTGAAGACCAAACGCCTTGAATAGATGTCATAGCAGACGCCGCAAATCTTCCTACTAAAACCCATTCACCATAATTATCTGTAATTACTCTACATTGTTTTAATCCACCATTAGGAGTGTCTATCAACCTTATTTCTGTAGTATAAACACCGAAATTAGTTGCTGATGCACTACTAGATAGTCCTGCGTCTGGAAAGGTTAAATTATTTGTAAAGGTTGCATCACCAGGTGCAGCTATAGTAAGCCTAGTAGCAAAACCAGCAGAACCATTTTGTGTTTGAAAAACTAAAGAACCTTTATCATCTGCTCCATCTCTAAAACCTGCTAATGTTGCAACACTATCACCATTATTAGAATATATTATTTCACCAATAGGTCCATCTGATGAGTTTGTTCTCTTACCATACATAAACTGAGTAGATACTGAACTTGTAGTTGCTGTATTTGACACAGTAAATGTAGCATCAACTGTAGTATCACCATTCAGATAAGTTGTTCCGTTGTTATATAAATTGAAACTATTATTGATAGCCCCTATACCTAATTTATCAGTAACTAAAGCTGTATCTGTTTCTGTTTCTCCTACAACATCAATTCCTGCTGCTCTAACCGACAATCTAGTTGTTCCACCTGTACTGAATCCTAATGTATCGGCACCACTTCTAAACATTCCAGTATTTGGATCGCCATAAAATGTATGTGTCGGTGCGCCCTCGGTTCCGTTAGTTGGTCCAATAGCACCACTAACCGACAACCTAACCGATGTATCTGGTGTCATATTTACACCTAAATAACCACTAGCATCCATTATTACATATGATGTAGTTGAAGATTGTAATTGTATACCGCCTGCTTGGGAGTTAAGTTTTAAGCCTCCACTAGCTCCAGAATCTGTAGATACAATCCCTGAATCTGCCCAACCTGTGACACCTGTATATCCAGCGCTAGTAGCAATAAGGTCAAGTTGTGAAGATTCCCCTACTACCTGTACACGCGCGTTCGCGGAGGCACCATTATCTGTATTGGTTACAGCTAAATATGTTATGCCATTTTTAGAGAGAGTTACATCTATATCTCCAGCTATATTCTCACTACTTAAAAACTTAATTGCCATATTTTATATTTATTCAAAGATAGTTAATTATAAGAATACATTTTTTTAACTACATTTCGTTTATTCTAGATTCTAATGCTACTATTTTAGCATTTAGCTCTTGTATTGTTTTAACAAGCACAGCGAACTCCATACCTACTTTTAAACCTTTACCATCCTCATATCCAGAAACAAGTTCACCTTGTTCTTCCAAAGGTACACCATGTTCATCATGTGTTTTATATATTCTAGTGTCGCTAGTAGTAACCCAAGAAGGGAAAACTTCTTCAACCTCTTGAGCTATTAAACCTATTTGTTTAAAGTCATCACCTATAAAGTTAAAGTTTTTAACTCTAAGTGATAATATATCATCTAACTTAGAAGTTGCTTCAACTATATTTTCTTTTACCCTTTCATCTGAGCTAATTGAACCATAACTACCTGTTGCATTATTTATAGTTCCACTTGACTCAAAATTTATCATGTTTTGCATGTAGCCAGCGACATTATACTTTCTCCATTTAACTGATGTACTACTAGTTCCACAATCTGGAGCATCAAATAACCATTGTCCTAAAGTTTGATTTAAACTTATTCTTGTTACACATAAAGCATTAACATAACCATGAAAAAATATACTTGAATTGTTGTGTAGTCCTTCAGCTCCAATATATATACTGTTAGGTGTGTTTGTGTCATCTACTATATTTAACCCCCATGTGTTACCACTGTTTGCAGGTTCATAGCCAAAGATATATTCTTGACTATGTGTGTGACCGCTATGTATTTCACTAGCGATTATATTAACTGGACCATCAAAGTTTTTTGCAGCAGTAAAATAATTAGTGCTATTAGATAATTTACCTATTTGAGCTTTTAAAACTCCCGCAGCTTTAAATGTTATGTTTGATTGGTAGGTTGTTGATGTTCCGTTTGTGTCTGTATCATTTATATCTACATTAGCCAAGGCTCCAGATGCTGCAACCCCTAATCCTCCAATATTAACTATTCCTTCAGCTCTTATTTGCCCATCAATATCTAATTTATATTGAGGTGAATCAGTTCCAATTCCTACTTTTCCTCCATCAGGTTGAAAAATTATATTACCCGCATTAGCAACCCCAGCTTCTATTGTTTGAAATATCCATTTTCTATCAGCAGCCGTAGCTCCACCTTTCATCTCACAATTTAAAGTTGCATAATTTGATGCTTCATTTGATGTTCCAAATCTTGCAAACTCCACGCCAGAAGTAACAGTTTTAGCTTGACCACTAGCAACTTCTAATTTAGCGTTAGGCGAAGTAGTTCCGATACCTACATTTCCAGTATTAGTAAGAGTTAATATTTCATCATTACTACCTGAATTAGTACCTATTGTAAAATTATTACTTGCTCCTTGTGATGGATTACCTATAAACCAATCTAATACTCCAGTTTTTGTTAAAGTAATTCTAGGTAGTGTAGATTTTTTTATTTGTAGTATACTTGTAGGCGAAGTCGTTCCGATTCCTACTCTTCTAAATTCATCAATAAATATAGCGGATGATGTGCTACCCCCACTTCTTGTTTGAAAATCTAAACTTGTATCTCCATTAGCAGTTTGGTCTACAATATCTGACTGTATTAAAGTCCTGCTATTAGACAGATAAATATTACTTTTATCATTATAACCTGTTCCCCCGTTAATATTTATATCTCCCGAAAAAGATGCAGTAGTCGCGGTTAAAGCATTGTTAAATGTAATACCACCACCATTAGCTATTTCTATCCTACGACTTCCTCCAGTTGAAAAAGTAAGATCTCCAGCCAGTGCGTCTCCAGCTTTTATCTTTGCTTTAGTGTCCGCTGTTCTACCTATTATAATCTGCGCTGCACCGCCACTTGTAGATGAAATTTCTAAAACTGGTGCTGCTTTAGACATGGTTACATTACCTCCAAAGGTTGCGTCTCCGGAACCACTAATATCTAAATCTTTTGTAATTGATGAGCCATCTTTTATGTCGGTGCCACCAGTTCTAACAATTGCAAAATCTTGCCCAGCTACTCTAGAAATATATGCTTCATGTCCACTATATTTCATAAACCCAACTCTCTTAGAAACTGAATCTACTATTAAACCTTCATTTTCTGCATTTATAAATATACTGCCTGTTTTTACCTCTAGTTTTTCAGTAGGTGCATCAGTATTTATTCCAACGTCATTTAAAAATGCTGACTTTCCTGAAGCAGCATAAAAAGCAAAATTTGTAGAAGTTCCTTGTGTGGCATCTGCATAAAAAGAATAATTGTTTGTGCCGTTTCCTTGCACGTTTGAGTATACTCCAATATTCGTAGTTGCACCTCCAGTTTCTAAAATTTGTAATTTATATGATGGTGATACACCTATACCTAGCCTACTATTTGTGTTATCCCAATACAAATTTGCATTACTGCTTAATGCAGTAGTTGATGACCAAAAAGCCACTCTTGTTGCAACTCCAGTGCCAGTAACTGTTCCTGTTGTTGGAGTTGTCCATGTAGGATTAGAGTTACCACCAGATGTTAATACTTGACCAGATGAACCATAGTTGGTTCCTGTCGAGCCGACAGATATTGCACCTGTAGATGTAATTCTTAATCTTTCAAGCGCATCTAGTCCGCTTCCAGTATTACTAACATTAAAAGTTATAAAACCTCTTGATGACACCATCATTTGACTAGATGCATCTCCCATATTGCCAACAGCAAACTTAGCAGATCCTATGTCCCCGCGAAGCTCTGTGATTGTTGGAAATGAAATTAAAGATGAGCCTATCCTCATTCTTTCTACTTGTGCAGTAGTGCCGGCAGCATTTGTATAAAACCTTAAATTAGTGTCATAATTTTGAAGATTGATTGCATCTATTTTTGCATATGCATTAGTGCCTGCATTTAATACTCCTAATTCTATAACAGATGCATTGTTTTGAGTAGTGGGTTTTAATTGTAGCTTTGGTCCAGCTACTTCTATTTTAAATTCCCCATCTATGTCTCCGCTACTTAAGAATTTTAACGCCATGTATGTAAAGTTAATGTTTTACACAGCGGTTACCAAAATCCTAGCTTCAGCAGTAGCTAAAGTTGTTGTAGTAGTTATAGTTACTTGTGTTGTACTGTTTCTGACTGTATCTGCATAAATTGTTTCGCCAGTAGACTTTAATACTAACTGTACAATTACATCTAGTGTTCCTAAGTTATGAGTTACAATAATAGGGTTAGTTGAACCATCTCCAATGTCAACTGCATAATTTAAATTTGTTCCTACACAAGATTGAACTTCAGTACAAAAGTCTGTTACTTGAGATGCGGTTATTGCTATATCAACATCAGCTGCTCCAGTAATTACCCCTTTTCCATCGACTGAAAATTGTCCAACTGTATTGGCATCTCCATATGTTGCAGCGGTTAAACCTGTTTGATCGGCTATAGACACAGCACCTGCAGCAGTTACCGAAAGGCCTCCTGCGGTTGGAATACTTACAACTCCAGTTGTTGTTGCTGTTGCTATTCCAATATTATTTTGAACTGTAATCCAGTCAGTTAATGCTCCCGCCCCAGCTGCAGTTGCGGTTTGACAAATTAATGTATCACCAACTTCGACTGTTTCTGTATAAAATGTACCAGCTGTCGTTACTACATAAGTGTCACCAACTGCACATGCAATTTGTGTTCCTCTGCTATCAAGAAAATCAGTAGTACCAGTTACTTTACCTGTGCTACCATCAAAACCTCCTTTAAATTCTAAAAGTCCAGTTACAGCAGCATCAACATATGCTTTTGTAGCTGCGTCTTGTGCATCTGTAGGATTTGTTACATTTACAAGTTTATTTGTATTAATATCTAAATTTGCACCAGGCAATCCTAATAGGTTAAGAGGAATTTCACTACTTGCTTTTCTTTTTTGCGCTGTACCATCTAATACAATAAACTCATCAGTGTTAACCCAAGCTTGAGTCATATCTGGTAAGTCATCTAGTTTTAAATTATATGTTACAGTGTCTGTAGCTGACACTACAGATGTTAATCCAACATTGTGTGCGAATGTTATTGTATTTCCGTTTTCTACAGTTTGTGTACCGGCAGCAGGAGAAACAGTATCTGATATAGTAAAGCTAGTTACTGGTTGTGTGCCAGCAGTAACTGCTGTAATTTGTCCTTTTTTATTGTAACCAATACTAGTTGGAAATGCGACTGTGCCTGCTGCAGCACTAGGTGCATTATCATCCATAGTAATTTCAACCTTTCTAGTTGCGCCTACTGTTGTTGTTATAAATCCACTTTCTCCATTTATCGTAGCAGTTTCTCCGTTGTTTATTGTTTGATCAGATCCAGAATCTGCTGATAAAATCCATGTAACCATACCAGAGGATATGGCAACCCATGTATTACTACCAGTGTGATAGTATAACTCATTAGTATCTGTTCTATAAATTAATTGTCCTTCGCCCGCTAGTCCAGTAGGGTTAGATGATTGATTATCGACAATAAAGCTTTTTAACTCGTTATTATCAAGATTAATATTAGATAAATATTTTATTGCCATAATTTTTTATTTTAATTAAATGTTACAACTCCAGTAAATCCTGGGTTTGCAGGTTGTGCAAATGTTAATGTTACTTGATTATTGTCAACAAAATCAACATCGCAAAAAATTTCTACTCCAGGACTCGCAATTGTTCCTGTTAAAACTGTTACTGATGGAATCTTGTTTAAACCATGAACAACAGTATATTGGTTTGAGCCAGTTAATGCAAATGTAAAGTTTGCATCAGATGTACCTGGAATACTTAGCAAAGATATAAAATAATCTTTGTTTGCTGTTAAGCCATTTTGACTGTTCTTGTGAGTAACAACTATGTCGTAAAAATTTCCACTTGCATCTACTGTTGCAGAATTCCATGTGAAAATAGCCCACTTAGATATGTCATCACATTGTGTAACTAAAACATCAGCTCCTAACAATCCAGTTTCATAATATCCAGAAATATCTGTAGTTGGCTCTACTAATGCATACTTGCTTATTTTAAACCCAGTAATTCCAGAAAATGATACATTGTCATTTCCTTGTGGATCAAACGATAAACTTCCATCTTGCACAGGAACTGTATTGGTATATACAAATCTTATGGCTTGTGATTGAACAGCCTCCCTATTCATAAACTTAGCTACAGACTCAATAGTAAAGTTTTTAGTAGCAAAACTACTATTAGCGTCTGATCCAATCCAATAATCGGAGCCAACTAATTTAGTGTCTAACGGGTAAGTACTAATTCTTGCCATAATAATTTATTTTAACAAAGTTAATAAATCTTTTGCTTTGTTTTATTTCCTCCAAATCTTTGCAGTTTTTTCAATACCTCGAGAAGTAAAATAAAAACCTAAACTCATTATTACAATTTGTCCAAGCAAATCTACATACTGATTTGCTATATTAAACTCACCTATATTACCATCTGAGATAGCAAATAATGTATATAATATTAAGCTAAAAATAGTAAGTAAGGGACGTATATTCTTCGAGAGCCATGAATCTGATTGCATGTCTGCGGCATGACGTGATGTGATTTCTTTTTCTAAACTTAATTCATGAGACATAAAAATCTCCGTCATTTGTTTTTCAAACTCTGCCTTTTCATCTTTAGTCCTAACAAATTTATCAACTACTCCGCCTAATTTTTCTGCGATAGAGACTCCTGCTCCACCAAACATTTTTGCAAATAATTTTTTCATGTTAAATATTTATATTCTTCCTTTGCATCAAAACTTGGGCATTCTTTTGTAGAAAAGTCTCTGTGCCCATATATTTCTGCATTAGGGTGAAATTTTTTTAATAAGTTTAATAAATCTAAAAGTGTAGATTTCTGTTCTTCAGTCCTCGTGTCTTCCCATTGCTTCATGCCTTCATCCATCCCTCCAATATAACATACTCCGATGCTAGATTTATTTTCTCCCTTGCAATGAGCACCTTGAACATTAACCATTCTTCCATACTCCATACTTCCATCAATATGGACAATGTAGTGATAACCGATATCTGAGAAGCCTCTTTCTAAATGCCATTTCTTTATAGTATCGGCACTAAAATGTTTTCCCTTAGGAGTTGCTGAACAGTGCACGATAATTTTATCTATATTTCTCATTTAATTACTCTTTAGCAACTTCGTTTATTCTGTCTTGTATTTCTTCTTTGGTTGCGGTTATTTTGAAACTTAAGTTAGCCACCCATTGCCCTCGTGGTTTTCCGTTTTTATCTAATAAAATAATTATTGGAACAGATTTTATTTGTGCCTTTAGTGATGGGACTTGATCTTCTAATAACGCATACCTTACTTTACAATTTTTTACACCTTTTAAATCAAAGTTATTAGGTTGATTCCATTTTGCATTTATATGCATTAATGTTAAGTCTTGTGCATTTGTAAAACACAAAAAAAACACAAAAAAAACACATATTAAATTTTTCATCTTTTTTTATAAACTTTATCTTCTAAATCTTTTATTGCCTCTTTGTTTTCTTCAACATCTTCTTTTATGTTTTCTGTGAGTTTATCAATTTGTACAATGTTCGAACGTATCAACTCATCTTTGAATTTAAATTCCATTTGTTGTACAAACTCATCTCCAGAAAAATTATCTATTTTGCTTTGTAATTCTGTTATATCACTTTGTAAAGTAAACCACATACTAGCTAAAGAAATTGTTCCTGCTATAATTATGCCGATTGTTTTTAAATCCAGCTGTACGTTAGTATCTTCACCTATCTTTGTTGCCATGTTTATTTTTTATTTTTTATAATATAATCTTTTATATATTTTATGTCATCTTTAATATCAGAAATATCTTCTTTCATATTTTCAAAATCATTTTTAATTAACTCATCTTTATAAGATAATTCTATTTTTGTAACTTCTGGTAGTGGTAATTGTTTAGCTAATGCAATATCAGCTTTAAGAGTAAAAAAAACTGCAAGTAATGAACCTAATCCAAGTGCACCAGTTATAAGTTCTTTTATAGTTAAACTAAATCTACTTTGTGGATTGAATTTTTTCATTATTATTATTTTGTTACATATATGTAATTAAATACTATCTCATCGTTTAACAAACTATTTGTTTGTGTGTAATTAAATTTATTTACCATATTGCTACACAATTATTATCTGCTCCAGCATCAGTCCCAGTAGCATATAATTGTAATACTTGAACTGGTAAGTATTCTCCTACTGGAAAATTACTAAATGTAACTATGCTTCCAGCCACTGTTTTAACTTTAACATCTACATATGATTTTGCTACATCCATTGAAGCTTCACTACTTCCAACATATAGCAAACACCCAGCTGATGAGTCTATACGAACCTCAAAGTGTGGTCCAGCTTGAAATACAATAAAACCTTCAGGTGATGTAAATATATCTGCCGAAATGGATAGTATTGTAGAACTATCTATTGCTGTTACGGTTGCAACAGTGTTGTCTGTTGTGTTATATACAATGTCTCCAACAATTACACTACTGAAATCAGATCCTACCGCAACTAACTTGTTAGCTGTCGTGGCAGAAGTTGTTCCTGATAATTGAACTGCATTTGGTGAAGGTATTGGTATTGTGTCACTTGCTATAACCGCAAGTGCTTGTCCCGTGTTAACGGTAATTTTAGGATACGCCATTTTATTTTATTTAGAGGGTTAAAAATCTCTTTATCTATCGTAAGGAAACATACGGTTTAACGTATCTCTACGCTTATTACAACCACAGTCACCTTTCGTTACTGTTTCGACTACTTTTTTTATACCAGTAGCCTTGGTAAATTTTTCTATACTATCGCCTATGCCTCTTGATTTCATAACTATTATTTTTTACAAACACACTGTGCGACTGGACATTCTTTAACATCTATTATTAGTTTTGATACTAACCAGTTCCATTTACATAAAAGTTTTTTCCAAACTTTTTGAATCCAATGCCCTATCTTAACTAATAACTTGCCCATTTTATTTTTTCTTTTTTGACTCTTTTGCTAATGCAACCTGTCTTGCGGCCATTCTGTCTCTAATTTCTTGTGATCTATCATGCCACTCTACAAACCCTGCAGTTGGAGGATTTTGTTTTGAAATTTTTTTATTAACTAACTTTATTTTTTTCTTAGCCATTACTTTTTATTTATTTTGCGCATTGTTTTTGCAAAATTATATTTTTTACTTCCTACTGGACAACTCTTACTACCAAATTTTTTTCCTGTGCAATCACCAAGAGTTCCTCTTCGTTTTGCTCCTTGAAAAACATTTTGTATAAAGTTTTTAGCCATTACTTTAAATGACCATGAGTTTTCCAACTAGATGTATGTCTGTATGACATTCCAGAGTCACCTCCATAAGAATGTCCGTACTCTTTTTTAGACATGGCTTTTGATTCATCTCTACGGTCTTTAAAAGACTGAGATTTTTTTCCATGCTTAGCACCTAAAGACTCATCTAATCTTGAATTATATCCTTGTTTTTTCATAATTAAAAAATTTATATATACAAATATACTAATATTTTATTTATATTTTTTCTTCAACCTTCTAGCTATTCCTTCCGCCCTACTTGCAGATATTTTTTTTGTTCTTACTCTTCTGTTACCGTTTCTGGTTTTAGAAACATATTTAGTAAATTCACCATCGTTTTCACTTACCTGTTTGAATTTACTTTTTTGTGTAGTTTTATTTCCTTTAGTTTTTGTAGTAGTTTTTCTATACGAAACATTTGGCTTATTCCCGTAAGCAGGTGTATTGGAAGATTCAGAAACAGTTTTACTTTTCTTTTTCTTACCCATTTTTTGATTAGACTTAGTTGTGGAACGTAATCTAATATATTCAGGATCTTTTTTTTTGTTTGCCATAATTTTTATTTAACATCTCCAGCGTCTACGTGCTGCACAAATTCTTTTGTCTGGAGTCTTAGAACAATTTATATTGTGCATACGCATTTGACCTGCAGACCTAGAACAATAAGACTTTCTTCTTTTTGATCTCATCTTGCTAGGTTTCTTTTCAGTTACAGCTGTTTTGAGATTTGAACCAGGATTAGCTCTTTTGTATGCAGCCACCCCTCTAGCAGTCATACCCGCACCAGATGATGTTTTTCTGTAGTTACCTCCTTTGCCTGTGGTTCTTGCTATAGGCATAATTATTTCTTTTTCTTAGGAACACAATTTGGAACTTCTTTTCCATTCTTCATCTTCATTCCATATGCAATAAAACCTTTCCAACATGGGTTCTTCATTTTCTTTTTTCTAGCCATGATTTATCTTTTTTTACTTCTACCATAGGAGTTTCTTTTATCAATTCCTATTCCTGTTAATGTCTGTGTACTAGTGTTTGGTGGAATTGTTCCACCTCTTCTTTTTATTTTTCTTACAGCTGCTTTATGAGTTATTTTTCTTTTTACAACTTTTCCACTTCTTTTTGTTTTAGTAAGTGTTACGGTACGTTTATTTTTTCCTGGCATAATATTTATTTTTTTAAATGATCCATATTTTTGGGATATGTATTTAATCCAACCGTTGTCCATGCAGTTTTTGAAACTCCTTTGGGTTTCATTTTAATTTTTTTTACACTTTTTCTTTTGGATATAATTTTATCTATGTCTTTATTTTTAAAATTAATACTGTTGTAATCTTTATTGGGCATAATATTTATTTTAATTTAACTGTGTTTTTCCCAAGGTAAATCTCTATCCTTAGTGTTTATTTCTGACACTGGTATAACTTGTATTGGCGAAACATTACTAGTTCTATAATAATAATTGTTATGATCGTATCGTAATCTACCTTCGTTCATTTGATTTAAATGAATTTGTTCATGTGCAACTGCACGTTTTTTATTCTTGTCCGAAATATCTTTGTTTATTTCTATAACTCCATTAGGATTTATTTGACCATAAACATCTTTAGGTAATTTTTTTTCAGTAACAAGTCTATCACCATTACTAAATTCTTTATTGTACCCAAACATCTCGTAAGTATTTTTTAACTTAAATGACATTTATTTTTTCTTCAGAATTTTTTTTTGCACTTTTTTTGGTAAAGAATCAAACCCTTTATTTAACTTAGGTTTTTTCATGTAAGCCATCTTTGGCTTTTGTACTGCGTTTAGCATTGGTTTTTTGTTCATCATAATTTTTAAATTAATTTTTATCTACCCTGTCCACGATAAGACTTCTTGTAGGCGTTTTGACTACGCGAAGCATTCTTGCTGTGAACACCAGGTCTTTTCTTTTTACCTTTCGACAAATAAGATACGAAATTATTTACAGCCATTATTAGATAATAACTCTTTTACTTTCTTTCTTTACACTTGGCGATTTAACTGCAACTTTTTTAGGAGCTGCTTTTTTTACTACTTTTTTCTTAGCCATAATTTTTATTATTAAAATAATTATATTTACAAATATAGTAACTTTAATTTAATGAAATCTAAAGGCGTTTATCAGCGTAAGGCAACATCAAGAATTACACCATCACACAACTATTTAAAATACTGGAGAGTCATAAGATATTGGGTGAAGGCTAAGTATAAATTATCTACACCTGATCTTGAGATGTTATTGTTTCTATACAGTGAGGATATATTTAACAAAGAACAGTTTAAAAAGTATGAAGAGGTTATGAGTTGGGAATATCCTAGGTTTGCAAGGCTTCTTCGTGATGATTGGATTCATGTTTGGAGAAAAAGAGAGGGTAACAAGGCTACACTTTACGAGCTAACTTACAAAGCTAAACGCATCATAACAATGATTTATAAAAAATTAAATGGTGAGGAGATTGCGGAGACTGCACACTCTAATCCTTTGTTCAGAAACGATGCATCTTACATGGATAAGGTTTACCGAAACACGATTATTGAGATGAATGATTTTATAAAACAACAACGACATCTCTCTCAAGAATTATAGTATACTGTGTGTCGTTTATTATCATAGTATATCCAGACATTTTGTCGTAATAAATCATGTCCCCTTCTTTAATATCACTTACGTTTGTCCCTGGCTTAACAACTTTCCCTTTTTTATATCTAAAGTCTTTTATGTCGTTTGCAGACAATAACAGTCCAGAGTCTGTTTTTATTTCTTCTTCAATAGTGTCAATAATTATGTATTTATTTATAGGGATCATGCTCGTTTATGTGTTATGATTGCATTAGTAGAAAGTATTGTAGTGGCAACAGACACTGCATTAACCAGTGCGTTCTTAGTTACTTTTAGTGGATCGATTATACCTAACACATACATATCATCTACATCTTCATTTTTTACATCGTATCCTATATTACCCCCCATGTGTTTGAATTTACTAATTATCTCAGCCACATCTTTCCCTGCATTAATAATAATTTGTTTCAATGGAACTTGTATTGCTTGTGATAATATCTCACCAGCTACTTGTATGTTAGGCTCGTTTTGAAATGGCTTGTAGGATTTAATATATTCCCTTAAAAATTGTGCACAATTAAATAGTGCTAGTCCTCCGCCAGGAATAATGCCTTCTTGTAAGGCGCTGCGCACCGCGCATACCGAGTCATCGACTCGGTCAAATTTTTCTTTTTGCTCAACGTCGCTATTAGCTCCAACATATATACACCCAATAGCTCCAGCTAGACTTGCAACTCTTTCGTTTATAAAATCTTTATCGCTTTTAATTGTCATGTTTTTTTGTTGTTCTTTAAGTTCTTCTATTCTGTTTAGTGTTGCTTCGCTTATGTCTGCATCTTTAATCAACACACTTGAATCTTTACCAACTATTATTTTATCTACATGTCCCAGATCGTTCATGTTTATTAAACTCAAATCATCTCCAGTTTGTTCTGAAAATATTTTTGCTCCGACCGCGAATGCTATATCTTGCATCAGCTCATGACTTTTATACCCAAACTGTGGAGGCAGAATAGTACAGAGTTTTAAATTATTACGAACCACATTGGCCGCAAGAGTGTTGACTACATTGTCAGAACATGGAGCTATGATTAGTAATTTTTTATTTTGTTGTATGATTGGTTTCAATACATTCTCAATTTGTAGGATGTTATCAATACCAATATCACACACTAACACCAAGACATCTTCAAGCACACACTCATCTTTACGATGATTATTTAAAAACATAGGTGAGGAGTATCCTCTATCTACTTTTATACCATTAGTGACCTCAGCATATGTCTCGTGGTTCTGTGATTTTTCTACAGTAACTATCCCATTAGCACCAACTTTTTTATAGGCATCAGATATTATCTTACCTATCTCTTTGTCGTTGTTGGCAGATATTGTTGCAACATCTAGCAGGGTTTCTGGAGTAATCTTCTTGGCATCTTTTTCTAACATACTAATTATTTTATCGCAATGTTTATTGATTGCTTTAATAACCTCAGTAATGTTATGGTCTTCTTTTAAAAGTTCTTGTCCTGCATTTACTATAGCTTCAGTTAATACTATTGCAGTAGTTGTTCCGTCACCTGCAGAGTTAGCAGTTCTAGTCGCTGCATCCTTCATCATTTGTATGGCTAGGTTTTCTATTGGGTTGTCTAAGAATATAGACTTAGCTACAGTTACCCCATCCTTAGTTACTGTAATTCCACCAACATGATCGGGAGATTCTATTAATACAGTCTGACCGCGTGGGCCAAGCGTACTTTTAACAGCTTTAGATATTGCAGTAATTCCTTGGATTAATTGTTTACGACCTTCTTCATCAAAAGTTAGGTCTTTGGGTATATAGCCTTGTGCACTCATTGGATTAAATTAAATTAGATTACTAAACAAAGATAGTATAATTTGTGAAAAAGCAAAATGTCAAATGACAATGTTTTTTGCTACTATACACTCTATATATATTTTACTGTACTTTACTTTTTTTTTATTTTTATAATAGTATTTTTTTCGACATTATCGACATTATTAATAATTATAATAATAAAAGTACTAATAATCAGTTAGTTAGCTTATGTCGATTTTAAATTTAGATTGTCATACTTGTGTCAGTTATTATACACAATGCAAAAAAAAAGAGATCTATTTCTAAACCTCTTAATTTAAACAAAAAGAAAACAGAAAATATTTTTAGAAATTAAGTTCGTTAAAGTTCTTTTTATTTTCAGCTAACTGTATCGCTTCTGCAACTTGATTTATCTTACGATCGTTAGTTACTGATCGTTTAATAGATACTGCTTTTTGAATACCAGTCATACTGTTTGGTCGTTCATTTATAAGTCTTCCGTTCTTAACGTACAACCCATCAATGTAATCAGAATTATTCATAGCTATAAATTTAGATAGTAAAGATACTGAAAATTTTTTTGAGTTATTAGATATATAGAGGTTGAGGGTTATTAGTGCTTATACACACACCCCGCCCCCACAGAAAGTCATTATTTTTTTTAGGTCAAAAAAGGATTTCAACTTTTTTTTTCAGATTTTTTCAGAATTTGCCTACCCTAGTATGACATAGCTAGGTACTAGGTAGGTGTTACCTATCACATCCCTTGTTAATTAGGTGTATACATGACTCCTCCTCCACTATCTATGGCCTTCCCTCTTCAATTGGTTAAACAAAAGAGAAGAGACAGAGAGCCTTCCCTTAACCCCCTCACCGACTGAATTATAACTAAACAAAACATAAACAAAAGTCAACTATCATTTCACACTTGACTATGATTAATGAATTAAATATTAAACAACAATCATTTGCAATAAGTATTAAAGAGAATTGTTTCTCCTAGTCTAAAAGTATTAGCAAAGTATTAGTAATATATTAGATATTTATTGTATATTTATCTCATGAGAGACACACAATACACACAATTTACATCTAACTCACTGATAGTCAGTGACTTACCTCTCATATCTAACTTAATTAAATTAAATACAATGGAAGAATTAACTATTATTATCGAGAATGTGCATACAATGAGTGATGCACTTGACATTAACATTAACCCTTTAAACCTATAACTATGAAATACTTTATAATTAAACTTTGGGAAGAAACAAACCCTATAGTAGCAAGTCTTGTTTATTTCTTAATAATCATGGACTGTATCGGAATATTATTTATAACCTTTAAAACAATTACATCATGAAAATAAAACAACAAATCTTCATCAACTTAGCAGATAAGTTTGATGGTAAAATTTTTACTCTAAAAGACATTAGAGAACAAGTATGGATTGCTCAAGGAAAGAATCCAAAGAAGTTTATCAGTAAGCAAGGTTACTACAATGCAAATATTGGAGAATGGATAACTGATGGATTACTTATTAAAGAATCTAAAAACTCTTATATTATAACTAGTCTAGGAGTTAAATATGGTAGAGTTCCTAATGAAGTAAACAAAGAGATTAGAGACAATAAGAAAGCTAAACAAAGAGCAATCGACAACCTACCTCACAATGTGCATAGGGCAAACTTTACTCATCTAGTAGGTAGAAAGATTGTAAATGTCAGACACCTTACACCAAATGAATGTGCAGAATTTGGATGGAACAAATCACCACTTGCATTATGGTTAGATGATAAGACTTGTTTAATTCCTCAGACTGATGATGAAGGTAATGATGGTGGTGCAATGATGCATCTTGATGTACACCAATATAGAGATGACTACATTAAAGAGTCGGTACTCTATACACTATAGATTAGTTTGGAACATGGAGAGGTTCGATTCCTCTCCTAATCTCAATGCAATAATGCAGATAATTAAATTTAATAAACTATGAACTACACTGAAAGTGAAATGAAAATCATTCACAAAGTATTTCAACACTACCTTGATAGTCATGATAGTGATGAAGAAACTAGAGATTTATATCTCAAAATTACACCCAAAGCTGTGGAAGATCTATCCTGGGAATTTGACAATTCATCTCCAATTATCCACTTGGATGAGGATGGAAATGAAGACAAAAATTCTCCACTTAGCAATCCACTTGACAACCATTTTAAAATGATGGCACACATGGTGACTAACTTAACTAAAAAACATAAATAACTATGGCACACACTAAAACAAAACAAAACCCAATTGTAGCATTCACATACTATGCTAACAATTTTCACTATGACTTTATTGATAGAGTCTGGACAGACAATCCATTACTTGCAAACCACCTACAAGATAAATGGGATACCTTGGTTACACAATTAACTAAGGCAAGAAAAGAGTGTTCTAATCCACTTGTAAGAAGTATGAGTGGAACAGAACTCTTTTACAGATTCTACATGATGCTTGACCAAAGCAACAAAGAACTATTAAATGAATTCATCTTAAATCAAAAACAATAATTATGGGACAATATTATAAAGTAATAAACAAAACAAAAAAGGAGTATTTGACTCCTTATACATTTGGCAATGGTGCTAAATTAATGGAGTTCACTTCAACTGGAGTGGGAATTTTACAAGGACTATCAATTCTACTTGCTAATGGCAATGGAAGAGGAGGTGGAGACTTAAGTTCACATAGTCTATTAATTGGCTCTTGGAGTGGTGATTCAATCTCAATAGAAGGAGATTATGCCGATGATACTTTGTGGGATGAAATTGATGCAAAGAATAGTAAATGGAAAGACATAAGTTATGAAACATATAGTGTCTTACTTGAGGACTCTTGGATGAGAGATAGAAAAGCCGAAGAGATAAGAAAGCATGGAACTCAGTACATGTTTGGTGATGAGAAAAAACTAATGGAAGAGTTATTCCCTAAAGAATGTGTAGAGGGTGACTTAAGACAGAAGTTTGATTTTGTAGAGAAAGAACAATCTGAAGAGTAAAGGTTTTAACACCTACGAAACTCCCAGACATCTGGGAGTCATTGTTTAACTTAATACATATAATTATGAGTAAATTTATGGAAGCATTAAAGTTTAATCTTGATGCTTTAGAAAAAGATGTCATCGACAAAGATGATTTCTTACAAGCTATGGAAGAGCATTATCTTCACCTTAGTATGCCAATGGTTAGAAAACAAACACTTATTGTAGTGGAGAGAATCAAAAATGAAATCATTGGAGATTTTGGTGGTAGGTTACCTAAAGATTGGCAGACACTTTCTAAAAAAGTGGACCACACTAAGTACTATGCAGACTATCTAACTGACTTAAGTTTTGATTTACAACATTACATTGAGGACAGACTTGATGAGTGGTTAATCTTTTGTCACTATAAAAGAAACCAACAATGAATGTGGTAGAACTTTTTAGTGGAAGCCGAAGCATAGGAAAAGAGGCAGAGAAGAGAGGGCACAAAGTCTTCTCTTCTGATTGTGTGGATTTCCCAAACACAAATTATGTTTGTGATATTATGGATTTTCAGGTTAGTTCAATCTACCTATTTGACAGAGTAGACATGTTGTGGGCATCACCACCATGTGAGTCATTTTCTGTAGCATCTATTGGTCATCATTGGGAGAAAGGACATGAGTTTATGCCAAAGACAAATAATGCAGTCAAAGGAATAAACATCTTAATGAGAACAATGAAGATAATAGACATACTGCTTAAGAAAAATCCTAACATGATTTGGTACATAGAAAATCCAAGAGGCAAGATGAGAAAATCTCCACATTGGAATGATGTTGACCATGTCCGACACACTTTAACCTATTGTCAATATGGTGATGATAGGATGAAGCCAACAGACATCTGGACCAACAACTTTGATTGGACTCCTAAACCTATGTGTAAGAATGGAGATCCTTGTCATGTGTCTGCACCAAGAGGAAGTCAAAGTGGAACTCAAGGTCGAGGAAGCTACTTTGATAGAAGTAAAATTCCATCTGAACTTTGTGCAGAAATTGTAGAATCAACAAATAATGTATAACTTAAATTAAAATAAATTATGGAAAATGTGCTTGTAAAATTAGCAGTTCATTATGAACAACAAAGAACTAATAAATTAGATAATAATAAAGGGCTTGTCTATGGAATATATTATTTTGATGTTCCTAAAACAGATATAGATACAGACCAAATGTTTAACCACGATATCGTTCATGTAGAATGGTACAAAACAGAATTAGAAAGAAACAATAACTTAAATTAAATAAACTATGGAAAATCAATTTGAAATTATCAAGCATGTACAAGGGCTACTTGCTAAGGAAACCAAAGCAAGAGAACAAGCTGAAGAAAAACTAGAAGACTTTAAGAACTCTTATCTTGTGATAGAAAAGAAATATTATCCTAAAGGTGTAGAGTTTTATAAGAAAGCTAAAATGTTTAGACTTCATAAGAAAGATGTTGATGATGATGTTTGGAAAGATTTGTGTGAGGAGTTGGAGGTCGAGAATGATGTCTATTCAGTCTGTGTATGTGCAATTGGAAAACTAGAAGAGCATGACTCCTAAAGATATCATGGTTGAGTTGTTACACATCTTGTCTAAAATGATGTTGGCAAGGTGTGAGCAAACTTGTGATGAAGCCGAAGCAGACAAATGGTCGGTAAATCATCAGTTAATAAATGACATCATAAAACAAATAAAAAATGGTGGCATTAAATAATTATATAACTTTAAAATTAAAAAAATGAGAAAAACAAGTTTAGATGTACTTGCCGAGTGCAAGTGGGAATTAGAAGAAACAAAAGAAGAATTAAATGTCCTCCAGGTGAAATGGATTACATTGACTAAGTGGTTAAAGAAAAATCATGAAGGTAAATTAAAGCATGGTATGGATGAAGTTACCAAAGCTATAAATAAAAGGAACAAAAAATTAGGTATTGAATAAATAAAAGGTTAGTTTTGGGGAAATATAAAGCTATAAATGATAAAGTATTATACTCCCGATCCAGAAGATGAAGATGACAACGATGAAATGTTGTTTATATAAAAGATGGTTAGATAGTTAATTCTAGGTTAATTCCCACCTCACCACGACATCTGTTAATAGGGTTTGTTTTATGTTCGGTTATACAAGAGGTGGGTTTTAATTTACTAAAAAAATTATATGAAAAAAGAAATATTTGATAAGTATAGTCAAGCTGTGGCCACTCAATTCCATCTGACACTAGATGAAATGTTTAGCAAAACAAAGAGACAAGATATAGTTGAAGCAAGACAAATATTATATTATTTGTGTAAGGAAAGACCGATTAGAGTTAGTTTTATACAAAGGTTTTTACAAGAAAATGGTTACAATATAACTCACTCCAATATTATGTATGGCTACAATCAAGCCAAGAAAATGATTGAACAAGATTCCGATTATAAAAAATTTATTGACCAAGCCACAAATGATGCGAACTCTGATTGAGATATATAATGAAGCCAAAGAAGATCCTAGAGCTATCATTACACAATTTAGCAACAGAGAGTCTATAATCAACAAAGGTTGTAAAATCCAGAAGTTTACTGATAGGATAGAAATACTTAATATGGGTAAGGGTGGAGATTATTTTAGAATCTGCACAAAAGATGAGTATGACTTTTTTTATCTGCATGGGTGGAGAGTTGGAGTAATCTTGTTAGCATTAAGTAATTGTCAGTATAAACTAGACATTATTAAAGAAAGAATTAAAAAGGAAGTGAACACCAGAAAAAATGACAAGCACATTCAAAATTTAAAAAACCGAAGAGAGGCTATCATGGTTAAGTTCACTAATTATAAAAGAAAATTAAATCAAATTAAATCTAAATCACAATTATGAATAAATTAAAATCAATTAAAATCAAAGGTAAGGATTATGTTGAAGTTCATGAAAAACTTAATTATTTCAGAGCAACATATCCTAAGTATTCTCTTACTAGCGAAGTAATAGAAAAAACAGAATCTTCAATATTAGTTATGGCTATTATTAAAGATAACAACGATAGAGTCATAGCCACAGGTTTGGCCGAAGAAATTAAAGGCTCTACTTTTATAAACAAAACTAGTTATGTAGAAAATTGCGAAACCTCAGCTTGGGGAAGAGCATTATCTAATTTAGGCATTGGTATTAACACATCTGTAGCAAGTGCAGATGAGGTAGCAAATGCTATAGCTAATCAAAACAAACCTACTAAGGTTGTAAAAAAAACTAAGAAAGAAGGCAAGTGGACTTTAAAGGTTGAAGATGAAAAGTGGGATGTGGTCCTAGGATGGATTGCTAAGAATAAAGAATTAGGTCTGCCAAAAATAATAGAAGTCTTAGAGGGTGGATACACAATAGGTGATGATGTAAAAGTAGAAATTAAAAAACATGTATAGTCCTATGGAACCACAAGCAATAGTCTTGGATAAACTCCAAGATGATATCAATTATTATGGTGACTATGGTAAGCAGTTCTTATCATACTCAGACATCAGAGTATTATTTACTACTCCTAATTTATTTAAGCAAGACACATTAAAGTCTAAAGCATTAATTGAAGGTTCATACTTTCACACTGCTATGCTTGAGCCAGATAGAATTAAAGAGTATGAGATAGTAGATGTAGCATCTAGATCAACAAAAGCATACAAAGAAGTTTGTCCTCCAGGTGAAATCCTTTTGCTAAGAAAAGAGCAAGAGCATCTAGATAAGTTAGTAGCTACTATGAAGGATAGTTTAGAAATGAGTTCTATTATTTATAGTAGAGATAACAAGTTTGAAGTTCCTGGCACCGAATCTATAATGAACAACATGTGGAAAGGTAAAGCAGATATAGTAACTGATTCTGCTTTTCAAGTTATAGCAGAGGACCAAGATGGTAATGAGCAAGTTATAGACTATAGTGATGGTGCAGTTATTGATTTGAAGACTACATCTGACATGACAAAGTTTAGGTATTCATTTTTTACATATAATTATGATGCACAAAGCTACATATACCAACGATTATTTAATAAACCAATGTTGTTTCTTGTAATTGACAAGCAGACAATGAGGTTGTCAATGAGACCTGTTTCTGCCGACACTATTGAAAGAGGTAAATTAAAAGTAGAACAAGCAACTAGAATTTATGAAAAATTTTTCGGTGATAAAGCTACTCATGATGTTAACACATTCATTGATAAGCAAATTATATAAACTATATAAAAAGAAAACAAGATCAACTCACTTACAAGTGGATGTTCCAAACACTTGTAGTAGTTGGAAGGAAAGAAGACAAATTCTTTCTGTAACAAGAAAATTTTTGGAACAAAACATAAAAATTGTAAAAAATGAGTGAAGCAACTAAAAAGAACTACATTAAAGTAGGTAAAGGTGTTGAAAAGTTTGATGGAGGCTTGATAGAAATATCAGTCTGTCTCTCTGATATACCACAAGAACACCGTTTTCAGTATGAAGGAAAATGGTATACTAAACTTAAAGTAAATAGAAACAGAGATGGTGTAGACGATTATGGTAAGTCTCACTATGTGACTATTAATGAGTGGAAGCCAGAGGCACAAGAACAAAAGCCAGCTCCACCAGTAGCAAAGAAAGAAGAGAAGGTTACTCCTGATCTTCCGTTTTAGTGTGTTTGGGTGTGAGAAATAGGAGGCGAAAGCCACACTAACTCACAATCAAGACAATAGGGTATGAGAAGAGTGTGGTTTCTCTTCTCTACTCTTTTGTCGAATGTCAAAAAATATTTACACTTAGCCACTATAATAACAATTAGTATTATATTTTTTTATATTATTATATATTATTAATTTTTGACATAATTGACATAACAGAGTAAAAGTTAAAATTAAATTAAATTAAATCGACATTAAATGGACATTACCATCTTTAAAGACATTAAAGAAACAGCACAACCATTCTATAGAAAGGTCGATGTTATCTTAAAAAGAATACAAGAAGGCTCATCAAAAGATTTAGTCAAAAGAATCCGAGCTGAAAAAGACAAAGAAAAAAGAAACTTATTAAAACAACAACTCCCGGCCATTTGTTTCAGTGGGACATTCACAAAAAGAAATGATTCCTCACTACAGAATCACAGTGGCTTAATCTGTTTAGACTTTGATGGTTATAAGACTAACAAAGACATGCTCCAGGAAAAAGAAAGGCTAAGTAAAAACAAATATATATTTGCTTTGTTTATTTCACCTAGTGGCAAAGGATTAAAAGCAGTTGTTAAAATTCCACAAGAGCCAGAAAATCATAAAAATTATTTTTTAAGTCTGCAACATCATGTGAACTCCGAGTATTTTGATAAAACTTGTAAAAACATTTCTAGAGTTTGTTATGAGTCTTATGATCCATTGCTTTATGTCAATGCTAATTCAAGTACATGGGATAAAATTGTAGAGCAAGAGTATACAGAGGTTATAAAACATGTAGATATTCCTACAATACCAGTAACAGATGAAAATAAAATAGTTGACATTCTAACTAAGTGGTGGCAAAAGAAGTATCCAATGATAGAAGGTCAAAGAAATCAAAACATCTACATATTGGCTGCAGCATTTAATGATTTTGGTGTCAACCAAACTCTAGCAGAGTATGTAATGAATAGTTTTTCTAGTCAAAATTTTAGTGCTACAGAAATTAAAAGAACTATATCTTCTGCATATGCACAAAAACAAAACTTCGGCACAAAATATTATGAAGATGAGGACAAGGTTAACTTAGTTAGAGAGAAGTTAAAAAGAGGTGTGTCAAAAAAAGAAATCCGATCCCAGCTTGAAGAGTCTGATGTTGAGGTCGGCACGATAGAGAATGTTTTAGTCAGACTCGAGGATGAACAATCGAATAGTAAATTCTGGACAAAGAATGATAAAGGGGTTATAAAGATTGTACACATATCATTTAAAAGTTTTTTAGAAGAGAACGGTTTTTATAAATTTAATCCTGAAGGCAGTAGAAGTTATGTGTTTGTAAGGGTAACAAACAATTTAATTGACCACACCTCTGAAAAAGAAATTAAAGATTTTATTCTTAACTACCTGTTAGAAATAGATGATTTGACAGTTTATAATTACTTTGCGGAGCATACAAGATATTTTAGAGAAGAGTTTTTAACCTTATTATCATCTATTGATGTGTATTTTATTGAAGACAATAAGAATACTGCATACTTATATTATAAATCTGGTGCAGTAAAGGTTACACACAATAGTGTTACACCAATAGACTACTTAGATTTAGGTGGGTATGTTTGGAAAGACCATGTAATAGACAGAACTTATGTTTCATGTGAATCTAATGAGTGTGACTATAAAAGTTTTATTACTAATATATGTGGTAAAGATGAGAGTAGAGTCAATTCAATGAGGTCTACAATAGGATATTTGCTACATGCATGGAAAAATTTATCGTATAGCCCAGCCACAATACTTAATGATGAACAAATATCTGATTCTCCTGAAGGTGGAACTGGTAAAGGTTTATTTATAAATGCTTTGTCACACATGAAGAAGGTTGTTGTAATAGATGGTAAATCTTTTAATTTTGAAAAGTCATTTGCATATCAACTAGTGAGTGCAGACACACAGATACTATGTTTTGATGATGTAAGTAAGCATTTTAACTTTGAAAGACTTTTTTCTGTAGTGACAGAAGGTCTAACACTAGAAAAGAAAAACAAAGATGCTATAAAAATTCCTTTTTCTAAATCTCCAAAGGTTGCAATAACTACAAACTATGCAATTAGAGGTAAAGGCTCATCATTTGAACGAAGAAAGTGGGAGTTAGAATTAGCACAACATTATACTAGAGAGCATACACCAGTAAAAGAGTTTGGTAAACTTATGTTTGGAGAATGGAATGATGATGAGTGGTGTGCTTTTGATAATTTTATGATAGAGTGCTTACAGCTTTACTTAAGAGATGGATTAGTCAAGAGTGAATTTGTTAACTTGAAGATTAGAAGGCTATCTGCTGAAACATGTCATGAGTTTATAGAATGGTGTGGTATACTAGATGGAATGCCTTTGAATAAAATGTTAGCAACTAATACAAAAATGTTTAAACAAGACTTGTACTTTGATTTCATTGAAGACAACCCAGACTTTGCACCTAAGTCTAAAATGACAGTGTCAAGAACTAGGTTCTATAAATGGTTAACTGCTTACAACCAGTACAAGCACAAGTGCGATCCAGAAGAGGGAAGAGAAGCTGGAGGTAGATGGATAGTATTTAGAAATGCACAGAAAATAGAAGAAAATGGAAAAATAGATTTTTAGGGGTATGTAGGTATCACTAACTATGAGAAAGTCTCTTAGAACGCATCTATGAAAGCCGAATTTTAGAAAATATGAAGAAAATCACTGTTTTAGACCTTTTTTCAGGAATTGGTGGATTTCACAAAGGTTTCGAAAAAGCGGGTTATAAAGTTAAAACTTTCTTTTCAGAAGTTGATGCTCATGCCATTGCAGTATATAAATATAATTTTAAAAAAAGTAAATATGTCGGATCAGTTACAGATGTTCGAGGAACACAGTTACCAAAAATCAACGCTATCACCTTTGGAAGCCCTTGCCAAGACTTTAGTGTCGCTGGAAATCGTAAAGGGATGGGAGGAGATAGATCGAGCCTTATCCTTGAAGCGATTAGACTCATTGATGAATGCCGACCAGGAATTTTTATCTGGGAAAATGTTAAAGGAACATTCAGCTCAAACGATGGCAGAGATTTTGCGGCAATCCTCCAAGCCTTTACCAACATTGGGGGTTATAGACTTGAATGGCAATTGTGTAATACATCGTGGTTTCTACCCCAAAACAGAGAGAGAATCTACCTTGTCGGATATTCTGCAAACCCCCCAAGAGATTGGAAAGGAGTTTTTCCTATCGAAGTCAGCTCAAGCAAGACTCAAGGAATACAAAAAGGAGTAGCCCAGGTAAGTAACTTTTCTGAAAGAGAGTTTGGTTTTAAAGATACTGCACCAGCTTTATTGTCTAGAGATTATAAAGATCCTAAGATAGTAAGAGCTGCAGATTACAGAAATGATGAAGGACTACGAATAAGAACCGAAGGTGATACCCCATGTCTATCTGCAAGAAGACACAGTGAAAAAGATATTAGCACTATGCCACCTCTTATTATACCTACACAACTAGGTAATTCTGAAAGCTTTGGTAATTCAATAAAGACTGATGGGGAAGATGCATTTACTTTAAGGTCCTCTGAACCCAATGGTATTATAGAAAATGAATCTATAAGAAGACTAACACCTATAGAGTGTGAAAGATTACAAGGATTTCCTGATAACTGGACTGAATATGGTATATATGATGGGGTGACTAAAAAGGTAAGCAACACTCAAAGATATAAGATGTGTGGGAATGCAGTGACTGTAGATGTTGTTCAAGCAGTAGTCAATAAATGTAAAGACATAATATGAAATTAAGACAATATCAATCTGACATCGTAGAAAAAGGTACAAAGGTTTTAAAAAAACATGGTTTTTTGTATCTTGCTATGGAGGTTAGGACTGGTAAAACCTTGACAAGTTTGGCTATGAGTCTTGCTCTTCCAGTTCATAACCTCTTATTTATTACAAAGAAAAAAGCAATCTCTAGTATACAAGGAGATTATAACATGCTTAATCCTTCTTATAATATTACTATTATAAATTACGAAAGCCTACACAAAGTGTCTCATGAGACAAAGTGGGATATGATAGTTTGTGATGAAGCACATTCGATGGGTGCATTTCCTAAACCTAGCCTTAGAGCCAAAACAGTTAAAGAGTTTATATTAAAACACAATCCCTATGTAATTCTTTTATCTGGTACACCTACACCAGAATCTTACTCACAAATGTATCACCAGGTTTATGCTATTAGAAACAACCCTTTTAATCAATATAAAAGTTTT
>Ga0208157_1000116_pt1 | contig 53092 bp, 77 predicted proteins | sample 5_EtaG_FD_184077 | JGI IMG/M metagenome (GOLD analysis project Ga0208157, IMG submission 184077) | Marine viral communities from the Subarctic Pacific Ocean - 5_ETSP_OMZ_AT15132 metaG (SPAdes) (version 2) | ecosystem: Environmental > Aquatic > Marine > Oceanic | place: Pacific Ocean | collected...
CTTTACTCTAGCGACAGTCTGACCGTATAGTTTAATCTGTCCACCTGAAAACAAGTAAGGTCTGATATTAGTATCATCAGCATGGTAGTTGAATAAACCAGTACTTGTACTATCATTTGTTCTTTGCCTTCTTCTAGGTGTATAACCCGCAGGAGCATCAAAAGCCCTTCTTGTAACTAAGTCTAGATTTGCTTTCAACTCTTGTCCTTCATCGAAGTTCATAGTTAAACTGTTTACTTGACAGCCAGTAAATACTCTAGCATAAATGTCTTTGAATGGTCTTGTAGTGCTATCAGTTGTAGTACCTAATGAACCAACATAGTAGTTGTTATTTACTAAACCTGATTTTTCATATGTTACTTCTAATGCAAAGGATGGCAATGCGTCTCCATTATTCTCAGTAAAATCATAGAGATAATAACCACCTGCATTTTCTGTTACTTGTTGTAGTTTGGTTTTATCTGAACTTGGGGGGTATTCTTTTCCTCCTATTGTTCTAACTAGTCTATCAGTATAATTAGTTACACCTGAAGTAATTGCTACTCCTGTACCTGATAAACTACCTGCCGCACCCAACGTGTGTGCCGCACCGCCTCCTGATGTTCCATTTGTAACATTATAACTTCCTAATGCATAGTATAACCAAGACCCATTACCCATTGAAATATCTAAAGAACCACCACTAACAGTTTCTCCTTTCTTGTATTGGTATCCTAGATTTCTAGAACCACCTAATGCTAAACTAACTTGTGCTACTTCTACTTCTACATTAGGAGGAGTTAGAGTATTAACAAGACCTAGCCAATTATCTGCTAGTAGTGTTGGTTTTCCTGTTATCACATTAGGAGCAGGAGAAGGTGCGCCAAAAGACATGATAGTAATATCAATGTCATCATCAACTGCGTCTCCAATATTTTCTGCAAAGGTAATAGTGTTTCCAGTATTACTCTTAATCATGTATGTCCCATTAAAACTAGCACTTGTAGCGTTTACTATCTTAGCCATACATCCTTGATATAAGTTAGTTACTAAGGTCATTGCAACGCCTTCAACAGCATCAATCAAATCAACAGTAGTAAAATCTGCAAGAAGGTCACATCCTTCAAAATAGATGTCACTTTCAGGTATCATTGTAGCACTTACACCTGCTCCTGTAAACACCTCATCTGTCAAAATTGTTGTTGTCGTCATACGCTTCTCCCCATTCTCTTCATCTCTACGCCTAGTTTATAGCCCAATAACCTTTTCTTTCTATCATTGGCTTCACTCCTACTTTGCAACTTTATTATTTCTGCACTATCAGTGTAAACTGTTCCCCCCACTGTCGTAGATATAGTAGGGCTAAGTGAGTTTGTCTCAAGAACATGTCGCAAGATTCTGTATAATATTCTAAGTCTATCTCTAGATGTTGTATTATCAGCAAAGTCTCTTCTATGTAATACTCTCATATGTATTGTAAAAGAGAATGTTTCATTTCTAACTGCGTAATCCATAGTAGGATATGTGGTAGAAGAACTATCTTCATAGACAACAATAACTGCTGAATCACTATCAGCGTCTACTCTTCTTCCTTCCTTTGGTTCAATTGAACGAACATCTATTACTTTAGGAACAGGTAAGTTAGATGTTATATCTCCCCTGTTGTATAATGTAAGTCCTGAAGAAGACCAGTTTTCAGTAATCACTTTCATTAGAAATGTAACTTCATCAAGTATTCCTGCCATTTACTGCCTCCATTGCTTTTTCTTGTACTCTACCTACAAAGACATCTAATGCATGTTTGAATACTTCATCATCACTAATAGAAAATCCTGCATAACCTAGTTCTGCTAACGCTTCATTTCTTTCTATCTCTCTATCCAAGATTTCACGAAATAAATTGTTTAAGTCTTGCATAGTATCACGATATAAAATGTATTAGATTCTTTTTACCATCAACTATTTTATTTGCTTCTTCAAGCATAATGTCATGTTTGGTTTTCAAATCAATATTAGAATCTGTCTCGGCAATTAAAATTGAATTGTCATCATGCCTAATAATTTCTGCCGCAACAAACTTAGTCGCCGCTTCATGTATCGGTGCAGGAACTCTACCATCCCCCGCAACATATGCAACTCTAATTGAATGATTAGTGATGTGAGGATATTCTTGTAAAAAGAATATTTTCCCCTCACTTTTCATTTGCCAAAAGTCTCCTCTTCTTCTTTGGTCTTGGTGGTCAGTAAAACCTTCTACTGAACCAAATGTAGAAGAAATTGTACAGTTAGACCCGTCATCACCTAGAAGCAATGAAGATATTACTATTGTATCTCCTTGTTCTGAATCAGTGGTAGCATAAAAGAAATCTGAAATATGTACACTATCATTTCCGTTTGCCGTTACAGTTTTAGATGCAGTTTCTCCTGTAAACTTAGCCGTCTTCATAGGATATACTTCATTGATAGCATCAACTATCTGACTTGCAGTAGTCTTAGGGCCGAAGTTATCAAAGAACTCAGTTGCTTCATCTAACTCAAAAGTATATGTTCCCACCGTTAAAGATATTTTCCAAGCACTATTAGTTACAGTACTTGGTACTGTTAGTCTAGCAGTTGCTGATGCTAGGTCTTTCCAATTATTACCTTGGTATATTTCTAACCTGACTAACTTCTGAACTTTAGGTTGAGATAGTTGAATGAACCCAACATAATCTTTGTATGGTCTTACTGGGTATGCACCTTGATTGAATGCTGTATCAAAAGAGTGAAACTCTTCATGATGTAATATTGGTCTATATGATTGTTTAATACTATCATCTATTTTTTCTTCTACTCTTTTTATTATCTTACCTACTTCTGCGATAGTAGGGGTAGTTGAACTAGTAAATGCTCCAATTTGTAATAAGTTAGAAACATCTGTATGCGTAGTATAGTAGCCATTACCTGCTGTATAACTAACATTAATATTTGTAAAATCACTTGGAGAACTTACTTTACCCATCTAATCACCTTTCTATCATTTCCTTTAATCCTTCATACTCAGTATAAACTAATCTTAATTCATCAGCATCATTAGAATCAGTAAGGGTAGTTCTATTTTCTATTTGTTTATCTGACGCACCTATTCCTCTTTCAGAAAATCTACCTGTTTTGAATCTATCTTTACCACCACTAGTACGGCGACCAATATTAGTATCTACTTGACTAGTAACTTTTATTTTTCTACTAAACGTTAGAATTGGTATTCCTTCAGTATCGGATACTTTGAACTCAACATCTCCTTCTCTTTTCCAATCTTGACCTTCTTCTAACTGTTCTTTTATTGTAGACATCAATCCATCAGTATCATCAGCCTCTGCTAATAGTGGAATAATGTTAACTGATTCTCTGTAATCCCCACTCTTGATGTTCTTTAGTATTGCTTGTATCTTTGAGATAAAAGTATTGTGATTACCAAAAGCAGGATAGTATTCTTTAATTTCACCATCTTCTTCTATACCAATTGGTTTTTTCTTTCCTTCAACTGCTTGTACTTTGGGTGTTTTCCTATCTGCTGTTGCAATCTGAACCTTTTTCTTGTTTTTATCAAGACCATACATGAACATGTTATATAATTGGTCATCTTTAGGATTAATTACTTCTTTAAACTCGGTTTCTGTTTGTTCAGGATTTGATAAGTTATAATCATCATTCTTAATAGAAACTATTAGTTGGTTGAAAAACTCAACTAATTCTTTCCTTCTTTTCTCAGACAACACTTGCATGAACTTAGCAAAAGGTGCTTCGTTTTTATCATATACATAACTACCCCAATTAGATTCCAAATCATCAAACAGCGATTTTAACATAAGAGTTCTTTTTGTCATATTTTTAACAGCAGATGTAAGTTTCTTATCTTCATCCTTTCCTCCACCTTTAACAGCCCATAAAATAAAGGCTTCTTCATCTTCCCATTCTTTCATTTTCAGAGTAATACTTACTTGGCCTAAATCAATCTTATTTGATTGCGGAGTTAATGCTCCTAGTATTGCATCCTTTAACCCTGATTTTCTTTGTGACCTAACTATCTCAATAAGTTCCTTTTCATTTGGGAGAGATATATCTTGTAAACTTTCCCAAAGTTCCTCTAAGTTTTCACTTCTATTGTCTGTGTTAAATGCTTCTTTCTTACCAAATGAGTTTAATTCATATCTACCATTACCTAAAATCTTCAGACTAACAAGTTTGTTAGACCCTGTTGTTTCGGCTTTTCTTAACATCTTTTGAGTAATACCCGCATCATCATCTTCTGAATCTTCCATACCTTCAGCAACTTCTCTATCCATTTCTGCTTGATATGCTTCTTCTTCCTCTGCCTCTTTTTCTTTCTGAGTTTTTTTCTGTTCTGCTATTTCTTTAACACTTAGATTCTTTCCTTTAACAGAATTAAATTGAAATGAATCTTCACCCAGTTTTCCATATCCTTCTACCTTGAATAATTTAGTAAAATACCCTTCAGTATCAATAGTAATATCTGTACCTGTTGTTGATAAGAACTCTTGTAGTGTAGATGGATATAATACAGGCTCACTCCTATCAAATGCCCCTAACAGTCTACTGCTTCGAGAAATGTATTTGTCTTTTGCTTTTTCTTGAGCAGGTTTAGTCTTTCTATCAGTATCGTCTAACCCCTTACCATATCTGTCTCCTAAGAGTTTACTCACTTTCAAATCATTACCTAAATCAATAAGGCGAGTATTTTGGTCATCCATCATATCTCTCAGACCTTCAGAGAATGCACGATTTTTACCATCAGGTTGAACATAACCCATTCCTTGTAGTTCAAGTACTAGTTTAGACAATGGGGCTTTTTCTATAACAGAAAGAAATGATTGTAAATATTCATCATATTCTTCTTCATCGAAATACAAGTCAGTACCTTTGTAATCACTATCATCTAAAGTAATTAGATTTCGTGTAACTCTTCGAACCTTTTGCATGTTAGTTGTATCTGATACAGAATTGAATATGTATGCGGCTAGGTTTCTGAATAAAGGTTGGTTGTCTAACAAGTCTTCCCAATTACTTTTTTTATCTTTAGGAGTTAAAACAAAACCTGTTTTTAGCCTATCTACTACCTTATCATTTACTCTTATATCCGGCATTCATCAGACCCCAACCTATGCAAGCCATTTAGCCCATGCAACTGCTTTACCCAAACCTGATGCTAAACCTAATCCACTTTGAGGTGGAGTATATGTTGGCTGTCCTGTTTGTGGGTCTATCCAATACGGATTGTTCATGTTGTCATAACCACTTGGAGGAATAGGATAGCCACTACCATTGTTCATAGCCATTTGTTGTTGATTTAAGGTGTTGTTAAAATTAGTACTCATGTTACCGCCTTGAATCTGACTTGGGTTTAACCCTTGAGGGTTCATACCCATTTGTGGAGTTGTCGTAGGTGTTTGTTGCTGTGGAGCAGAGAAACCCTGTGCTTCTAGGTATTGTTGTTTAGCCATTCTTCTTTGCATAACAACTTCACTATTGATTGCAGTAGCCAATAGATTCTGCAAATCTAAATCTATATTTTCTTGTGTAATACTAGTAAAGTCAGAAAGTGCTTCAGGAGACATTACTAAGTTTCCACTTGAACTTTGATTAAACTCTAATTTAACTAACATTTGACTAACCGTTCTACTAACAGTATCTTCAATTAGTTTTTCTAATGCTCCTAAGAATGCTTCTCCATGATACTGAAAGAAGTCTTCTACATGGTTTTCTTGCAATGTCAAAAGGTTGTTCATTGCTTTAAATTGGGTCTGCTGTTGCGCTCCAATTTGTGTTGATAAGTTACTATTGCTTGTTCCGAATAATCCCATTACGCTACCTCCTCTTGCTCCGAACTTGATACTACCTTAGCACCTTCAGTTAATAGTGTTTTGATTCTTTCGTTAATTCCGTTGTTTTCTATTATTAATCTAAACAACTCTTCTTCTTTAGTTTCAGAAACACTAGAAGGGGGGTGTATTGACCATCCTAAAGATGAAAGAGATTGTATGTCCTGTTGTTTTAATCCTGTTAATGGCCCACTTGCTAATGGATTTAGAGTTTTAACCGAAGGCATATATGCACTGAAAGAAAGGCCATGTTCGTCTGCTAGTATTTGTTGTTCTAACATTTCATATTGCCTGTGTATCTGAGCATGTTTTTCACAATAAGTACCGCGCATTGGATAGCCTTTACGCACCTTATGTAATGGAAGGGGTGGCCTCATTGCATCTCCTGCTTCCCAAACTTTTTGTGAACCACATACTACACATCTATCTTTTAAATTGTATTTGAATCTGTATGGTATTTTCAAGAACTTTTTCTTTTCAGGCATTAATATCTTAGTTATCTCTTTCAATTGTTTCTTTGGTTTTGTATTTTTAAACTCATAAAACATTACCGCACCTGCGGCTCTTGCGGCTGAAAACCTATCTAAAAATGGGTTCGCTCCTGTATTTGCTGATTGTGCGCCAATCAAACTTGGTGGTTGGAATTGCATTGACATCTATCTCTCTCCTCTAGTAGTCCCTTATCATTGTTAGGATTCCTCTATATACCATCTCTGAATCAGATTTAGCACTTACAATGTACTTATGACATGGGATTCCTTTATCATTTAATTTCTGCATTCCATTTCTAAATGATTCAAATATTGGGTGTTTTTCTATCTTACCATCATAGTCATATTTATCTTTCCATAAGTCATATTTGTTAGCCCAAAGAGCAACAGCAATTGGATAGTCATGCATTTTCTTTTTCTTCTTTTTTCCGTTAACGTTCCAATAAGGAGAACAAATAGTATCCACTAAAAAAGTCCAACATAACTGTTGTTCTATATCGTAGTGTTTATCCATATGCCTATCATCTAACATGAATATAATATATTTAACATGTCGAGTGCGCATATCTTCAACCCACTCAGTCCAAAATACAGTCTCTCCACCAACATCAGCCGTTTTGACAGTATGTGCATCACCATCTAATTTCACATATTTTCTAGATGCTCTCTTTAAACCAACAGTTCTATCTGTAATAGAAGGAACTTCACCTCTAGTTCTTAGTTGATGATGTAGTGTAGTTTTACCTGCTTTACTTGCTCCATACACACCAAAGGGAATTGAATGAAGTCTTTGATATACTTTGTTAAGTCCTTCAACAAGCAGTATTGCAAATCCTGCCATTACTGACATTTTGCCTTACCCCCATAGATGATGCCAAAAACTAAACATTCCGTCTAATATCCATTGGAATACATTTATTCCGAAAAGAGGTAACATGTGTCCTATTGAAAAACTAACAACACAAGCAATCCCACTCCAAAGAAAAAATCTTGCTCTTAAAAACCAAATATCAGCAGAATGCGCTCTTTGTAAATCATATGCTAATGTGGATTCATCAAATCCCATTAGTATTTCTGAAACCATGTATTACCCTCATTCATTGAATTGGGTTAAGAATGTTGGACTCAATGCATTATCATTAGTGGTTACTGATTGCATAAATGGAGTCTGAATCTCCCCATAGTTTTGTTGTTGGAATGTTTGGTTAAACTGACGTAGTGAATCTCTAACCCTCTTACGGTTTTCTTCTTCTCTAGCCTTTCTATTCCAATAACCATCTATATTCCTCTTTAACAAAAACTCTTCTATAACATCGTTTAAGAATAAATCGAATATTGCTTTCATTATCATTATCGCACCTACTGTTGCAATACCAAATAGAACGGCATGAGAGAATCCTCCGTATGGAAAGTTAACTCCTACCATTTGGTAAAAGTAAATATTAACACCACTCATTGCCCCTACGAACAAAATGGTCATAATTAATCTTGTATCTGTATCAATTGATGGCAAAAAATCAACTCCATGTACAGGAGTATGCCCCACCACTCCCAGTTAATATTGCAGTTATTCCTGTTCCCATTGCTCTACCATGAAAGTCAAACTCTGTTGTTGTATTAGCGGTTAGGATTAATCTAGCAACTTCGTCAGATGAACCAACAGTAGTACTAGCACTATCATAGATTTTTAGTGTTGCAGTCCCAGTTGAAGTGAAATGGACACTATTTAATTTACAAACACCAGTGTTCAAAACTGCACTAGCGGTTCTAACGGGGCTACCTGCAACTCCCCCGACCATCATTTCACATCCTTCTTAGTGGTCTTTTTAGCAGGTGTTTTCTTTGTAGTTGTTTTCTTAGCAGGTGTTTCCTTCACCTCTTCTTTAGCAGGAGCAATAGTTTCAACAACTGTTTCCACTACTTCTTCTACTTTCTTTTTGGCGGCTGACTTTTTCTTTGGATATAGAATAGATAAAACATCATCTTCTTCTGCAACATTCAAATGTGCTTTTAGATATCTTAACCTTCTGTCGTCTAATGTTGAAATATGTTTCTTATCGTCTTGTGTAAAATCAATAAGAATTGATTCATCACCGCAATAATCTATTGCAACGTTTGCAGGAACTTCGCACCATGTATGCGCTCCTATCGAATATTCGCCTTTTCCTATTACTATCTCGCCTTCAGGTCTATGTCTTACTAGTTTCATTAATGCCATAATTATGCCTCCATTATATTGGGTAGTATCCCCTACCCCGATAGTTCGGAGTAGAGGGTACTACTTTACGTTTTCACTTTCTAATGAAGTACCTTAAGCACTCTTTAGGTTAGTAATCTTACCTTGTCCTTTGAAGAAGGAACAGCATGTCTCACCCATAGTGCGGTACATACCTTGGTTTCCAAGTTTACCAACACCGAATGGGTTTCCACTAGTAATACCATCTTCGAAGTATTGTGTAGGTTTCATTACAGATAGCCATAGGTGGTCTGTATCTAGAATCAGTATGTCACTGATACGGTTAGTTGTTCCTGCACCTGTTGATGGCATATCTTTAGCAGGTATAATTGGTATGTCATAGTATGTTGCAACTCTGAAACCAACTTCTTGACCTTTAACACCACGAACACCATTATGGGTAGGAACAATCTCTTTCCTGTCCATGAATCTTTCTTGTGCTTGTAACAAGTCAGAAAGTTTCTGTATGGTATCATATCCAGTAAGGATAACTTTAGGGTTTCCACCGTTTTGGCGTATTTTCCTAATCATATCGTTAAGTAGGCTCAATGTTAGAACTCTACAATCAGCAGGTAGGTATCCTGCTCCGAAATCAACTTCAGCATCTAGGAAAGAAGGTACACCTGTGTAGGTAAATGCCCCACTGTTTCCTGCAACAGTTACAACTCGCTCTGAACCATAGATAGTTGCCGCATCAGCAATCTGTGCAAATGTACCATCGTTGTTCTTGCTGTTATGGAAGATGTTATCTTCTTGCATTATAGCCAATTCAGCCGCAGATGAAACTATCTTCATTAGTGAAGTATAGTTCTTCTCAATACCTGTTGTACCGTTTTCGTTATACTTCTCAAGAGGCATAACTAACATTTTGCTCTGTACTTCAGCGTGTAGTTTACCCATGTCTTCTCTAACGATAGCACGAATATCACCAACACCGTCATCAATTGCCGCAAGTTCCATTCCAAGTTCTGAGAACTCAAACAGATGTGCAATAGTCTTAGGACTGACGTATAGTTTTGTGTACTCAGGTGCTAATGCATGGAAGTCTGTACCAATTACAGCATTCTCTCCAACTCCACCAATAGTATCTGCTCTTGGTGTTGCCGCGTTTGCAGACGAAATGTTTGCAGTTACAGCGTTAGAACCTGTTGCGAAATTAGAACCACTACCACCAATAGGTCGGCTCTTTAGAACTCTCCAACCGCTTGATGTGTATGGCCTCTTTGCAATCATAGAAAGAGGGTTTACTTCTTGGTTCAGCATAGACCAAACTTTCTGTCCATAAAGAACGTTGTATAAGTCGCCTAGACCTGCCGCCGCAGTAAAGGGATTTGAAGAAGCATCGTGTGGAGTACCGAAACCACCAACAACTCCACCCGCTTTGAGTAGAGCGTTACCTGAGTTTCCGCCATATCCGTATGTTGCCGCTTCTAAATCTTTCATTGTTTTAATATATCCTGACATATTTAATCACCTCTTGTTAATGCGTGTAAGTCATCCCAAGACATCTCAGCCGCCGCTTCGATACTTGTTGGGAAACCAGTAGGTAGTGACATAGCCACTTCTTGTGCTTTCCTAATCTCAGAGTTTCTCTCTGTTAGAGATTTGCGTAGTTCAGCAAACTCTGTTTTCAGAGCCGCTACATCAGAACGAGCATCATATTCTGCTCTTTCTGCGTTAGCCTTTTTTACAGATAGTTCGTTAGTAAACCTTGTTTCGAACTCTTTGCTTAGAGAGTCGTAAGCCATTGCTTCCATTCTCTCTGCTTTAAACTTAGCATAAGCCTTCTCAACATTTTCAGCACTTAAATCAAGAGTAGAGAAATCAGTTCCCTCTAATCCTTTTGCTACGTTAAGTGCAGCAGGTGCAGCAGTAGGCTTTCCGCCACTTACTACTTCTTCTCCTGCTTCGAACTCTCTTGTTTCATCTTCATCAAGAGCCTTCTCTTCCATGTCATCTTCTGCTTTTTCTTCCATGTCTTCGTCTGTGTCGGCTTTTTCATGTCCATACATTTTCTCATCCATGTCTGCATTAGTATCCATATACTCTGCGTTCTTCGTTACGGCATCATCAACTTCACTGTGAACGTTGTTAACTTGCTTCATCAAGTCATTCAACTCTTCCAGTGCTTTTTCCAATTTTTCACTCATTGTTTTATCCTCCATTTTTAAAATGTCGAACTTTGCTTCGGGATTAATCCCTTTCTCGCAGATTGTAACTTCATGCAGTTCCAACCTGTCTATCTCGTTGTATTCCCCATACTCATCAGAAGTCTTTTGCTTCTTTGAGATGGCTTGTCCACCTATACTAAAGGAACGAAGTGTTCCTTTTCTAATACCTCTTGATATTTCTTTTGCCTTTTCTATGTCATCTCTTAGTTTGATAACTACATAGAACCCAACATCATCAACTGAAGTCTTGTGAAGTACACCGTGACTATCACGGTATTGCTCAACAACTTCTCCAACTTGTACATTAGAATGATTAGACATTACATTTCTGTATTTCTCGTCAGACATGTATTTCTTAACAGCATCATTTAATGCTTCTAGTGTGATTAAATCATTTTGTTTGTCAACTATTTCTATTGAAGCATAACCTCCAATGATTAAACTATCTGACTTAAGAATGCTGAACTCATGAGAAGATTCTGCCTTTAGTAAAGGAGATTCCATCATCAACATTGCAGTCAAGTTTCTACTCTTACTATATTAAATAAAGGTAAGATTAGTTCTTTTTAGGCGTTGGGAAGTCTAATACAGCATATGTATCTTCAGCAATATTCCATTTGTTAGGGTTCTCTTTATCTTCTAACATCTCTTGCTTTTTACCTGTCCAAGCAATCCAACTCTTTTTCTCATCTAACGGCACTACTCTGAAATGCATTCGAGTTTCAAACTTATCTCCATCAAGGCGATATTCATGATAACCATCCTTTTGTATTCCTAATTCAATCTCTCCTTTGTCTAACACTTTCTTAGACTCTCCTATTTTCTTAGAAACAATAGCAGGATACTTACCTGATTTACCGAATAAGTCATAGATATCTGTATTACCTTCTATGTCTATTGTCCAAGCCATACGTTCATCTTGATAATCTATGATTAAATCTACATTATCGTCTTCTCTCAAAACGATTGTATATTTTCCCATGTTGTCTTTTTTCACTAGTTCTTCAATATCTTTTTCTAAAATATCTTCTCTAGCAGTAAACTTATTCGGATGTAAATAGACTAAATCTTCTTGTTGTTTCATCCAAGCCATTAGTTTACCGTCATCTGAATCAAACAAATCTGCAAATGCCCCTTGATGTTTATCCACGATAAAATCTAGTATTTTCTTAAAAGGCATGTTGTCTCTACCACTTTCTAATATTTCATTTCTGATTGCTAACCTAAACATAGAACGTTTGCTTTTCATTATGTTAGCAACTTGTTCTTTCCACAAATCTATGTTATGTAAAGCATTTTTCTGCATTAGATTGTCTCCTTCGAAACCATAGATAGTAAATCCATTTAGGTCTTCTTTGAGTATTATCTCAGCAGTTCCATGTGTGTGGTCTGTAATGTAATATCCCTTCTTGACTTTCTTCTTACCTGCTCTTGGGTTTTGTAATCCACTAGTGACTTCAAACATACTACCTACTTTATCTCCAAAAGAATATGACATTGCACTCAATGATTTTTTTGTTTTGCTTGCAAGTTGCTCTAACGTCTCAACGGAATCAGAACGGGTAACTTCCGGTATTTCTATTACCTTAGCAGAAAATAATTTGAATCCGTCTTTACCCTTTTTTACTTCGTCAACTTTAACTCTAACAATACTACCAATCTTAACAGATTCCTTTGTATTCAAAGCCTTACCTACTTCAAGATAATCTTTATCTTCAAACTCAATTGTTTTGTAATTCCTTGCAGTTTCAGCATTTACTGGGCCAATACCCATAGTGTAAGAGTGTAAATTACTCTTAGTTTTCTTAGAATCTAGCACTACTACATCCAAATCAACAAACTTCTTCCACTTAATCCACTTAGGATTTTTCTTAACTCCAATGTAATATGTTGATTCTATGTCTTTAATTACAACTCCCTCAGAAGCAGGAAGTTGCATAATCTCTTTTGCATATTCTTCTACTTCCTTAATTGAATCTGCTATCCTTGTGTCTTTCTTGGATGGGAAGGCTAAGTCTTGTGATGAATGTTGAGAGTATTGATAGAGTAGAATATTATGTCTTTCTCTTAATGTTTCATCAGCAATGTTCTTTCCTTCATGAACCATTATATCAAAAACATGCGCTCGTAGTTCTCCTCCCTTTTTATTTTTGAAAACGTGTGCAATTGTGTCTGCTCGGTGTAGTGGCTCATCTTCCATAAATAACATTAGTTCACCATCTAATATACAGTCATTGAATGATTTCTTTTCAAGAGCCTTAACTTGCTCAGGACATTTACTAGTTATGTCTTTCTCGTTGTAAGAATAAATCGTTACCTTATTATTGAACTTATGAAGTTGTATTCTCATACCATCATATTTTTCTTGGACGATGTATTCTCCTGTTAACCCCTTAACTTCTTTTAAATCATCAATCTCAAATATTCTATACATTGGTTTATTTGGAATTATGAAGTCAATAGATTGCTTTTCTTCATCACTTTTTGCAATATCTAAATCTACTAAACTATCCCACTTGTCTTCACTATATTCAGAACCGTAGACTTTTTGTAATAATTTGTATGCTCCTTTGAACTTGTTTTCTATTCTACGAGTATCTTCATCTTCTTTACCATAGTGTTCTATAATGTAAAGTGGAATATCTTTAGGTTCTAAATCAAGTCCCATGTAGTCTCTTGTAATCTCATCAGGTTTCAAATCAACTGCTGACCATGCTTTATCGGGAAGAGGATTAGCGTGAGAACGTAAAGCATAATGTATGAATGCGGCAAACGTAGACTCATCTTTGAGTAAAGTAGCAATTACCTTATCACCTAATTGTTTAGAAAATGGGTCACTTACTTCATCTGATTTGAATCTCATTTCCTTTATTGCTTCATACAATTCTTTAGCCTGTCTTGAACTAGGGTTATATGTTTCATCAGAAAACGCTGTGTCTTCTTTTAGATATGTTTTGAGTTCTCTAGTAAAATCATCTATTGTATCAAACTGTTCTCTAACATTTTTTACTGTTTTTTTCCAAGCATCACCATATTCATCAGGGTTTTCTTTTGCAGAAAGATAAGAATACCTAACACGCTCAAAGAAGTCCAATACTTTCTTAGTCATTGTATTGGTTTCTTTTTCAAAAGATAACCCTGTTTGTGGCATGTGTCCCCCTCAAGCAGTTGGTCGTGGAGGGTTTATTGAACTTCTAGGACTAGCCGATGACCCCATATCCATTTCCATAAGAACTCTAATAGCATTATGTGCTTTCTCCGCAGAACCTTTTTTTCCTTGTTTGATTTCAGCAGTAGCCATCTCTAAACGCTTAACTGCATCTTGATACATTTTTTCTTGCATTATGTTAGATTCACTTTGTTCAAACGGAGAAGCATCTCCGCCTAAAGGAGAATACTTTTCATTATATTGTTTGATTAAAGATTCTAATGCTTCAATCACACTAGCCTTAGTAACCTCATTGAGTTTATCCTCTTTACCTTCAACATTACTTGTTTTAGGTAGAGGTTCTTCTGATGGGTTTTTCTTAGGTCTTTTTACTTTGACTTCTTCACCTGTTAGTGGTTCATCTAGTTTCAGTGTACCTAGATGTTCTGCTTCTTGCAATACTTCTTTCGCTTTTAGTATAGCCAATTCGACTATTTTTTCTTCCCATGTTACTCTCTCCGGCATTTTAATCACTCCATATCTTTTACTAGTTTGTGTATGTCTTCCCAGTCCATACTCTTTTTGATTGTACTTCCACCTACAACATTCCTACTATCCATAGTAGGAGAAGGAGATTCGTAAACAACGTATCCCGATTTCATTAGTAGATTGTCTTTGTGATATACTGCTTGTTCTAAAGCCTTAACCTTGTCAACTAATTCTTTCATCAACATAAGCATTTCATTATTTTCTTCAGTCATTTTATGCACCTTGTTGTATATCTCTAATAGCAATTAACATGTCTTCTCGGATTCTTTGTCTTAGAACTATTTTCCAGTCTATCATGTAACTCCTGCTCCTTCGTGTAGTGGTCTAGTTCAATAAGGTTTCATTTACCACCTTTTTTCTTATTCTCAGGATAAACCATTTTCCTTAGTTGATTGTATAATGTTTCATAATCCTTTCTTAGTTCAGATGCTGATGCAAGTATTTCTAGATTTTTCTCATCAAAACCTTCTACTTGCTTACTTAGTTTCTTATCTGATTTTACTATATCAATGTCTTTCAGTTCACCGATTAAGTCTGATAGTTGAGTCATCTCTTGACCCATTGTGTTAGTAGGTTGAGACTTCTGTAAGAGTTTCTTTAGTTTCTTTTTCTTCTTAGCGTCTATCTTCTCGATAAACACAGGAGAGAAGTAGAAGCCCTCTGCTTTAACAATATCAAACCACTTCATTGAGACTCCCCCGTTGCTTCATCAGATGAGGGTTCATCTAATGATTGTTTTTGTTTAGGCAGATTTTCTAAAACCCTATCAATTACTTTGATTCTATCTTCTAATTCAGGTAATTCCTGTTCATAGTAATTTATCCAATCTTCTAGTGATTCTTTCTGTTCTTCTATTTCATCTTCTGCAATATTGTTTGGATTACTACCATCAACTAATCCTTTCAGTCCTTCTTGGTATGATTCTGTTATTTCCTTATATTGTTCTATTGTTTCTAATAACTTATCTTTAGTTGATGTAAATAATCTAAATTGCTGAGATGGATTATCCGGTAAGTTTCCTGATTTAGCATCTTCTGCTACTTCCTTAACTTTACCACTGAACTCATTTATTTTGTCTTCAAGTGTTTTAGATTCTTCAAGTGTTTTACGGCCAATATACCTATCAGGATATTTAAGAGGAGTTTTACTTCTAATACCAATCCTTTGTGGTGTTACTTTCTTAGGTGCTTTCTGTCTTCTTTTAGTTGCTTCAGGTGCATACTTCTCAGGGTCTTCTTCATAAAGTTCCCAAGCAGTTTCTAGATTTGGAAAATCTCTATTCATCTTAAGTGGTGAACGTCTATACTTAGTAGATATACCACGAACTCTTTTGAGCCTACTTTCTTTCAATCTGCTAAAATCTCCTGTAAGAGTATTAATTCTAATTAGATATTCTAAAGTATCAAATTGTTTTTCTAGTTCTGCTTTCATTTCACTTTCGCTCATATCTTCATTAGTAGTATAAATTATATCAGGAATCAACCTGTAAATCATCCTGAGAATATTATCAGCATTGAAGAATAATCTATAATGTTCAGCAGGGTCTGCATTTTTAGTTTGAATTAATTTAGTTATCTCATCTACAAACTTGTCAATGTCTAAAGAATAATATTGCTCTACCCCTTTCATTCCTGCTTCTAGTTCCCCAACCTTTCTGACTGGGATTCTAGCAACTTGGTATATTTCCATTAGTATATCAATGCTAGACTTACCATTGTATTCTCTAACTTCTGACCAACCATCTTCAAAAGTTGCATTTGGAGGAATAAATAATTTTGATACATCAGGCTTTAATTTACCTTTACCTTCTAGTAAATATCTTTGGACTAACTTTGCACTAGAGGCTAAGTTTTCTCTCATATCTCTTATCAGATTTTTAGCCTTGGCATTGTTACCATATTTAGACCAAGTTTGTAATAGAGTTTTCATATTCACTGAAAACTTAATACTTTGGTCAGTTCTAACACCTAAACCTATTTTTAATTTTTCAAGGGGTTGTTTATCTCCTTCAAATAAAAACTCATATAATTCATTTTGTTCTGCTTGCAATGCTCCTAAGTCAAGAGTCTCACCTTCTTTGAGTCTATCTAAACTACTTTTCTCAGGTTTAATTTGATTCTTTAAGTTGTCTATTCTGTTGATAAACTTCCGCTTATCTTTTTCCAATGAAACCGCATCTGTGTACTGTACTCCTCTTCTTGTTTGAGTTCTAAGAGGATTAGAACGGAAACCCATTCTAAGAATATTCTGTATTTTTTTATCTTCTTCAGCCGCACTTTGCAATAACCTATCAGCCCGATATAACGAACTCCTGTCAATTTTAGAGTCTTCTTTTTTATTTGCTGTATCAAACGCCCACCAAACATCAGCATGGATATCAGACCCATCTGTTCTTTTGAGGACATCCATGAAAGTCATTGTATCGCCTCAGAATGGAATATTTTCTTTTCTATTCTTTTGTTTCTTAGGAAGTAATATTGCATCAGGGATATCTGAAGCATTTGGTATCTTCTTCTCAACAGTAGTATCTTTATCAATACCACCAATAGAATAATCTCTACTAGGAGTAATTCGGTTTCGTTGTTCTCTACCTTCTCTAACTCTAGCCGCTTTTAGTTCTCTTTCTAACTGTCTTACACTTTTTTCTTCACTCATTTTCTTTCACCTCTTGTTTTTGCATTTCTAGCCCTCATTTGTGCTAGTAATTCTGATTCGTTTTCTTCCGTTCTTTTAGTGGCTTCTGCATCTTGACCAGTAGAAACTTTAGTTGAGATTTTTTTAGCCCTTCTTCTCTCTGCTTCCCTTTTCATTCTAGGTGTTACATTCATGAAATCAGTCATATCGTCAGGGTCTTCATCAAATATGTTTTTCTTTAGTGTATTTTTCCAACTCATTTCTTCCCCTCCCTTAATTCTTTGAAGTCATCTCCATCAATATCCCCATCATCATCTTTGTCAAGTAATTTTTGCTTACCTTTTAATTTCTTTAATACATCGAACCAATTCATTGTTTACCCCTCATTTGATTTTCTTTTGATGTTGCATCATCGTCTATTGGGCCACCTTTAGCCCAAGTATAACATGTTCTTGCTGAATGACATTTGAAATGGTGCATCCAACAGTAGCCTAAATATCCATCTTCATCAGTTGTCAATGGCATACAATCATCCATTCTTGGTGATATATCAAAAGCGACACAATTACTACAATTAGATTCCTTTGCTACATCAGCAGTGGTATTCCATCTACTTCCGTATTCTTCCCAATAGTCTTCATCTTCAAGATTAAGTGGGCCATATCTAATATTAGGATTTTTTACAGAAGCATCTCTATTTTTAGTGTTCAACATTAAGTCTTTAGTGGCTAAAGGGCAAGAAACTTCCTTTAGAATTATTTGCCAACTCATCCTATTCTCCTCTCTGTTCTCTTGTCCACATTCTCATTTCCTGCTTCTCTTGGTAATCCTGTAAATCTTTTATCCGGCCCTGTGGACATTGACGGTTTGTTTCTCGTAGCGGGGGGGTTCTCTTGAGGTTTGCTCTCTCCCTTTTGATTACCCATCATCATTTGTTCTTGCATTTGTCCCATCTGACTAGCGTCAATATCTGTTCCTGCATACGGGTCTAAACTAACATCTTCTTCTTCTCCACCACCTTCTGCTTGTTCCGGTTTAGGTTCAGGTTTAGTGTAGATAAATCTACCTTCATCATCCATATCAACTTCAAATCCTAAGTTCTTAATTGCGGCGGCAACGTTAACTTCTATCTCTCTCTTACGAAGAACAGCGATTTCATCTTCTTCTTCTGATGGAGGTAACTTAAGTTGCCAATCAGTTATACCGAACTCTTCTGTCATAAACGGAAATACATAATTATTCCAAATAGTCTGTGCCATTTCTACTGCTCTATTAGTGACTAGTACTTGCATACCTTCGTTATTCAAACCACCACTAGCAGAATTATCTGCCATGAAGATTTTACTCACACCATAGAATGCTGAAATCCTATCTCTCAAATCATCCTTGACTTGTATGTAGTCCATCTCTTTCAGACTATCCATGAACTTGACCCACTCAACAGAACCTTTTCCTCCTTCAGATTCTATTCCCATTACAGGTATGAAGTGCGGGTCTTGTTCCATCTTTTCTTTGACACCACGCCAAAATGATTTCATTGAATCCATGTTTCTAGTTTGAACAGCCAATAATCCCTTCGGCATTCTTGCCTTAGTGTAAGAAGAATTAACATAATTCTCCATAGCAATTAATGTAGTAATATTATTCCAAAGTGTTATGACTGGTGAAAGCCCATACAATCTACTTGGTGAGTATTTACTAAAGTGTAAAACTTCACCTTTCACGAAGTACTGTTCTTCTCCGTTTACTCTGTTAACATAATGAACAGGATGTAGTTCTGAATTACAAGTTTCGCAAAGTTCAGTAGAACTAGTATGTACTCTATGTCTATGTCTCAAACAAGTATATCCACTTTTACCTCTCTCACCAAGTTCGTTAGAATAAATGTGCATTGTTACTGGGTCGCCACGATATACTTCTTTGATTCTATGCATTCTAACGGAATTGTTATTGTCAGCATAATATTCTTTTACCATTACCATGTATGCATCATCCATGATATTCAAATCATCTTCAAGTTCTTTTAATACATCAATAAACATCTGTTCTGAACAATTAACATACCCTTCTAAGAAATCTTTAGCATATTTTAGTTGGTCAGGGTTTGGTTTTTCTAATTCTAAACTTCCACATTGCACACACTCTTTAGTTGCGTTTTCATGTTCCTTTCCACAAGACCTGCATTTTACTGCGAACTTAGCATCCCAATGATAACCTCGCCTAAATATCTCCTGCTTAAGTTGCGTAATACACGTTCTAACAATTGTTGATTGTGTAACTATGTGGTAAATGATAGGTGTTGTTAACAGATAAGAATTATCTTTCTCCTGAATACCCATATTGAATACTGTTCTATCTGCGGGTTTAGGTGTAGTTTGCCTAAACAAATTACTAACACTAAATCTTCTTTTCTCTTCTACCATATTACCACTTCACTTTGTTCGCCCAATACGCCGCAGAGGTTTTTCCACGTTTAATATTCTTAGCATGACGAGCCTTAAAGGATGCCTGTTTCTTTTTTCTCTTTCCTTTAGGGTTACTTTCAGTAACAGTCTTTGCCCCTTGTTCACCAAATCTAATTGTCTTAACTTTCTTTCCGTCCTTGACAACTACAACATGTGATTTGGTTTTATGTTTAGGAGTTCTCTTAGGTTTACTAAAACCACTAACACCTGCTCTCTTTAATGCCGGATGTTTCTTTAGAAGTTCAAACCATTCAGTCACGATAACCACCACCTGCTCTTTTGTATGCGGCGGCGAGCATTTGTGCTTTTCTTGCAGACCATTGTCCTGCCGCCCCACCTTTACTACCTGCTTTAATTCTCTGAAATTGTTTTTTTCTCATTGATGGCTTAGTGTAGTTACCTGCTGAATTAACACTAGATTTCTTTTTCTTCTTAAGAACTTCAAACCAATTCATAATCCTTCAACCCTCTTGTATTTTTTCTTAGCAGACTTTCCTCTTGGAACATGTTGCTTACCCTGCTTAGTACCTTCTCTCTTCTTTCGATTTTCATATGCTTTTTCTGAAGAAGACATTGAATCTGCTACTGCCTTTGGTGCATATCTTCCTTTCTTTTTTGATTTAGGTGAAACATATCCCCAATCTTCTCTAGTCCATTCAGATAAAGCACGTTGTCCTTTTGATTTGGCTTTCAATGTATCAAACCAATTCATATTACTCCCTCCAACTTATCCATTTCTGACATCATACAGTTGTCATGTAATTTAGCAACTGTATCTATATCAATATCGTATCTAGTAAAATCATAACCAACGTGGTCTTTATGATTTTCATACTTCATTAATTTGAATAGTTCATGTTTTCTATCTGCATACCAATCAGCCTTCTTGTGTGATTTTTTCATTCTAATTAATTCTAGAAGAATATCTGCATTTGGCCCTTTCATTCTAAAATGTGGCCTACATTTAGTTAGCAATTCAGTAACGTCATCAGCAGAATAGAAGTTTAGCCTGTTAACAGGTCTAGTGTCTTGTGGAGATTTTTGGTCTAAGTGAAGTCTACCACAACCAAGAGATTTATGCATTTCTATCATGAATGCTTTTCCTCTATCACCCGTTGCAACTAAACCAACTCTAGGATTGTATTTTTTATCCATAGTAATGTACCCATCAGAATCTATGAAAGCCGCAGTATAAGCGTAAATGTCTTTTTTAATTTCATCACTGAACTTATAGAAAGAACCTTCAACATTAGTTATGTTACTTTGTTTAGCCATTTTAGCAATTATACTAGGAGTTGTTTTCTTGAATAAAGTCTTAGGTAATCTTTCGTGTATCTGTCTAGCAGATATTCCTGAGTCTTCGCACACTATGCTTGTTATGTGGTGTTTGATAATATCTTTCTGAGTTGTGGTCTTCATATGTTTCTTTAGTATTCTCTTAAACTCTCTCTTAGAATTAGTCATGTTCTTAGTTAATTTTGAGTATTCAGAGTTGAATGGCATCCCATCCTTCTCAACTCTCGCCTCCCAATATTTACAAAGAACATCAATCAATTCTCTTCTAGTACTTTTATCATTAACATATGATAGTTTGATTAGATTATCTTCAGTGCAAGTCATATCCTTTAGAACAGGTTTGTATTTTCTAATCCAATAAATAGAATCCATACTAGTATCTAGATGGTCGGAATATGCTTTGATTAGATTCTCTATCGAATTAGTAATCTTAATTTTTTCTTCTCCTTTCAAAGTTCTTCTGTATTTTTTTAGTTCTCTGATAGTCTTAGGTATATCATTACCTTCAATCTCAAACTTCTTCAAATCATATTTTAATTGGGATTTAGCATCAGATAATGTTAACCTAAAGTCTTCTGCAAACTTCTTTTCTAAAGTTGTATGGTCTTCTAACGCATTGTTGGATAACCACGCTCTCTTCATATCTTCAGTGATACGTTCAATCTCTTCTTCAGATGTTTCTTTTCGTCTTGCTTCTTCCGCAAGCATCTCAAACTTTTCACTATCTTTCTCCGCCACGCATATACCCCCTAGAAGTTCAGCCCCATCATACCGCCTAAAGACCTGTTCATTGGCTTAGGGTTATCAAATATTCCCATATCATCCAATAACATGAACACATCTTGTGTTTTTGTAGCACAAGCGACAGCCAATGCTAAACTCATAACTAAGTCGTCATGCGCACCTACACCCTCGAATCTACCGCTATGAGTAATAGAAAACATTGACAATTCTTCAATCAAAGCATTGGTTAGATTTCTACTATTATTATCACCGTATGGGAAGTTGATTTTTCCGTTTTCAATATTCATTTGTAAACTCAAAATTATCTCTTGTTTCTTTTTTCTAGTAGTAGTAAAGTCTCTAACGTTTAAGTCTGAAATATTTCTTAGTTCTTGAGTGAATGCTTTAGCGAAAGTATTAGTTTCGTAGAGTATTTCTTCAGGCTCAAATATTCGACCAATCAAACGTATCTTCTCGATGTTTTCTCTGAAGTCAACATTCTTTGCTCTATCAACATGAACAATAGTTTTGTTTTTCTCTTCATCAACTTCTATTACTGTGATAACATTGTAGTCTCCATCAGTTGAGATAGCAGGGTCAACTCCAACATAATACTTGTATCCCTTATCCTTTCTATGTCCTAGTCTCAAAACATAGTCTTTATTTTTACATTTAGCGATAAACTCAGGATTGAACAATGCTGTTCCGGTAGAGATTGGAACACAAAGATATTCTCTTGTAAACTTAAGAGAACCTATCTCAGCCTTTCTTTGCATAAGTGCATCAAAGTCCCAACGTTCAGGCCAAAGTGGTTCATTCATTGAATCCAAACAAGGATATTTTTTAACAGAGTATGCACTATTCTCTTCTAACTGTGCAAAAATATCAGTGTAGGTGAACGGTGTACCAATCATTCTCAATTTAGAAGTGTGATGAAGTGTTGGTATCATATCTCCAAAGAACCAATCTGTAACTCGCTGAATACCTGCAAGGCTGAACTCTTTCAAAGGGTCGTCAATAATAATCTCTTGAGGGTGAAGTCCTCTAATCTGAGAACCAACAGAACGTTCCAAAATAGCATTACCATTTGTTAATTGTATATTACCAATAGCCCAACCTCTACTAGGCTTGTACTTCTTAAGAGCAGGATGATTGAAATACCTATCAATTTCTCTCATGTGAACTAAAGTCTGTTTTTGGTTAGAAGAAATGTATAGCATTTGATATGGTGGTTCTTGAAACACAAGATTCCATACTACCCAACTGTGCATAAAGACAGATTTACCGTGGTCACGACTACAAATAATAACAGTTCTATCGGTTGTTTCCATTGATTCTAACCACTCTTGCATGTAAGGAGGAAACATCATACCAAGAACATTCTGAAAAAAATAAGGAAAAGATGTTTTAGATATTTCCATATCCATAGAGGATATAAAATCTAACTCATCTATCTCCATTCTTATTTCCTCATAATGTAAAACCAATTAGAGACAGGTCTGTAATACAACTTTCTAATTGCAGTAGTTGGACTTTGTTCTCTCCTTAATCTTTCAAAAACTTCTTTAACATCTTCAGGAATATCATCTTGCCCGATTACTTTCATATCACCATCAAACTGTACTTTTTTAAATCCCTGCTCATTAACAAAAACAGGGACTCCATCAGGCATAGCCTCTCCTACTATTGGCCTATGACTATGTAAATCAATTACTTTTTTTGACACCCATAATCCTGCACCTGAAGTTTGCTCTCTAGATAATCCAGTTTCTTTTGCATGACTCTTTAATCCAGTTAACAAAAATATATTCTTGTAAGGAGCGATACCTTGAACTGAAACAGGCTTCCCATCTTTTACAGTTGGATGATATGCAATGTAATATTTTGGTCTAACTTCTGCAAACATAGTACCGTTTAATTTTTTATACCTTTGCGCTCTAGTCTTGTAAGTAATACCGTGTTCAGCAAATACACGCACTACCTCTTCCTCAGACATAGGGTTAGATATTTGAAACTCCATCTAATCACCTAAAGTTTGCCTTGAGAAAATACACACCTTCCTTCGGTACACCGTGTTTCTTGCTTAATTCATCCATTGAGTTTGTTTCAGTAACAATGTTCTCAATCTCATATGCAGTTATATCTACATTGTATTTTGATTTCATAATCAGCATAGCAGAATGAACATGCTCGTAGTTGTCAATCTTACCTGTATTATAGTAAACAGGCTTACCTAACATCTTTCGAATATTATCATGTGCATCTAATAGTTTAGAATCTAAATCACTCCTAAGAATCTTCATGTCGTCTACTGCAATAATAAATCTTTGAATGATTGTGTTAGAACCTCTACTTCTTCTATCACTACCACGAACCATAGTTCTCTTACTACCACTATACCCACCAACATTTCTTTTAATGTGAGATTCTATTGCCTCAAATGGATACACCTTAGATTCATCATACATCTCATTCCATTCTGCCGGAGTTTTACCTCTTGCATTAGGAAACTTTTCCCCTTCAGGCCAATCAATATTATTTGCTTCTAGTACCTTATGTAAGTATGAACCAAACTCTATGTTAGTTTCTTGAGATAATATCGAGTTTCTTTTATTCATTAAAATAAAGTTCACTGCTTTAATTCCATTAGTCAATTCATTCACTAATCTACCTATATCTTTCTTATCATCCACTGAACTCAAAAACTCTAACATTCGAGTAAGGTCTTGTAACTCAGTTGGCTTAACCATCATGTATCCTGACCTACCTTCTAATGCTAACACCTTGAACAATGCAGTATCAGTTCTACCAGTTGCTAATGCTCTGAATATTCTTTGAGTTTTATTTGTTTTAGTATCAAAGGGAAACTCATCATCGAATGGTTTGTTAGACCCACTAATTGCAACCACGAAATAATCTAAGACTTCTTGAATTAAATCATCAAACTCTTCCCTTGCTTCTTCTATATCTGCTAAGTGGTCTTTTCTGTTTACTGTCCCTAATTGTGGTCTTGACTGTGGAGGCACACCATCACTAGAAGAACCAACTGTGGCTTTGGCAGGAGAAGATGCTCTGTCTAAATCATCACCCGCATCTAATATTCTACTTAGATTATCTAAGAACTCCCCAATATTCCTTAACCTATTGTTAATTCCTCTTTCAGTGTTCATGGCTTTATCGTCAGTATTCCAACTTTCTGTAACCATGAATCTATTCACTGTTTTTGTTAGTGGTAGATAATATGGGCCATTTCCTCCTCTAGCCATTGTCTTCTCTACTGCATCAACATAGTCATTAATTTCGTCATCCATGTCAACACCAGTTGACATTTCTCTAGCCGCCCCTGCACTCAACATTGCTTCTCTTAATGTGTTGATGTCATTTCTAAAAGCAACAGTATCTTTGAATGCTCCACTATCCTTTGTAAAAGCATGATAGAAAAGAGGGTCAACCTTTTGCGTAAGTCTTTCTAATTTAAGCCCAAACCTAGATAACTCTTCCATTTCTTTCTTGTTCTCTGCCGCCCTTACATTTCTTTCTTGGGTAACAGCATCATCAGAATCAAACGTTTCCCCGCCATCTTCTACGGTAATAGTCTCCTTGTAATCTCCACTGTCTTTATCATAGTAACCTTCTCTTTTAGCACTTCTATCATCAGAAGTATCTTTTAGATTATCTAATCCTACATCAGCAATAAACTTCTCATACAGAGCAAGTCCCTTGTGTCTCTTAAAGTAAGGTTCTAGTTCTTTAGGATTAATTTTCACAACGTAGTCTAACTCACCATTATTGATAATAGACTTGAAAGACAGAAACTTATCTATTACTTCTGCAATCTCTTGTTTGTCTTTGTCATCCTTATTTTCTTCTGTGTTTAACATATCTCTAATAGGAAGAAAGGCTTCATTACATGCGTTATATGCTTCTTTGAAATCATTATACTTACCCTTATGACCTCTCCAAAAATTGTAAATCCTATTACGCCTATCTAATCTTTTAAGGTCAAGTTCACCAATTATTAGGTCAGCGTCTAAATGAATTATTTGTTCTTCTACCTTATCTAAAGGTCTTAAAACCGAAAGTAGTGGTTGAAGTCTTCTTTGAATCGCAGGAGTTTGATTCTGAATAACATACTTCCATTTGTTAATCTCCCTCATGTTTACGTTTCTATTTCTAAGTGAAACTCTAGTTAGTCTCCTATCTCCTTCTATTGTATTCTTATACGTTAACATTTTACCAGTTTCATCTAAGAAGTTCTTCAGAGTTTCATTTAGTAGTGCTTTGTCTCTTTGAATTGTTTTACTATCATCAATCTCATCTGTGTCTAAGTCGGTACTCTTAACACCGCCTTTAACCTCTGATAGTTTTAATAATGTTTTAACCATTATATCTCTAGTAGATTTTGGAATCTCACTAAATCCTTTGTACTTACTGTTAATATCTTCAACTAGGATATTAGTTAACTCACCCAGTTGTTTTCCTTTGAGTTGATATTTACTAGATAGAGTCTTCTTATCATTTTCAAAGAAGTCATTATCGTTGACTAAGAAAGTATGTAGAAACTCAGGTTTGAATCCATCATCATAATCATCAAGTCTATCGTCTGCTTCCATTTCTATTTTACTTTGTAAGTTTTTTAATTGTGTAGGTTTCAAATCCCTATATTCTTCAGACTCCTTAACTTTCTTTTCAGCAAAGTCTTCCATCGAATCAGGATTAACCATTAGTGTTTGGAATGCTTCGTATAGTTCAGTATCTTCTATCATGCTCTACCACCTTCACTAGCAATCCATTGGTACGGTTGAGTTGCTCCCTTTTTATTATGTAGTATAGGTTTCTCCATTACCTCAGACATTTTCTCTTTTATTCTAGTTAGTAATTCTTTATGGATATTAGAATAAGTTTCAACTAATTCTTGCTTGAACTTGTCTATTCCTTCAGGGGTTCTCTCCTTTCTTAGTTTTCTTAGAGCGAGTTGTAGATTTCTATCACCTAGCAGGTATCCTTCTAGTTGTACTAGCATAGTAAGTAAGTCTGAAAATTGCAATGATTGTTTAGATGATACCTTGAAGTCTTTCAACTTCTTTCGTGTGTCTCCTACTTCACCTAAATAATTACCAATTGGGTCATCATCAACATCCTCGAATAAAAATTGTAATGTTGGAATACGTTGTGGGTCAGTTATAGAAACAGTTCCTTCTGCTTTCTCTTCCATTTCTTTTAATGCCGCTAATATCTGTTCAGGTTCTCCAAACTCAACATCACCAACTCTCATGTTTTTTACAGAGCGTCTAACTCTAGAACCAAAAATATGCCCTAGTTCTTTTCTAACTAATTCTTGTTGTGGCTTGGATGAACTTCCTTCCATTATAGCAACAAGTGCATCTCGCAAATCTGTCTTTAGAGTATATCTTCTAACTTGTGTTTTAGAAACTAATTCTTCATACTCTTTTCCTAGTTCTGCATTATACACTGCTGTTTTGAATTGACCATATCCTTTTGTTTGAGTTGGTGCAATACCTTTTTCACGTTGATATTTACTAGAAACCCCAGTCTTTACAAACTTATTATACAATGCAACAATCTCTGCGTTGTCTACAAGACCATCTCTAATGTTCTGCATAAATTGCTTCTCTTGTAGAGACTGCTTAGTTTGAGTTTTAACAAATCCAACATCTAGATTCAAAGTATCGTTATTCAAAATGTAATCCAAAGCAGGATATATTCTACTAGTTGAGGCTGAACTCTTTTCTGCTCCAAAGAACTCTCGCTGTATTGTTTTCATTGCTCTACTAATACTCTTAACATTTTCAAAGTCAGTCAAGTTCGGCATAAATGGTTCTCTTGCTTGTCCTCTTATTGAACTAATAACCATCTTCAGATAATCTACTGCGAATGAATCTGATATAGTTGAAACATCTAACTTCTGAGAAGATATAACATCGTCTTCCTTATACTCATCAAGACCAAACACTTTCCCTAAGACAGTTCTAACAATTTCTTTATCCGGTTTTCCACCTTGTAATAGTTTAGCCTGTTCAGGACTCATAAACTCAGGAAGAGTAACTGTCAACTTGCTACCTGAAACAAATGAAAGACCTTCTAATTTATCAGTTTCAAATGTCAAAGGCAATTGTAGTTCTATACCATCTGTAATATAACCATAAAGTTCGGGCTTGTCTTTGATGTAATTGAATATCTTCTCACCATTTTCTTCATCCCACTTGAGTAGTCTACTAGTCTTAGCCCCTGATTTAGCAGTTCCTTTTTCTAAGAAACTAATTAGAGGTTTGTGATTACCTGCAAGAAAGTCCTCATATAATTTTATTTCTTTAGGATTCTTATAATCATCATCTTTTTTTGAAGCACCTAATTTATCCAACAGAGGTTGAAACGCTTTCTCAGGTAAACCATCTTCTACCAAGTTATTGATTGCCCTTCTAATTTGAGACTTACCATGATTAGCAAGTATCTCATCAAAGTTACCTGACTTTCTAGAAGCAACAATCTTATCACTGAGAGTTTGCCTTTTCAGAATCTCTGTCCAATTCATTGTATCCCTCTTATTGTTTCAAACCATCTCACCGATTTGTTAGTTTTGCGCCTAAAGTTTTGTCGGTTTCTCACAAAAGATTGCTTTCTTCTTGTATCTTCTATTAATTTTTTTACGTCAGGCCAAGAACTATCTTTCTTAGCCTCTGAAACTATTTGACCCATATTGCTTTCTAGATTTTTTGTAGAAACATCATAAACTCTTCCTTGAAAAGTTTTGGGTAATGGACTACCTTTCCCCACAAACTCAGCGATAATACTATTTCTCGCCTTTTCATCTTTAAGAATTAAATGCATTAATTTTTTATGTTGTATAATAGCCTGTTTTACTGTCAAGCCTATCATTTTTTCAAGTATAGCATCTGTATCAAGTTCAAAATGACTGGGTACTATATCAATAAATTGTTTTAAATGTTTCTTTATTACATCCATTAATTCAATAGGTGGTTCAAGTGGCTCAGATTCTTCAATCATTTTTTCTATTGCAACTATAAACTTAGATTCATTTACTTTTCCATTAGTATCTAACACATCATATTTCTCTGCTTCCTGTATCCACCTATTATGTTGTTGTACAGTTCTTTGGCTTGCTCCGTATCTTGGGGTTGAACCCGGATTGCTAGTTCTTTGACTATCTATTAGTTCTTTTCTAGGTGAGAAGAAATACTCAACCGCTTCGGGATATTGTTCTCTAAACTTAATATCAGCATCTAACTTTGCTTTCATTGGCCCATCTATATGATACATTGGAAATCTTTTACGAAGTTCTTTCTGTTTTAAGTTACCAATTCTCCTTTCAGTTATCATACGAAGCCCTTGCCAAACTTTCTTATTATCACCATATTTCATGTGTCTAGGAGAATTACTCATAACCGTTGTTTTACTTCCTTCTGCATCTTGAACTTCATGTGTGATAGTAGGGTCAATATATCCCTTTTCCATTTGAATTATCTTAACATCCAAATCTAAAGCATTTAGGTCGTTTACTAATTTATCAGGATTCATTTCAAAGTGTTGACTAGATTCAGCATCCCCAAACGCCATAGGAACATATTCTCCTTGTGCAACTTCCATCATAGGTGGGGCTTTCAGAATATCCATCCAACTCATTGTAATCACCTAGAATTAAAACCTGTTTTTTTCTCTGCCTCTGTAAGTTCTTCTTCAGTCGCCATCATATCATCAGGAATATGACCACATTTATCTTCCATACACCATCTAAGAGAAGGGTCTTTGTATGGTGTCCCACACTTAGGACATTTATCTTTTGTATTTTTTATTATGTCTTTCCAACTCATTGTAACATCTCCTGTATCAAAGTAATTTTTTAAGTTCTTCTTGCATTTTTAGATAACCTTTATTTTCTAAATCCCCATGCACTCTTGCACCATATTCGTTGTCTTCAATTAGTTGTTTAATTTCTACTTTATCCATTGGAGGCAAATCTTTTAGATTTTCTTCATACATAGTGGCTAAAGTATTTGACCTAAGTACTTCTTCTCTACTTCCATAAAAATGTATTAGGGCTTGTATAACTTTTTCTCTCAGGTCTTCTTTTAATATATTCTTCCAACTCATTGTAACTTATCCTCCATTTGCTTTCTAACATCTAACCAAACTTCGGGATGATTCTGTGCTAACACTTCTTTGATGATTTGCATTTGATGAATGATAACAGTGTCTTGTCTCTTGTGGACTAACTTACCCTTGAACTCCATTAGATACTTCAATGACTCACGAACCTCTTTCGCCAACTTAGTTAGTGAATCTATGTACTTAGCATCCAAATCATCTGAATCCATGAGTTGGTCTAACTTACCTTCAAGCCTAGAGATGTTACCACTAAGAGTATCAATCTCATTTACTTCCTTAACTGCTAGAATATGTGCGGCGGCTTTTTGGACTAGAGGTTGAGTGTGTTGTTTTATGTGTCTGACAACTTGCTCCTTAGAACTACCTACAATCTTAGCCGCTAAATCAGGAGTCATATCTCCACTGTAAAGTTCTTGCTCAATTTCTGAACGGTTCTCATATGTACATAGTTTACATCTTGGATTTGAAGCATCTGCATATCCTTCCATGTGATTACGTTGATGTTTTGCACTTGTGCCACTAGGCCAATTCATTCTAATATCCAAATCATCAGGTGAACAAATCATAGTCTCCAAATCAGATTCAAGGGATTCCCTGTCCTCATGATTACAAAGCCTACAACGTTTTCTTGTCACCATTTAATATTCACCACAATAAGGACACATAGTTCCTGACCAGTTATCTTCATCAATTTTCTTTATTCCTCTACAACAACTCATAATCTCACCAACATATCTTGCCAACTATCAAACGACTTCTTCTCTTCATCGGGTTCAGGTCTTTCACCAAACTTGAGTGGACTTCTTGCCACATCTCCACTTGTCTGTTTGTAGTGCATTGCCATTCCTTTTGACTTGGCACGAATAACAGCCATCCTCTTAATCTGCCTTCTAGACAACTTGAACCAACACTCTTCAATATCATTTGGAACATTTAGATTCTTCAATGTCTTAACAGCGTCTGATTCTTTCTCTGTCCTAATATCAAAAGACTGATTTTTGAACATTCTATAAATGGTAGAATCAGGAAATGAACCTGTTGTACCCTTGCCTTTATCCAAAGCAGAATCAATTACTTGTCTGATAACTGATATTGTTAGAGCAGTAGTTGCAGCCTTCGCTCCTTCAATGGGTACGGGGTTATCTTTTCCAATAGTTAACTTAGCCTCATCTAAACGCTTTATTGCATTTTTAACAATAGTGTGTAAACTAGGGGAATTGAAAGGAGATGTATTACCATCTCCATAAAGTACTTGCCACATTGGGGGTTTTGCAGTACCAGTGCTAGTACTGTACCATTCTGCATCTTTAGCAGGAACATCCTCATCTTTTAATTCTCTAACTATTTCATATTGGTCAGTTCTATAATGACCATAAATAGGCTTAGTAGATATAACTGTCCCATCATCATCATCCCAGTTACTTGGGTTTGAAAACTTAATATTTCTAGGGTCTGCTTTAGTTCCTTGAATACCATTCATCACACTATCTAATGCTATAAGTGCTTTCTCTTGTTCAGGACTCATGGAAGGAGAATTAAATATAGTCTTTAACGCCTTAAAAATCTGTACTCCGCCTTTACCCTTTATCTTAGTTCCAACCTTTCCCTTGATTCTACCTGATATACCTTGATTCTTTACTAAATCTAGTAAACTCATTCCACTTGCTTCAGGACTTATCATACCAATAGTATCACCAGTAAGACTTTCAGCCTTTCTTTCCCAAACCTCAAACTCTTGTCTAAATGACTTAGCCTGAATATCAGTAGTGGCCTTACTACCATCAGGTAGTTTTACTGGCATACCTTTCTTTTTTCTTACGGGCTTTTTTCCTGTTACCACGTCTTTTTCCCCCTCCTGTTTTATTGTTGAATAATGCCGATGTTCCTGTTGCAGTAGTAGTAACTGCCCCTCCCATTCTTAGTATGTTAAACCAAGAATCATCATCGGCGTTTACTGAACCCTGCATAGTCGCACTATGATGAAGACTATCAAACTTGCTAATATTAACATTAGTACCTTTATTCGATGCTTCTACAAACTCCCACATTTTCAATCTAGGACTAATACCATGTTCTCTAGCCCATGCAATTGTTTTCATATCATTTTCTTTAGCCTTTGTTCTTAACTCACTAACAACCTTAGAAGCCGCTTCACGAATGTTTTCATCCACCGAATAGTGTTGAGACAAACCATCTAATGCTTGTATCTCTTTATCCATCATTCCATAAGCAACTAGTTCCTGTGCATTTGCATCTTTCATTTTAGCATGTAAAAAATTACTAGAATTAGCCTTTTTCCATTCTTGCCATTCTCTAGCGAATACAGGGTCTTCCATTGTTATTTTATGAAGATACTCATGGGTAAGAGTATCACTAAGTAAATCTACTACCTTTTCTTCAGAAACTTCAGGGTTATCCATTAATTTCTTAAACGCATTTAGGAAGACAGTGGTTTCACCAGTCTTAGGTTTGTAAACTCCGGTCATAGTTATAGGTGGTTTATTGATTTGTTTTAGAAACCAATTAACTCCACTCAATACTTTACCTGCTTTTCCTCCTAATTTAAATTGGAAGTCTTTTCTAATTGGGTCAAAGTAACTCATTCTACATACGCTCCACAATAAGAACAGAAACAACCCTGACTTGAAAACTCTATCATCCTAAACCACTCACAAGAAAAACAAACACCAACAAACGGTTGCATCAGTTACCACCTAATCTTTTTCTCCTATCTGCTAGTTGTGCATTATCTGTTAAACTAGCACCCCAAGTAGGTTGCCACAAGTTTATGAATACAGAATCTTTTACTTTGAATCTTTCACCCCAACCATGAACACTGTCTAAACGAATTATCTTTTTAGGTATGTCAATTCGTGAACCTCCTCCGTACTTTATTGTTCCACTTTTCCCAGTTATAATATCACTTAATTTTAGATTGGGATTTCTAGAACCGTCAATGTAAGCATTTCCACCATCTAGAATAGAATAACGGACAATAGCATCTACATTACCTCTACCATTTGCATCCTTCTCACCTGCTGAAACAAAGGAATAGAAGTTACGGCCTCTTCGACTTAGTTTATCTATTTGCTGTACTAATTGATACAGAGGATATTTTGTTTCATCTTTTACTCTACCCGTATTTCTTACTTGTGCTTCAAAGTGAGGTCTAGCAATAACAGCAGTTCCTCCATCTAACTGAAAAAGAAACCCATCATCGTAAGATGGCGATTGTCTGTCTTGATATAATCTATCGTGAAACTTACCGTACCCTCTAAGATGGTTAACTGTGCCATCTGCACCTGATAACTTCAACAAATCAAACCATGACGGACTATCCTCAAAGGGCAAAATGTTTTACCCCCTTCTTTTTCAAAAAATGGGCGGTAATTTTTTTACCACTAGCGATTTTTTTTTCGTTCATTTTATCCTATTCCCAATATAAAAATCATTAGTATCTAATTTACTTATAGTCTGTAAGCCTTGTTTGTCTAAACACCTTATCTAGTATCACATTGGCTAACTCTTTTGTAGCCGATTTTATTGCAATCAGTTTTCTATCTAAAGAAGGCTCTAATCGGCCATGTGCCTTAATATCGTTAATTTCTTCTCGTATGCTAGACAGAATTGCATTGGCTTTTTCTAGCAATTCACGATTTAATGCCTCATCTACCATAGCCTTGCGTAAAGGGTTACACAAATTAACTTTGTTAATGCGTAGAGAAATAAAAAAATTGTAAAGCAAAGCATATGGTTGGAGTACTTTGTTACATAGACCACAAAGCCCCTTTCGGGACAATGGGCTACGTCTCACTCTTCTTCTTGAGTGGCATTACGAGCATCAATAGAGGCTTGCTTTCTCATTGCGATGATGTCGGGAGTACATTCAGATGTTGATAATGTTTCACATCTAAAATTGCAGTCAATGTTGACAGGCTCAGTTAAACCAAGAGCATCTTCAACTATACTCTGAATTAATCCAAGGTCTTGAAGTGGTGCTTGAACCATAGTAGACTCAATAACCGCTTTCCTAGCAACTTTCTCAGTTTCCCAACGAGTAGTAAATGAGAGAATAAGACCATCAGAAGAATTACTTAGAGTAGGGGTCATAACAACCGAATCATCATACATTAACTTAATTTGAGAATAATTCTTACCCGCAGTAAGAGGTAAGTCATCATGCATATAAAGAGCAGAGCCGTTAGGTTTAGCCCATACTTCTTTAGTCGTCTCAATCTTTTCAGTAGTATAATCACCATCAAAACCATTCTCTTTGAGTTGGTCTTTCCACGCTCTAGCATCTGAGCCGAATCTTGTAGTAATAGCAACTTTACCGTTTATTGTAACATGATATTGTGTTTTACTTTCTGTTTGTGGGACTAAACCATATGTTTCTTCAGGTACACCACTAGACCAACGAGATGAGGAACATAGAATCAAACCTTTCTCTGATAACTTCTTGGCTAACTTAGAATAAGCCTTATCGCTCATCTTTTCCTCTGCATATTTGTATTTGGCATCTTGTACATACGTCACTGACATGGTATATACTCTGAATAAGTGGTATATAGGGTACTCGTTTAACAAAGTATCTCTTACCATATGGTTGTAATTGCTTTGCGATTATGAAGACCCCAAGGAGTAGAGGAGGCCATTTCTGACCCCCCCTACGGGGTTTTGCGTGTTTACTCGGTTGTTGAGGGTGCTTCGGGTGTTTCCACCACTTTTTGAACAATTAAGTTCTTCAAAGCCTTACCCTTAACGTATTGGTAGTCTTTTGAACTACCACGTATTGCACTGTGTACTCTAGCATCAAATGAAGCGAGTTCATAATCTGCGAAAGTTTCAGCAGTTGGGAAAACTCCACCACCGCCTCTCTTACTCTTTACTGCGAATCTTTGAAAGAAATTAGTATTCCAAAGAGTAATTAGAGCAGTTCGTGCTTCTGTTCTGTCAGAATTATAGTCTTCAAGAAGTTTTGAATCCATTGTTGAAGCCTTGCCTGTTTTGAAAGGACTGTTTGCTATATCCATAAAGAGAGTTCGAACAGTAGACATAATTCTACTTCTTCGGTCTTCATCTTTCTTACCTTTCTTCATAAGAGTAGTCAGGGATTCTAAATCCTCTGAATAATTGTCATGACCCTCGTCATTCCAACCCTTATTGGCTTTTTGCCATGCTTTCACTGTTACTTCAAAATTATTCCACTTATCATCTGTCATAATGGATGTCTCCTACTATATCTGACGTTTGGGGGGTATATAGGGTATTCAGATTCACAAAGTAGTTCATACCATATGGTAGGATACTTTGTCATCATACCTGATGGGAGGAAGAGTCTTACTCTTCTTCTCCGCATTCATCAGGGTCACACACTGAAATATCATATTCTCTGTAATTATACCCCTCATCAATAGTATTTCCACAAATAGAACACTCTTCAGTATAGAAAACCCAAGAGGGCAAACTATCCTCCGGTAATGCATTACTTCTATCACGCATAATTCCACCTCTCAAAGATATACTCTTCTGTTTCTACTCTCAAAACTAATTTCATCAAGTTAATCAGCCTCCAATTCAGAAAGATATTCATCAATCTGTTGTGCTATGTCATCCGGTATAGTCGCAATGCTTACTCTCTCGCCATTCTCTAATTCAGCATCAATACACCAACTCACTACTCTTAGCAAGGTAGACACACTCCACAATTTTCATTAGGGCATACATACCATAACATCATTACGGGTTTTCTAGTAATCATATTAAAATCACTTCTTTCATATGTATCGCCTTCGTCTATATCTGTATTACATTCTTCACATTTCATTTTAATCACGTATCCACGCTATAACAGGTATAGTAAGACATTGAGAAAGTGGTATAACCACCGACTCATCTCTTCTTAATGACGGGTTATGCGAATATATCCTTTCATAAATACATTTCAACTGCCATTCTTTCAATACTACTTCCCAAGGTCTTCTATCTTCTCTCGTTGCCATTTCAATCACTCCTCCGTATAGGAATCAAACCACATTCCACGTTTTTTCATATCTGAACAAGTTGAACCACTTGTTTCAGGGTCTTGACAATGTGCTTGTGCTTCTTCAAGGGTTAACCCTTTCTTTACTGTTGTATTATCCCCATTAAATCTCTGTCTTATTATCTTATATCTTACCATTTTATATTCCTCCGCTATTTTTATTTGTATATAGAGTAAACTCTGACCTAAACCTCTTAGGTTGAAACTTAGGATTAGTACCGACTAACATCTCTGAAAGTTTTTGAACTTGAGTATGAGTCATATCCATTTCATGTGCCATTTGTACCATCCATTCATAATGCCTTCTAGTAAAAAGAGTGGAAGACGGTTTAGGATAAGACTTACCTTTAGTTCTTGCACCACATGAACACACGAACTCAATTAAACTATCAATATCATCTATTTCTGTACTCTCTCCACACTTCCAACATTCAATCATACCTGTCTGCATACTCTATACCCCTAATAGTAGGTATATATAGGGTTTTTACGACAAAGTGCCGAACCATATGGTAAGATGTACTTTGTCACATCAACCCCATATACTCAGAGAGTAGAGGAGAATTAACTCCTCTACTCCTCAAATAAGGTTGCTTAGAAGGGATGAAAACACCCACCTTACTCTTGACCTCCATTGGAAGGAATAGTAGACACAAGACTGTCATGAGTACCATCCCAAGTGCCTGACTTAGACATACTAACAGCAACGCTGTTAATATTCTTCAATACACTTGAAGCCCACGCCTGACCATCAGCAAAGTGCTTAACTTTGCTTCTTTGGTTAGGTAGCATCAATGCTCTAATAGCATCTCCACCATTATCGAAAGCCTCAGCCATAGCGTTAACTGCTTCAGTAACTGAAGCAACAACTGCCTGACCCTCAGCAGGAAGAGAGTAGCCTCTCTGTCCGTATGGAGCGTTTGAATAATCCCTCGCAATCTCTCTAATAGTAGAGGAAATGCGAACTTGTCTTGATTCATTACTTGTTCCTTTCTCAATCATTTTGCGGATAGTAGCATTATCTGCCTTATCCACAGTCTTGTCAGCGTCTAGCCATGCTAGAGTCGTTCCTGTAAATTGTGTCCATTCCATTTTATATCACCTGTTAAGATAGATAGGTTTTCTCAAACCCTTCTAAGCAATATTATATTGGTAATATCGGTATATGGGGTTTCTGCTACAAAGTGCCACAACCATATGGTTGGTACGTTCCTTTGGGAAGTTAAACCCCAATAAGATGACCCGAAGGCCAAATTATTGGATTTAACTCCATTGGTCGTTAACGCTGAGTTCGGTGACTGAATAGGGTAGGTTAGTTAGTATATTTTCAATTTCTATCCTTCGTGGTCTACCACTTCCTCGCATTGCTCCGTTCAATGTTGCTAATTCCTTGGTTAGTAAAAGTATGACTCTATCATTGAGCCTCTTGCATTCTGCTAATGCAACTCTTTCCCTCTGATACAATCCTCTTGATATTTTAGTACCATCATCATTTTTATTCACCTGATATATCACGCTTGACATGGTATTTACTACAAATTATGAGTATATGTAGGGTACTATTCACAAAGTATTGTACCATATGGTGGGGCTACTTTGTCAGAATCACCCCATATATCAGATAAGAGTTGTATATACTATGTCAAGATTAATTGAAGGCAAAGTGTATCCTTACGAGTTAGAGGTTGGACACTCTAAATCAGGTTCACATCAAGTATTAGTCATCAAAAGCCTAAAGGTCAAAGGTGATGACTTAGCCAAGGCATTAGAAGAGTTGCATTCTGCAATTAATGTATTCAATGAAATACTAAACCAAAATAATTAGATTCCCATATGGGGCTGAAAGTGGATAGGATGACATCACAGGATTAAGCAGGGGTAAGCCCTAAATCCCACTCTAAGATTTGTCAGAACGCTTTGTTCTTGTATCCTCTCTAATCTCAACGACATATACTAACTATTCTAGAACAGTTATGTATAATTAATCGGTTGGGCATGATTGAACAACAAACTTCCCACTGCTTAGAGCATGAAAAAATATCTCCTTTCACCGAAGCCCCATATATTATATTCCAAACAAGGAAGGGTGAAATGCCTTCTGTCTTATTTCAATGGTAACATTGAGATATAATAATGGTGAACCCTACCATCTCTTTGAGGTGGGGGTTGATTAAATCATCCAGCGCCGTGAGCGAGGATTGAAGGAACATTGGCGCGACAAGAAAAGAGGTCTTGTCCTGAAACCTGAACCACGCTTCTGAGGTTGTGAAAGAAAGCATATGACGATGTGTAAGTATTTTGCAATCAACATGATATGAAAGCAGGTAAGCCAATTCAACCATTTATTTTTTTAGATATATGGGGATGTCCTACAAAGTGGCCTTACCATATGGTTGTAATTTTTGCAATAGAAATAAACTCGGCGGAGGTGTTCGCAGAGGTGGCAGGGCTATATATATCGAAATGGACAAATCCATATTGTCAGCGAGTGTCATTCATTCGCATGTTTATCCTAGTGATATATTTAATCAACACCTTATCCTAGATACACAACCTTTGACACCTACAAATCAATACATTTTATTGGGTATAAACTACCCTTCCCATATAGTATAATATAATATACTAATATTAGTATGGTATAACATATAATTAATATCTATATTGTAACAGTCTCTGAATCTGCTTTCGTTTATCCTCGTTTATCAAGTCAAATGATAAATGGAAACGCTAGAAAAGTGGATTTTTGAGTCATATAGATATATTTTATATATTCATTTATCATTTATTATTATTATACATATATATTATTACACTTACTCTCTCTCAATATCTACTATTACCTACTACTATTATTATTATAGAGCATGGTGATAAACGTGATAAACGATACATGGATAGGAATATCTGCGATTCCTGAATAATTTCGCAGAATAATGTTTATCATTGCCTGTATAATTGGCATGATAAACGACATCACACTCAACAATTTATGGAAGACAAGAAATGCGTTTGGCTCACTTAGCGGTGCGTCATCTGACAAGCGAAGTAGTGACCTTTAGGGGGAATGACGGAGTGACAGAGTATTGGCATAAGTTGGGAATTGTAGGTTACTTACAGTAATTGAACGGATAGATACAGGAGTTCGCCCTTCTAACAATTATGAAAGACAAGCCCTCTTCGGAGGTGAGTCCACTAGTTTTGTAAGATTGAATACCTAACCCTATGGAGTTGTCTAAGGGTTGCTTTGCGCTATAAAAAAGAGCAGTCGGTATTGCGGTAAATATCATCAATGTGTTACTTCAGCACATTACATCACCTCCGAGTAAGACGGCATAGTACGTCTGTTCACCCTACTCATCACACTCAAAGTACAAGGTTTTTTTACTTCCTAAAACTATATTTGATTGGGGCTGATTACCCCAAACTTAACTGAGGCTCAACCCAACATCTTGTGTTGGAAAATCCTATTTATAGGTCTTACTCAGAATAAAGACGGTTTATCCTTGTGCGTATAATGATGTTGGGCTTCCCTACTTTGCACGCAAGATTAGTGGGAAAACATCTAAGAGTTGGGTTTTGATTAAGTAATAAATTATGGTCGATTGAGCATCGTAGGTAATTTTCCCAACTAATCACATTCAAGAAAGGAGAGAAATAAAAATGAAAATAAATAAAAACGGATTTGTAGAAAACAAAACATACATACACATGGTAACTGATAGGTATCATACTCACATGAAAGTGTCAGTATTTGATTCGCCAAACTTAGGTGGTATGACTTTACATAAAGAGCGAGACATTACAACAAATAACAAATCAAAGATATACGCTTGGGCTAAAGAGAATGGCTATCCTGTATATCATTGGAAGCAGGAAGCATTCATGTCTCCTTATGTTTATTCACCAAGTATCGCAGAACCAATTGACCCAAGGGGATATTGAAAATGAATATATTCGTATTAGATAACTGCCCTAGAGAAAGTGCTAGAATGATGGCAGACAAACACGTAGTAAAAATGCCGACTGAAAGTTTACAGATGATTTCAACAATACTAAACTTGTATGGATTGAAGAGTCCTTACAAACCTGTGATGTTAAATCATCCTTGTACTATTTGGTCAAGAGAGACAAAACAGAATATGCAATTTTTACTAGACCATGCAGATGAGTTGTGCAAAGAGTATACTCGTAGATATGGTAAAGTTCACAAAGTCGAACTCTCAATGAAAGAGTTTGCAGAAGAAATAGAGAAGGTTCTAACCTTGTTACCTGATGATGGGTTAACCCCCTTCGCAGTAGCAATCAGTGAGAACCAAAAATGCAGAAGTGCAGTGAAAAACTTTGATAGTTTAAGTACTGTCGAAAAGTATAGAGCATATTACATTCACGACAAGTATTGGTTTGCAACATGGAGGTGGCCGTTAAATCCACCATCTTGGTATGCCAAACATGTGAATCAGTATGCTAGGTTTTAGGAGGAATAAAAATGTCAAAATATAATTTTAAACCAAATATTAATTTGAAATCACACCGTAAATCAGAACGTCTTTGTTCATTCATTAGAGAAGATGGACATAGATGTAATATTCCATTTATTGGTTACAGTGTTAAACACACATATTGTGAACATCATAGACCTGAAGGTGAGGAATATGAGCAATCTAAGGATGCTACTAATCAAAGAAATATATATGTTAAAAATGCTAAATCAGATGAAATGAGAATATTCGTTGCTGAGTTAATGCAGAGAGATGCGAAGGGGCTTCTCGCAGGTGGAGAAACTGATATTAAGAATCAGAAGAAACTAAAAAAATTAAAGGAAGATGTCAAAGAACTGAAGTCTATTGTTAGTCTTTTAAACAAAGAAAATCAAAGATTAAGAAAACAGAGTAACGAACAACTCATGGAGGAAATGAAAGAACTTCGTGCAGATGTAAACTCATTCCGAAAGACTAGCCTAAGAAACTCCGAGAGAGTTGCAGGTCTTACAGAACAAATTAAGATAATTAAAGAAAAATGGGGTCTTTGACCCAAACATAACAAGGCGAGGTAACACATGTGGGGTTATCCAAACCAATTCCAAGTACCTGTAATATTGGATTACGAGCCGTTGGTAAGCCTTGACCTAACTCAAGTGAGATGTATTCAAGTCGGTTTCCACAGTAATTAGTGAGATTCTCAAAAATCGTGGTGTTGCTCTCTCCGCATAATCACTTTCCGACAACACACTCAAAATGTAATAGAAATAAACTATTTTATGAAAAAGCATAAACAATGCACTATTTTGGACAGTTTAAGTAGTCTCAGGATTTATTTTTCACAGGAATTAGTTTATCTCCATTACAAATGAATAAAAAGCATAAGAGGAATTAAAATGGTAATAAGTAACAATAAATTAAATAATAAAGAGTTTTACTGTAATATCTGTAATGACACAGAACGAGTTGCGGTACAAACAGAGTATGGCGAATACGAAGTTGAAGAATGTCTTTGTGTTATGCAGAAGTTCTTTGAGAGACACGGTATAGAGGTTGAGGAAGATGACCAAGAAGATAATAGGTAGATGTGAAATATGCCATATCAGAAAGGCTATTTGGACTAACCAACCCAAAGATACATGTTATGACTGCTATCAGACCCTAACATGTTAGAGAGAGACAAGCAGTATATTAGATTTAAGAATGCACTTCTTTCAGTGAAAGAGATTCAAGCGTTTACTTGGTCTAGTCTGAAAGAAACAGACGAAATGAATAAGTTATTCTACGGTGATAGGATAGGTGAACACGGTAGACCAAAGTACTACAAAGTAGTAGTATTTCTTCGTGGAGGGCAGAACTTTGTATCTGCTTGCACAAAGAAGAACCTTGACCATTTGATTAGAAGATTCAAAAGACAATGGTCTGATGAAGAGGAATGATAATGACAGATGATATGATAGATATAATAGCAATCAATATAGAGAAAATGAAGAATCATTACAATGGTATGGTTGAGGCGTATGAAAAGTTACCTGAACTTAAACCTGTAAGAAAACAAATAATAGAAGATGCTATCTTAGTGATTGGGGCTACTATGGATGGCGTGATAAAAGAAATAATAGATGAAGGAGGAAAAATATAATGTTTGGAATATTAAAAACAATGTATCAGATAGCAACACCTTGGAACTGGACTAGTGACGGTACAGGGAACGATGATGTCTGAATAGAAATAACAGCAATTGTAGAGTTTAAATACTCTCAGAAAGAATGAAAATAAGGAGGAATAAAAATGATAAAACAAGAAAGTAATGTAGAGTTTAGGATGGTAAATGATGATGAAATGCCACCTATGGTAATAACAATGAATGACAATGATGAAGTTAAGGTAGTGCTTAACCAACGTTTTTTAATTTGGCTATCGCTAAATAGAAAGACAATTGGTGGATTGCCTGAAGCACTGTATGGTAAGATAGACATGCTTCTAGACGGATTCTTGAGAGAACAGAGAAACAACGAGAGGATGGATTTAGAATGAGTGATGATATGGTTGAAGATATTAAGGAACTAACTGAGAAAATTAAAACCGCAGTAGAGTTTCCTTCACAAATGGTATCAGAATGTATGCAACAGATTATCAAAACTGATGCTATGATTCAGGACTTGGCTAGGGATTCAAGACATCTAACACTAGTAACATTATCTAGAATACAAATGCTAATGACTGAGATGACTGATAGTGTTGCAACAATTGGAGAAGATTCAGATGAATGATATAGATAATGAAAGGAACTTAAAGAGAGGTAATAATTACCCTGCTTTAACTTCAAGATTGTTAGCATTGTCTGAGTCAGATGACTATGAGATAGCAAAGAAAGAATGGCGTATCACAGGTAATGTTTGGAAGAAATCACCTATTGGAAGATATAGAGAGATTATTCTAAATCACCCTAGTGGACATCCGCATAATTGTCTATGTGGTAAAGATATTGTATACCACTTTGAGATAGAGAATACTGTAAACAATGTTAAGGAGATAGTTGGTTCAACATGTATCAACAATTGGATGGTTCTAAGACATATGTCTGAGACACTTAACATTCCTATTAGTGCTATCACTGAGGAAAAGATAGAAGAGTGGAAGAACGTTGCTGTTCAGACTTTGATTAGAGAAGCATGGTGGGATGATGAAGGAGAAGAGTTTACTAAACTGTTTGATGAAATCAAAGACCTAGACTTAAGGCTTAACGTTAAGAAGACAGATAAGAAATACTATGACACTGAACTCAAAGAATACCGTCCTGTAACCTACATTAGAAAAACAGGCTCAGGTAAGTTCGGTAGAGAGGATTATCAAATGGCTTCTATTGTTTGGAGATGGAATCATCCTGATAACAAGAGAGCGCAGAGTAAGACTAGAGGTTATCCTAACGATAAGTTGTTGGGTGATATGGATTTATTTTCAATATACATTGATGACTATCTAGAACAACTAGGTGTTGAGGACAAGTATGTAGAAGACAGGAAAGTATTCCTAGAAAACTTGGACTTAGACATTAAGGATAAGATGAGTAAACTTAGAGAACATGATGTAACCGAACGTAGGTTTATGGAAGCGTGTCTCTACTTTGGTTTCCCTGTATTCAATGCGTTTGAAGATGGTATTAATTCTTGGGAACGTGGTTTTTTGAGAGATATGAAGCGATTATTCACTAGAGGAGGCGAACCAACAGTAAACCAAGCCGAAAGGTTAAAGGAGATTTTACTAACACGTAAGACTACCAAGGCAACAGAGCCGCAACTTAACTTTCTAAAAGGATTAGGATATAAAGGGGATATGACATTACTTACTAAACAGCAAGCATCTAAGGAGATAGAAATATTAAAGAAAACTGATGCTTCGCCAGTAGTAAGAAAAGGTACATGGAGGGAAGTTCATGAGTAAGAAGAATAAAGAAACAAAAGAAGAAACTGAAGAAGTAACAGAAGAAGTAGTGGTGGAGCAAACACCCGTAAACACATTGCAAGAAGATTTCAATCGTCTTCTAGAGTATGCTAAAGGTTTAGAAGGAACTATTCAAGCATTCAGACAGAAGGTTGAAGTTTACGAGTCAATGCAGATACAACTCCTTGGTGATAAGAAGGAATTAAAATCCTACATTACATCATTAGAGAATACGCTTAACCAAGCAAGACAGTCAACAGAGTCTTAAAAATAGTTGAATGAAAAAAAAAGAAGGTAATAAAAATGAAATTGCGAATAATGAATGAAACAGGCCACACTGAACTAGAGGTATCTAGTGCAGAGATGATTGAGCAGATAGCAGAACACCCAACTCATTGGGTTTATGTTAACGGTGATATGGTAAGCAGACAGAACATAACCAACATAGATTGGTCAACTGTTGATAATGTAAACCTAGTCCCTGCTATTGTCGGCGGCTATTAATTCGGTAAATAAAAAAAAGTCGGATTGTCAAGAAACCCCTGTGGTGTATATCACATGGGAGATAACTACTATATGCTGTATTACGCACGTTTGTAGTCCTAACATCGGGGCAGATGTCAAGTAGGTGAGAAGCCTACTAAAAACACTTATTAAAGGAGAGAAGGAAAATGAAATTAGGGAATGAAGTATTAGCAGAAACCGTAGAGAATATGAAGTATGCTAAATGGATAGAAACAGAACAACGAAAGGAAACATGGGATGAGATTTGTGATAGAAATAGAAACATGCATCTTAAACATCTAAAACAAACATTGGATTTAGATGAGGATACTTATACTACAATAGCAACTAGGTTATATGATGTATATGACAACTTCGTTAAAACTCGAAAGATACTTCCATCAATGCGTTCAATGCAGTTTGGCGGAAAGCCAATAGAAGTATCTCCAAATAGAATATATAACTGTGCATTCTTACCAATAGATAGTACTCTATCTTTTAGTGAAGCAATGTTCCTACTATTGGGTGGAACAGGTGTTGGTTTCTCAGTACAGAAACATCATATTGACAAACTACCTGTTGTTAGAAAGCCTAGTACTGATAGAACTTATAGATACAAAGTAGCCGACACCATTGAAGGTTGGGCTGAAGCCATTAGAGTTCTTTTTGATAGTTATACTGGTAAGAGAACAACAATGCCTAGATTTGACTATTCAGACATTAGACCTAAAGGTGCTAGACTCAAAACAACAGGTGGAAATGCACCCGGCCCTGAACCACTAAAGAAGTGTATTGTTATTATACAAGGTATGTTCAATGAGATGAAAGAAGGACATAAGATTAAGCCAATTGAAGCACATGACATGATGTGTTATATTGCTGATACTGTATTATCAGGAGGTATTCGCCGTTCTGCTTTAATCAGTTTATTCAGTGCTGATGATAGAGAGATGATTAATGCTAAAGCAGGTAACTTCGCAGAAGAAGGTAATGCTCAAAGATATAGAGCAAACAATTCGGCAGTTGTATTGAGACATAGAGTTACAGAAGATTTCTTCAAAGAACTAATGTCTAATGTTGCTAATAGTCATTCAGGAGAACCCGGCGTTTATCTAACTAATGACAAAGATTGGGGTACTAATCCTTGTGTAGAAATAGGACTACGACCTTATCAGTTCTGCAACCTTTGCGAAGTTAATGTATCTAATGTTGAAAACGAGGCAGACTTACTACAACGAGTAGAGGCGGCGACAGTCTTAGGAACAGTGCAAGCGACATATACTGACTTCCACTATCTTAGAGAAGTTTGGAGAAGGAACACTGAGAAAGATGCTCTTATTGGTATTGGTATGACAGGTATTGCTAGTAACCAACTCATGGATTCTTGGTATAGTAAGGCGGCAATGTTAGTTAAGACAACTAATGCTACCTACGCTAAGATGCTTGGTATCAACGAAGCCGCTAGAACTACATGCGTTAAACCCGCAGGAACAACTAGTTGTGTTTTAGGAACTTCTAGTGGTATTCATGCATGGTATGGAAAGTACTATCTCAGGTCAGTTCGTGTAGGTAAGAGTGAAGCAATCTATCCTTACTTGTTAGAGAAACTTCCTGATTTGATTGAAGATGAAATAGGTAAAGAAGATGAAAGTGCAGTACTATCTATACCACAAACTATTCCATACGACTATGTGACAACAAGAGCAGATGAAACTGCTTTGGATATGTTAGAGAGAGTAAAGTTTGTTTCTGAGAATTGGGTTAAAACAGGTCATCGTAGAGGAAACAATGGTCACAATGTTTCGGCTACTGTTTACGTTAAACCAACAGAATGGAAAGAAGTAACTCAATGGCTATGGGATAATAGACATTCATACAACGGTATGTCTTTCTTACCTTATCATGGAGGAGAATACAAACAAGCCCCATTCGAAGAAATAGATGAAGAAAGATATAACGAAATGGTCAAAAAACTTCACCCAATAGATTTGACTGAAGTAATAGAATTGGAGGATACCACCAACCTTCAGGGCGAAATAGCCTGTGCAGGTGGAGCATGTGAAGTATAGATGTTAATTAAAGAGAAAGATTTCCTTAACTTCGAGTATGTTATTAGGACTAGTGTAACTATCCCTCAAAGGGTTTGGTTAGACAAGAGTTTCAAACTATACAAGAGTGGTAATCTTAGATACAGTAAGTTGTATCATTCTATGGAACGTGCTGTTGTAGGAGGGCATAGTTCTTTCAAATCAATGGAAGAACTTGCTTCTCATATAGAAAGAGACGCATGGTATTTACATAATTATGGTGATGCCAAATATTGGGAAAAAGAAAATAAAAAGGTGAATAAAAATGGTAAAAATAAAAGTAACAATACCCTCAGTAGGAGATGACACAAGAAGTTACACAACTAGTAGTTTCTTGCTCAGGTCATCTAAGAAACAGTTGTTTCGCAGTATTTGGATGCGAGATAGATTCGGTAAGTATGTAACTAATAGAAATGCTTTCAATCAATTTGGGGAAATGTCATGGCAAGTAACTAGGCCAAGCCTATCAAATGTTAGAGGTGAACAAGACCCTGTACTAACAAATACTTCTGCATTAATAACTAACGCATTGTTAACTAAAGTACAGAATGAAAACTTCTTGAATACTATAACTTTCAAATACCATAATGGTGAAAGTATTGTTGTTTATGGTCGAAAAGGTAGTGGACATTATATTGATGGTGTTAGAGTAAGTAAGAAAGACCTTGCAGTTGTTCTATCTAAGATAATAATTCGTGGTGCGTTTGTAAGAGATGTACTTGTAATGGATGATTACATTGAGAAGGTTGTTCACTATCCACCTAATGTTCTTCATGCTATTGAAAATAGAAGTAATTACAATTTTTATCATGTAGGAGAAAAACATGAGGTGTTGATTAATACTAAAGTAATCAGTGAAACCGAATGTGCCTTAGAGATTTCCGAAGGTGTTTGGGGTGCTATTACTCTCAAAGATTTGAATGTGTTCATTAATACTTTTAGGTTTGGTCAATCTAAGTCTAAGACTTGGTATAGAGCAGACCCTTCAAAATTATGGCAATTGTTGATGGGTAATATGCCTAGTCCAACAGAACAGAAGTTATGTATAGCGTGGTTAATGCAGAACAGAAAGCAGAATATGGTTGAAGACAGAGCAACAAAACTACTACATGATATGGATGCTGAATATCCGAATATTAGATTGGTTCAATTCAGAAACCCAATGAACAAGGCTCTATTCGTTAGAGGTAAAGTTGCTGATTGGGTTGTTGTTGATGAGAAGAAAGGTATGAAACTTGGTCATCAGAATGTTAACACATACATGATTAATGGTAAAGATGCAGGTGGAAAAACTTGGAAAGGTCATTCACTCACTGGCCCAATATGTATTGATAATATTCATAGAAACTCAAGCATTGGCGACCAACTAACTGCTAGAGCATTAGCATTAATGAATGATGAAACTTCTGCTAAGAGTATCTATACTATTGTTGATTATGTTAAACAAGCATCTGAAAGAAACCTAGTAAACCCTGATAATTACCGTATGGATATGTCCAAACTAAACTCTTGGTCTAAACAGAAAGAACAAGACTATGCGGCAAAGAAAGCATTGGAGGCTAAAGCGTGAAGTGTATGGAGTGTGGCTCAACCGAATCATCGTTTGATGATAGGTTGGGCTACCACATATGTTCTGATTGTGGTCTTGTGCTTAATGTCGAGATATTCGAGGAAACGTCTAGTGCAATGGAATCAGACTCTAAATATGGTATGGGTAGTACAATACAATTTGGTAATAGAAGTAAAACGTCTGTAAAACATAGTCTAAGACTCAACCATATTAAGACGGAGGCAAAGAGTAAGTTTTGGTCAGAAGGAGATATAGCAACTCACAATACATGTATGATGTATCTATCTCCTTACAAACCGTATAAACTCTCATTAAGAAGAGAGGTAGAACACTACTATCAAGAGTTACAACGAAATAGAGTATTAATTGGTCTACCAACAGAAGTTAGGGCGGCAGGTTTAGCATACTTCATTCTAAAGGATGAAAGTATTTTTGTATCGCTCAAGTCTTTACAGAAAACAACAGGAGTTCATAGAAGTAAGATAATGAGGGCTTCTAAAAAGATAGCCAAGTTCTATCGTAAGTCTCATATTTTTGGTGTTAGAGATGTTCATGATGTAGTAACCGTATGCTTAGATAAATCAGGAGCAGATATAAAAGATAGAAATCTTATCTTTGCTTTTGTTGACTATGTATCTAACTATTATGAATCAGTTAATGTTAGAGTTGGTAATGGTGAAATCGCGGGAGCAGTATACATTGCATGTAAGATGTTAGGTCATTCAGTATTACAGAGAGAATTAGCATCAACAGTTAATATCAGTGAAGTAACACTGAGAATACACATAAGAAAGATATGTGAATTAATACAGATAGAAAGAACTATCTTGAATAAATATAATGTAAATAAAATAATTGGAGGAATAAGAGAATGAGAAAAGTAATGATAATAGGAACAGGTGGAATTGGAAGTTATTTGGTTGACTTCCTATCGAGAATTGGTATATACGACATAACAGTATTTGATGATGATAAGTTAGAAGAAAAGAATCTAACATATCAAAACTTTATGGCCGATATGGTAGGACAAACTAAAGTTAACGCTCTCAACAATAGGTTGAAGGTAAACGGGTTAAAACCTGTGAAGCCTCAACCTTATCAAGTATTAGTGGAGAAACAATTGAAAGGATATGACCTAGTAGTTTGTTGTGCTGATAACTTAGCAGTAAGACGTTTATTATATCGTCAAGGATATGGTGATGATGCTAAGATTAAGTGGTTGGATTTGAGAGCGCAAGGTCGCAATGCGGCTTTAATCTCTTACAAGGTTAATGCTAATCTTGTTGACGATTTACTATCAGGAGCAGAAGGTTCATTCAGTTGTCAAGGTGGAGATTGGGATGGTAGTCCTGAACAAGTAAACTGTATGCAAGTTGCAATTGCAGGTATTGCAGTACAGTGGATTCAAAGATGGTGGCAAGACAATGAGAACGTTGCTGATAAAATGGTGGTGAATGTTTAATGAGAGCCGCTTCTAAGATACATGTCGAATATGAAGTACTGAAGCATCTTATGGATAGAATAGACTTAACAGAATTAGAAGAGAAGATGTGTCCTTCAGGAGATAAAACAGCCGAGAAAAGATTCTTGGATGGGGCTGACTCTGTTTCCTCTCTCATCCATAATATGATGAGTAGAAGATTACATAGATTACCAAAGACCCATCCTGCATACAAGGAGAAGGAAGAATGAAGTATATCTGCTTTTCAATATTAGAAAAGACTCTTTGTGGTAAAGAGGATGAACCTGTTCCCGAACATTTGGCAGATAGCAGAAGGTTCTGCAATGATTGTGTTCAAGTAATGTGGAGAGAACAGTACAGGCGAAGAATAAAAAGTGGTGTAAGTGTTTTTAGTAAAACTACATCCGTAGTAGAATCTAAAACAGAAACCAAGGTCGAGGGTAAACAATTACTTAGACCAATAAAAACATTGAGACAATATATGAAGGTGAAAATATGAGTGATGAAGAGAATATAGAAGATATAGACGAACAAATGATTGACGAAGTTATGAATGTTATTTCAACAGATGGATATTACCAACAAGCAGAGATAGTAAAGGTTACTTGTCCTGTATGTGGTGAGGAGTTCTTAGGAACTAAAAGACATGCAGGTGGATTCATTGCAGGACATCGAGCCTATCATGAGTTTGTTAACAGTCAAGATATGATTATAGATAATATGGGGGGAATATAAATGGGAAAGATGGGAAGAAAGTTTCAAGAAATGCGTGATGATTATGAACAAGCATTACTTGATGGAAGAATAGATGCAAGTCTAACGTTTTCTAATTGGATTCAATTAGAGAAAGCAACAGCAAAAATAAAGAAAAACGAGGAGGAATAAAAATGGAAGAAGAAGTAACAGAAAATGAAAAGGTAATGAAGGAGTTTGATTGGAAACAACACATACGAGATGTGTATAATGATATGGCAGATGATATAGAATATCTCTTCCCTAACAATTCCACTGAAGCCTTCATGACAGCAATATGGAAGATGTCAATAGATGTATTAGAAGGTATGGAAGTACAAGTAATTGTTGATGATAAAGATGATTTATACATCAGCAGTGGCGACCCATCCTTTGTGTCATTTGAAGGACATGAAGATGAACTAGTAAACGGCGCACCGATGAGAATACCGATTAAATGTTGGATTCACACTCATCCTTTTGGTCAGGCTTATTTCAGTTCAACTGATTGGTCAACAATTAACACTTGGAAACCTATACTAAAGTCTGCTATTGTTCTTGGTGATAACCAATACTTAGCATTCAATCCTGAAACTATTGTAGCAAAGAAGGTTTTCTATGGGCTACTAGAACAAAAGAGTTCATACAGTGGGGAAGAGGAATGAGATTGATTAGTTTAGTAACTAATTCAGGTGTCACTACTCTAAAGGTAGATGATATTAGTGGGTATTGTATTAATGAAGAAGCACAAGGTATGTTGAAGAAAAACACATACGTTACTGATATTCATATGATTAGTGGCACTATATTTACTAGTCATATGAGTGAAGCACAACTTCATGCGTTTGAAGATGTAATGCACGAAAGAAGGAAGGCGAAAGAAGATGAGTGAAGTAGAAGAGATAGTAATAGTAAAGTTAAGGCAACGAGCCGAAATAGGTAAGAGAAAGTATAATACTACTATGGAAAGGAAAGACCTAACTCGTAAAGCATGGTTAATTCATGCACAGGAGGAGGCTCTTGACCTAGCAGTATATTTACAAAAATGTATAATGATGGAGGAAGAATAAATGAATAAAAGTAAAAAATTGATAGAAGATGCGAATGATGTAGCGAAAGGTGTTAAAACACTAGTAAAACATAACACGGAACTGTTAGACCTTGTTTGTTTTATGCGAAAAATGTTGGATGACTGTATGATTAACAAGAATGGTATAACTGAACAGATTGATTTCTCTCATAAGAAATTAGATAGGGCATTTACCATTATGATGGAAGTTGAACATGAAAAGGCTATGATAAAGGAAGCAAAACGTCTAGAAAAGACTGATAACCTACATGTTGAAGGGATAATTGCATTCAATGACAGTCCCGCACCTACCATTGATGACTTTTATGGAGATGAAGAAATATGAGCGATAATACATTAACTATGGAAAATAGCAGACAAACAACCCTTAAGGAGTATGGTTTTGTATTCTTAATACTAACAACATTGTTAGCAGGATGTACAATTCCAACACCCGATGAAGTGTTTGATGAAGAAACACAAGCACCAAAAGAATGGACAACCATTAATGGTACGTTTACATTTTTAATTAACGATGTGAATAATTCTACATATCAGACTGTTTGGTTAGATGTTAATACTACTTATGGTTTGATTGAGTTAGATTATTTTAATTATAATGTAACTCATCTTAGTTTTGATATTGTGAATAACTCTGTTATATTTAACAACTATTCATTTAATATCGAGGGTCATCTTCTGCAAGACGGCTTACTATGGAATACAGGATATGCACCACAATTTGGAAATGCAACACTTATGTTTGCTACTTTCCCATTTGATGTAACAGTTGAATATGAAGTAAAGTATCGTGTATGGAATGGTAGAGAATGAAGAAGAAAGCAATAACCGTTCAGTTCCCTGCTCCGCTACCTGCGGATATAACTTGTCCTATTTGTGAAGGTAATAAGTGTAAGGTTTGTGAAATGAGTGGTAAAATAAAACTAGTAGTTGATGCTAAAGTCCCAATACAAAAGGCATTGATAGTAAAGTATGTCGCTAACAATATTAACTCAATAAGTTCAGATTTGTCTAAGAACTATGGTTTAGTTCCTGATATAGAAACAATGGAAGTTTTCGAACATCCTGAGAATAGAACATATGAGATAATTAAGATTAGTAGTTTAGGGGGCGTGGTGTATATTGCCACAAGAGTTGATGACGTTGAGGGAATTAGAACGTTCACATCTCTAAAAGATTTGAATAGATTTAAGGAAGGTTGGTACGAATGAGTAAAGAGTTAGAAACGGTATTAAGAATACCAAGAAATGCGACAATGGAAATGATAGTAAAGAAAGGACAATATTACAAAATAGATGTAGTAGATGTTAGGTGGTACACAAATGGTAAACCGTCTAGAAAAGGAATCCGAATGAATATGGATGAACTAGATGTTTTGCTGAAAGGTTTGACTAAGATTAATGATAATTACAAGGTGAATACTGATGAGTCTAATTAGATTCGCTAGAATGTGTGAAGCAATAGAACAACAGAATAGAACAACAGATAAGATTAGAATATTAGATGAATCACTTAGTTCATTTAGTAATCCTAATGTTGTATTAGATATTCTATCATTAAATCTTGAGACTAATAACATCGGTAATAAGAGAGCAGTCACATGGATTGCTAACTCATTACAGATGTTCGAAGACGAGGTTAAATCTCAAGCAGGAATGTGGAGTGATTTAGGTGAAGGAATATACAAGTTTCTAGATGGTGAGTGGAACAATGATTCTAACTATACAATCAGAAATATGTATTCTCTTTTGACATTAGATTGTTCTTCTATCAATAGTAATTCATACACTATGATTAATGAAGCATTAAATAAAATGTCAGCATTAGAAGTTAAGTGGTTTATTCGCTATTGGCTTAGACATCCTAGAAACGGTATCGGGGAAAAGGCTCTTTCTTCTCTATTAAAGCGTAGGTTCAACTCTCGATTTCGTGAGGAATACCTCAAACTGCATTCGCCTTCTGA
>Ga0208157_1000119_pt1 | contig 52562 bp, 76 predicted proteins | sample 5_EtaG_FD_184077 | JGI IMG/M metagenome (GOLD analysis project Ga0208157, IMG submission 184077) | Marine viral communities from the Subarctic Pacific Ocean - 5_ETSP_OMZ_AT15132 metaG (SPAdes) (version 2) | ecosystem: Environmental > Aquatic > Marine > Oceanic | place: Pacific Ocean | collected...
TTTTATGGTCATTTGAACGGCTCGTCTAATGGTCTTTACGATTTAAATGGATACAAGATTCCAATGGAAATCGAGAGAATCTCAAATGGTACAATTCAATTAAATAATAATAATGATTGTGTATGGTCTAATATTAGACAAGATTTAAAAACATGGTTTGAGAATAGATTTACAAGATAACTTGTAAATCTACAGAATTAAATTCGGTGGGGGCATACCATATGCCCCCATTTTTTTATATTTGACGATCTGGTTGGCTACGCACTAACTTCACCACAAACAGCCCCCAGTGTTTTAAAAACGGCACCTCAAAAAAAATTTTATAAAAAATTCCTTGACCTTTAGGCACTCAACACCTATGATGATGTTATGAAAACATATACTATGAAATATGGTAAATTTGATGTGCATGGCGACCCCGCACAGATGATTGACCAAATAACACAAAAATCACAAATGGCTTTTAGGACAAGGGAAGATCTTAGGCGTACTTATGCTTCATTAATATCAGATTACACTGGTGATCCAGTTCGTTTTGGCTCTGACAATGATTTTATTGAAGATTTATTAGATTATGGAATTATAAAGGAACAGATATGAAGAAGAACGACAACAGTTTCAGTGATTGGTCAGGTGATCAGTTAAAGGAGCACAGAAAAAGCATACATTTGAACCAGATACAGATGTCAAAGAAGTTAGGATTGAGTGAGAGGGGTTACAGATGTTATGAAACGGAGCAATATCGCATACCTTTATCAGTTAAATACGCAGTTTTGTACTTATGTGAAGAAAAAGAGGCTAAAAAGGGCACGGAAGAGATAATAAACTACGATGACAACAAGACACCTCTGACGAAACATGAAGAACAGCGTATATGGAAGCTTTGCAATGCGATAGATCACACGATTGGTGATGCAGAGAAGCGTCAAGACGAGGTTTGGATGACTAAATTATTAAATCAGAGCAACAGAGAGATGACAATGATGTTGCAAAAATCCATCTAGTATTATAACATCTTCAAAAGACGTTAATTTTGGAGATATTTCATGGTAAATGGACCTATGGGTGGATTTATGCCTACCCCCGCAGCCCCTGCACAACCTCCTACAGTAAAATTAGATACAACGGCACTAAGTCGTGGTAATTTCAACAATTTTTTAAAGAATATGAGTGGTGCGAGTTCATTAAATCCTCCGATGGCACCGCAAATGGGTGCTATGATGTCTCCAAGTCTGGCACCCTCTATTTCAGACATAGATATTTTCAATCCACCTATGCAGATGATGCAAGAGGGTGGCAATGTTGCTCCAAGGCAGACTGAAATCATGGGTCAACCACATATGTTAGCGTATATTACGCCACAAGAGGGTGATATATTAGAAAGTTTAGGTGGTGCAAACAAGCCTGGCCCTATGGGTATTCCAAGTTTTTATCCAGGAGAAGGCGATTCTAGTGCAGGAGTTGATGGACCTAGTGGAGAGGCAGATGGAGGAGCTTCTTCTGACCCTGGTGGTACAGGTGCTGATGATGGTGTTAGTGACGATGATTCAGATAATACTGACTATAGTGACTTTAGTGACAACACTGACTATTCTGATCCAGACAGTGATATGGATTATACAGATTCTTACAGCACCACACAAGATCAGGAAGATGACTTTTCTGCAGCTACAGCGATTGGTCAAGCAGTAGCCGCAGCAAATGCACAATCGGGTAAAGGTAGGACAAACATAACCAATGTTGGTAAAGATTCAAATCTAGCATACAGTCCACAATTTGCAGCAGATGTTGCACAAGCACAAGGACTTGATCCTTCAGTTACTATGAGTCCAGAAGATTATAGTATGACTACTCAAGGTAAAGAAGCACAGGCACAAATGGATGATGCTATGGCTATAAATCAAGCTATGAATCAAGCACCAGCGGCTACGAATATAGCTGCAGCTTTCAGTAACATTGGTGCTAAAGGTATAGATCAAGATCCTTTAGGTTTAGATTTAACAGGCGTAGGTTTAGGCCCTAGTATAAACGCTCCTTCAATAGCATCAGTTAGCCCAACGAGTGGCCCAAACACTAATGCAGACATAACTGGATTTGGTTCAAGTAGAGACAAGAGTGATTTCAGCACAGACATAGATGCTTTATCAAATGTTGAGGACCAAGCTAAGAAAGGTTCATTTCCATCTTTTGATAATGTTCCAGGCACTTTAGGAGCTATTACAAGTTTGATTAATGCCGCAACAAAAACTGGTGCTCAAAATACATTAGACAACATCGCAAAAGGTTTTGCACCGACATATGACAAAGATGGAAATATAACTGGCACAACGAATTATGGTATTGGTATGGGTCAACCAGGTAATGACACTGATATGACTGGTGGTTTTTTTAGTAGTGGCAGATCTGTAGATGGGTATGACGTTTTTGATAAAACATCACCATCATTAGGTATGTATGATGATAATACTATAGGTGGAGATGAGAGTGATTCACCTATAATTTTGCCACGCACACCAAAGCCAGAAGAAGAAAAGTCACCTACAAATATTGGAATGATGGGTGGTGCTAATCCTTTTGCACCAACACAAATGCCAGTTGTTGTAGACTCGCCTTTCACAACTAGTGTTGGGGATTTTCAAGGCACTGGCTTTAACACTGGAGATTTAAACAGATTAATTGCTCAAATAACGGGTATCCAATCACCAAGGTCTATGGCTCAAGGTGGTATCGCTGGATTTGCTGATGGTGGTTTAATTAAAGCAGTTGATGATTTTCTATCCACAGGACAATGAAATTAGATTTTGCAGAATATTTAAGTGATGATGAGTTATCCAAGATAGCTCCTATGCTTGATCGTCTGACGATGCTTGAAAAGCAGAAAGTAAGTCAAGACAAGTACATGGATTTTGTAAAGCGTATCTGGCCTTCTTTCATTGAGGGCAGGCACCACAAGATATACGCAGATAAATTACAACAAGTAGCAGATGGTAAGATTAAGCGTTTGATTGTTAATATGCCGCCAAGACATACCAAATCTGAATTTGCCAGTTATTTGTTTCCCTCATGGTTAATGGGAAGAAGACCAGATTTAAAGATAATACAAGCAACACATACGGCAGAACTTGCCGTTGGTTTTGGTCGTAAGGTTAAGAACTTAATTGATAGCGAGGACTTTAGGGATATATTTCCAGAGGTCAAACTGGCAGCAGATGCGAAGGCATCTGGCAGATGGTCAACGAACAAAGGCGGTGAGTATTACGCTGTTGGTGTAGGGGGTGCGTTAGCTGGAAGAGGTGCAGACTTACTTATCATTGATGATCCAGTATCAGAGCAAGATGCGTTAAGTCCAACGGCATTGGATAGTATTTACGAGTGGTACACATCTGGACCACGGCAGAGATTGCAGCCAGGTGGATCTATAATTGTTGTGATGACCAGATGGGGTATTAAGGATTTAACGGCTAGGGTTTTACAAAAACAAGCTCAAGGTGGAGCTGATAAGTGGGAGGTTGTGGAGTTTCCTGCTATATTTCCAGACACAGATAATGTATTATGGCCAGAGTATTGGAGCAGAGAAGAATTAGAGGGTGTTAAGGCATCTATACCCGTAGGCAAATGGAATGCACAATATATGCAAAACCCTACTGCCGAAGAGGGTGCAATTATCAAAAGGGAGTGGTGGAATGTTTGGAATCCTAGTAACCCACCTGCCTGTTCGTACATCATACAATCCTACGACACAGCGTTTACAAAAAATGAGCGTTCTGATTTTAGTGCTATTACTACTTGGGGTATCTTTACTCCCGTTGAGGGAGAAGGAGATGCCATCATCTTGCTTGACGCAGAAAAGGGCAGATGGGATTTTCCAGAACTCAAACAAAAAGCAATGGAATTGTGCGAAGCATATGATCCTGACATGATTTTAATAGAGCAGAAAGCCAGTGGTACACCTTTAACACAAGAGTTAAGGCGTATGGGCGTTCCTGTTACACCATTTACACCAAGCAAAGGTTCTGATAAGTTTGCAAGAATGAATGCGTGTGCTCCAGTCTTTGAGAGTGGAATGGTATGGAGACCAGACGCTAATTTTGCAGAGGAGGTTGTTGAAGAGTGTGCTAGTTTTCCACATGGCGACCATGATGACTTGGCAGACTCGATGACACAGGCTATACTAAGATTCAGACAAGGTGGTTTTATATCCACACCAGACGATGAAGAGTTTGAACCCGCTTACAGAAGAAAGATGGAGTATTACTAATGGCAGACTATGGTAAAATGAGCAAGTCACAGCTTTTAAACAAATATGGTTCTTTTATTAAGAAAAACTTTGGAAAAAAAGAATTAGATTTTGTCAAAGGAGAAGACACTGGTGGAGTAAGAAAGTACATACAAGATTTAGATCCAGAGCCAGTTAAAAAGGAAGATGGTGGAGAAATTACAAAAAACTTAAAAAAAGCTATAAAAGGTTTGAAGCCTTCTGATATGACTAAAATTAAAAAAGTGCCAAATATGGATAAAATTCAAAAGATAGGTGAAGAAATATTTGGAAAAGGATTGAGAATTAAAAAAATGAATATGGGTGGTGTTGTACCCGGTCGTGGTGGTAGCTTTAAAGGAACAAGATAATGTCAGACGAAGCTGATAGAATTAGAACTTATCAAGAATTAGCAAGGCGTGGTCAAGCTGTTCCTGGCAAGAACTTTGGCACTGGCGTTACTCCTAAAACAAAAAGATTACAGCCAAAGATAAAAGTCATAGATACCACTAAAATGAAGCAGTTAAAACTTCTAAAAAAAGGTGGAGAAGCTGACCCATTAAAGGGTTTAGCTAAGATGATTACTGACTTTGAGAAAGGCAAAACTGGCATCAAGACTGTTGATAAACAGAAGAAGAAAGATGCCTCTATGATAAAAAAATTGAAAAAATCTGCAAAAGTCAGTAGAGTGAAAGCAAGGCCACAAACTTTTGATATAACACCAGACGCTAAGAAAGATCCGTTTAGTATTCAACAAAAGACAATACAGATGGCTAACGGAGGCGAGGTTATTAATATGACTAGATCAAGAATGATTAACTCAAAGACAGGAGAGTAATATGGCTCAACCAAAGGCAAAGCCAAAGAATTTTAAGAAGGCTGTAGAAAAACAAAAAAGAGATAAAGCTATAGCAGATGGCGATATGACTATTGGTGACTTCAATGAAATGACTCCATCAATGATGCAGGACTTTTACAAGAACGCAAGTAAAGTTAAAAAAGAAGATGCTGTTAAGATGGCAAAAGGTGGTATGGCACCAAGAAGAGCACAACAAAGTCCAATGAGAGCCATGAACAAACTAGATGAGGCAGTAGAAGATTTTATTGAAACTATTGAGCCATTTCAAGGCACAGTTAAAAAAGGTGAAACTCTTAGAAACATAGATGGCAAAACAATGGTTGTCAGAAGAATGCCAAATCCAAATGCACGAAGTGGCAGAATGATGTCTGACAGAGACAGAGCAATGGTAGGTGCCATGTTAGGTGGAGGCGGTAGAACTATATCTGACGCAGACAGATCTATGATTAGTCAAATGATGGGTGCTAGAAAAATGGAAGATGGTGGAGTAGTTCCAGCAAAATTAAAAGGTTTTTCTAAATTACCAGAAGATGTTCAACAAAAGATGAATCCAAAATTAGCTAGTAAATTTGAAAAAGGTGGACCTGTAAAAATGGGTTCTGGTGGTGGTGTCTGTAGAGGTATGGGTGCTGCAAGAGCAGGTGGGAAGTTTAAGCTTAGATAATCATGGCTATTGAAAAAGTAAATGGTATAGAGAACGCCGCATTACCAGAAGGTGTGCAAGTTGCTGTTACTGAAACAGAAATAACACCTGGCATAACAGAGTTTGAAGACGGATCTGCTATTATAGGTGAGATGCAAGAACAATTAGATGCACCTATATCCATACCATTTGATGCCAACTTAGCAGAACACATAGATGACGGAGAGCTTGGTACAATTGCAAGTGATATTGTTGGTGATATAGAAAATGATATACAATCAAGAAGAGATTGGGAAGATCAATATAAAAGTGGTTTAGAATTACTTGGCATGAATTACGAAGACAGAGCCGAGCCGTTTGAAGGTGCTTCTGGAATAGTACACCCATTATTAGCAGAAAGCGTTACACAGTTTCAAGCACAAGCATATAGAGAAATGCTACCAGCAAGTGGTCCAGTGCGAACACACATTGTAGGTGCTGAAAGTCCAGAACTTTTATCACAAGCAGAGCGTGTTAAAAATTATATGAATTACCAAATAACTTATGAGATGGAAGAATATGATCCAGAGTTAGATCAAATGTTATTTTATCTTCCAATTGTAGGTTCAGCATTTAAAAAAGTTTATTTTGATCCATCAATGCAACGAGCGGTTTCAAAGTTTGTCCATGCAGAAGATTTAATTGTGCCTTACAATGCGACAGACTTAAGAACATCAACTCGTATTGCTCATGTTATACGCATGAACAAGAACGAGGTAAGAAAGTTGCAGCTTAGTGGATTTTACAGAGATATAGACTTGCCTACATCAGAAAATGGGGGAACAAACTATGATGAGGTAAGAGAAACAATAAGTGATATTGAGGGCATTGATAAAGGCACAGGTTACAATGAAGAAATAACATTACATGAAGTTCACACAGATTTAGATTTGTCAGGTTTTGAGGATATGGATTCTCAAGGAGAGCCTACAGGACTCAAAATGCCCTATGTCGTAACCATAGTGGAGAAGTCCAGTGAAATCTTATCAATCAAGCGTAATTTCAATGAAAGTGATCCGCTCCGTCGGAAAATCCCTTATTTTGTTCATTATAAGTTCTTACCTGGTCTTGGGTTTTATGGGTTTGGTCTTACTCATATGATAGGTGGCTTATCAAGAGCATCAACATCAATATTAAGACAACTAATAGACGCAGGTACTTTATCAAACTTACCTGCAGGATTTAAAGCAAGAGGTGCAAGGATTAGAGATGATGAAACTCCACTAAGTCCTGGCGAGTTTAGAGATGTAGATATGGTGGGTATGGATTTGCGTCAAGCAATCATGCCATTACCATTTAAGGAGCCATCTCAAACCTTGTATTCTTTACTTGGCAATCTAATAGACACAGGCAGACGTTTTGCATCAATGGCTGATATGAAAGTTGGTGAAATGCAAGGCAATGCACCAGTTGGCACAACTATGGCTATTATGGAGCGTGGAACAAAAGTTATGTCTGCTATTCATAAAAGGTTACATTACTCACAGAAGATTGAGTTTAAGTTGTTAGCTAGATTGTTTGCTATGGATGTACCAATGTATCCATATCAAGTTCCAGGTGCTCCGCCAGAGATTAAGCAAACAGACTTTGATGACAGAATAGATATACTGCCAGTATCTGATCCAAACATATTTTCTATGTCACAACGTATTGCTTTGGCACAGACACAATTACAGTTAGCACAAAGCAATCCAGATATTCATGGTCCAAATGGTATGTATCAAGCATATAGGAAGATGTATGAGGCATTAGGTGTTACAAACATTGAAGCAGTCTTGCAACCACCACCACAACCGATGCCTTTAAATCCAGCTAAAGAAAATCAAGAGGCTTTAAAAGGTGGTGCTTTAAATGCTTTTCCAGAACAAAATCATCAAGCACATATAACTGCACATTTAGCTATGATTAGTACACCAGTGGCACAAGCTAATGCAGCAATAATAATGACTTTACAAGGTCATATATCAGAACATATTGCTTTGATGTCAGAGTTACAAGCACAACAAGAAGTCATGGCATCAATACCACCAGAGCAACAAATGATGATGCAACAAGATCCAAATGCAATGAAAGCTGTGCAAGATCAGATGGCATCAAGAAGTGCTGAATTAGCGGCAGAGATACAAGAACAATACGCACAAGCCTTAACACCACCTCCAAGTGAAGATCCACTTGTAACAATAAGAAAACAAGAGTTGGCACTAAGAGGGCAAGAGATAGCACAAAAACAAGACCAATTTGAAAAGAAGCAAACACTGGATAAAGAAAAAGAAAGAAATGATGTATTGCTAGATCAACAAAGATTAGATCAACAAGAAGAAATAGCTAATCAAAGAGATCAAACAACAAGAGATGTAGCTGCAATGAGAGCAATGAAAGGATAAGTTATGGTTAGTTCAATCAGAGAAAAAATGTGGGCTGTTGAAAGAGAAAAAAAAAGACAAAGAAGACTTGCAAAAGAAGGAGTGGTAAATGCCGTTGAAGAAAGGATCATCCCAGAAAACAATCAGCAAGAACATACGCAAGTTGAAGAAAGAGAAGTACCCACAGAAACAAGCGATAGCAATAGCATTATCAAAAGCGGGGAAATCAAAAAATCTAAAAAAAAATCTAAAAAAGCCACAAAAAAAAAGTAGTGGTGGTATGATTAAAAAGTTTTCACCAATAGCCAAACCACAAAGGTTTAAAGGCGTTTTTTAATGGAGTTATCTGATAGATCCAGTAACTATATCATTAGCTATGGGAGTAGCTTCAAAAGCATTTAGTGCGATAAAACAAGGATTCGCAGTAGGTCGTGATATAGAACAAATGTCTGGAGATATTGGACGATGGATGGGAGCTGTATCAGATGTTGATAATGCGGAGAAACAAGCTAAAAATCCTCCCCTGTTTGGCAAATTGTTTAAAGCTGGATCGATTGAAGAAGCAGCTCTCGCAGCTTATGCAGCCAAAAAGAAACTTGAGGAACAAAGGTACGAACTCAAGGTTTTTCTAAACATGACACATGGTCCACAAGCTTATAATGAGTTATTGGCTATGGAAGGTCAGATAAGAAAACAAAGACAAGAAACTGTATATAAACAACAACAAATGAGAAGGCAAATAGGCGAAGGTATTGCTTGGCTGTTCTTGGTATTAGTTGTTAGTGGATTTTTATTATTAGTTACATCTATATATTTCAACAAAGCAAGAGCAGATGGCTACAAATACAAGCCAAAAGAATACACAAGAGAACAAAAAATATGGCAAGGTAAAATTAAAAAAAAAAATATACAACCTGTAGATTAAAAAAAAGGATAAAATCAAAAACTGGTATGATGGCTTGTATTTACATAGGTAACAATAAAACATATGAGTTAATGATTGAGAGTTGGTGCCCCCGTCAATATAAATGTATTTATAATCCGTGGGGTAAGGAGCCGAATATCGACGACGTAATAAATTCTTTAAATAGTGCGGTGAAAAACAAATGACAGAAGATAAAAAGAAAATTGTTAAATTAGACATAGGGCAAAACAGCTTTGAGTTATCATTAAGAATATTAGGTAATGAATTTGTTGCCATTAAAATTGGCTCCACTAACTTTAGTGGTAAGTTAATAGCTGGTGGTATATTATTATTATTTTTTACGTTAATCTTGTTAGAGGGTTTTGGTCTTAACGAAATTTTATTAAAATGAATATTGAAACATTTTTAAAATGGAAGATACTTCCAAGATTTATGATGCTAATATCCACAGCTATGTCTTGGAGATGTGCTGAATGGTTTATGGCATTAGAAGATCCAACTGCGTCTCAATCAGCTTTCGTATCAGTTGTAATGGGAGTTATGACAGGCGTTTTTGGTATATGGATGGGTCACGAACATAAGGGAGATAATTATGGCAATAGCACCAAAGAAAAAAACTAAAATAAAAAAAGTAATTAAAGGTTTAAAAAAAGCAAGTAATTTACATAAAAAACAAGCTAAATCTTTAAAGAGTGTTTTAACCAGAAAAAAATGACAGTTTTCATGCTCATGTGTTATCTAAATGATAATTTTAATGGTGGCATCTATTTCAAAAACATAAATGATTGCTTGTATTATTCTGAAAGATTAAGTAATCAAAAGATAGAAGTACCGATTAAAGTTGAAAATTATGAATGTATGTGTAAACTCATACCAAGTCTTGATGATAAAAAAGTGAAAGTATACTAGGAGGTAGCCATGTTACAAGCACTTATAGGTCCAGTTACTGGACTTTTAGACAAATTTATTCCAGATGCAGACCAAAAGGCAAAGCTCGCACACGAGATAGCCACCATGTCTGAAAAACATGCTCAAGAGGCTCTGCTCGCACAGTTAGAGATTAACAAGGCAGAGGCCGCAAGTGGCTCTATATTTAAGGGCGGTTGGCGACCCGCTGTTGGGTGGGTCTGTGCGATTGCTTTTGCATATCATTTTATACTTAAAGACCTAATTATATTTGGTGCAAGTTTTGCAGGAGCAGAACTACCAGAATTGCCAGAATTTGACATGGGTACACTTTTAACTGTCCTTGGAGGAATGTTAGGAATTGGAGGATTGCGGACATACGAGAAGCAAAAGGGTTTGGCTAAGTAATGGAAGAAGAAACAAAAAAAGTTGTCATATGTTATATCCATAAAGTAGCAATGAAAAAAGTAGAACATGAGGAACCAATACCAGAGCTTGGGATTTATCATTATGATGAGTATAAATGTCCTATTTGCTTAACCACATGTGTAGAATCTTAATATGGACAGTATTAAATTAGCAGAGCATTTATTAAAGAACATTCGCAAAAGACAAGATGAATTATCACAGTCTTTAGCAGATGGTTCGATAGACTCAATGGAAGACTATCGGTTTATTACAGGTCAAATACGAGGCATGACTTGGGTAATTGAAGAAATAAGAGCCTCGATGAAAGGTATAGAAGATGAGTAAAAAGTTATATGTGCCAGATAGGTTTTTGGCACAAAAAAAAGTAAATCCTACTTCTCCTGCCATATCAAAGGCATTTAAAAATGATGAAACTAGCAAAAATGAAGACGATCCTTCAAAGCTAGACTCTTCTGTTATTGATAGACTACCAACTCCAACTGGATATAGAATGCTTGTTATTCCATATTATCCAAAGGAAAAAACAAAAGGTGGCGTATTTATACCAGATGCAACAAGAGATAGAGAAAGTTACGCAACAGTTGTCGCTTATGTCGTAAAACTTGGTTCTGACGCATATCAAGATTCTGATAAATTCCCAAGTGGAGCGTATTGCTCTGAAAAAGAATGGGTGCTTATGGGTAGATATGCGGGAAATAGGTTCAAAGTAGATGGACTTGAGCTTAGAATCATAAATGATGATAATATAATTGCAAAAATACTTGATCCAACAGATATTTCTTATGTATAATGGAGAACATGATGAATGAAGCACAAGAACAAATAAAAGAAGAAAATTCTCAAGAAGAAAACACAATTGTTGACATAGATGAAACTTCTGAAAAAAAAGAAGATGTTGTTGAGGCTCAACAAGATAATACAGAGCGAACAGATGTTCGCAGTGAGGATCAAGAAGAAGAACTTGAAAATTACAGCGAGAACGTACAAAAAAGAATTAATCAATTAACAGCAAAAAGAAAATTAGCTTTGGAGGAGGCAGATGCCGCTTTTAAATATGCTGAAGATCAAAAAAAGCAAAATGAAGAACTTCAAAAAAAGCTTGAGCAACTTAATACTGGTTACACATCAGAATTTGGTAGTAGAATTGAGTCTCAAACTGCACAAGCTAAAAAACTTTATAAGGAGGCTTTTGATGCTGGAGACGCTGACAAAATGTCTGAAGCAAGCGATCTCATGGCTAAACTCGCTATTGAGAACGAAAGACTCAGAATCCAAAAAATTAGAACGGAGCAAAGCAAGGCAGCTCCAACAAATGAGGGACAAGCTCAAGCAAAAGAAGCCCAAGCGAGGCAGACCCCTCAAAAACAAGAGTTAGATCCAAAACTACAAAGTTGGCTTGATAAAAACACATGGTTTGCTACTGACATGGTAATGACTAGAGGTGCTCAAGCTTTACATGAAATAGTAATATCAGAGGGATTTGATCCCGCAACTGATCAATATTACAAAGAAATAGATAAACGAATGAGGACAGAGTTTCCACAAAAGTTTCAGGTAGACAGAAAGAACGCCCAAACTGTCGCACCTGCATCTAATGGCAAAGCCATTAACAGTGGGCGGAAAAAGCAAATAGAACTTACACCTGGACAAGTTGCATTTGCAAAAAAAATGAGAATACCTTTAGAGCAATATGCAAAAGAGGTATCTAAAATTGAAACCAGGAAAGGAGCCTAAAATGGTGGATAGAAGCAACCGAGAGACTGCAACTCGTGAAAAGCAGGAAAGAAGAAAAGCTTGGACACCCCCATCTCAATTAGATGCTCCACCCGCACCTATTGGATATAAACATAGGTGGATTAGAGAACGAGTTATGGATTATGATGATAAAGCAAATATCTATAAGCGACAAAGAGAGGGATATGAATTAGTTCGTGCTGAAGATTTCCCTGATTTTGAAGCACCTGTGATTGATGAAGGCAAAAATGCTGGAGTAATTGGTCAAGGGGGTCTTTTATTAGCACGGATTCCAGATGAAATAGTTGAAGAAAGAAATGATTATTTTAGGAATAAAACGAGTACCCAGATGGAGGCTGTAGATAGAGATTTAATGAAAGAATCAAATCCTGCTATGCCAATATCAAAAGATAGGAAGTCTCAAGTTCACTTTGGTGGCAAGAGGCAAAATTAATAATTTTTTCTTATAGGAGAAGAAAATGGCAAATCAAGATGCTGCTTTCGGAATGCGTCCTTTAAAAATGGTAGGCGGAGCAGCCTTTCATGGTGGACAAAGCCGATATAGAATCGCTGCCAATTATGGAACTTCTATTTTCCAAGGTGACATGGTTATGCAAGTTACTGGTGGAACTGTAGAGGTACACGCTGATGGCGGTACTGTTCCAATAGTTGGAGTATTCAATGGTTGTAGGTATACAGACCCAACCACGAAAAAGGAAACTTTTTCAAACTTTTATCCTGCAAGCACAAATGCTTCCGACATTGAAGCTTTTATTATAGATGACCCAAATGTTGTCTATGAGATTCAATGTGACGCTGCATTTCCAATTGCGGATTTATTTGGTAACTTTGACATCGTATATACAAGTGCAGGTTCTACTGTAACTGGTATTTCTGGTGCAGAGTTGGATGTAACAACAGGTGCAACAACCGCTGGTTTACCGATCAAAGCGATAGATATATCACAAGATCCAGAAAATAGCGATGTTGGTTCCGATGCCACCAATGTTCAAGTAGTTATTCAAAATAGCATATTTGGACAAAAAGGTGCAGGATTAGCGTAAGGGAGATTAGATTATGGCTATATCAAGAGCACAACTAGTTAAAGAACTAGAACCTGGTCTTAACGCTTTATTCGGCATGGAATATGATCGTTACGACCAAGAGCATACTGAAATTTATGAGACAGAATCTTCTGACAGAGCTTTTGAGGAAGAGGTAATGTTGAGTGGTTTTGGTAATGCTGCAACAAAATCAGAGGGTGCTGGAGTAGCCTTTGATTCTGCAAACGAAGTATATACTTCAAGATATACAATGGAAACTATTGCATTAGCTTTTGCATTGACAGAAGAAGCAATGGAAGACAACTTGTATGATCAGCTTGGAGCAAGATACACAAGAGCGTTAGCAAGATCAATGGCACACACAAAGCAAGTCAAAGCCGCTGCAGTTTTAAACAATGCGTTTGATTCAAGCTTTACAGGTGGTGATGGTAAAGAGCTTTGTGCAACAGACCACCCATTAGGTGGTGGTGGTACATTTAGAAATGAACCATCAACTGCAGCAGATCTTAATGAAACATCATTAGAAAATGCTCTTATTGACATTTCAAACTTTGTTGATGAGAGAAACATGATTGTTGCATTAAGAGGAATGAAATTAATTGTTCCACCTTCACTACAATTTGTTGCAGATAGATTGCTTGAGTCAACTCTTAGAGTTGGAACATCTGACAATGACTTAAACGCTATTAAAAATAGAGGTATGTTACCAGAGGGTTATACAATTAACCATTTCTTAACAGACACAGATGCGTTTTTCTTAAAAACAGATGCTCCAAATGGTTTCAAATATTTTGAAAGAACACCATTAAGCACAAGCATGGAAGCTGACTTTGATACAGGCAACATGAGATATAAAGCTAGAGAGCGTTATGCCTTTGGTTTTTCAGACCCTCGTGCTGTGTTTGGTTCTCCAGGAGCCGCATAAAAATATTTACATATTTTATAAGGGGTCTTTTCAGACCCCTTTTTTTTGTGTATAATTAAATTACCTTGACGAAGAATTAACTTCGACAATAGCCTAGACAAGGAGATTTACATGGCTAATACAACATTCTCAGGTCCTATTAGATCTGAAAGCACAATCAAAACTATCAGTAAAAATTCTACTACTGGAGTAATTACAGAAGTCATTACTATGGGTGATGCACCAGTTGCATTAGGAGATGAGGATAAAACTCTTGATAATGCAACACATAGTGGAAGAGTTTTAGCAGTTCCAGCACTTGGTTCTAATAGAACAATAACTTTACCTGCCCCGATTGCAGGATCAAGTTTTAAGTTTATTTATGCAGGAGCAGCAGAAGAAGCAGAAAATTTGATTATTATTACTCCTGGTAACACTAACTTTTTCTTAGGAAATGTTCAGCATTTAGATACAAATGCAGACAATGTTTCTGTTTATGCAAATGGAAGTTCTAACTCAAAGTTAACATTAACTGACTTTGGTAGTATGGAAATAAACATAGTTGGTAAAGATAGTACTAATTACTATGTTTGGGGTAATGTAGTTTCTGAAGACGCTCCAGCTTTCGCTGATCAATAATAGGGAGGTTTAAATGGCAGACGCAGTTACTTCGCAAACTTTGGTTGATGGACATCAAACTGCTGTCTTGAAGTTTACCAATGTCTCTGATGGATCAGGTGAAGGTGCAGTAAAAAAAGTTGATGTCTCTGCTTTAGCAACAAATGTTAGAGGAGAGGCTTGTACTAGAGCAACCATAGAAAAAATTTGGTGGCAGTGTAATGGTATGAAAGTCAAGGTTTTGTTTGATGCTTCAACAGACGACTTTTGTATTGAGTTAGGCGAAAATCAAAGTGGACATCACGATTACACATCATTTGGTGGATTAACAAACCCAGCAAGTTCTGGTGTAACTGGTGATATAATGTTTACTACAGTGGGTCATTCATCAGCAGATAGCTATACAATCATAATGCAAGTTAGAAAGAGTTATGACTAATGGCTCGGAAGCCTGACAAGCAACCACCTAAAACTAAAAAGTATTTCCGCTCTACTAAAAGTGGGGCGGGAATGACTGCAAAGGGTGTTGCTAAGTATCGTAGAGACAACCCTGGAAGTAAATTAAAAACGGCAGTTACTGGTAAAGTAAAAAAAGGTAGCACCGCTGCAAAGAGACGTAAGTCATATTGTGCAAGATCAGCAGGGCAAATGAAAAAATTTCCTAAAGCTGCAAAAAATCCTAATAGTAGATTAAGACAAGCTAGAAGAAGGTGGAAGTGTTAATGACAAAAAATGTTCAATCTTTGCAAATAGAATTTGCTGAATGGAAATCCAAACAAGATTATCTTGTCAAACATGTTGATGAATTAAGATCAGATATGACAGATATTAAAAGAGCAGTCTTTCAAGCAAAGTGGATGTTAATTGGTGCTTTGGCAGTTATAGCTGTTACTAATACAGGAGCGGTAACAGAATTGTTGGCGTTGTTAAAATAATGGTTATAGGTAGATCGCAAATGAGTCAGCAAATCTCAAAGCCACCAAACAAAAAGAAAAAAGTAAAAAAAATATTAAAGGTGAAAAAAAATGCCAAAAGACGCTTGTTACAGAAAAGTTAAAGCTCGCTACAGAGTTTTTCCAAGTGCTTATGCTAGTGGGGCCATCGCAAAATGCCGTAAAGTAGGTGCCGCAAACTATGGTACTGGTGGTAAAAAGAAGGCTAAAAAGAAAGCAGAAGGTGGTGTAATAGAGCTTAAAAATGGTGGCAATGTACCTAAAAGAACTCGTAAAAGAAAAACAAACAATCCTAATATAGCTCGTGGTTGTGGAGCTGTTATGGAAAATAGACGTAAAGTTACAAAGTTTAGATAATGGCTGTTCGTAAAACAAAAGCAGGTCTTGCACTAAAACGATGGTTCAAAGAAGATTGGAAAGATCAAAGGACTGGCAAGGCTTGTGGAAGAAAAAAAGGAGAGAAGAGAGGTACGCCATACTGTAGGCCATCAAAAAGAATTTCCAGTAAAACTCCTAAAACTGGATCTGAAATGTCTACTTCAGAGAAAAGAAAACGTATTGCACAAAAGAAAAGATTAGGTCAACCAGCAGGTAAGCCAAGAAGAGTTCAAGCAGCAAGAAGAAAAAAGAAATGAGCCTCGAAGATAAAATTTGCGAAGAAGTACGTCAGTGGTCAAAACACGCCTTAGAAATACCAAATAAAAATTATAACAATTTACCATCATGTCCATATGCAAAAACTGCTTGGAAAAACAACAAAGTTGGTTTTGCTTTAAAAACTAATAATAATTATGATATTGTTTATACTTTGATAAATAAGTTTCATAATTCCAAAGACTTAATTATAGTTATTGATCTATGTTATGAAGATAACGAAATATTTCATAATAATTTATCTAACTTAAACGTATTAATACATGAAAATAAATTTGACCAACAAGATATTTGGTTAATGGGATTCCACCCTGATGATGATATAAATGAGCTTATAGATGATGGTTCATTTGATGAAATTGTCAGTGAGGAATATTCTTTGATATTTGTACAAAGACTAAGTAAACTTCAAGAAAGTGCAAATAAATTGAAGAAACTTGGATATTATGATAATTATTATAATATGTACAATGTTGAAGACATTTATAAGCAACGCGAAAACTATTATAGGAGACTAAAATGGCAATGAGTCCAAGAAAAATGATGGCTATGGGCGATCAACTTAAAAATGCTGCTAAAAAAATGATGGACGGCGGCAAAGTCAAAAAAATGATGGGTGGTGGCATGGCTACGAAACCTAAAAAAATGCGTGGTGGCGGCATGGCTAAGAAAATGAAAAAAGGTGGTAAAGCCTAATGGCAACATCAAGCTCAACTAACTTTGAATTAGATGTAGCAGAATATATAGAAGAGGCTTTTGAGCGATGTGGCTTAGAAGCTAGAACTGGATATGATCTGCAAACAGCTAGACGTTCTATGAACATCATGTTAGCAGAGTGGGCTAATCGTGGTCTTAATCAATGGACTATTGAACAAAAGACACAAGCTCTTACTGCATCTGATTCAGAGTATAGTTTGGGTACAGACATTATTGATATATTATCTGCTGTTGTTCGCAGGAGTGGGACAGACTTTAGCATGAGTAGAATTAGCAGAGACACATATATTAATATTCCAACCAAAACTACAACTGGTAGACCTACGCAATATTTTCTTGATAGACAAGTAACACCAAACTTGAAGATATGGCCAGCACCAGAGAATAGCACAGATATTATTGTTTATGATGCTTTAACACGCATACAAGACGCTGACACACAAGTAAATACAATGGAGATACCTTTTAGGTTTTATCCTTGTCTTACGGCAGGATTGGCTTATTATATAGCCATGAAAAGAGCACCAGATAGAATACAATTATTAAAAACAGTATATGAGGAAGAATTTGAAAGGGCAATGGGCGAAGATAGAGACAGATCATCTTTCACAGTAAGCCCACAATTATCATATTATAAGGTTGGATAATGGCTTTTGCACAAGGAAAATACGCTTACAGAATATCTGATCGTTCTGGATTTCGTTATCGTATTAAAGATATGAGAAAAGAATGGAATGGAAGTGTTGTTGGATATGATGAATATGAAGAAAAACATCCACAATTAACTCCTCCTAGAATAAGGACAGATTTAGAAGCTATAAGAGACGCAAGATCAGATGTGAAAGATGACAATAAAGCTTTCATAGTTTATACTAATCAAGGTCTTGGAAATTTAGGAAGTTTATTAACATCTTTTAGTGCTACTGCAAGTGTAGGTAGTGTAACAGTGAGTACAACATGAGTTTTACTTTAACAACATTGACTGCATCAATCCAAGAATGGACACAAAATGATGAAACTACTTTTGTAGCAGAAATACCTTTTTTCATTAAAAACGCAGAAGAAAGAATATTTAAAGTAGTTGATTTAGATTATTTTAGAAAAAATGTTACTGGAGGTATGACTAGCGGAAATAAATTTTTAGAAAAACCATCAGATTATTTATCTACATTTTCTTTATCTTATGTAAATTCGAGTAGTCAAAATGTTTTTTTATTACAAAAAGATGTTAATTACATACAAGAATTTACCCCAAACCCAAGCACTACAGGAAGTCCAAGATTTTATTCATCGTTTGATGTGAATACATTTATTGTGGCACCTACACCAGATTCAAGCTATTCAGTTGAACTTCATTATTATTATAGACCCGCTTCACTAACAACAGACGACTCTGGTAGCACATGGATTAGTACAAATGCACCTGATGCCTTGTTGTATGCTAGTTTGGTAGAGGCTTACACCTTTATGAAAGGTGAATCTGATTTAATTCAACTGTATACTGCAAGATTTACAGAAGCCATAAGTAGATTAAAAATATATGGTGAAGGTCAAGAAAACACAGATGCTTATAGGGAGGGTTTGGTTAGAGTTCCAAAACAATAGAAGGTAGCACAATGAAAAATAAAAGTATTGCTATTGTTGCACTTGGCAATAGTTTTTCTGAATATATATTAGCAAAAATTCGTAGTGAAAAATTTGATGAGGTGTGGACTATAAACTCTATGTCTGGAGTTATATATCACGATAAGTGTTTTATGATGGACCCTCCTTCAAGATTTCTTGATACTCCAAATGCAGGAAAACAAACAAATATAATGCAAGATAGATTAAGAGAAAAGAAAGATATACCTATTTTCTCTTGTTGTTTGGACAAAAGATGTCCAGATGTTGTTGAGTTTCCCTTACAAAAAGTAATACAAAAGACTGGTTATGCTTATTTTAACAATACAGTATCATACTCTTTGGGTTATGCTATTGCACAAGAGGTTTCTGATTTGCATTTATATGGAATAGATTTTACTCATAAAGATGTTGCGTTTGCCGAAGCAGGCAGAGCTTGTTGTGAATTTTGGTTAGCCATAGCTATTTCAAAAAAAATTAAAGTTCACATAGCAAATAGTTCATCTTTGCTTGATATGAATGTACCAGATGATCAAAAGCTTTATGGTTATCACAGACTTGATGATCCCCTTGTTTCTACAACAACACAAGGTAGTATGTTAATAACAAAGAAATCAAAATTAGAACCACCAGAACCATTGGATTCAAAGCCTAATCTAATTGGCAGAGATGATATACCTGGTATTAGTTATGAGGAGAAATAAATGTTTAATGTTGGAATATCACAAGCTGGAAATGTCAATGTTATGACTTCAAATAATGGAGGATTAACAAATGAACAAATTGCAGACTTAGCTGTTGATAAGATAGTGAGCATATCAGATGATGCTCCTGCACACATTAGACAACAAGCTAATCAATTTAGAGAACATCTCAAAAATGTTCTGTATCATTATCTACTCTTGGCAAGAAGAGAAGAGCGTGGTACTATCATTCAAGCCTTGCTATCAGGTGGTCAAAAAGAAACGGCTGAATATATAAGGAGATTATAACATGGCAATAGCACAAGCAATGTGTACTGCATTTAAACAAGAGTTAATGTTAGGTACACACAACTTTGCAACAAATGGTAATGCTTTTAAATTAGCACTATACGCAGAGGGTGGCGGAGGTAAATCTTCTACTACTGCAACATTAGGTGCGGCAACAACTGCTTATACTACGACAGGTGAAATAGCGAACAGTGGTTCGTACACTGCTGGTGGTGGAGCTTTGACTAAAGTTGCACCAACAACTTCTGGAACAACGGCATTTACAGATTTTGCTGATTTAAGTTTTACAACTGCAACGATTACGGCTATGGGTGCATTAATATACAATGACACTAATAGTAATAAAGCAGTTTGTGTTTTAGATTTTACATCTAATAAAACTTCAACATCTGGTACATTTACAGTTCAATTTCCAACTGCTGATGCAAGTAATGCGATTATAAGGATAGCCTAAATGTCAAATTCTACCTTACAAGGTTGGGGTAGAGGCACATGGGGTCAAGGTCCTTGGAATGAAGAGATTGACGTTGTTGTTACTGGAGTAGTAGGAACAACTGCGTTAGGCACTCCAGATGGTATTCCTGGTGTAAATGTAGCCGTAACAGGTGTTTCTGCAACTACTGCTATAAGTCAAACTGGTGCTAGTACAGTTACATATACTGTTACTGTTGTTTCTGGCAATCCATCAAATCACCCATATTATAATCAAGGCTCCACCAATAAATATGCTATTGGTGGATCGACTGCTACGTCTGATGTTACTTTAACTATGTATGAAGGTAATACATATAGATTTGATCAAAGTGATAGCAGTAATAATGGCCATCCTATCAACTTTTATGAAGATAAAGACAAAAATACAACATACACAAGTGGTGTTAGTTATAATATAGATGGTTCTTCTGTATCTCAATCATCTTATGTTGACACTTCTACTTTTAATGCAGGCTCAACTAGATATGTAGAAATAACTGTTCCAGACGGAGCACCTACATTGCATTACCAATGTTATAATCATGCTTTAATGGGTTATTTTGCAAATACCCTTGGTATTCCTAACATAGCAACAACAACTGGAGCATCTGTAACTAATGTTGTTGGTACAACAGCACTAGGTTCAGAAACAGTTACCACAAGTGTAGATATAGCAGTTACATTAGTTGCGGCACAAAGTGGAATATCTAGTGTTGTCACAGTGCCACAATGTGTGGTATCTTTAATTGGACTTGGTGCTACTGGTAGTACGGGAGAAGAATTAGTATATAGCTTAATAGTACCAAATCAAACAGCTAACTGGCAAGAGGTGGCATAATGGCAAGTACATTTGTAAATAATTTAAGACTCGAAGAAATGAATACTGGCGAACAGTCAGGACAATGGGGTACTAAAACTAATACAAACTTAGAACTCATAGGTGAGGCATTAGGGTTTGGCACGGAAGCCATAACAACAAACGCAGACACTCATGCAACCACTGTGGCAGATGCTACTAGTGATGCAGGAAGAGCCATGTTTATTAAATACACGGGAACCTTAGATTCTGCTTGTACTATTACTATATCTCCAAACACAATGAAAAGAGTGCATATAATTGAAAATGGAACTAGTGGATCACAAAATATTATAATATCTCAAGGATCTGGTGCGAATGTTACAATAACACCAGGCACTGCAAAAGTTCTTTACTTAGATGGTGCGGGATCTGGTGCAGCCGTTGTTGATGCTTTTGCACATTTAGCTGCTGGTGATTTAACTGTAGATGATGATTTGATTGTGTCTGATGATGTAACTCTTAAATCAGATAGTGCAGTATTAGGCTTTGGTGCTGATACGGACACTACTTTAACACATACAGACGGCACAGGTTTAACTCTTAATGGAACTAATAAATTAACATTTGGTGATGCCGCTAGTTTTGTACATCAAAGTTCAGATGGTGTTTTAACAGTAGATGGTGAGGCAACCATTGATTTAAATGCAAGTACAGCCGTTCTTGTAAGTAATGATCTCAAGTTAGATAGCGATTCATCAGTTTTGGGTTTTGGTGAAAATAATGATGTAACTTTAACTCATGTACATGATAGTGCTTTATTATTAAATGATGCTATAAAAATGACTTTTAGAGATAGTGCTTTATCTGTAAGTTCAAGCACAGATGGACAGTTAGATATTGATGCCGACACAGAATGTGAAATTACTGCACCAACAATAGATTTAACTGCATCAACCAAAGTTACAGTTAGCAATGATGTCGAAGTTACTGGAAGATCAGTTGGTGTAACAGTTACAGCGGAAAATGATGGTAGTTTTGATTTAGCTGTAGGTAATGACTTTACTTGCACCACCACTGGCAATACCGAAATAACATTTAGTAATGCTGCTGCTGGACAATCTGGTAATATAAAATTTGTAAATGGTGGTAATCATACAATAACTGCAAACGCACTTGTTGCAATAAATGCAGATGTGCTTAGTACAATAAGTGCAAGTGGCACATATCATCTTGCTTACTTTTGTACTGCGGCAAGTGGCAGTAATACAATATTAGTTTCAGCATCGGCAATATTAACATAAGGTTGATTTATGAGCATAATAAAGGCAAATGGCGCAGGAGATCAAGACACAGGTTTCTATAATGGTGTTGCTACAACTTCATACAGAAATATTCCAACTCAAACATTAACTAGAGATTATGGTGCTTCTCCTACAAGCACTAAAATTATGTCATTTGGTGGTTGGGTAAAAAGACAACAGACTGGACACTACTCTAATTTACTTTCTGCCACATTAGGTGGTGGTGGTGTTGGGCAAGGTTATATATGGATGGGTGGTAATAGCATTAGTGTTGACCAGGTTGCTGTGCAGGATTTAACAGCAGGGGGTGCAACAACCTTTAATTATATAACTACTAGATTAGTTCGTGATACAAGTGCTTGGATGCATCTTTGGGTGAGAATAGATACCACAGATAGTACAGAAGGAGATAGAGTTCAACTTTGGATAAATGGTGTTAGAGAAACATCTTTTGCAACAGCAACTGCTCCTTCATTAAATGCTGATACAGTTGGTCTTAATCAAAACAAAACACATTTCTTTGGTCATTCAAATTCAGGGTATGGTGGTCATGTTTATTATTCTGATTGGTGGTGGTTAGATGGTTCGGCAGTTACACCAGTTGATACAGTAGGTGAATTTAAAAATGGGGTATTTATTCCAAAAAACTATTCTTCTCCATCATTTGGTAATAAAGGTTGGCATTTAAAGTTTGACCAAACTGGAGTGGGTAGTCCATCCGATACAACGATTGGTGCAGATTCAAGTGGTAATTCACGCCATTGGACTTCTACAGCTAATACTAATGTTGAAGCACATGATTGTGCCTTGCCTGATAGTCCTGAGAATAATTTTTGTACGCTTAATCACAATGCAAGAGGAACAACAAATGTTGCTTTGTCTGAAGGTGCTTTAAAATTTGTTTGCAATACTAGTAATAATTTTGGAAATGTATTAGGTACAATACCTTTGTTTAGTGGTAAATGGTATTGTGAAGGATACATGGCTAACACTAGTTTAACTCAATTTGGTGTACAAGAAGTTACAAATAATATTTATCAAAGTAGTGGTGATTTTGGTGCTAACACAGATTTAGGTATGTGGGATAGTCGTGGTTATTTTTATGACGAGGGAACAGCAGGAGGCACTCCATCATCATTTGCAAATGGAGATATAATTAATATTGCTTTTGATGTAGATGCAGGAAAAATATGGTTTGGTAAAAATGGTACATACTTATTTTCAGGTGACCCTGCTAATGGCACAAATCAAAGTACTGGTTCAACAAATGATTTATCTTCTATAGGTGTAACTATAGCGGGGAATGGTGCAAGTGGTTCGGGAATTTTTAATTGTGGACAAGATGATACATTTGCAGGAAACAAAACAAGTGGTTCAGCTAATGCCACAGATTCTGAAGGAATAGGTCAATTTTATTATTCGCCACCATCAGGCTTTCTAGCAATATGCACAGCTAACCTTAGTGATGATGATTTAACCATAAGTCCTAATGCTGCTACACAAGCTACTGATCATTTTGGAATACTAACTTATACTGGTAGTGGCAGTGCTTCAAGAAGTATAGTTTCTGGGGGGACTGATATTGGTGGTAAAATAAATTTCAAACCTGATTGGTTGTGGGTAAAATCAAGGTCTGGTTCTTATTATCATGGTTTGTGGGATTCAAACAGAACAAATAAATCTGCCTTATATTCAAACGCATCAGATGATGAGGATACTTCAACAGCAGGAACATTAGGTTCACTTGATACTAATGGTTTTACTACTCCAAATGTAGCTAGTGGTGGTTTTATAAATATAGGCTCTGGTACATATGTAGCTTGGAACTGGAAAGCTAATGGTGGAAATTTGACAACGAATGATGCAAGTGCAACTGGTGTTGGTACAATAGATTCTACTTATCAAGCAAATACTACAGCAGGATTTAGTATTGTGACTTATACTGGAACTGGAAGTGCAGGAAGTATTGCACATGGATTAGGTGGTGTTCCTGAAATGATGATTGTAAAAAATAGAGATGGAGCACATAGTTGGTCTGGAACATATCATCATAAAATGGCAAGTGACCCACATACAGATTATTTAAATTTAAGTGGAACTGGTGGAGTTGTTGATGATTCAACTATGTGGAATGATACTGCACCGACTTCAACAGTTTTTACTGTAGGTACTGCAAGCAATACTGGTTCTTCTGATAATTTTGTGGCTTATTTATTTAGAGGAATATCAGGTTACTCCAAATTTGGCAGTTATACTGGAAATGGCGTAGCAGATGGTACGTTTGTCTATACGGGATTTAGACCTGCTTGGCTTATGGTGAAAAGATATGATGCAGCTAATAATTGGCATATTTGGGATACTACAAGAGGAATTTTTAATCCAATGGGTAGTGGTTCACTATTAGTTGCTGATGATGTCTATTATGAATCACAACTTGGTTCAGTATTAGACATTCTAAGTAATGGCTTCAAACCTCGTGCTAATTCTACTGGTTATAATAATGGCTCATACATATATATGGCGTTCGCCGAAAACCCGTTTAAATATGCTAATGCAAGATAGGAGAAAATAATGGCTTGGAAACATAATGGTAGAACCATACAAGTAGGAAAAGCATGGGTTAGTGATGATAATACTAAATACCCTCGTCAATGGAACAATCTTACAGACGCAGAAAAAAAGTCTGCTGGTTTGGTTTGGGAAGATGACCCAACACCTTTAGGTGCTTATGATAGTTTTTATTATTGGGGTTGGAACTCTGATGGTGATGCTTTATTACCAAAGCCACTTGCAGATTTAAAAACTGCTAAAATAGACCAAGCTAAACAAACATCTGCAAGTTTATTGCAAGACACAGATTGGTATGTAACTCGTAAATCAGAAACATCTACTGCAATACCAAGTGGAATAACTGCATATAGAACAGCAGTTAGAACTAATTATACTGCATTAAAGACTGCCATAGGTAATGCTTCAGATATAGCAGGATTACAGGCTTGTTATGAAACAGTAGCAGGTGCATCGCAAACAGCTAAAACAATAGATGCAACATCGTCTAGTGTAGTTAGTACGTCAGATAATACTATTACAAGTAATGGTCATGGATTTGTGAATGATGAGCAAGTTTCTTATAATGTAGGACAAAATTCTAGTAATGAAACTGCAACAGTGATTGGTGGCTTAGTAAATGGTACATCTTATTATGTAATATCTGCAACAACAAACACCTTTAAATTATCAGAAAGTCATAGTAACTGTGGAGATGAAGCAGTTGTATCACTAACAGGTTTATCTAGTGATGGTACTGCACAGACGTTTACTTCACAAGGTAGACCAAGTGCAGGGCAAACGTTTCCTGACAGTCGTATGCTTAAGTATTCTGCGTAAAAGGTGTTAAATGCCTATAACAAAATTACAATTCAGACCTGGTATAAATAAGGAAACAACGTCTTATTCAAACAAAGGCGGTTGGAATGATTGTGATCTTGTTCGGTTTCGTTTTGGGTATCCAGAAAAATTAGGTGGTTGGGAGAAATACAGCGGCTCTACTTTTTTAGGTTCTTCAAGATCTCTTCATGCTTGGGCGAATCTTCAAGGTAATAGTTATCTAGGTATAGGCACAGAGATAAAATTCTATATAGAAGAGTCACAAGGTTACAATGATATTACTCCCTTAAGACGTAAAGTTGTAAATGGTGTAACTGTTTTTGATTTAGATGGTCTAACAGTAATTGCTGCACCATCTGGAAGTGCAGGAACTGGTCAAATTGGCACCGCTATTGTACTTGGATCTCAAGATGTTCCCGTCTTGGCAAGAAACCCAGATTCTGGTGTTTTATCAATAGGTGTAGGACAAGTTGGCACAGTTACAATAGACATTCCTCCTACTGCTATATCTTTAACTGGAACTACGGGTCTTGGTTCTGTTACAATATCTATAACTAATGAATCAACTGTTACTGTAGGCGGATCTTAACATGGCGATAACATTTATATCTGCAACTGATAGCACAAGTGTTACTGTGAATGATGCTAGTCATGGAGCTATACTTGGTAGTTTTGTTACATTTAGTAATGCTAACACAGGTAATCTTGGTTTAAACTCTAAACTAAACAATGAATTTTCTATAACATCTATAACAGATGCTAATAGTTATATTATTACTCTTAGTGATAACGCAGATGCTGCTTTATCTAGTGCTGGATCGGCTGATGCAGAATATCAACTTAACGTAGGTATTAATACTGTTGTGCCTGGAGATGGATGGGGTGCTGGCACTTGGGGAGCAGATGGATGGGGTTCTGCTTCTGGTGAAACTGCTGGTGGTGGTACTTTGCGTTTATGGTCACAAGATAATTTTGGTGAAGATTTAATTTTTAATCAAAGAGATGGGTTTGTTTTTTATTGGGATAAAACTCTTGGAACAGGTGCAAGAGCAAAAAATTTAATTGAATTATCAGATGCTGCACCGACAAAATCTAGGAAGGTCATTGTATCTGAAAGAGATCGTCATGTAATTTGTTTTGGTGCAAATCCAATAGGTGAATCAGTACAAGACAGATTGCTTGTTCGCTTTAGTTCACAAGAAAATCCATTTCTATGGACACCTAGTGCAACTAACACTACTGGAAGTTTAAGAATAGGTTCAGGATCAGAAATAATAACTGCTGTTAAAACAAGACGAGAGATGATTGTTTTAACAGATTCATCTGTTCATAGTATGCAGTTTATAGGTCCTCCCTTTACATTTGGTATAAATCAATTAGCAAGTGCCATAACAGTAAGAGGATTTAATTCAGCAGTTGCCGTAGGTGATAGTGTGTTTTGGATGGGATATGATCGTTTTTATGTGTATGATGGTCGTGTTCAAGTTATACCTTGTTCTGTAAGAGATCATGTATTTCAAGATTTTAACGAAACACAATCCGATAAAGTTTACGCTGGAATAAATTCAGCTTTTGGTGAAGTATTCTGGTTCTATCCCTCTGCAACTAACTCTGGTGCAAACAATGGTACAGATGAAAATGATAGATATGTAGTGTATAATTATGATCAAAAGATATGGTATGTAGGCAACCTTGCAAGATCATCATGGATAGATAGAGGTGTTTATCAGTATCCAATGGCTACAGATTCTAATTTTGTATACAATCACGAAAAAGGAAATGATAACGATGGTACTGCATTTACATCGTTTATTGAGTCAAGTCCTATCGATATACAAGATGGAGATCAATTTGTTTTTATTAGAAGAATGATACCTGATGTTAGTTTTAACAATAGTGATACTGGTATTAGTAATGACAACAAACAAGCCGTGTTTTCATTAAAAGCACAAAGGACTCCAAATGGTGGTTTTGTTAAAACATCTACAAATACTGTGTCTCCAGCAACTGAACTTAATCATTTACGATTGCGTGGTAGATCATTTGGTCTTAGAGTAGAAAGCACAACACAAGGCGTAAATTGGAGATTAGGAACAAATAGAGTTGATATAAGACAGGATGGTGATAGATGAGCAGACAACTAGTACCACCAAATTTTTCTTTGCCACCAGATGAGTATGATGTTCAGTATTTCAACGAAATGGTAAGAAGTTTAAGCCAACTTGTAACACAATTACAAAACCCTGGAGAACTTCGTGGCACTAAGATTACTTTGACGGATTTACCTACAAGTGATACAGATTTAGAGGTGGGTGCTTTATTTAACGATAATGGAACTATAAAAGTTAAGACATAGACGAATAAATAAAATTGAGGTAAGATAATTACATGAATTTAGGTGATTTGTTAAAAGATATAGTTCTTCCTGTAGCAATTGGTGCAGTGGCAGGTCCAGCCGTTGGGACAGGCATAGGATCTCTTTTTGGTACATCATCAGCAATTAGTCCTTTTTTAACTAGAGCAGGAACATCCTTTCTTACTTCAAAAGTGATGGGTGGTAAAAATAAAGACGCATTAAGAAATGCTTTGCTTGGTGGTGCTCTTGGAATGGCTTCTGATAGTTTTACAGGTCAACAAGTTGTGCAAGATGGTCAAAATTTAAAACCTGGACAATTTAGTAGAGCAGAAATTGAAAGAAATCAATTAGTACCAACTGGTTCTTCTGGTGGTACATCAACAATTCCAGCCGAACAAGCAACTAAAAAAATAGCTGAATCTTTTAAACCTAAAACATTTAGTGGTGAGTTATTACAAGCAGCTGGAGTTGGCGAAGATAACTTATTATCTCGTTTATTAAATACACGCATGGGTGAAGGTTTAACTGCTGGATTAATTGCACAGTTACTTGCTGGAGATGACGAAGAAGATACTAGAAGAGAGTTTGAGAGAAGACCTTTTGGACAAGGTGGACCTGGAGGTCAACTTGGTGGCATAAGATTTGCCGCAGATGGTGGTCAAATGGGATTTCCAAGACGTAATGGTGGTATAGATCCATCAGAGGGTTCTGGTACAAAAGATGATGTGCCAGCAATGCTTATGGCAGGAGAATTTGTTTTAACAAAAGATGCTGTCAAAGGTTTAGGAGATGGCAATCAAAGAAAAGGTATTCAAAGAGCTTATGATATGATGGATAACTTGGAGGCTAGGGCATAATGGCAGTTCAAACTGTAGAAAATATACAAAGATTACCCCCATTTTTAGAGGGTTTACAAAAACGTATGTTACAAACTGGGTTTGGCACCTTTGATGGTGAAACTCAAACTGCACCAGGATTATTAGACAGACCTTTAGGTTTGCCGGGATTTCAAATTGCTGGAACAGATCCACTACAAGATAAAGCAACGCAACTTGGCGAACAAATGGTTGGTGCATTTCAACCTTTTATGCGAGGAGCAGCAGATCAATCACTTGCAGCACAACAAGCCTTAACAAGTGGTTTAGGTTTCTTACAACCAGATTCTATTAAAAGATTTCAAGATCCATTTCAAGAACAAGTCATTGATGTGGCAATGAATCAGTTAAACAGACAAGCTGATATGCGTAGAGCTGGAGCCGATGCACAAGCTATTAAAGCAGGAGCATTTGGTGGATCAAGAGAGGGTGTGCAAAGAGCAGAAACCGAAAGAGGTTTACAACAAGTCAAAGGCGATACATTAACAAAGCTTTTATCACAAGGCTTTGGACAAGCTTTAAAAGCCTCACAAGACGCAGGAAGATTATCTGGTGGTATTGGACAAGCATTTGGCACATTAGCAGGTACAACAAGTGATTTAGGGCGTTTACAACAAGCTTTAGGTCAAGCAGATGTATCACAATTATCACAATTAGGTGGATTAAGACAAAGACAACAACAAGCAGGATTAGATGCAATGAGAGCTAATCTTATGCAACAAGCACAAGAGCCTTTTACAAGATTGCAGATAGGTCAGAATTTATTGCAAGGTATGCCTAGTGCAAGTATTCCATCTACATTTCAACAAGCAACAACACCCGCCGCAAATCCATTTTTACAAGGTGTGGGTGCTTATACTACATTATCACAAATAGCACCATTTGGTGGAGCTACAGCGAACAGAGGGTAAGATGGCACCAAAACAAGGTTTAAATCTTGGAGATACGGATACTTTATTAAAAAGTTTAGGTCTCCCTCAAAAACCTAAAACATTTGGAGAACTGTCTAGTCTATACGGACAAGGATTGTTTTCAGGCACTGGTCCAGCTGCTAAAACATTTATTTCTCCAGTTAAAAGCATGGAGCAAATGTATGGTGCTCCTAAAACAGAGGGTAGAAGAGCATTAAATTTTCTTATGGATATTCCGTTAGCGGCTCTTGAGGGAGGTAGATTACTTACTGGTGGTATCGGTGCTTTAACAAATCCTGCAGGAAACATACTTGGTGATTATTTATCACAAGTAACGCCAGAAGAGTTTAAAGAACAAACTAAAGATAAGGTAATTGGTGCAGGTCCAGAATTGTTTTTGCCAGAAGATCAAACATCATCCATACCAGGATCAGATGTTTTTACACAACAAGGACAAGATCGTTTAACATCTGAAACATCAGAGGCACTTAAAAATTTAATAGGTAAAAGTGTTGGTGATGTAGGTGCGTTTGATCCACAAGGCGAAGTTGATCAAGCAACTGTGGATAAAATAAAAGAACAAGAAAAAAACAAATCTTCTGAAGTTGACACAAGTCAAGTTGTTGATACGAGTTTTGATAGTGACTTTGATGCAGATACAAAAGATTCAACTGGAGATAATGAGGTAGAGGGTGCAGATACACCTGCTAAAAAGGCTACAGTTAAGGCTTTAGACGCATTCTTAGCAGAAGCAAGACCTGGAATAAGTCCTAAAACATTTGATGAGTACATAAATGAATTCGGCGAGGCTACTGGATTGGATGTATCTGGTGAGGCAGATACTAAACAAGCACTTATGTCCTTTGGGTTAGCACTTATGCAAAATAGGGCAGGTAAAGGCTTTGATATAAGCAAAATACTTACATCTGTGGGTGAAGCAGGCGAAGCTGCAATGCCAGACTTTAGAAAAGCAGTGGCCAAAGCAGAAGCAATAAGAGCTAAAGCAGGTTCATATGCCTTAAGTAAAAAAGAATCAGATCAACAGAAAGCAATGGATAGAAAAGGTTACGTTGTTATACCTAGAGAGGGTGGTCTTCAGAGAAGTATTCTGCAAAACACAGGTAGATTTTCAAGGCTTAATAGTTATGAGCTTAACAATTTATTGGAAAACCCTGAATTTAGCAAAAGATTCGAGGTTGTAGATGCTTCTTCTTTTAATGAAATGACAAAAACTCTTATTAATGCTGCTAATAAAAATAAGAAAAAAGTATATTTAGAAAAGCCTAGATCAGTTCCATTGTTCGGTGGATCTAAGATAACTTTTGATGTTTTTTATGCAAATCCAAACAATGACACTGGTGCAAAATCAAGAGTTGTTGCTCCTGATATAGCAGTAAACGCAATCGGGACAATAGAAAAAGACTTAACAAGACGTATTGATAAGTTTAGAGATATTGCAAAAGTAATTAATCAAACTGGTGTTGCTCTGCCACAACAAGCTAGATCTTTTGCTAAACAGTTAGCTATATCTTTTGGTGTGCCAATAGACGATGGCGAAACAGATCCAGTAAAACAATTAAATACTTTGTTAACCGAACTTAAAGCTAGAAGTGCGGCAGAGATTTTAGGTGAAAGTGGTAAAACTATTTCTGATGCTGATAGAAGATTAGTTGATACAATAGTTGGAGGTATAGGCGTTATAAGTGGTGACGCTGATATTAAACTACTTAAATCTAAACTTGGTAGATTATTTAAACAAATTACTGCAAGTAAAAGAGATGAGATTGAAGAAGCTTATAGCAATTTAGAAAAATTTGGTGTTAAAGTAGATAGAAAAGGTGCTGGATCATTAGGAACTAAGATGGTTGTTGGTGAAGATGGCGTATATAGATTTAAAGCACAAGAGACTACATAATGGCTATAATAAATGTTGAAACTCCACAAGGAGTAGTAAAGGTTGAGATAGCAGGTGATGAACCAACTCAACAAGAAACAAATGCTATTAGATCACAATTTTTTAAAACACAAAGACAAGATCCTACTTTTGATGATTTATTAGAAGAAACAAAAACAACTTCTCAAGTAAAAGGTCAACCAACACAAGCGAACTTTGATACAGAGTCTGGTATTCAAGATTTTGGTCTTAGGTCTGCATTGTCAGTTGCAGAAAATGATGCAGAACAAGAAAAGATATTGGCTGCACAAGGGTTTACTAGGTCAGATTATATAAGAGATAATCGAGGTAGACTTGCCTTAACACCCACTGGTGCTGAAAAGGTTGGAGTGCAAACAGATAAAAATGTCCTCATTGATGAAGAAGGTTTTAGTAGAAACGATTTATCTGATTTAGTTGGCATAATACCAGAACTTGGATTTGGTGTTGCAGGTGCAATAAAGGGTGCTGCCATAGGAACTGGTATTGCTCCAGGTATTGGAACATTACTTGGTGGTGCGGTTGGAGCTTTTATTGGTGGTGGCGGTGGCTCTCTTGTTGAAGAAGCCATTGAGGGTATTGCTGGTGTTTCCGAACAAACTGCTGGAGACATTGCACAAGATGCAGCAATCGAAGGTGGCATAGCTGCTGCGGGTGAACTGTTGTTCGGCATACCTTTATTAGCTTACCGAGCAATAGCACCTTCTGGTAAGAAATTTATACAAGAGGCAAGTAAAGAAGATTTAAAAATTACTGCAAAAGGTATTGAAAAAGGTTTAGAGCCTACTATAGCACAAATAAAAGGCAGACCTATAGCCGCGAAGTTTCAACAATTACAAGAGAGCGTATTAGGTGGCTCACCAAGAACGCAAAAAATAGCTGCAGCTATGGAAAAAGAAATCAACGAACTTAACAGTTTTATTAGTCAAGCGGCTACAGAGGGTAGTCAAAAATCCGCAGGACAGTTGTTTATTGAGTTTGAGAAGAAGTTTGGTAAAGAATTAGCACAAAAACAAACACAAGCTTATGGTACAATTATGAGTGCCTTAAAACAATCTGCTGATAATTTAGCAGGTGGATTAGAGCGTAATCAACTTATAGATGATAATGTTTTTAACTTTGTGCAACAATCTGCAAAGAACTTTGAAGATACTATGTCACAACAATGGGCTACTATAAATGAGGTCATTGAGACATCTATTGGTGATGCTAGAATTATACCTACAAGTTTAGTTAAAGAAGTTGCAGATTTAGCAGAAAAGAAATTTGCACAAGCAGGGACTGGTAGATTAGCTACACAAGAGGGTAGAATTGGTCTATCTTTAGTAGAAGATCTAAGAGCGTTAGGTGATAAAGCATCATTTACAGATGCTTACCAACTAAGAAGAAAACTTTGGGATCTCAAAAATGCACCAAAAACAGAAGCTGAACTTGCACAAAAAGGCATAATTGATAACTCTTTTAATTTAACTGAAGTTTGGGATGATGCAATTCTCAAAGTTGACAACCTTCTTCTAAGGTCAAATATTGACTCACTTACCAAAGACATTACCGAACAATTAGGTTCAGACGCATTCGGCAAAATACAAGTTGCATCTAAATTATTGCCTAAAGCAAGAAAACAATTCAGAGAGGGAACCGCTTTATATAACGATATATCAAGCACTTTAGGGTCTAAAGAACTTGTTGCTCAAATGCGTAGTGGAGCATTTAACATCGCAAGGCCTGGAGCTTTAACTGGACTAACTCAAAAAGTTATTGGCAAAGGTGGCACACCCACTGGTCTTAACAGATTAAAAAAAGCTTTAGATGATACGCAATATAATCAAGTCAAAAATCAAATGGGTAAAGATTGGTTGCAAGGTGCTTTAAACAAAACTGGTTTTGATTCTATAAAACCAACAAATTTTAAGCCAAATGAGTTTATTAAATCATTAGATGATTTAGGTGATACTGGCGTTGAGCTTTATGGTAGACAAAAATACAATCAATTAAAAACTTTTGCTAAACAATTTGAAGACTTAAAAATAACAAATTTAGATGAAGAAACAGTTAGCACTTTAGTTAAACAAGGTTTAGACGCAGATGGCAATGTTGCTAAAGCTTTAGGAGATACAATAGAAACTTTACAAGAGACATCAAGACTAAGATCTAATAGTGTGTTTGCAAAAATTAGAAACAATAATTTAGACCCAGAAGAAGCTTTGGATTTGGTCATGTCTCCAGGTGCTACTCGTGGCGATCTAAAAGCCGTTATGAACTTTTATAAAAACAGTCCAGCAGAACTTAAAACTATCAGAGGTAGTTATGTTGAGAATATGCTTGATAATGTTGGTGCCGTAACAAACGCAGATGGTATGAAGCAACTAGCAAAAAATATTGCTAGAGCAGATAAGAGTAACAAGCTTGATATAATTTTCCCAAATTCTGGAGCAACAAAAGATGTTGCTGGAAATATTAGAGATTTTGGCAAAATACTAACTAGAATATCAAATAATATACCAAAGGGCGATCTTGTTGCTGCAGGTATATTGGCTAATGTATTCAACAATGTGGGTAGAATTGCTAAAATGTTCGTTCTTGGCCAGTTATTTACTGGTAAGAAAGCTATGAAAGAGATTGTTGAAGCTTCTAAAAAATTAGAGGGAACTGCAAATCCAACTGCCGAACAACAAAGAGTGTTTTTAACTGCCGTGTCCAATGCTTTCCGACCAGGTCAAGCCATCACACAATCTGTTGAAGAAAGCGTAAACGATACATCAAATCAAGTAAGAGCACTTGCAGAAAACGCAGGTGTAAATAAAGCTGTAAGAGACGTTGTAAGTCAGTCAACAAATCAAATACAAGGAATACAAACTGCAAATCCAAACACTGCTGTTGGAAGCATAGATGTAACAAATCCTGGCACTGGTGCGGCTTTAGGTTTATCTCCAGCTAATCAGGCTATTGCAGCTAGAGTTAGATCACCATTAAGTGTGCCAAAAGAGCAATATGGGGAATTATTTAACAGATGAACATAGATGAATTAAGAGAAGAGATTAAGCGTGATGAGGGTAGTGTAAACTCCGTGTACCTCGACCACCTTAACCTACCAACGACAGGAATCGGCCATCTTATCACCGAACAAGATGAGGAACACGGCAAACCAGTTGGTACAGCAGTATCAGAAGATCGTGTTAATGAATTGTTTGCTACAGACATTGAAGTAACAATATCAGAGTGTAAAGAGTTGTTTGATAACTTTGATGATTTACCAGAAGAAGTACAAAAAATATGTGCGAACATGATGTTTAATATGGGTAGACCTCGTTTATCAAAATTTAAAATGTTCCGTGCAGCACTAGCGAACAAAGACTGGTCTGAATGTGCCGTTCAAATGGAAGATTCGAGATGGCACAAACAGGTAACAAACAGAGCGAATCGCCTGATTTCAAGGATGAGAGCGGTCGAGGGTACCTAATCCTAAAGTCTTAACATTGTTATTTATGCCTTGTTTTTCACATTCTTTATCAACCATTAAACCTATCTGTTGGCGTATATTTCTCCTTTCTTTATCGCAAATAATTTTAAGTTTATTGTAAGTTGAAACATCAATACCTATTGACTTGAATTTAGATGTGTCTGCCATTATACTACCTCCATGAATTATAAATACCCAATTATACCCAATAAAACCCGAAGACCCAACAAATATTTCGCAAAAAAAACTGTGGCTATGGGATTAAAGTTTGATTCTAAGTGGGAAGCAGAGCGTTGGGGACAGCTTAAATCAATGGAAAGAGCTGGTATTGTTACTCAATTAGAGCGTCAAATACGATATGATTTGACTATTAATGATGTTAAAATATGTAGTTATATAGCAGATTTTAGGTATTTATTAGAAGAAGAAAATGGTCTTTTTAACCTAGTTGTTGAAGATGCAAAAGGCATATTAACACCAGAGTTTAAACTTAAAAAGAAGCTTATGAAAGCTATTCATAATATAGAATTGCATCTCTCTTACAAAAAAAAATGATATTGGTTGTTGACAAATAGGATTTGTGTGCCTATGTTCAGGTATCTAGTGTCTATTTTATAAGAGAAAGGAATTATTATGAATGTAGATTTTTTAAATATGCCTTTGCAGGATTTGTTCAAGTATCGTGAAGACTTGAAGCAACAAATCCAAGCGTTAAAGGATAAGCAAGGTGTTCTTAATGACGATCTTGCAATTAGATTTGGCAACTCTGCAAGGAACAAACTTGCAGATGATGGCAAAGATTATGGAACTGTAACATTTAATGAGCAGGGCTATAAAGTTAAAGTAAGCTTAAGACAGAAGGTAACTTGGGATCAAGAAGGTCTAGCACAGTCTTTGATGAATATGAGCGAAGATGATGCAAGGCATTACGCTAAAATCACTTATGGTATTGATGAGCGTAAGTATAACAATGCACCTCCTGGTATTAAGGGTAAACTACAAGAACACAGAACTGTAGAACTTACAGGTACATCTGTGGATATTACGGAGGATACTAATGGCTCTTAAGATTATTACTGCTGATGAACGATTAGCAGAAAAAAGAGGTCATAAGATTGTAGTCTGTGGTCAAAGTGGTGTGGGTAAGACAACTCTTGCCCGTACCCTTGATCCTGATACTACTTTGTTTATGGACTTAGAAGCTGGTGATGCTGCTATTGAGAGATGGCCAATTGATGTGATTCGTCCTAAGACATGGGAAGAGTGCAGAGATTTTGCTTGTTTTCTTGGTGGTCCAAATCCAGCTCTAACACCCGAGCAACCATATAGCGTTGTGGAATATGAAAGAGTTTCACAGATGTATGGTGACTCAATTGCAATGATGAAAAAATATGATTCTATTTTTGTAGATAGTATTACAGTTGCAGGCAGACTTTGTTTTCAATATTGCCTTGGTCATGTGGATAATAAATCTGATAGAACAGGCAAGATTGATACAAGAGCAGTCTATGGTATGCAAGGTCGTGAGATGATGTCATGGCTTACACATCTACAACACATCAGAGATAAAAACGTAATCTTCGTTGGTATTCTTGATGAAAAAGTAGATGACTATGGAAGGTCTGTATATGAATTACAAATTGAGGGTTCAAAGACTGGTCGTGAATTACCAGGGATCGTTGATGAAGTAATTACTATGGCAGTAATGCCAAGCGAAGAGCATGGTCCGTATAGGGCTTTTGTATGTCAAACACTTAATCAGTATGGCTATCCAGCAAAAGATAGGTCTGGTCAATTAGAAGTAATTGAGGAGCCACATCTTGGTAAGTTATTGGCAAAAATTAAAGGTAGATCGACAGATGACAAGAGTTTGGACTTTGTTGATCCTAATGCAATCAAATCTAGTGAGAAGGAGAACGTAAATGATTGATTATAATAGTGTACCTACAGGTGGTGGGGGTGGTGACTTTGAGCTTATCCCTGCTGGAACTGTTGCTCGTGTAATTTTAACCATGAAAAGAGGATCAGAAACTATTTCTGATTACTCATCACAACCTTTGTTTAAAGTAGGACAGACTGGCACTAAATGGCTTGAATGTGAATTTACTGTGGTTGGTGGCAAGTATGACAAACGTAAGTTTTGGCAAAACGTCATGGTTGATGGTGGTAAGATTAATCCTGAAAGTGGTATGCCTTGGTGTAAAGAAATTGGCGTAAGAACTTTTAGAGATATTATCAATAGTGCTTTTGGTTTAGACCCTAATGATACATCACCTGAAGCGGCATCAAGACGTAACATTAACGATTTAAATGTACTTGATGGTGCAGAGTTTTGTGTAAAGATTGCTGTTGAGAAAGGCACAAATGGTTATGCCGACAAAAATAAAATGTTGCTGCCATTAGCTGTGAATAGCAAAGAATACATTGGTAGTGGTAATGCACCACAACAACCAGTGCAAACACCACAAACGCAAACACAACCTGCTAATACTACTTTGCCACCTTGGGCTCAAAAGTAGGTTACTAGATTTCTAGCGGCAAGACTGCTTTCTCTGTCTGCTAGAGTCGGTTTGGGTAGCACCGATGCCGCAAAGCTACCCAACATTTAAGGAACAAACATGATTTTAAGACCATACCAAGAAGTTGCAGTAGAGGATGCCTCAACTGCACTAGATAAACATAAAAACACAATTGTAGTTGCACCCACAGGTGCAGGTAAAACAATTATGTTATCTGCTTTGGTTGGCAAAAGATTCAAAGAAGGTAAAAAGGTTCTTGTTCTGCAACATAGAGATGAGTTAGTAAGACAGAATAAAACTAAGTTTTCCAAAGTTAATCCTAATATTTCTACTAGCATTGTTGATGGCACAGAAAAGAACTGGTCTGGCAGTACTATTTTTAGCATGGTGCAAACATTATCAAGAGAAAACAATCTTAATAATATAGAACATTTTGATTTAGTTGTTGTTGATGAAAGTCATCATGCAGTAGCAGATACATATGTCCGTATCATTGATAAAGTAAGACAAGCTAATGAATCTGTAGAGATTGTTGGTTTTACTGCAACGCCTAATCGTGGAGACAGAAAAGGTTTAAAAAGAGTATTTACTAATTGCTCACATCAGATTGAGATTAGCACTCTGATTAGAGAAGGATTCCTTGTACCACCAAAAACATACGTTGTTGATGTAGGTGTGCAAAAAGATTTAGAGAGTGTTCGTAGGACTGTAACCGACTTTGATATGTCAGAGGTCGAGAAGATTATGAACAAGAGAGCCATCAATGAAAAGATTGTTGAGGAATGGCAAGACAAAGCTAATGAAAGAAAGACAGTAATTTTTTGTAGCACTATAGTCCATGCACAAGATGTTTGTGATGAGTTTAGGCGTAAAAATGTAAGAACAGAAATTGTAACTGGTGATACACCAAGCGAACAACGTAGACAAATATTACATGATTTAGAACATGGAGATGTTCAAGTTGTTGTTAATGTCGCTGTGCTTACAGAGGGCTTTGATGCACCACCAATTAGTTGCATTGTATTAACTAGACCATGTTCATACAAATCTACAATGGTGCAAATGATTGGGCGTGGATTAAGACCAATTAATCAAGAAGAACACCCTGGACTTATTAAGAAAGACTGCGTTGTTTTAGATTTTGGCACAAGTGTCTTAACACATGGATCACTTGATGAGGGCGTGGATCTAGATGGTGCTCAAGCGAACACTGGAGGTGCAACACCACTTAAAAACTGTCCAGAGTGTCAGTCTGAAATACCTTTATCATCAAGAGAGTGTCCTATTTGTGGCTATGAGTTTGGAACTCAAGACAAAGAAATTCTTGAAAACTTTACTATGACAGAAGTTGATTTGATTGATAGATCGCCATTTAGATGGCTTGACTTGTTTGAAAACAAAAGATGTATGATGGCAAGTGGTTTTAATGGATTTAGCCTAGTAGCACATTTAGATGACTTGTCTGTGGCGATTGTAAAGCGAAACAAAGGGCGTTTGCGAATCATTAGTGTTGGTACTAAGGAACAAGCTATTGCGTCTGCTGATGACTTTCTAAGAGGCGTTGAGGACAGTGATGGCTCAAAGAAGGGTAAAAGATGGTTGAACCAAGGTGTAACAATGCGTCAGAAAGATGCTTTAGCTAGTTTAGGTCAGTTTATTAGACCTATGGATTTCAGTTGGAACAAATACAAAGCCGCTTGTTGGTTAAATTATTTGTGGAATAAAAAGGACATTGATGTCAAAATTTTAAATTATTATGAAGGAGGTAACAGTGCATCGCAGTGAAGCATTAAAAAAAGTAGATTTAATAATTAACGGCCCTAGAGCTAAAACTCATGGTAATGCTTATGATACGCATACTAATATCGCTGCAATGTGGAACATATTATTGAGAAAGAAGTTGAAAGAAGACTTAGACATTAATGACATTTACAGATGTATGATAGGGATTAAACAAATTAGAAACAGTCAGAATCCAAAGGTTGAAGACAACATGATTGATATTATTGGATATGCGGCATTAGCGATAGAGGCAAAAGATGGCAAGAATGGTAGTTGAATATATAATTCACGAAGAAAATGAAGCAGGTGTTGAGAACTTTAAAGATGGCAAGATGTTTGTTCAGTTTAATTTTAACGATACACCAGATGATACGGCAGATAACTTACATAAAGCTTTAATTAATGTCATGGATAAAAATAAAAATTATGTTTCAAATATTAGTTTTGTTGCCAAGGTTGAAAACCAACAAGTAGCAGAAGGACGTTTATATAAAGAGGGAGAAGGTAGATGGATAAACCCACAATCGGAAACGATTCACTAAAAAATTTAACCAAGTTATTTACAAGATTTGGTTGGGATAAAAGACTAAGCGAACTTAATGAAGAACAAATACTCGCTACAATATTAATAATGCAATTTTCAAAAAGGTTGGAAGAAGATGAACAATATACAGAAGACAAGCTCAACAAATTACTTCTTGAATATGTCTCAAACTACGACAAACAATCAGAATCCGTTGATGAAATTGACATCCCTATTTGAAGAAACTATTGACAAAACTATTGTTGATAAAAATAAAAGGCAGCCTAGACGTAGATATTTAGGTGGCTCAATGCTAGGAGACAAGTGTGCTAGAAAAATACAATACATATACAAAGGTCAAGATCCTGATGAGGACAAAGCTTTTAAAGCACAAACATTAAGGATATTTCAGCTTGGACACGATTTAGAAGAAAGCATGGGTGGTTGGATTAGAAATGCAGGATTTGACATACGAACAATGGATAGTAAGGGAGAACAGTTTGGTTTTTCCATAGCAGGCGATGAGATAAAAGGACACATAGATGGTGTCATATGTTCTGGTCCTTTAAGCGTTGGCTATCCAATGTTATGGGAATGTAAATCTGCTAATGATAAAAAATTTAGAGATTTTAAAATGAGAGGCATAAAAGCCAATCATACATATGAAGTGCAAGTGGCTTTGTATCAAGCTTACATGGAACTAACAGATAATCCATGTTTGTTTACAGTTGTAAATAAAAACACAAGTGAAATATTTTATGAACTGGTTCCGTTCAATCAAGATTTAGCTCAATACGCTAGTGATAGAGCAGTTGATATATTAAAAGCTACAAAACAAAATGAAATGCTACCTAGAATAGCACAAAACAAAGATGTCTTTGATTGTAAATGGTGTCAATTTACAGATACTTGTTGGAGTGATGGTTGATGGCGGCACAGAAGGTAGCAAGGTGCCACCATCAGGAGGAATGGTAATGAACATTGTTAGGTTTGGCAATAACAAAAGGGGAATGGATGCTAAAGAACTCGTTGAGTTGATTAGCGATAAAGTGCCATCTCATGTGCAAATTAATATGTTAAAGGATACTTATCCACAGGGTGTGGTCAGAGGTGATCAGTTTACCATTGGCTCGTTAGGTGGAGAAGCAGGCAAATCCTTAAAAATAGACATTAATCCAAGATCCCCATATTTTATGAAAGGGCAAGATTTTAATGGAGCTGATGGTGTAGGTGGCATTGTTAAGATATTGATGGAGGGTAGGAATATGAAATTAACAGAGGTCAAAGAGTTATTTTCAGATTATCTTGATAGTAACAATCCAGTTGAGATTGAAACAATAAGCTCAATTATAAAGCCAAACACACCACAGATAAACATTAACACACCATTTGATAGTGAGCATAAGTACCTAAATGCAGATGGAGAACTGTTATGTCTTGTTCGTAGATACAACGCAAAAGATAACGAGGGTAATCCAATATTAGATGGTCATGGAAAGCCCAAGAAAGAGTTTAGACAATTTACTGGTGGTAGTAATTATCCAAAGATGCCTGATGTACGACCACTTTATAATATACCGAACATTGTGGCATCAGATAAGATTATATGGGTAGAGGGCGAGAAATGTGCAGATGCACTTAATGAGCTTGGTTATACTGCGACTTGCACTATGGGTGGTGCAGGAATGTTATCAAGAAAGTCTGCAAACTTATTTGACTTCTCACCATTACATGACAAAGAACTGGTCATATGGCCAGACAATGATAATGCAGGTCGCAAAGTAGCAGATTTAGTCCAGGAGTTATCTTTAAATGCTGGAGTTAAGTCGGTAACAACATTGACACCACCAAGAGGTAAGCCAGAGAGATGGGATGTTGTAGATGCAGTAGCCGAACAATTCAATATAAACGAATTTCTTAATGCAAATATTAAGCAAGTTAAGAAGAACATAAACCTTCTTGATGATAGTTTATTGATAAACAGATTTGTTGGAGATGCACCACAACAGAAGTTTTTAATAGCGAACACACTACCATTAGCAGTGCCAATTATATTTTCTGCTGCAGGAGATAGTGGTAAAGGTATGATGACACTAGACTTAGCTATGAAAGTATCTAGTGGTCAACCTATGTCAGAAGCGTTTGGTGGTCATATAAGTGAGTTTGGTAACTCTATTATCTTTACGGCAGAAGATGATGAATCAGAAATGCACAGAAGAATTGAAAGACTTGACTACGATAACAATAGGTCAAGTTATGAACATGAGTTGCGAATCGTGAGTTTGCCTAATGTTGGTGGTGTTTTTCCTATACTACAAGAAACACATGATGGCTATAAAACCAGTGTAGAATTTGACAAGTTGTACGAACAAATACTGCAAATGAAAGATTTAAAACTAATTGTGTTTGATCCTTTGGCATCTTTTGTTCATGCAGATGTAAACTCTGATCCAGCGGCAGGTGCAGCTTTGACTGGATTACTAGCACAGATAGCTACAGAAACTGGTGCGGCAGTCATTATGTGTCATCATATGACAAAGGTTAAAGAAGATGCAGTGGTAAGCTCGCCTGAACAAGCAAGGAATATGATTAGAGGTACGTCAGCATTGGTTGATGGTGTTCGTTGTGCGTTTGCACTATGGCAGATAGATGAAGCTACTGGCAGAAGACGTTGCCAAGATTTAGGTATAGATTATCAAAGAAACAAATGTTTTGATGGTGCAGTGGTTAAATCAAATGGTCCTGCAAACAGAAATATAAGGCACTTTATTAGAGATGAATTTAGTGGTTTACTCTTAGATAGAAGTGATGACATATCAAGATTACATAGTGGAAGTAACAAAGAGATTAAAAAGAACGCATTGTTTAGTTGGATTTCTGATTGTGAGCGTGAGGGCAGAGCCATGACACAACAGTCAGGAGCAGATGCAATACTACAACGTATGTCTGCCGATACAGATGCACCAAACGTATTAAATAATTGCACACAAAGAATGATAGATGGAATTGTAAGAGAACTCATACAAGAGGGTAGACTTGCTAAATATTCATTTAGTGCAAGTGGTGGTAGGAAGTGGCTTGGCACCATAGATGGCGATATGAGTCGTGGTGAGTATGAGGCTACAACTGCGAGGGATAATGTATAAACTTCCAGACAATAACTGTGTAATCAGCTTTAGTGGTGGTAGAACAAGTGCATTTATGTTGAGGCAAATCATGGATCATAATGATGGTTTGCCAGGCAATGCTGTTGTTTGTTTTGCGAACACTGGTAGAGAAATGCCGCAAACACTTAAGTTTATTGATGATTGTTCGCTCAACTGGGGCCTGGAGATCGTCTGGCTAGAATATGATCTCAACGAAGAAAATAAACATATATTCAAAATAGTTGACTATGATACATCAAGTAAAAAGGGTGAGCCATTCGATAAGCTAATTAATAAGCATCAGATGTTACCTAATCCATTAGCAAGATTTTGTACTGGTAGTCTTAAACGAGATACTATTAGTAAATACCTTAGAAGTCTTGGTTGGAAGAAGTGGCATAACATCATGGGTATTAGGTCAGATGAAAAACATAGATGCAAAGATGGTTTTCAAAATGGTTTTTATCCACATTACCCTATGGTTGAAGCCAATCATAGCATATTTGATGTTGATAGATTTTGGCAAAAACAATCATTTAAATTAGATTTACCAGTTGTTCGTGGCAAAACAATTAAGGGTAACTGTGATCTGTGTTTTTTAAAGTCAGAATCACAATTAGCTTCAATGGTCAGAGATCACCCAGAACTAGCACAATGGTGGATTGATGCAGAAGAAAGACTTGGTAGAAGGTTTGAGCGTAACAGAAGCATGAAAAACTTTTCTAAGTTTGTTAACGCACAACAAGACTGGATTTTCAATGATGAAGCTTTCCTTTGTCAAACAGATGGTGGGGAGTGTACTGGATGAAAATAGTAGATTTATTTAGCGGCGTTGGAGGATTTAGTTATGCCGCCGAACAAATAGTAGGTGGCTTTGAGACAGTAGCCTTTGTGGAAAGAGATGAATACTGTCAAAAAGTCTTGCGTAAACACTGGAAAGATGTGCCAATATATAATGATATAAGGAGTTTTAATGGAAAAGATTACAAAGATGCAGACATCGTTGTTGGAGGATTCCCATGCCAACCCTGGTCAGTTGCAGGAGCTCAAAAAGGCAGCGAAGATGACAGAGATCTCTGGCACGAAATGGTTAGGATTATTGAAGACATACGGCCTAGATGGGTCATTGGCGAAAATGTGTCAGGCTTTGTTACAATGCCAATGGGTCTCCGAAGAAGTCTCTCTGACTTGGAAAGTATCGGATACAAAGCCATCCCATATCTTATTCCAGCTGCAGCCGTCGATGCCAAACATAGACGAATGCGATGCTGGGTTGTGGGCTACACCGAACACAATGGATCATCTGCCACCTCGTTCAGAAGAGGGAACAGTCAAGCTGATGGAGGGTCACCGCAAGGGCAGGACAAAACCAGCAAACTTGAGGGAGCAAGTGGACGAACAGACAATGAGTTTGTACAAACAGACATCTTCGACCTTGTGGCCAACACCGACAACACAAGAGATAGAACACCCAGAAGCAAAATTGACAGCGAACAACAGACGTTTGAGCAAGGACGGGCAGACATCTCACAGTCTGAACCTAGCAGACAGTGTGAAAATGTATCCAACACCGAGAGCGAGGGATTGGAAGGACGGATACACAGTGCCACCATCAGTGCAGAACGGAACAAGAGCACACACATTGGGGACATTTGTAGCAGAGAGAGAGATAATGTGGCCGACGCCAACAACCAAGGGGTACGGACACGCATCAATGGGTCAGACGATGATCTTCCGAAAGAAAGTCGAAGCGGGGGAGATGAGCGAACAACAAGCACAGGAGATGTTGGGTTGCACACTAAGACCACCAAGAATGGTGGAGTGGGATTATCCAAAGAAAGAAATCCAGCCTTCAGAGAAAGACCGATCCTCTGGGACGCTGAACCCAGTGTGGGTAGAGTGGCTAATGGGGTATCCAACAGGGTACACCGACTTAGATGTTTAGGTAATAGTATCGTGCCACAGGTAGTAGCTAGAATATTTTACGCTATAAAAGAGGCAGAAAATGATAAAAACTTGTAAACAATGCAATGAAAGTAAGCCAATAATCTTGTTTGCAAAAACAAAAGATTCTTATGATAGAGTAAAATATTTAACTGTTTGCAAAGCTTGCAAATCAAAAAATATTAAAATTTTAAGACAAAAACAAGCAAAAGAAAAAGTAATATCAAAATATGACCCAGAGGAACACGCAAAAGATGCGTTCAAAGATGATCCTCGTGCTTTACAAGAAGTTGAATATGGTAAAGTACACAAACACTCTACACATTTATTTTCTAGGAGTGTTTTAGATGATTTCGGTTGACATGAGTGCCTATCGTTATTATATATAATTTATGAAGTACGGAATCATTATTTGATTTCGCCTTTTGTTTTAAAATGTTTGTTTAAAAAAGACCTAGCTAAAAACTGGGTCTTTTTTTTATCTTGACATTGGCATTGACTTCCTATTATAACTATCTTATACTAGCAATATGAGGATTAATTATGTCAAACTTTGAAAAATTTATTAAAGATGAGTTTATTAATAAACCATTAATGGCAAGTGAAATCATTGGTGCTATGTCGCAGCCAAAAAGAACTATCCAGGGTTATAAGGGTGGTTCTATTGCAGAGGGCAAAATGAGGCAAATGCAATCACAATTAGTGCAATCACAAAAGTTTGTTGTAAGCAATAAGTTAATTGAACACGCTTGTGAGGCTTCAATGGCTAATCCTCAAGCACTTAATGAAATGATTAAAACTGCAATTCCACCATTTAAAAATATGTTTATTGAGTGGAATGAGGCTAATCGTGTTCATTATCTTAATCAAATGTATGATAAATATTTACCAGAGTACAAAGGTAAGATTGAAAAGCCTGAAGATTATTTAGATCGTATTGGTTATCACATCTTTCATTATGATCATCCTTGTGGTCAGTCTTGGTTTATGTATGAGATGTGGTGCATGATTGATGGCAAATGGCTGCAATCACCATTAGCCTCTATTGTTCATAACGAAGAAGAATGGAACATGGATATTTCTTATGATCATTTTAAGAGAAAAGAAAATTATTCAAAAGAATTACCAAATTCTGTCAGAGAAAAGTTTATGTCAGATGTTGATGGTTTTAGAGAAAAACATGAAGAAGAAACAATTTATTCAGCAGACAATGTTATGATGGGACAAAAGATTATTGGTCGTCCTTATTCTTTAAAATATTTTAAGGATTTTCCATATACAGACAAAGAAGATGAGTTTGGCGTTCAAAAAATGCACGAACTAAGTAATATTTGTTCAAGATTTAGTCTTTGTCAAAGCAGTAGTATGCACTGGTTGATTCCAAAAGATAAATTTAAAGAGGGTTGGGCTGAAAGTGAAATGGCAAGAATGACTAAAACCCATTTGGACTTGGTTCAAGGTGGTGATATTCGTTTTCTTGTTAGCGTTTTAGCTTTGTTAAACTACGATCTTATTGTTAAACAAAAGCAAGAACCAGCTGAAAACAAACTTCAACACATCAGATTTGGTAAAAGAGTACCTGCAAATGAATATAGTCTTATCAATATTGAGTTACCTAAACCTAGAGGTAAAACTGTATATGAAAAGATTTTTAGTGGTCATGGATCACCTAAGAGGTGGCACTTGAGAAGAGGACATTGGAGAAGGTATCGTGATGCTAAAGGCAATGTTACAAAGAGAGTTTGGGTTGATCAGTGTGAGGCTGGTAGTAAAGACTTAGGCTCTAAAATTAACGACTATAACTTACAAAAAGCAAAAGGAGAAAGCTAATGGGTGAATATGAATGTTGGGATTGTGATAAAAAATTCCATTTAGACGAACCACCATATGATGGTAGAGAAATTTGTTACGATTGTAGAGATGAAGAAAAGGAGCAGCGTAATGGCTAAATTACAAAACAGTGAATTGATTGATGCTGAACAACATTTTTGGGATTTACTTAATGATTATGGCATGACAAACGACCAGGCATTAAATGTTATCAAAGAAAAACATGGTTCCATTGGTTATGATCATGCACTAAGCTTAATCAATGAGCAAGATGATGAAGAACAAAAATATCAAAAGGGAGCATAGCATGAATAATAAATATTTGCATTTGCATATTATGACTACAACTATTCACAAGCAGCCAAATATGTTTGTCAAAACATATAGGAAGCTTATTAAATGGATTACAACTTTTTAAAATGTTGGTCATAATAGAATCGCCCTACAAGGGCAAAATTAAACAAAACTTATCATATGCTAAAAAGTGTATGTTTGATTCATTAATGCGAGGCGAGTCACCATTTGCCTCGCATTTACTTTATCCACAAGTCTTAGACGATGCGATCAAAACGCAACGAGCAATGGGTATGGATAGAGCATTTAACTGGTATAAACACGCAGATTTAATGGCAGTTTATATAGATAAAGGTGTGTCAGATGGCATGAAAAAAGGCATGAAGATAGCAAAAAATCTCGGAATAGAAATGGTTTATAGGACATTAGATGGAAGTAATAATAGAGGGTAGCACAGTTTATAATGGCGACTGTTTAGAAGTCATGGAGACAATAGATAAATGTTCGGTTGATAGCGTTGTCACAGATCCGCCGTATCACCTTACATCAATAGTTAAAAGGTTCGGTAAAGAAGATTCAGCACCAGCACAATTTGGTACAGATGGTGCTTATGCTAGAGCATCAAAAGGTTTCATGGGTAAAGAGTGGGATGGTGGCGACATAGCTTTCCAGGCAAACACATGGCGTAAATGTTATGAATTGTTAAAGCCTGGAGGTCACCTAATTGCGTTCAGTGGATCACGAACATACCACAGAATGGCAGTTGCCATAGAAGATGCTGGGTTTGAAATCAGAGATCAATGTATTTGGTTGTATGGCAGTGGGTTTCCTAAAAGCCACAATATAGGCAAAGAAGTTGATAAGAAAACGGGTAATAAAAGAGTGCAAGTTGGATTTAAACACCCTCAATACAAAAATGGGATTCCCGGCGGAAAAGGGTTTCATAATTCTTTAGGTAGAGATGGTGGCGAGAGAAAAAATCCAGAGATGGAAACTAAAGGTAGCTCAGAATGGGAAGGTTGGGGTACTGCGTTGAAACCTGCACATGAACCAATGGTGTTGGCAAGAAAGCCTTTGTCGGAGAAGTCGGTAGCAGACAATGTGATGAAACACGGAACTGGTGCAATAAACATTGATGGCTGTAGGATAGAGGGCGAGGTCAAACACCCAGAAACTATGCCAGACTTCCGTGATCAAGGCGAACAAAGTAAGGCTGCAATTGGTGTAGACAAGCTATCATTCGGTCAGACATCTAACGCCAAGCGTAAAGAAGCATCAGACATTGATACTACTGGAGGCAGATGGCCCAGTAATGTGATGCACGACGGAAGCGAACAAATACAAGAAATCTTTCCAACAACGAGCAGCACGGAGGTCAGCAGACAACGAACACACAAAGGAATATGGTCAGATAACAAAGATGATGATGGAGATTTTATGCCAGCTTATGGAGATCATGGCAACGCTTCTCGGTATTTCTACTGTGCAAAGACATCAAAAGATGAGCGTAATTTCGGGCTAGGGCGTAGAGAAGCCAAGCAATACAGCTATGATGGAAGAAACAAACAAGTGGAGCTGCCACATCAGCGTAACCAGTCCGTTGCTGCGAACAATCACCCAACAGTGAAGCCAGTGGAGTTAATGAAATATCTTGTTCGCTTGGTAACGCCAAAAGGAGGACTGGTGCTCGATCCATTCATGGGTAGTGGATCAACTGGCATGGCATCAAGAGAAGAAGATTTTAGGTTCATTGGCATAGAAAAAGAAGAAGAATACTACGAAATCGCCAAAGCAAGAATAAAAAATGTAAAACCACAGTTAAAATTGTTTGACATATAGGTAATGAGTGCTTATATATATAGTATAACATTTTAACAAAAGGAGAGTATGTTATGAAACTAGAACTTAAAAATATTAAGTATTTCGCAAGTGGTAGTCAGGAGACTCCATGTTATACTGCAATTGTTTATGTTGATGGCAAAAAGGCTATTTATGTAAGCAATAATGGTCATGGTGGTTGTGATAGACAAGATTTAGCCGATTCATTCACATGGAAAGATATTGAAAACATCAAAAGTTTTTTGATTAAACAAAGTGGTGATTCATTTGAACCTTTAGATGTTTGGTGTCATCAAAAGATGTATGATTTTGTAGACCAAAAGAAACTTAAAAGGGATATGAATACTAAATACATTTGTGTAGACCATGATAAAAATCAACTATATGCCTATCCAAAAAAAGTGGCTAATTCTACTGTGTTTCAAAAGCACATGGAAAAGAAACATCCAAAAGATGTTTGTTTAAACTTTTTATCATTTGATAGTGCTTGGCATATTTATGAGGGAGTAACTGCGTAATGTATTATGGTGCGTATGGTGCGAATCTAAATATGTCCAATATGGAAGTGCGTTGTCCACAAGCAAAGCCTATGATTAGTTTTATGCTTAAGGACTATAAACTTGTATTTAATGGTGTTGCAGACATCATTAAGTGCAAGGGTGCAGAAGTGCCTATTGGTTTATGGAAGATTACAGATAAATGTGAGAAAGCCTTAGATAGATTCGAGGGTTTCCCATATCTTTATAAAAAAATCTATATCAATCTTGAAATCCCAGGAGCAAAGGGTAAGTGTATGTTCTACGTTATGCGTAGAAAAGGCTTCAATGTGCCACAAGCATTTTACTATAATTGTATTGCTCAAGGCTATGAAGATTTTGGCATGGATAAAGATAATTTGTGCTGGGCGGCTCGTGAAGCCGAACAAGCCCAAGAACTTAAACTCAATCTAGCAAAAAAAGTATCTAAGAATGATGATTTAGAACTTGGTGTCGATTGGGAATACGATTGGGATGGCACTCATGTTCCATTAACAAACAAAGCAAAAGGGAGATAAAAATGAATAAAATTAAAGCAGGTCAGAGTTTAGGCAAGAATATGGTTGCACTACCAAATAATTGGGGTTTGGCTTCTGATGAAGTATTTATGCTTGATGGATTTACCAAAGTTCGCTTTCCAGCTAATGCGTTTGGTAAAAGCAAAGGTGTTGGTTCAGAGCGAATGTGGGTCAAGATCACAGATGGCGATAACCTTAATGGTGTTGGTGTCTTGGAAAATGAACCTAATTATAGTGATTTTGAACTGCATCAAAAGGTGAGGTATAAGGAAAATGAAGACGGATTTCCACAATTCCAAGAACTTGCCTAGAGTTCGCTGCACAAAATGCAACGAGCAAATTCTGCGTAACCGAGAACTGGTTGTTAATAAACGAACAATCTGCCTCGGTTGTGCCGTTGAAATGGGATTAACTCAAAAAATGCGTATTGATATGGACCATAAACTAAACTGCTACAAAGGTAGCGGTCTTGGTGATGATGAATGTCATTATTGCTGGGTTCAAACTTGGGCGGCTATGCGTGATTTAGGCTATGAGGCTACCGATAATGGTACCTGGTTTAAACGAACAAATAACCCCAAAATTTTGGTCATTTATGAGTAATCTACTTACCACTTACCAACTTACTTGGTAAGTAAAAACAGAGGGAAGTAATAAGTCATTGATAATATTAGATAAATCAAATCTACTTACCGAACTTACTTTTTACGATTGCAAGTTAACTTTAGCTTGTAAGTCATTGATTTCATTGGTACTTACCAACTTACCGAACTTCCCCCCCTATAGGGGGTATAGGGGGGTGGTAAGTAACCCACCCCATACCCTATATAATTCCAAAACGAAAGAGGACTAAAATGGAGAACCCATTGGAGAAAAAAAGAAGAGGCTATTTATCATTTTTTTGTGATGGTGTCATAGACGCTGTTGCACATCGTGAACTAGATATTAAAAAAAAATCATCTGCCTATTACAAACAAGGATATGATTTTGGTTTAACTTTTCGTGACGCATTAACAAAAGAAGATTTAAAAGAAATCAAACAGGAGAAAAAGTAATGCCAAGAGTAGGAGAAGATTTGTCTAGGGAGCAAAGGCTATCTGGTCAGAAACGATTAACAGATAAACAACAGGATTTTTTAGATAACTTTATGCACAAAGATATGACGCAAACTTCTGCAGCACGATCTGCTGGATATGCGAACCCTGGCGTTGATGCTGTTCGCTTGTTGCGTAACCCAGTCGTCCAAGAGCGTTATCAAGAAATGCGTGAAGAAGCTAGAACTAGGTTTGGTGTAACAGTAGAGAAGTCAGTCCGTGATCTGCTCAAGATTAGAAATGAAGCGTGGGAAAGCGGTAATCATGGTGCTGCAATCCGTGCTGAAGAACTGCGATTAAAGGCTACTGGACTGCTTGTAAATAAGGCTCATGTGCTACATGAACAAGCTGATAGCATGACAAGAGAACAAATACTGGAAAAACTACAAGAATTTCAAACACTTGCACAGAAACGCATGAAAACAGCCACAAAGACCCATAACGACCCACAGACGATAGAGCATAGTAGCGTAAAAACCAAAAAGTAACGCTATCACTTGGTGTGTTCGGTGAGGCGGTGAGGGTCGGGCTTCACCAGTCGGTGTGTCGGGCTCGGATTCGGACTTCGGTCTCGGACTTGTTCGGTGTCGGACTTGCTTCTCAGACTGCCGTGCCTCTGGCTTTTGCCTCTTTGTTCGGTGCTTCCAGGCCGCCGTCCAGTCAGATCGAATTATTGTTCGCTCACGCATGCGGCCGCAAGCTGGGACTTCGAGCACCTCGAACTATTGTTCGTCCCAGACGGCCCAGCAACTGACTGGGTGTCGGATTCGGACTTCACAATTGTTCGGTATTCGGCCCAGTACCTGGAGCAGCGTGTGCTGACTTAAGTCAGTTTGCTCACCCGGCGTAAAACCAGATCGAACTATTGTTCGTTTTTACCCGGTAGAAAAAGTCCTAGAGGAACCTACGCTGGAACGAATTATTGTTCGCTCTAACCAGCTGGACGCCAGGACGAACCGAACAAAAAAACCCACGCTAATGCGTGGGCTTTGTTGAAATTTTTTCTTTTTAATCTTTTTTCAAAAGGTAAAAATCATAAATAGAAATTGCGTGATCTGCAAATTTTTTTGTTAGTCCAATTTTCTCCCAGTTCTCTCCTTGTGTGCTTGCTTGACCAATGATGTATTGACCAATTGAAGCTAAAGCCTTTAGTTCTTCCAAAGACATTTTTTCAAAATTGTAGTTTTTATTAAAGTCCATAATAATCTCCTTTTGTTTGTTTGTATATATAATATAGTAACTCAATGCCGATAAGTCAACAATAAAAAAAATTAATTTAATGTTTGACAAGTAGGAACTAATTGCCTATATTGATATTACAAACAAACAAAAACAAAAGGAGTCTATTATGGACGATTTAAAA
>Ga0208157_1000120_pt1 | contig 51850 bp, 75 predicted proteins | sample 5_EtaG_FD_184077 | JGI IMG/M metagenome (GOLD analysis project Ga0208157, IMG submission 184077) | Marine viral communities from the Subarctic Pacific Ocean - 5_ETSP_OMZ_AT15132 metaG (SPAdes) (version 2) | ecosystem: Environmental > Aquatic > Marine > Oceanic | place: Pacific Ocean | collected...
AAAGTATTCTCCGCCCAAGCCAACCCATCTACACCATTCATAGCCCACCACATTTTCTCTTTGCCGGTTCTATGACAATCCATGTGATGCTCTGCACATAATGGTACTGCCCATTGATCTCCATTTTTTAATCCCCAACCCTTGTAATCTGCGTGTCGTAAATGATGAGCATGGACACCAACCTTGCCACATATCAAGCATGGAAACTGCCTGATATGTTTCAGATAGCGTTCACTTCTTAATCTATTTTTCATTATGAACGAGGCTTATGTATCTCCCTTAAAGTATCTACCTTTTCCTCAGACAAATTTCTAAGATGTTTGGGGGTATATTCCTCAGGATTCTCTGCCATATCTTCTTCAATCCAACGAGCAGATGTATCCCACATATCCCCTTGATCATTGCATAACTCTAAATAATTTATTAAATCATAGTGAGCATTGTTCCTGCCCTTAGATTTAAGTTGCTCAATTAACAATTTATAGCTAGTCCAAAAGTTTACAAAGTCTCTTTCTTCCATATCATCTTCTACAGATTTAACTACTTCTATTAATCTATTCATACATTCTCCTGTTTTGCTGAAGTTGAATCTATTAAATCAGCAAAGTTGAAAGTCATAACAGGTGTTTCACTACTTGCTAGATCGTGGTATTCATCTTCATACTCACTAATGAAGTCCACTCCAAACTCTATAGATAAAGGTTCTAATACATCATTAGCGTTATTGATGTTGTATCTAAATAAATCTATTACATTGTTATTGCTATCTGTTGCAAAATGTAAACATGATTTACATAAAAAGTATTGTCCATCTTCATCATTTACAATCTTAAAACCTTGAAGTTTAAGACTTTTATTTTTTTTAATATCTTCTAGCGATATTGGTTTTGTTGGTCTGTAATATGTTGACATAATAATTAACTCCTTAATATTTAATTTTTATCTTTTATTCCACCCTGTAGGAACATGACCTACAGGAAAGAAAACATCACTATCTATAGTAGGTTTAAATCCTAACTTCTCTATTTGTTTAGCTTTATCTAACCAATATAAATATGTGGCTTTAGCTTGTTGTTCCGTTGCCTCTCCATCTTGATAGATAACTTCGTCTGCCATTTCATGCGATAGCTTTTCGTATAACAAGTCTGCATCATGTTGTGTTTTAATATTAATATTCATGCTCATTTAAAATGGGACATCTTCATCATCAAATGAATCTGTTTTAACACTAGCCTCAGCGTTGACACTATCAGTTGCCTCTTGTTGAGCCTTTTCTTTATCACTCTTATAGTTATCTATTTCTACAACAGTATAAAGATAAGGTGTATGATCTCCGGTTTTAGGATTGGGGTTCTTAGAAACTCTATTCCACATGGCAATAGATAAGTCCACTCCCTTTTCTCTCCTAGTATCTTGTTTAATAAACTCAACCATATCCCTTAACAGTTCAGCAGGAATGGTTATCGTGCTTTTGTAATCAGGGTGTGTTTGTTTATTCTTATATCCGTTCTTGAATATATTACCTGTAGCCTTAGGCTTGTTTGCATAATCAGACATTTTCTAACTCCTTTTTCTTGTCGTCTTTTAGTTTAATTAACTTGTTGTAAACATCTAAATTAGAGTTCTCTAATTTTTTAATAGCATCTTGGTTAGCTTTCCAATTTTCTTTTAGCGATTCCATGCTACTACTTCCGCTTACTCCCATTGATAAAGCCTCATACAAAACATTAGCCTCACTATCGTCTTGCTTGTTTTGTTTTGGTTCAGCTTTAGGTTTTGCTTTTGGTTTAGCTTTGTAATTAGATTCAGCACTATTGCCATCATCATCCTCACTAGGTAAACCACAAGCAGTTATAAGTGAATACCTTTTCGCATAGGTTAAGGCACTCCCATATCCCTGAGGTGTTTGTTTGTCAGCAGGAACATACACTCTCCCTGCTTTAATAACTCCACCATGACCATGAAACTCAGTCTCTACGCATTGTCCACCCTCAGCAAGATACACTTTCTGCAAATAGAAAATGCCATTGTCATTGAGAGGGTTTTTAACCGCATCAATTACAGTTTCCAAAGGGGCATAGCCACTCTTAAAGTGTGGGTTAGTCCCTGTCTTTGAGGCAAAAGTCATTTCGCTTTGTGCTTTGATTAAAGCCCCAATAAGTTTATCGTTAATATCAGTCATTTTTTATACTCCTTACTATTTGAATTAACATCTTTACATCACTACAAACAAACTGATCTAGTGTCAATTTTTTTGTGGTAATAATAAATGGGTTTGATCTATCTTCTATGAGTATGTGTTTTTCTTTTTCATCTAAAGATAGAGTTATGTTCTCAATGCCATAGTCTCCAAATGTTTTTAACATTCCAATTATTTTTGATTCAAGTTCATTCATTGTCTTGTTGCCATTGTTTGTATTGTTCGCACCAAGTATTAACCTTGCAATAGTTATCTACACATCTAACCGGAATACCTATTCGTTCTTCAACCTCATACTCATCACCTTTCTCTTTAGCTAATTTATTTGCATCTTCCACATTATCAAATACTTTTAATGCCCTAATATTCTTTTTCTTTTTAACTGCGTAGGTGTCCTCTCTCTGCCATCTTTCCTCAGGGCTACACTCAGACATACCTTTTTCAAAAGCATAGTCTTGTAAAGCCTCTCTGTGCTTTATAGTCCTATCTTTTAAATAGTTTCTCTGTTCTTCGTATGACCATAGTTTTATAGGCACTACCATTATTTGTTGTTGCGGATATGATTGATCTCTTTTTGCGTTGTTTCTATTCCAATCTCTTAGAAAAGCAATGACCTGAAGTTCTTTAATTTCTTTGCCCTTACATTCATGCACTAGGTAAGCGTAGCAATTAAGTTGCCTCTCCCAATCTAGCTTAGGATTCTTAACCGCCCAAACAGAAGTAAACTTATAATCCATTACAGTAATAGAGTTATCATCTTCTATTCTTTGCACATCAATAGCACCGCTAACAGTCCAATTCTCTATCTCTAAAAATAATCTTTCTTCTACTATGTGTTTATCGTCTGCACCTTTCTCTGTTATGTGATGCAATGCACTACCTAAGTTCGCCCAAAAAGTATCTATAACATCTTCTTGAATTTTATTATCGTTAGCCATTCTCAAAATAGATACTCTTGGAGAATCAATAAGTTGTGTGATTGATCTATCAGACTTGCCCCTTGTATAGTTTCTTCTCTCAGCTAAATTAACTAAAGTCTGAGGTAAGTTATGGTTATTGGTTATTTGATTCGCCATACTCTAAGACCTAACTTTTCTTCTCTTGATGTTAGTTGTATATTGTTTTTTTCTCTGTGCTTTAATATTCTTTTAGCATAAGCAATCTTACTTCTCAGCACATTAACTTCTCTCTTATCTTTTAAATCATCAACACTCATAGGTATAAGAAAACAATGATCAATCTCAAGTTCTCTTAGTGTTTCTAGTATGTCTTTAAGTTTACTGTCTGCCTTAGAAATATTAGTTCTTGCAGGGGGAACAGGTATGTCCTTTTCAATTTTATACATCTATATAACTCCTTACCATTGAAATTATATTCATTTTTGTATTAAATACAAATGTTAAATAAATTTTTATTAAATGAATCAAAAACTTTATATGCAAGTAATCATTCAAGCTATTCGAGATTCAGCTAGTAGTGATGAAAAAAAAGTTTATAAAGCGTTTGATTGGTTTGGTTCAGTTGACTTTGAAGAAATTTGTTTACAGGCTAATCTAAATCCTCAACACCTGAGGGAATCATTATTAAAGTTAATAAATTCTAAAGATAGAAAAAAAATATCTGAGGATATTATATCTGCTATTAATGGTATGGCTTGGCAAAGAGAAGTAATTAATCACTAGTTAAATACTAGGCTAGTTTATAACTAGTATTAGTATTAGTTTAATACTAGTATATATAAGGAGTATGTAAATGCAATTAGATCACATAATAAATTCAGAATATCTTGCTGATCAACAGAACAAGAGGATTGAATGTCCTGCTTGTTCACCACACCGGAAAAAAAAGAATCAAAAGACTTTATCGTTGACAAGGGATAGCGATAAAATTTTATATCAATGTTGGCATTGTCAATTATCAGGAGTAGTAAACATGAACCAAACAACAACAACAACAAAAACAAAAAAGATAACAGAGCCAACACCTATATCTGTGGCAAAAGAGATAACACCTAACTCCGGAGTAGTGTATAACAAACATCAAATAAAATTCCTTAAAGATAGGGGTATATCAGAGGATACAGCTAAAAAATATGGAGTTTACTTTGATAGTAGAGGGTTCAACGGAGTTGGCAATGCTACCGGTGTCGGGTTTCCATATTACAAAGAAGATAAGGTCTATGCGGTCAAATGGAGAACATTAGAGGGAAAAAACTTTACTCAAGAGGGTTCAGCTAGGACATTCTTTGGATTAGACAAGATAAACATTAACGAGTTAATAGTTATTTGTGAGGGGGAGTTTGATGCACTAGCACTTGCTGAGGCAGGAATCGAGGGGGCGGTGTCTGTACCTAATGGTGCGGTGATGAAAGTAAACAACAACAAGATTGATCCTAGTGAAGATAAAAAGTTTCAGTATGTTTGGAACGCAAGTGAGAAGTTGGACAAGGCTAAGAAGATAGTCTTATGCTGTGATAATGATGATGCAGGTAAGTCTTTAACAGAAGAATTAGCTAGACGAATAGGAAAAAATAAAGTGTGGATTGCCTCTATCCCTAGTGAATACAAGGATGCTAATGATTGTCTGATTGAAGGGGGGTGCGAGAAACTGCAACAGGTTATTGCTGATGCAGAGCCATATCCACTTTCAGGATTGTATAAGTCTAACCACTATGAAAATTCAGTCATTGATTTATACGACAAGGGTTTTATGCAGGGTGTGTCAACAGGATATTCTAATGTAGATGAATTGTTTAAGATTGCAGGGGGGCAGTTGTCAGTTGTGACAGGCATACCAAGTTCAGGTAAGTCTGAGTTTATAGATATGATTATGATGAACCTTGCTAAGAATGAGGGTTGGAAGTTTGCGGTTTGTTCTTTTGAGAATCCACCGGATTTACATATTGCAAAATTGGTTGAAAAGTATATCGACAAACCATTCTTTACAGGGGCTACTAAAAGAATGAATGAAGATGAAAGAGACAATGCACTCAAGTTTATTGAGGAACACTTTATCTTTATTGATTACCTAGATGGCGAACCTGCCACTATGGATAGCATCATTGAAAAAAGCATAGGTGCTGTCAGACAGATGGGTTGTAGGGGAATAGTCATTGATCCATATAACTATATAGAAATGGATAAATCATTTAGTGAAACAGATAGTATTTCTCAGATGCTTACCAAGATTACACGCTTTGCTAAAGCCCATGACTGTCATGTTTGGTTTGTCGCTCACCCTCATAAACTCTATCCAAATGCAGATGGCAAGATCAATCCGCCTACAGGATATTCTATATCAGGTTCAGCATCATGGTTCTCCAAAGCAGATGTAGGGCTTACTGTTCATAGAGGAGAGGGAACAGATGTAGAGATACATACATGGAAGTGTAGGTTTAAGTGGGTGGGTAAACAGGGTGTGACGAAACTAGACTACTACCCCCCAACAGGTGTATATTCAGAGGCAACAGAGGATAATAAAATTGAAGAATACGATTGGAACTTTTAAATCTACAGACTTAGGTAATAAATACCTGCATGATAAACATAAGTTTGTCATAGAGGATTTAGGAAATAAGTATTTACGAGCAAGGAATATTACTCAACATATCATTGATGATTTATTTATTAACGAGTTAATAGATAAGCATCAACACCAAGCAGGTGAATATGTTTTAAATGTGTGTGTCAAGTCAGGGATATTTCAGGGGGGTTTGAATTTGAATTATTCAGGGAAGCAAACCGATATGAAAAATTCTAGTAATAAACTTCTCAGATCGTTGCTGTTAAGGAAAGTAAGTAAAATGTTTGTTTACCATGATTCGGCACTATTCACTCACTTGATGGGTGTCATTGTGGAAAATAAAATCAAAAGGGAATCAGATATACACCTCTTAAAATTGGGGCTAAATGTAGTCTCCAATTCCCTTTATCATTCAGACTTAGATAAGTCTAAAGATTCTTGCTCTCTTGCAATTCAATCTGTTGTTCAAGCATAAAGATTATCTGTGATGATAAACTTCGCCTGTTAGTATCAGCGATACTTTGTATTTCCTGCCTAAGTTTATGTGGCATACGAGTTGTCACATATCCCTTAGGCTCAGGGGGTTTCTTTAGTTTCATAATTACTCCTATTAATTTCCTATTGTTATATCTATTGTATTTCCGCAAATCATTGAGATTTTTTCCATTGCTCTAATTACACCTACTTTAGTAAGATCAAACTCAATAGGTTCTTCAACCACCCAATCATCAGCATTTGCCTCTTTTAACATTCTTCTTTTACTAGTAAAACCATGAGGAATGGAATCTCCATCTGAATAGTTTATTGCAATATATATTTTCATAATTACTCCTCAATAAATTGTTTTAATACTTCAGCTATCTCTATTGCTGATCTTCTTTTGGGATCACCATCTTTCCTGTAGCAAGATATACTCCAAGATTTAATGTCAGGTAGTTTAAGATTATCAGGCTCAGGAAAATTATATTTTTCATCAATACTTTTCCATGCCTTTTTTATCTCTGCAAGACCACTTTTTAAAACAGGGGCTATATAACCACTAAACAAACTGTCTAATTGATTTTGATTTAGTTCAGCTTGTTCTTGATCTCCATATCCATGATAGTAATCGTAGGCATTTTTTCCCACACCAAGATCACGAATAAGAAAATGGTCTTTAGCAGTCCTGCCTTTATATTTTCTATCGTCAAGATAGCCTAACCACATAACATCTGATAGTTCAGGGTATGTTGCCAAAGCAACACAAGTATCTCTGTTATAAAATATCTTGTTATATTTTCTCTGATCTTTAAAAATAGATTTAGGAATCTTTACCGGCTTACCTAATAACTCTACCAATTTTTTATAATCAGCATGAATAGTAGCTGATTGATTGTGATAATGGGGAAAGCCATTAGACCAATTAAGATCACACCTAACACATGAATGACTAGGTGCATTAGGCACTTTATGATAAGCATCTAAACACGCTCTATAATCACCCTCAGGAATAAGAAAGTCCTCAATCTTTTTATAGCCTAGTTCATGTGATGTAGTTATGGGATAACTGTATTTGACTAAACTCATAATGTATCCACCTCAGAAACTACATTGATAGTAAATCCCATATCCTTTAACACTTTAATTGTATGTGGTGTTAGAGTTTTATGTCCGCTAAGTTTAGCGAACATAACAGCACTAGCACACTTAGGATATACAAGATCATTGCCATAGTTATTTTTAATAAATACTTCTATTGTTTTATCCATAATTAGTCCTTACTTGTTAAATAAATTTGCAAACATAAGAGCCACTTCGCCCTCATGTTTATTGTTAGTATCCTCAACCCATACATCTTTAGTATTATCACAAAACTCATCATTTGTTTTTGCTATATCAGAACTAAGTTTTATTGTTGGGTATTTTATATCGCCATTCTCATTGGCAAACTTAAACCTTAAATACTTAGGTTCACCTGCCTCTCTATCAGGATACAAAGCATCTAAGTTTTTTTGATTGATCGCTACTAGCTTGTTGAATAAACCTACTAGTTCCCAATCACACTCTGTCATATCATCAGTATCTTTTGTGCCTCTATCTATTTGTGTATAGATGTCATTGCAGATACCAATAATATTTTTAGTTGCACTCTCTAAGAGTTCTCTATTTCTCATATATATACTCCTATATATTAATCAGTTAATGTTTAAGTGGTAGTTTTTTGTGTAAGACTACCAACTTACCCCTACTCTCTCTTTATACTCACACTCTAGGGACAGGTGAGTTGTGGCTTTACTGTTTTTTTAGTTGAGCCTTATGGAATCTTTTTTTAACTTTCCATACTCTAAAGGTTTGATTTTCAAGTTCCGTAGCACTTGAACCCCAACCTGCTCTAGTCAAAGCACTTCTCATTTTGTTCAATTCAGTATAGTTTTTTACTACTATTGAATCTCCCTCAGACATTTTGCTTACAGTTAAAGACCAACCACTTTTTCTGTTGCTAGGTAGTGGAATACCCCTCTCTATCTCAGGGATAGAGTTTTTATTTATATTAGTCATATCACTTTTTCTTCCTCTAATACAAATAAAAAATCAGTTTAGTTTTTCATCATCAATAAAAAATTTAACATGGACAAAGCCACCTTGCATTGATGATATGGTGTATTTGAATTTGCAGGTTTCCAACCATGCAATAAATTTTTTTAACTTTTCAGTTTGTATAGTTGCACTCATTTTAAGTAAGAGTTTTTATCTACAAAACCTTGATTGTTTCTAGCTACTAAACCTGTATCAATGCCTGTTTGATTTTCTAATTTGCCTAACACTTTAGCTACTTCAAATTTTATAGTTTTGATTAGTAGTTCAGTCTCTAATTCGCTAACCTCAAAACCCTCATTGTCTTTAAGAACTTGTCTAGCTATATCACTTCTAATATCTAAACCACCAAAAGCATTTTTGTAAACCTTATCTTCGAGATCAACAATGGTATGTAGTATTAATGTTTTCGCTAGATGATTTACATTTTTAACTTCTTGATTTTTATATTTCATAAATACTCCTATGTATTAATTAGTTAATAGTTAAATGCTTGTTTTGACAGAACAAGCAAACTGTTTACCAACGAATAGCAATGTCATTCGACATCTACTATATCCCCAAAAGTAAAATACTTAGATGTTTCAGTAGTAGCCCATATCACCGGATAGTCAGGCTCTACTAATCTATCGCAATAACAATACCCATCTGTAAGATAAACCAAGTAAGAAACATCATTGTCTAACTCTTTATCTATGTATTTGAATACAGGCTCATAGTCAGTACAACCACCCCATAAGTGATCTAAGGTAATCTTTTCACCCTTATAGAATGTCTTAACTTCTTGAACATGATCATCACAATAAATCAGACTAACCTTGTTTGGCTTGCCTACTGTAATAATATTGTTGATAGCATCTAAGAACATAGCTTTAGTGTCCTCATAAATAGAACCGCTAGTATCAATAGCAATAGCTATGTTTTGATTTGGTTCTTTTTCAACGCTAGGCAGATACATATCTTGATAGATAAATCTCCTATCAGGATTGTTAAAGTTGTAATCGCATGGGGTTAGATTATCTAACATATGATTAGCTAAGACATCTTCCCAATCAACCTTATCCTGCTTAATTGATTCAATCATCTTTTGGAAAGCAGAACTTTTGCCACCTATACCTTTAGCAGATTGAACAGCTTGGAGAACGCTAACATTAATCTCTCTCTCAAGTTCTTTAATGTCCGCATCTGATAGTGAACCGCCATCATCATTGACAGCATCTATGACCTCACCCCAAGATGGGGCTTTGCCATCACCACTATCATCACCATCACCATCACCACCATTAGCATCATCACCGGAATCGTTTTTTGATTCTTGATAAACAAGATCATAAACTTTTTCAGTTTGCATACTTGCATATTCAGGATTATGTAATCCACCCTCAGGCAAGATGAAACCATCTTCTAGCAGAATATCATTAATGACATAATCTCCTGCCACATTCCAATAGTAGGCATCTCTTTTGCCCCTGCGGAGATGGTGTTTAGAAACAACATGAAGTACCTCATGGGCTATAACTCCTACCCTCTCTTGATGGGTAATGGTTTTTACCCATTCCCTGTTGTAGTACAAGCGTTGTCCATCTGTCGCCATAGTGTCAAATTTATCTGATTCAACAAGTTCAAGACCTAGAGCAAGTTTGCCAAAGAAAGGATACTTCAAAACTAATTCAGTTCGAGCCTTAATCATTTCAGGCATTATCTTATTAGTCATTGAGCCACCCCCCTAGATCATCAAGTATCTCATCTGTCTTACTTGCGATCTCATTAGCTTTATCTTTATCCTCTCTCAAGGTATTAGCATTGACATCATTACCCACAAAAATGTCCATGAGTTCTTGATGTGCATTGTGAATTTTAGAATCTCCTGCAATATTAAGATCAGGCAATACATCACAGAGATCAATAACTTTATCAATCGTTGAATCTCTAAATGTTTCACCACTCTTAATCTTTTCAGAGAAGTGTCCTAAAACACCCTGCACTTTATCAACCACCGCACCGGTGATCTCAGATAATTTAGCATCATGCTCTTGTTGAGCATTAGACTTGAGTTCGTCTATCTCATCTTTAGATAGATTAACTCTAATATCATCTGTATTAGGTATTGGGCTTTTGATCACTTCGCATGAGAAACAATCTTTAATATCATCAAGCGAGGGAAAGTCTGATATATCAAAAGTTGAACCAAGATTATCCTTAGCCTCATCTATAATATCAGGATACTCTTTAACAAAGTCCCTCACATACAATTCCCTTGCATCACGATACTCAGCGAACCTTTTTTCAAACTTCGCTTTTGCATCAACAGGCAAAAGGTATGTACCTTGATTATCCCAAGCATGACAAAAACCCCTGTATCCTGCACCGCTATAGATACAGTCAGTCCTAATAAGACCATCAATCTTTTTGATCTCTTTTAAGTTTTGACTGTTCGTTAGCTTTTTGGACACAGAAAAATGTTTAGCTAGAACACCATGCTTATCGGCAATTTCTTCAGATAAGCCTTTATCGACCTTAGTTCCACCCCATTTTTTGAGATTGACTTTGATCAGAATAGCTTTTTCATTTAGCTTAGTAGCCATAAAACATACTCCTATATTTATATATTAATTGGTTAATAGTTATCGTTGGTATCTAGGGGGCAAAAGCCCCCATAGATCATAATGTTATGTCTTGATATGCAACATCAAAATCAATGTACGCTTTGGTCTTTTTAAGATCAGGGTTCATTGTTGTTGCATCACTCATACACAATACTGCAAACTCATCAGGTAAAGTTTTTAGAAAATCTACAAACTTCCCAATGTTTTCTTTAGTCATTTTCCTAGCGACAATACCGCATACCGCATACATAACCGCAGGATCAGAATCGAGATTAATCTTCTCAGGGTTTTTCAGGATAGTCTCCATTGATGGTAGCTTTCTCCATGTTCGAAGATAACCAACCAATTCAGCAGAAATACCCTCACCAATAGTCCCTGCTAATAATTCCTGCTCTATGTCAGCATCAGGATTATTATCAAGTATCCTAGAGGCATACTCCCAAGAACGAGGGGTAGTATTAACTTGTGCATTAGTATCAAACACAAAGATATTCTCAGGTCTGTATCTAATGTAGTTAATAACCTCAGGGATAATGCGACCACTACCCAAAGCCCATGATACCCACTCCTCAGGACAAGGCTCTAAGTTAAGGTGAATAAATCTATCACCCAATGCAGTATTAACCCTGTTCGCCCCTGCTCTATCTTGTAGCCTATTACCGGCACTCACAATGACAGTTGATTCAGGCAAAGTGTATTCACCTAATTGTCTGTCCTTGATTAATTGGAACAGAGCATTTTGAACAGATGGGCTACCATGCGGTAATTCATCTAAAAACAAAAGAGTTTTGGGTTCATCTTCTGTTGGTAAAAATACAGGCGGATTCCACTTAGTAGTCCCATTTTCAACAGAGGGAACGCCCCTCAGATCAACAGGATCAAGTAAAGCCACCCTCACATCACGAACCGCAAAGCCTAGCGAATCCGCTACCTTATGCACAATCTCAGACTTACCAATACCAACACCGCCCCAAATAAAGGCAGGTTGATTGATAGCAATGAGATTAGCTAAGGATTTCTCTAGCTGTGTTGCTTTCATACATACTCCTATATGTATTGAAACATTAATAAAACTAAACGAATACTGTTTCGAGGTATCTCATTCAGGCATAGCTACCATGCTATACGACAGTACAGGGCAAGTGTGCGAGGGCAACAAAAGGAAAAACCCTCACACACTCTTACACTCTCCACCCTAAAAGATTTTAAGCGTATTCTTCATTCACTAATTTGGCTAAAGCCTTATCTATTGCTTTATTCATAGCGATAGACATAGATGTAATCTTAGGCTTTTTGTTAGTGAATTTCTTTTTTGGTTTCCACTTGGTTTTCTTATTTATTTTTTTAGCTTTCATACATACTCCTTAAATATTAGCTAGTTAATAGTTGATTATAAATTTCTTATGATGCAGTTTTTTCCAATTTTTATACCCTCAATCATTGAGGAAATCAGATCATAAAGTTCTTTTTTAGTTGTTAAACTAAATATGTCAGTTGTTCCGCCACCCTCATTACAAATTTGATGTAAAGCAAAACTACCATAGGCTCTATATAAATGATAATTTCCTATATTGGCTTTTATATCTTTAGATTTTTTATCTACTGTGTAAGTCTCAACAGGATTGTTCGTATGTTCATTAAGAACTTTAATTTTCCACTCTAAATTTTTAATTGTTGTCATATTTACCAATCTCCTTTACAGATATTGCCTCAACATCTGTAGAATGTGCATCAGAAGAATTAACTCCATAGCTTACAGCTTGTTCCATAGCATCTTCCTTATTTTCAGCATCTATACTTAAATAGTGAATTTCTACTACCTTTACTTTTACTTCATAATTTTTAATTTTCATATTTACACCTTTAGTTATTTAGCCATTAAAGTTTGAGCCACACCAATTAAGTTAGCGATACTCATAACTTCCATGCACTTCTTATTTTTATCGTTCACATTATCGTAAACAGACTTAATGAAACTTGCGGTGAACAGATCAACCGCAACACCATTGATTTTTGAGAACGCTTTATCCTCAACAATCTTCATCACTTTTTCAAAATCACTCATATTTACTCCTTTTGTTTATATGTTTATCAAGACAATTTACATTGTTTCGCCACCACTCAAGGGGCATAAAGCCCCTTGATCTGTGTTGCTCATCAGTTGATTTAACTCACTCCATAAGGTGAATAATTTGTTTGCAAGTTGCTAAATGTTTTAACAGCGACAGCGTTAGCTTTTCGTGTTTCTAATTTATTTAAATATCTATCCCATGCTTTGTTCCAAAGTTCCAAAGCATCATCATTATTTTTGAATCCATACTCAGTCGCAAATTCCATACAAGATGAATGAGTTGCTGATTGAACATCATGCACTTGCAACCAAGAACATATTGTTATTGGACATCTACCTAAATAATGAGTTTCCCCATCAGCTAAACATTCAATTCCAAACCCATCCTTAGCAGGGGAAATAAAGATTTCTTTATAATTTTTCATATGATTACTCCTTTTGTTTATCAAGACAATTCAACATGGGATCAGATCACTACACACGCCACAAGTTAGCCCCTAGAGACAAGCCACGCTACACCGCAATCCTTAGCACATCAAAGACAATCAAAGATCGTCTTATCGTTGACACACCCTGTTTTGTGTTCAGAGGGAATCAAGTCAGCTTTAAAAACTTGCGAGGGGGGAAACGCTACTCACCCAACAATCGCAGTATTGAGCCACCAAGACCAACACTCTCAGGACACTAGGTAAACGCACAAAGACTTGAAGTCCGGATTTTTCGTGGTGAGGATTCCTAGTTTACCTCGTTGCGGTATTGTCCCTAGTCTCGTTGATCGCTCTAGGCAACCAACATAGTGAAGTATCGTTGCGAACCTCACTCTAGGGGACAAAAGCAGTCCCACTATGGGCGGTTTAGAGAGGGGGCAAAAGAGCCGACAACCCCAAACACAAGACCTAATATATAGACTACCCCACAAATATCAAGTAAAAAATGTTAATTATTTTCTACCAATGTTCGCCACCAATACTTGTGTTGCTTACGAAGTAAGCGGATAATAAGGATTAAACGATAGTAATCACTAACATAGGGCAAGTAAAAAAAATTAAATATTAATTCGTTAATACATAGATATGAGTAAAGATAAGGATAAATCAGGGAACAAAGTAGCTAACATATCAGGGCTTACTCCTAAGCAGGAAAAGTTTTGTCAGGGTGTCATCTCAGGTAAGACTGCAAGTGAATCATACAGAGATGCTTACAGCGTAGAGAATATGAAAGACAGTAGCATATGGACAGAGGCTAGTAAGTTAATGAGCAACCCTAAGGTCTCCCAAAGGATACAGCAAGGAATTAAGCGTAAGAACGATTATGCAGTCACCTCAGCTATCTCTCTAAGACAGTTCATCATGGAACAGCTACAAGCAGAGGCTACTAATACAAACAACAACGAATCAGCGAGAATCAGGGCTTTGGAATTGCTAGGCAAGGTTTCAGAGGTGGCACTATTCACAGAGAGAGTGGAAAGCATAACCAATGATAAGACGAGTGATGAGATCAGGATTGAGTTAGAACAAAAGATACAGCAAATGTTTGGCAATTAAAGTAAGCACTCACTATCACGCAAAACCCCATTAATATAACCCCACTCCCCCCCAACCCCCCAATATTATTTTTTGTTTGACTGTAGGGTACATACTATTTTGCACATATAATTTCATAATTTTCATAGGGGTACCCCCTTTTTTCTTTTCCGACCTACTAAAAGATGGCTTTTTTTTTAGAATGTTCGTATAATGTTCGTGGGTCCCATAGACCCCATACATATATACTATGACAAACAAACAATTAAAGTTATTAGAAGCGATAGAAGCATACTGGGAAGAATTTAATTGTGGACCATCACTAGATGCTTTAGCTTATACGCTAGGTATATCATCTAAGAGCACAGTACACGCTATGTTAAAAAGATTAGAAGATAATGGGTGGGTTACTATGCAACCTAATAAGTGGCGTACTGTGATGAGCACAAGGAAAAGTCCTTTTAAAAAATTTGACTCAGGTATTGACGAACAAGTGAAGATGTGAAACTATGCACATAATAGGGAGAGCTATCGGCAGATCAACTAGTATTATACTAGCTAGTTTAAAACTAAGTTTTAATTTATATAGTTTAATACTATCTAGTTTAATACTAGGAAAAGTTTGTGGCACTTTGTCTGGTCATACATACTCCTTACACACATGTATATTTCTCAACAGAAGATGAGGTGCCACCATTGTTTGATTTAAGCAAACTAAGTCAATTACCCATAGAACAACAAAAGATGCTCTTAGAGCTTCTCTCAGAGTACGAGAGGGCTAAGATTAAAGAAGGTTGTAAAGATAGCTTTCTGTCTTTTGTAAAAGAAATGTGGGTGGCTTTTATTGAAGGACATCACCACAAGATTATGTCTGATGCTTTCAATAGAGTTAAAGAGGGTAAGTTAAAGCGTTTAATTATTAATATGCCCCCTCGTCATACTAAGTCTGAGTTTGCATCTTATTTATTACCTGCATGGTTTCTAGGATGTTTCCCTGAGAAGAAGATCATTCAGGTTGCTCACACCGCAGAATTAGCTGTGGGGTTTGGTCGTAAGGTTAGAAACCTTGTCGGCTCAGAAGACTATAAGAAAGTTTTTACGGATGTAGGATTACAATCTGATTCTAAAGCAGCAGGTCGCTGGAATACCAATAAGGGCGGAGAATACTTTGCGATTGGTGTGGGCGGTGCTGTAACCGGTAAAGGTGCGGACTTGTTAATCATAGATGATCCACACTCTGAACAAGAGGGACAAAGCAACGATCCCTCTGTCTTTGATAAGGTCTATGAGTATTATACCTCTGGACCAAGACAGCGTTTACAGCCGGGTGGTGCGATTATTATCGTAATGACAAGATGGCATAAACGAGATTTAACAGGACAAATACTTAAAGCCTCTGCACAAAGAGATGGTTCTGATGAATGGGAAGTTATAGAGTTCCCTGCTATCTTGCCCTCAGGTAGAAGTTTGTGGCAAGAGTTTTGGGATATTAAAGAATTAGAAAAGCTAAGAGCAGAACTGCCTTTAGCTAAATGGTCTGCTCAATATCAGCAGAACCCTACCGCAGAAGAATCAGCTATCATTAAAAGAGAATGGTGGCGTGTCTGGGAACAAGATTATCCACCACAATGCGATTTTATTATACAGTCATGGGATACTGCGTTTTTAAAAACACAGCGTTCTGACTTTTCAGCTTGTACAACATGGGGTGTTTTTTATCAACCCGATGATCATGGAGTTACACAACCACAAGTAATTTTATTAGATGCTTACAAAGAACGGCTTGAGTTTCCTGATTTAAAAAAACGAGCCTTTGAAATGTATCAAGAGTGGCAACCTGAAGCATTTATTGTAGAAGCCAAAGCAGCAGGAATGCCTTTAATCTTTGAACTAAGACAAATGGGAATACCAGTTTCAGAATACACCCCTAGTCGTGGAAACGATAAAATAGCTAGGGTTAATGCGGTTGCAGATTTATTTGCATCCGGAATCGTGTGGGCTCCAGAGAGGAAGTTTGCAGAAGAAGTGATTGAAGAATTTGCTTCTTTCCCATCTGGAGACCATGACGATTTAGTAGATTCATCTACACAAGCACTGATAAGATTTAGACAAGGTGGTTTTATTGGTTTAGAATCTGATGAACCAGAGGAAGACTTGCCCCCTAGAGAAGCAAATTATTATTAATGAAAATTTATCTTACATCTTTTATTTATAATGACAAAGAGTATGAAGGACCAAATATTCATGCTGATTCATTTGATTCTGCAATTCTTATAGCAGAAGAACAAAATTTAAAAGTGTGTGGCGAACTTACAGAAATATTGCAAGATATTATAGATAAAGAATTAGATGATAATAAAATATTACATTAGGAGATTAAATGGCAGAAAAACCATTAAAAACCCCAGACAAGATAGTTAAAGATTCTCCTTTAGAAGTTTTAGTAACTAACCCTGATGAGGTCGCAGTATTGACCGAAGATGGGGGAATGATTATAGATTTTGAAGAAGGTGCTGAATTTGGCACTCCAAACTTTGACGACAACATAGCTGAGTTCATGGAAGATGGTGAACTAGAAGTATTAGCGTCAGAGCTAATACAGTATTTTAATTCTGATAAAGAATCACGCAAAGATTGGGAACAAACTTATACTAAAGGTTTAGACCAGCTAGGATTAAAGATAGAAGAAAGAACTTTGCCTTGGCAGGGTGCTTGTGGTGTATTTCATCCATTGCTTACAGAATCAGTTGTAAGGTTTCAAGCCGAAACCATTACTGAGATATTTCCAGCTAAAGGTCCTGTTGATGTTAGGATTGTTGGTTCAATAGATCAAGAAAGCCAAGATCAATCTGTCAGGGTTAAAGATTATTTAAACTATTTGCTGACAGACAAAATGACAGAGTATCGAACTGAAACAGAAAAGCTGTTATTTAATTTACCACTAGCAGGTTCTGCATTTAGAAAAATTTATTTTGATCCTATGTTAGACAGACCTGCAAGTATGTTTGTACCAGCAGAAGACTTTGTTGTAAGTTATGGTGCATCTGATTTAACAACTTGTGATCGTGCTACACACATAATGAAAAAAAGCACCAATGATATTAAAAAATTACAGGTCATAGGTTTTTACAAAGATGTAGATTTACAAGAACCCTCAGATGATTTAACAAACATTCAGTCTAAATACAACGAACTAACAGGCGAAAGACAAACTTACGAAAATGATAATCGTCATACGATATTAGAAATGATGGTTGATTTAGATTTAAAAGGTTTTGAAGATAGAAAAGATGGGAAAGTAACAGGCATAGCATTGCCTTATGTTATTACTTTAGATTATCAATCAAATAAAATATTAGCGATTCGCAGAAACTTTATTGAAGATGATCCATTAAAGAAACGCAGACAACACTTTGTTCACTATCAATACTTACCCGGAATGGGATTTTATGGATTTGGATTGGTTCACTTAATAGGTGGCATAGCTAAGTCTGCTACAAGTTTATTAAGACAACTCGTAGATGCAGGTACATTATCTAACTTGCCGGGTGGTTTAAAATCAAGAGGTTTAAGAATTAAGGGTGATGATACTCCTATCATGCCCGGAGAGTTTCGTGATGTGGATGTGCCGGGTGGTGCTATAAAAGATAATATTACTTTTCTCCCTTATAAAGAACCATCTACTACCTTATACTCCCTTTTACAAAACATTGTAGAAGAAGGTAGAAGATTTGCTTCTTTAGCTGATATGAAAGTCTCTGACATGAATAATCAGGCTCCAGTCGGCACTACACTCGCATTGTTAGAAAGGTCGTTAAAAGTTATTGGATCAGTACAAAGCAGGATTCATAACTCAATGAAACATGAATTAAGAATATTATCTAAAATAATTTATGACTTTGGACCTACTGAATATCCTTATAACATAAAGGGTAAAGAACTATTGAAAGAAGATTTTGATGGCAGAGTTGATGTAATACCAGTATCTGATCCTAATGCTTCTACTAAAGCACAAAAGATTATGCAGTATCAAGCTGCACTACAGTTATCACAACAAGCACCGCAAATGTATAACATGGAAGAACTCCACAGACAGATGCTTGATGTGTTAGGTATTAGAGATGCAGATAAGATTGTTCCACTTGAAACTGAGATAGCACCTACTGATCCGGTATCAGAAAACATGAACATGCTAAACAGAAAACCTGTTAAAGCATTTATGTATCAGGATCACGAAGCACATATTAAAGTTCACATGGCTGCTATAAATGATCCTAAGATGAGAGAGATGGTAGGACAAAGCCCTAACGCTAACGCTATCTTAGCTGCATTTACAGAACATGTAACAGAACACATAGCCTTTCAATATCGTAAAGAAATTGAAAAACAACTTGGTGCACCATTGCCACCACCTGATGAACCGCTACCAGAAGATATTGAACTGCGTTTATCAGAGCTTGTATCTGAAGCTGCTGAAAGAGTCTTAGCTTCAAGCCAAGCAGATGAAAGACAAGAAGAAATTAGAGAGCAACTAGAAGACCCTGTAATACAGCAAAGAGAAAGAGAGTTAGACATTAGACAAGCTGAAGTACAGAGAAAAATGAAAGCTGATGCAGAAAGAATTGCTCTTGATTTAGAAAAATCTAAAGCGACCACTGAAGTTGAAAAAGAAAGAATAGCTTCACAAGAACGCATAGCTGGTGCTAACATAGGATTAAAAGCTGCTACAGAAAGTAAAAAAATATCTAGCAAAGAACAAATAGAAGGTGCTAAGATAGGTAAAGACATAGCAGAAACATTACTGGATAACGAGTGAGTGGATCAACTGAAAATATAGTAGAAGCTATACAGAAAAAGATTCGTGAGCATATGAATGAACATGCTGATCACTTATCCGGTGGTGGATGTAAAAGTTTTGAGGAATACAGATATTTAACAGGTGTAATATCTGGACTTGCCTTAGTAGAAAGAGATATACTCGATCTACTAGAAATAGTAAATCGTCAAAATTGACGCAAGGACCTAGACCTAATCTAGTGCACAGGAGAAAACATGACAAAACCTGCAAAAGATATTCAACCAAAAAAGGTTGAAGCAACAGACAAAGCAAAACAACTCCCTATTCCGAAGGGGTACAAAATTCTAATCGCATTACCTGAAATTGAAGAAGCTACCAAAGGTGGAATCATTAAGGCATCTGAAACTCGTAGAGTCGAAGAAGTTGGTTCTATTGTAGGATTCGTTTTAGAAATGGGTGATGATTGTTATAAAGATGAGAACAGATTTCCAAATGGTCCTTATTGTGAAAAGGGCGATTGGATTATTATGCGTTCTTATTCTGGCACTAGATTTAAAGTGCACGGAAAAGAATTTCGTTTAATCAATGACGACAGCGTAGAAGCTGTTGTCCAAGACCCAAGAGGAATAGTAAAGGTAATTTAATATGTCTGAAAATAATACCGCAAATCAAGAAGTTGAACAGATAAAACAACCTGTAGAAACTTCAAGAGAAGAAAAATTCTTTGGAGTAAAACATCAAATCGGTAAAGATAAAGATGCTCCTGAAGAAAACAATTCTGACCTTCAAGTAGAAATCATTGATGATAGACCACCTGAAGATCGTAAGCCACCTAAGTCTGAAACTTCATCTAATGATGTAGAAGAAGAAATAGAAGGCATCAACGATAAAGTTCAGAAACGCATTGATAAAATCAAGTATGAGTTTCACGAAGAAAGACGAGCAAAAGAAGCAGCAGAACGAGTAAGAGAAGAAGCTGTAGCTTATGCTACAAATGTTCAAAGTGAAAACAAAAGACTTTCAGCTTTAATTAATAAAGGTGAAGAAGCCTTGTTAGGACAAATCACAGCTAAGTCTAGTGCTGAGTTAGAACAAGCAAAAGCTGAGTTTAAAGATGCTTATGAAGCTGGTAATACAGATAAAATGTTAGAGGCAAATGAAAAGATTCTTGCAGCACAAGTTGATAAGAAATCTGCTTCTGATAAATTAGCTTATTATCAAAGACAACAGGAAGCTGCTCAACAACAGATACAGCAACCTGTTCAACAACCTCAGCAACCACAAGTGCCTATTGATCCTAGATCAACTAAATGGTTGCAAGAAAACACATGGTTTCAACATCCTGATTATGAAGAAGCTACTGGTTATATCATGGGGTTACATAAAAAATTAATTGAACAAGATGGTATTCATCCAAATTCTGATGAATATTATGATAGGATTAATAAAGGCAAAGAACAGATTTTTAAAGTTTTAGAGAGCAAAGATAATGCTGTAGCTGCTGAACCTGAAGAAATTCAAGAAGAAGCAGAAACTGTGATCTCTAAAAAACCCTCGAATGTCGTAGCACCTGCAACAAGAAATAATGGTGCTATGCCTCGCAAAGTACAGTTAACAGCAACCCAAGTGTCCCTCGCAAGGCGGTTGGGTATAACACCAGAACAGTACGCCAAACAACTCGCAAAAACGGAGAATAAATAATGGCAGATGAAAATAAAGTAACCGAAGAAGTTACTAGAGCAGCAAGAGAAACAGAATCCAGAGAGGCTTCTGCAAGACCCCAAAGTTGGGAACCACAATCAAAACTACCTAGCCCTACACCGCAAGATGGATGGGTATTTAGGTGGATAGCTACAAGTGTTTTAGGTCAAGCTAATAACACTAATGTTAGTGCTAAATTTAGAGAAGGATGGGAACCTGTAAAAGCAGAAGATCATCCTGAATTAAAATTAGTATCTGATGTGGATTCTGAATGGGCGAAAAAAGGCAACTTAGAAGTAGGTGGTTTATTACTTTGTAAAGCTCCAAAAGAGCTTATGCAGCAAAGAGATGAATACTACAGACAAGCTGCTGCAGACCAAATGGAAGCTGTGGACAACAATTATTTAAAAGAAAATGATCCACGAATGCCTCTGTTAAAACCAGATCGCAAAAGTAGGACTACATTTGGTGGCTCTAAGTAACACTTAATATTTTATTTAGGGCTGTTATTTAACCTCTTTATAGGAGAATATAAATGGCTAGTTCAGCTACCCCAATGGGTGCCGAGCCAGTAGGTTGTATTAGCTCTAGTGGTTCCTTTACAGGAAAAGTTAGACATTACAAAATAGCCTCTGGTTATGGTACTGCTATATTCTATGGAGATTTTGTGAAAATAGTATCTGCCGGTACAGTTGAAAAAGACACCGGTACTACTTCATTAACTCCCATAGGAGTATTTGTAGGTGTTTCATACACTGATCCAAATACAAATCAAAAAACATTCTCACAAACATTTCCTGCTTCATTAGCAGCAGATGATATTAGTGCGTATGTTGTTGATGATCCTTACCTAGAAATGAAAATGCAAGGAGACGCTTCTCTTGCACAGACAGCTTTAGGTAACAATGTTGCTGTGGTTCAAACCGCAGGAAGCACTACGATTGGTCGTAGTAAAAATGCTGTAGATTCATCTACCATTGCTACAACCAATACATTACCACTTAGAATTATGCAGTTCATAGATGGACCAGATAGTTCTGTTGGTGATTCTTTCACCGATGTCATCGTTAAATTTAATGTTGGACATCAACTCGATAACACAACTGGCGTTTAATTTAGGAGAATAATATGGCTATTTCAAGAGCACAAATGTTAAAAGAACTCCTACCCGGACTTAACGCTTTGTTTGGGATGGAGTATGAAAAGTACGAAGACGAGCACACCATGATCTATGAGACTGAAAATTCAGATCGTTCATTCGAAGAAGAAGTTCAGTTAAGTGGATTTGGTCAGGCGGTTGTTAAAGACGAAGGTTCTGCAATCACTTATGATTCAGCACAAGAGAGCTTTACAGCAAGGTATAACCATGAAACCATTGCTTTAGGTTTTGCAATTACAGAAGAAGCTATAGAAGATAATCTATATGATTCTTTATCTGCAAGATACACTAAAGCACTAGCAAGAGCTATGGCTTACACTAAACAAGTGAAAGCTGTAAATCCTCTTAACAATGGGTTTACAAATAGTTTCCAATCTGGAGACGGAGTAAACTTGTTTACAGCAGATGGTGATGGTGTAACTGGCGGTGATGGACATCCATTAGTGGATGGGGGTAAAAACTCTAACAGACCTAGCACAGCAGCAGACCTTAATGAAACTTCTTTAGAAAATGCGATTATTGAAATTGCAGCTTTTAAAGATCAAAGAGGTCTTAAGATTGCAGCTAGACCTAGAAGACTTATCGTTCCTTCTGCATTGCAGTTTACAGCGACAAGACTTTTAGAGTCTCAGTTTAGAGTTGGCTCATCAGATAATGATGTAAATGCTATCGTAACTAACGGGGCTATACCTGAAGGTTACATGGTTAATCATTATTTAACCGACACTAATGCTTTCTTCATAATCACTGATGTTCCTAATGGAATGAAACATTTCAATAGAACAGGCATGGAAACTTCTATGGATGGTGATTTTGATACCGGTAATGTGAGATATAAAGCAAGAGAAAGATACTCATTTGGTGTATCTGATCCTCTTGGTATTTACGGATCACCCGGATCAAGCTAAACTTTTAGGGGAGCAATAGCTCCCCTTTTTTCGTATCTAGGATATTTTTAATTGTTCTACAGACTGACCTAGCAGACAAGCCAAGACAGTAGAACTTATTTTCGTGAGGAAATTATGGCAAACTCAACTTTTAATGGACCCGTTAGGTCCGAAGGTGGTTTTGAACAAATCACTAAAAACTCAACAACCGGTGCAATTACAACTAATCTGGATGTTGATACAAGTGGTAATATTAGTACAACAGGAACACTTAACAATTTATTTCCTGTTACTAGCATTACTGATGCAACATACACTCCAACTACAGCACAATCTGGAACTATCTTTAGCTTGAATAGGGCTGCTGGTATTACAGTAACTTTACCTGCTGCTGCTGCTGGACTGTTTTATGAATTTCATATAGGTACTACATTTACAGGTTCTTTTATTTTACAAGGTGCTTCTAGTGCAGATACTTTTCAAGGAATGGTATTTCAGCTTGATAAAGATGAATTAGGAAGCGTAGTAGCTCTTAATGAAGATATTGACACTGCTGGATGGAATGTTCCTGCTGCTGCTGATTATAGATTAACTATGGATGCAGATACTGATGGTCGTTTTATTGGCGGTCATATTAGATGTGTAGCTATTACAGATGCTATATGGCTTCTTAATGGTCATGTCTTTGGTGATGGCACTGTTTCTCATAGCTTTAGTTAATAATGGCTGACGCAGTAACATCTACAACTATCATTGATAGTGATAAAGATTTTATAGTCCAACTTACAAATGTTAGCGATGGCACTGGTGAAAGTGCTGTCGCTAAAGTTGATGTAAGCGGATTAAAAGTTAGTTCACTAGATGGTAAAGCATGTTCTGGTGTAAAGTTACAAAAGGTTTATTATTCTATTTTAGGATTTACTAAGATAGGTTTATTTTGGAACGCATCATCAGATACATTGTGTATAGAATTAAACCCAAGTGCTGATGGCGTTTTAGACTTTTCACCTTTTGGTGGATTACAAAACACATCAGGTTCAGGCAAAAACGGAGATATTAATCTTACAACTACAGGACATAGTTCTGGAGATACATATCTTATCGTATTGCATTGTATTAAATCTTACGACTAAGGTGAATTATGTCTTATAAAAAAGAAGAAAACGGATACTTTGTTAATGGTGATCCGGCATTTTTAATTTGGAATGGAGAAGAACTAGTAGCTGGTCCTATGCGAGAAAAGGAAGCTGACGCTATGCTAAAGGAATTAAAGCCTAAAGCTAAGAAAGCCCCTGCTAAAAAAACTGCTGCTAAAAAAGCTCCTGCTAAAAAATCAACAACAAAAAAGGTAAAGAAATGAAAAAATCTAAATATTCCTCAAAAATGAGAGGTGGAAGAAAAGCTACTAAGTATTCATCAAAAATGAAGAAAGGTTCTATGACTCCTACTTTCAATGAAGTCATTAAAAAGAAAACTGGCGGTAAGGTTTAGTAATTAGTGAGCCGAGCTTCTAAAGACTCGAGATTAAAACGAGCAGGTGTTTCGGGGTACAACAAACCAAAGCGTACCCCAAATCATCCTAAAAAATCTCATATAGTTGTCGCAAAAGAAGGCGACAAGATAAAAACTATTAGGTTTGGTCAGCAAGGCAAAAAGGTTGGAACATTATCAGGAACTGCTGGTAAACCCAAAAAAGGTGAATCTAAACGCATGAAAGCTAAAAGAAAATCTTTTAAAGCTAGGCATGGTAAGAACATTAAGAAGGGTAAAATGTCAGCAGCTTATTGGGCAGATAAAGTTAAATGGTAATGTCTAGGTCTGCTTTTAGACAAAGCACATTAAAAGCTCCAGCATCAAAAAGAAAAAAAGTTCCACATAGAACAAATGAAAAGAAAAAAAGACCCAATAAAAGGAACAGGTAAAAAACCTAAAGGCTCTGGTCGTAGGTTATATACTGATGAAAATCCAAAAGATACTGTAGGAATTAAATTTGCTACCCCTGCTGATGCTAGAGCAACAGTTGCAAAAGTAAAAAAAATTAAAAAACCTTTTGCTCGTAAAATACAAATACTTACAGTTGGAGAGCAAAGAGCTAAAGTTATGGGTAAGAATCAAGTAGTAAGTATTTTTAAAAAAGGCAAAGAAGCTATTAGGAGACAGCATGGCAAGTAGCGGTACAACAGCATTTAATTTAGATTTATCTGATATTATTGAAGAAGCATACGAGTTATGCGGACTAGAAATGCGTTCAGGCTATGATTACAGAACAGCTAGACGAGCTTTAGATTTATTATTTTTAGAGTGGCAAAACAAAGGCACTAATTTATTTTCAATAACAGAAGGCACACAAGCATTAACTGAAGGTACATCATCTTATAATTTAGGCACTGATGTTTTAGAAATAGTAGAAGCCTTTATAAGAACAGATGCTAGTGATACATCAAAACAATTTGATCAAAATCTTAGAAGAATCTCTGTAAGTGAATATACACATATAGCTAATAAATTATCTAAAGGTAAACCTAGTTTATATTATTTAGATAAAGGAGTTACATTTCCTACTTTAACACTATGGAATACTCCTGATGGTGCAGAAACTTATACTTGTCATTATTACTATATTAAAAAAATAGAAGATACCGGAGAGCCAGCTTCTAATAATGCTGGAGTGCCAACAAGGTATATACCATGTATGACTTATGGTTTAGCTTATAATATAGCTTGTAAGAAAGAAAAAGCTATGCCAAGAATACCAATGTTAAAACAAAGATATTTAGAATTGTGGAATGAAGTTAGTGATGCTGATAGAGAAAGAGCATCAGTAAGATTTGTTCCTTATAGTTTTTATAATTAGTATGTATGCTCAAGGTAGAAAAGCATTAGGAATATGCGATAGATGTGGATTTACATATAAACTAAAAGAATTAAGGTATGAGGTTGAAAACAAAACTAGAAATGGTTTAAGAGTTTGTCCTGAGTGTTATGATCCAGATCAACCACAGTTTGATGTTAATAGGGTATCTACCATTGATCCACAAGCATTATATGATGCAAGAGTAGATACAGGTGAAGAAGCATCAGCAAGACTTTTTGCTTTTGATCCTGTAGGTGGCGGTATAACAGCTTTAGGTTCAAAAACAGTTGGTTTAGATATAAGAGGTGAGTTAGGTAATATAACTTTATCAGGAGTAGTAGCAGCATCACCATCTCCAACTCCAGCACCAACTCCAGCACCGACTCCAGCACCAGCCGATACAGCAACTCCAACAGCAGTTACTGGAACAACAAGTGTAGGATCGGTAACTATTTCAACTCCTGCATCATCTTATACTACTTATACAGTTACAGTAGCTAGTTATTATGGTTCTAATTACTTTTATATAAATGGTAGTAGAGCAGCAACATTAAATTTAGTAGAAGGACAAAGTTATAGATTTGATCAATCAGATAGTAGTAACAGTAGTCATCCTTTAAGAATTTCTACTACATCAGATGGTACGCATGGTGGTGGTTCAGAATATACAACTGGAGTAACAACGAATGGAACACCCGGAAGTTCAGGTGCATACACACAAATAGAAGTAGCATCTGGTGCTCCAACATTATATTATTATTGCACTAACCACTCAGGTATGGGGGGTACTATTAACACATGACATATTCAGAATTAAAAAGTTTAGTACAAAATTATTTACAAAATACAGAAACACAATTTGTTTCAGACTTGCCTAAATTAATTGAACAAACAGAAGAAAGAATATTAAAAACTATTAACCTACCTGTTTTTAGAAAAAATGTAAGCGGTACATTAACATCGGGAAATCAGTATCTTGCAACACCCTCTGATTTTTTAGATAACTTTTCATTATCATTTACAAGTTCTAGTGAACAAACATTTTTAATGTATAAGGATGTAAATTTTATTAGAGAAGCATATCCAAATTCATCTATTACTGGATTACCAAAACACTATGGATTGTTTGATGATACAACTTTTATAGTAGGACCAACACCAAATGCTGATTTAGCTGTTGAGCTACATTATTTTTATAGACCAACATCAATAACAGCAGGTGCAGATAGTGGGACAACATGGCTTTCAACTAATGCAAAAAATGCTTTATTATATGGAACATTACTTGAATCATATGTATATATGAAAGGTGATCCAGATATGATGTCTATGTATGAAAAAAGATTTTTAGAATCCTTAGTAAGATTAAAAAATCTTGGTGAAGGTGATAATACAGTTGATACTTACAGAGATGATGTAGTAAGAACACAAAGGACATAATGTTTACTGTAGATGTAGAATCAACAATAGGTGATGTAGTTGTAGAAACTACACAAAATAAAGGTTTAAGTCCTGAATATTGGACTGAAAGAATAGTAAATAAAATTGTTAGTATAAGTGATCATGCTGATCCTATGGTGAAAGCACAAGCACAAGCATTTAAAGAATCTATACAAACAGTTATTTTACTTTACATGAAACAAGCTATAGCAAGTGATAGAGCTACTGTAGCAGGTTTATTAGACAAACAAGGTCATAAAGATATGGCTGATATTATTAGGAGACTGTAATGGCAATTTCACAAGCTATGTGTACATCATTTAAAAAAGAACTTTTAGAAGGCGTACATAATTTTAAAAACTCAGGTGGTAATACATTTAACTTAGCACTTTATACTAGCAGTGCTTCTTTAGGTGCAGCTACAACTGCATACACAACTTCAAATGAAGCATCAGGCACAAACTATACTGCTAAAGGTGCATCATTGACTAGAGTTGATCCTACTACATCAGGTACAACTGCTTTTACTGATTTTGCAGATTTAACATTTTCTAATGCAACAGTAACTGCAAATGGTTGTATGATATTTAATGATTCAGCTTCAGGCGATCCAGCAGTATGTATATTAGCTTTTGGTGGAGATAAAACATCAACCGCAGGTGATTTTACAATTCAGTTCCCAACAGCAGACGCATCTAACGCAATTATAAGAATAGCTTAATATGGCAACAGTTACAGGTTGGGGTCGATCCACATGGGGAAGTGGTGCATGGGGAGAGTCTGTACCTGTAGAAGTTACTGGAGTTGTAGGCACAACTGCTATTACATCAGTTGCAGTAAGTGCTGGTGGTGAAGTAGGAGTTACTGGTGTAGCTGGAACAAGTGCATTAGGTACAGAATCTTTAGTAACAAACAATAATTTATCAGTTACAGGTCAAGCTGGAACAAGTGCAACAGGAAGTGTATCTGTAAATGCAGCAGCAGTAACAGGCGTATCTGCGGTAGCATCAACTTTAAACTTAGGTGATGAAACTTTAATCACTAACAACAATCTTAGCGTTACAGGTTTAGCAGGTACATCAGCATTAAATTCAATTACAACACAAGCAAATGCAGATGTAGATGTAACTGGAAATCAAGGAACAACAGGTTTAACAGGAGTAAATGTTTGGAGTTTAATTGACGATTCTCAAAATCCTTATTACTCTACAATCAACACAACACAAAATCCAAATTGGAAGGAAGTAGCATAATATGGCAACTTATGTAAATAATTTAAGATTAAAAGAAATAGCAACTGGTGATGAATCAGGTACTTGGGGTACATCCACAAATACCAATTTAGAACTTATTGGTGAGGCTTTAGGTATAGGCACAGAAGCTATTACTACTAATGCTGATACACATACTACAACTGTAGCAGATGGAAGTTCTGATGCAGGTAGAGCAATGTATCTTAAATATACAGGTGCTTTAGATTCTGACTGTACTATAACGATTGGTCCAAATACCATGAAAAGAGTACAGATTATTGAAAATGCTACTACTGATTCAGGTAGTAGTGGACCTTATAATATTATTATATCTCAAGGCTCAGGCTCTAATGTAACTGTTGCCAATGGAAAAGTAGCGGTAGTTCAGTTAGATGGAGCAGGTTCAGGTGCAGCAGTATTAGATGTATTTACTGATTTACAAGTAACAGATACTTTATCTATTAATGGTACAACTTTAACCATAGGTGATGCTACTGCTGAAGATACTAAGCTAGTGTTTGACGGAAATGCACAAGATTATTATATAGGACTAGATGATAGTGCCGATGATTTAGTTATAGGTCTTGGTTCAGCCGTAGGTACAACACCTGCTATTGAAATTGATGAAAATCAAGATGTTAAGTTTGCTCAATCTATAGGTGTGGGACAAGCAGCATCTTCAACTACTGGAGATATTGTTGCTCAAACTATGGCATTAAAAGGAACAACTCCTACTTTAACAATAGGAGATGCAGGAGCAGAAGATACTAAGATTGTATTTGATGGCAACGCTAAAGACTTTTATGTAGGTTTAGATGATAGTGCTGATAAGTTATTAATCGGTGAAGGTTCAACAGTAGGAACAAATAGTATTCTTACAATTACTGATGATACAGTTACTTTAGGTGATGGAGCAGCAGTAGATACAGCATTAATTTATGATGGTAATGCTAAAGACTTTTATGTTGCACTAGATGATTCTGCTGATAAATTAGTTATTGGAGAAGGCTCTACTGTAGGTACAAATAGCATACTTACAATAGATGATGATTCTGTAACTATTGGTGATGGTGCAGCAGTTGATACTAAGTTAGTGTTTGATGGTAATGCTCAAGATTACTATGTAGGTTTAGATGACTCAGCAGATGATTTAGTTATTGGTTTAGGATCAACAGTTGGTACAACACCAGCAGTTTCTATTGATGAAAATCAAAAAGCTACTTTTCCAAAAGCAGTTACAGCATCTACTTCAGCTAATATTACACAGGTTGCAATAACCTCAAGCTCTAATGCAGTTGCTTGGGATGCAGCAGCAGCAGCTAATGCTTATCATGTAACCACAGAGAACACGACTTTCTCAGCACCAAGTAATGCTGTAGAAGGTGCGATCATTTCTGTCGAAATAGCACAAGGGGGAACTGCAAGAACTATCGCATGGAATACAGTATTTGAATTCGCAGCCTCAACAGCCCCTACTGTTACAGCAACAGCTTCTAAAACAGATATATTCGCATTTAGATACAATGGCTCTGTCTGGCAAGAAATTGGCAGAAGTCAAAATATGGCTCAAACCTAATATGGAAACTCTACAGCGTACAGCAAATAGAGGAAGCATATCTACTGGTGGGTATGAGATTAATAACTCTTTGAAGATTGAAGATGATAATACTGAACATATGACAAGAACTTATAGTGAAGCAGGTGTTAAAACTAAAGGAACTATAAGTTTTTGGCATAAAAGAACTGAAATACAATCAGGAGTAAAAAGACCTGTAGATTGTTACGATGGTTCTTCAAATAATTCTTCAGGAATTTTTATAGATGGGCATAGATTGTGTTTTGACTTTGGCGGTAATGGAAGGCACTCTTTAAGAGCCAATGCTTTAATGAGAGATACTTCAGCTTGGTATCATTTAATGGCAACTTGGGATACTTCTCAAGGTACAGACTCTAATAGAACAAAAATTTATATAAATGGAGAACAGGTTACTGATTTGCATGAAGCAACTTACCCTTCTCAAAATGCTGAAGTTCAATTTTTTACAAACACAGGTGGTGGTTCACAAACAAACAAATTATTTTGTCAAGCAACTAACACATCAAACCATCCAAACGGATATTTTGCAGAGTTTCATTATGTAAATAATTCACAATTAAGCCCTACAGACTTTGGTGAATACGATAGTAATAGTGGTATTTGGAAGCCAAAAGAATATACAGGTACTTATGGAGATACTGGTTTTTATTTAGACTTTGCAGATGCTTCAGACTTAGGTGATGATGAAAGTGGTAATGGTAATGATTTTACAGAAGTAAACATAGCAGCAGCCGACCAAGCGACTGATTCTCCGACTAATAATTTTGCAACACAGAATGTTATTTGGGGTACTGATAGAATGCCTTTAATGTCACAAGGTGCTACAGAAATAGGTAATAATGTTAGTGCTTATAGATATTCACCAGCTACTATGGGTGTTGCTAAAGGTAAATGGTATTGGGAAATAAAACCTACTGTAAATGGTAATACGCTTGTATCAGGGGCGGGAATAGCGTCAAATCAAACTACACTTTTTTTTTATGATACAACAGGTAATTTTGTTTATCACTATGATGGTGATAGGTATGTAAATGGAGCAGGTGTATCAAGTTATGGAGCGGCTTGGTCAACCAATGATATTATAGGTTTTGCTTATGATGCGGACAACTGGACACTTACTGCCTATGTAAACAATTCTTCTCAGGGTAATTTATTAGCAAGTCAAACTGATATTTCTTCAGAACTTTTTATACCTTATGTGTATTCTTTTGGAACTCATACATATCAAACTAACTTTGGTGGTTATACAACTATGAGTAACACTCATACAAATACAGACGCAAACGGATATGGTTCGTTTGTTTATGCACCCCCATCGGGCTACTACGCTTTGTGTTCAAAAAATTTAGCAGAATTTGGATAATTAATTATGGCTTATACAACAATAGACGACCCTTCAGCACATTTTCAGACTAAACTATATGTTGGAACTGCTGGTTTAAGCATACCAGTAACTCACACTAATGATGGCAATAGTGATCTACAACCTGATTTAATTTGGGGTAAGGACAGAGATACAACTTATGGGTATTATCTTTGCGACTCCAGTAGAGGTAGAAGTAAATATTTGTATTCTGATAGTGTTAGTGCAGAAGTAACTACTGCTGCTGCTGGTAATGATATTGTTTCATTTGATACTGATGGTTTTAAAGTAGGCGCACCTAGTGCTTCAAATTCTACAAATGCTGGTACAACAAATAAAGTTGCATGGCAATGGAAAGCCAATGGTGGTACTACTAGTTCTTTTACTGAAAGTGGTAACAATCCCGGTGGAACTATACAAACAAACTCAACAGCAGGGTTTAGTATTATTAGTTACACAGGAACAGGTGGACCGGGAAATATAGCTCATGGTTTACCTTCTGCTCCCGAATGGATTATATTTAAAAACAGAGGAACAACAAATGTTTGGGCGTGTTGGCATGTTGCTTTAGGGGATGATTATAAAATTGTGCTTAATAGCACAGACGGTAAAGATGCCGATGGTTCTTTTATGAACAGTACACTACCTGATGCTACAAATATAAGAGTAGGAGATTCTAATAATCCAAACACAAATGCCGATACAGGTACTTATATATGTTATGCATGGAGTCCAATTGCAGGCTACAGTAAGTTCGGCAAGTATGTCGGCAATGGAAATGCAGATGGTCCGTTCATCTATACAGGTTTCAAACCTGCCTACATATTATTTAAAAAATCAAGTGATAGTGGCGATAACTGGATGGTGTACGATGACAAAAGAAGTGATAGTAATGGTAATGTGGTTGATAGAGCATTAAGACCAAATTCAGACGCAGCAGAATATGATAATGCAAATGCAAATATAGACATATTAAGCAATGGCTTTAAACTGCGTTCAAGTTTTGGCTGGGTAAACCAAAGCAGTCATACATACATCTATATGGCATGGGCAGAAAATCCATTTGTGACTTCGACTGGTATTCCAACAACAGCTAGGTAAAACAATTAATTTGAGGTAATATAAAATTATGTGGGCATTAGTAGAATCAGGAAGTGTTAGCAAAGTCTATCCACGACCAAAACAAATAACAGTAGGAGATATTCAATATCCTAGCAACATCTTTATGCTTTGGACTAGCTCTGAGCTAGAAGCCATAGGCATTTATTCAGTTATAATAGATAACACCAATTATAAAGACCCTGAGTATTATATTAATACAAATCAGTCTTTTGCATTTGGGAGTGGTAAAGTTACAGCAACCTATGGTACAGCTACAGCAAAACCATTAGATAATGTACTCTTTACAGCACAAGACCAAACAGATGGTTTAGGTACAGAGGGTGATGTAAAACAACCTGGAGTTAGACCACCTAAATTAACTATTGTAGACCAACAAGCCTACAGCTTACTACAACCTAATGATTGGATGGTAGTAAAGGCTACTGAAACAAGTGGTTCAGTTGCAAGTAATTGGACTACTTATAGAGCAGCAGTTAGAACAGCAGCTAATGATATGAAAACAAAAATCAACGCAGTATCAACTGTAGATGCTTTAGCAGCACTATATGTTTATAACGATGCTACACCACCAGTTCGACCATTAGGAGAGTTTCCAACTCCTCCTAGTTCGTGATAGACTTTTTATGGTATATCTTAGCAATATTTGCAGTAGCAAGTTTTGCTGTTATTTTAACAGGTGATAATAATCACCCTTTATAGGAGTAATTTATGATAGAACTATTAATGTGGATATGTGTAATTGTAGCAATAGCATCTGGTATTGCAGCTATCACACCAACACCTAAAGATGATCATTGGTTTAGACATATTTATAAAGCTATTGATTGGTGTGCATTAAACATTTGGAAAGCAAAAGACAAATGAGTTGGTGGAAAAAACTTGTCGATACAGTTACAGGCACTGAAAGAAAACAAGTTCGTGCTAGAAACAATAAAGGCAAATATGTAGCAGATGATAAATCAACACCAGATGTTAATGAGGCTTACAAAACAGTAAGAGTTAAAAAGAAAAAGAAATGACATCTGCTATTGAAAGAGTAGCAGCCCATGAAAAAGAGTGTGCTATTCGTTATGAAAACATAGAGAAAAGACTAGATCAAGGTCAAGCAAGATTTGCTAGATTAGAAAATATGATTTGGGGTCTTTATGTTTTATTAATAAGTTCAATGATAGGAATCATAAGTCAAACATTATGAGTAGAGCACAAAAAACAATTAATAGAGTTGCAGATAAACTTAAAAAAGCAAGTCAAGCTCATGCTGGTCAAGCTAAAACTTTAGAGTCTATTAAATTAAAAAAAGGTGGAAAAACTAAAAGCAAAGTTAATCAAGCAGGTAATTACACCAAACCATCAATGCGTAAAAGATTATTTAATAAAATTAAAGCAGGTGGTAAAGGAGGCAAACCCGGTCAGTGGAGTGCTCGTAAAGCTCAAATGTTAGCTAAACAATACAAAGCAAAAGGTGGCGGATATAAATAGTGTCTTATCTTATAGACAATATACCTCACTTCAAGTGTTGGGTAAGAAAAGAATTTACTCATAATCACGAACAATATCATGGTGAATTTTTACATGCTATTGCAATAGCAGTTAATACTATTCCTGATAGATCATTATCTTTTCAAGTTGTATTTACAGGTTGTGAAGCAGACTTATACGAAGAAGAAATATCTAATATTCATGGTGGTGCTATGTGGGCAAGGATGCCAATACAAGCACTTGTAGCAGATATAAGCATGAATCAATTTCCTGAGCCTATGGAAAATCATTTAGCTCAACCTTGGGATTGTGAATCAAGACATCATGCAACTATGATATTAGATAGGACTAGCTCTAGTCCTTGGATAGCAAAAATAGATGGTGAGTTTTATAAATCTAAATATTTATTTACAGTAGATTATACAGATCACCCAATAGCAGATTGTCCAGCACAACATAAACAATCTCATGTAATGTACATAACTGAAGATTGTAAATGGAAAGGTAATGTTATAGCGTTACCAAATAATAGAGTAAGAGTTACAAACCCTGCTTTATGGGTTACAGGAGAGGGACCACCAGACTTTAAACCTTCACAATATTTACATTCAGCAGAAGAACATGAAAGTTACATGGACCCTGACATAACATTTAATAATTTATATGAAGACTAATGGCATTAAAAAAATCACAAAAAAGTCTAAAAAAATGGACAAAACAAAAATGGACTACTCCTAGTGGAAAAAAATCTTCTGAAACAGGAGAGGTGTATGCACCAAAAGCTCAAATACAAAAATTAAAATCTACTGCAAAGGGTAGGCGTAAATTAGCAGCAGCTAATAAAAAGAAAAGAGAAGCTACTAGAAAAGGCAAACAACATGCTAAACATGGTTTACATAAAGGTAAAAGATAATGTATGAATATAGTTGTACAGTTACTAGGGTTGTTGATGGCGATACTATTGATGTCATTCTTGATCTTGGTTTTTCTATTCTTCACAAGTGTCGTGTACGCCTTTATGGAATTGATACGCCTGAATCAAGAACCAGAAATAAAGATGAAAAAGCTAGAGGAAAATTAGCTTCAAAGTTTTTAGAAGACTCTATTAATGATGGTACTAAAGTAATTTTACGATCAAAGTTAAAAGATTCTAAAGGAAAGTATGGTCGTGTTTTAGGAGAAGTTATTGTAGATGATATAAATATTAACGAGTTAATGGTTAAAAGATATTTAGCAGTTAAATATTATGGTCAAAGTAAACAAGATGTTGAAACAGAACATTTAAGCAATAGAAAAAAATTAATTAAACTAGGAGTGTATGTGGTCAATGAATGATGACGATCAAAGAAAACACGATAATATAATTGTTTGGGCAGCATTGATGTTTTGCATAACATTAGTTGCAGGTTTTTCTATACAAGCAAATGCTCAGTCTAGTCAGCAATCAGGTACAGCTTGTGTTAATGGCACACAGTATTGTGAAAATAATAGTCTTGATACAGTCAATACTACAACTACAACAAATACTAATACAAATACAAATACTAACACTAATACATCAACCGCAACGAATACAAACACAAATTCAAATACGAATGTAAATACAAATACGACTACAAGCACAGCCACAAATACGAACAACAATACAAATGTTAATACGAATAATAATGTAAATGTAAATACTTCTACGGCTACATCTACATCTAATAACACGAATACAAATGTAAATACTTCTACATCAACATCAACTGTAAATTCTACAGTAAATCAAAATGTAAATAATACAAATAATTCTACTTCTAATAATACAAATACAAATACAAATATTAATAAATCTGAATCAGAATCTAATGTTACTACGAATAATGTTAATCAAAATAATAACAATACAACATCAGACAATACAAATAGAAATATTAACGAATCAAAATCAGAACAAACTATTAATCAAAATATAAAATCAGAAGCACCACCTGCATCTGCTATTGCTCCATCTATAATGTCTTATTCACAAGACTTATGTACTACTGGTGTATCAGGTGCTTTTCAAGGACAAGTATTTGGTTTATCAGGTGGTAAAACTATTGTTGATCAAAATTGTGAAAGGTTAAAACTATCTAAATATCTTTATGATATGGGCATGAAAGTCGCATCAGTTGCTTTGTTGTGCCAAGATAAAAGAGTATTTTTAGCTATGGAAATGGCAGGAACGCCTTGTCCATATCAAGGCAAGATTGGAAAAGAAGCATCAGCAGAATGGGATAAAAATAAATCAAAAAGACCTGATGCAAAAAATCAAGAAAAAGAATTTATTAAACAATGTACAAAAGAAGCTAATCCTAAGAGAGCAAGCATTAATAAAGATGTTGTTGGGTTGGTTAAAAAAACATATACAAGAAAAACTAAAACTGATAAACAATGCAAAAAAGAATTTTATGCTACACAATAATTAGTTTTTTATCTTTAAATGTATATGGTCAATATACATATGAAGCTAATCAACCTTTATTTGATTTACATGATAATGCAAATAATTTTCAAGGGGAGTTAGCATATGAGGTAGTTGATGATGGAATTAGTCCTGCGATTGATCTTTCTTTTAATTTTACTTTTTATGGCACTACATTTAGCCAAGCAAGAATGGCAACGAATGGATGTCTCCATTTTGGTAATAGTGGTAGCTATTGTAATGACTATACTCCTGACCCTATTAATGGACAGCATACCTATACCATATATCCTTTTTGGACAGACTTAATAAGAGATAACAATTCACGCATGAAATCATGGGGTGATAGTTCAAAAATGATTTTTGGATGGTATCGTCTTAGGGAATACAATCGTAGTAATACAGATAATAGTTTTGAAGTAATACTTTGGAACAATAATTCATTTGATATTCGTTACAGAGAATTAAATATTATTAACCATGATGTTCTGATTGGTGAGATTGGTTCTAATAAAACCAATTCATATACCTACTATTACCATGATGAATGTAATACTGGAACAACCAATTCATCTACTTGCGTAAATACTAATTGGAATAATACAGCTATTAATACAACACTTGAAAATGGTGGATCATTATATGGTTCAGGCGGTGGCAATGGAATAGATTGTAGCAATCCATTAAATGATAGCAGTTGTAGTGGTTATGCTGATGCTTTCTTAACACAACAATGTAATATCACTCAGCTTTATAGTCAGTCATGTCCTAATTATTGGGAAGCATATGATGATCAACAATGTGATGATGACCCACAGTATGCACCTTTTTGTGCAGGTTATAGGCAAGAAGAATCAGTAGCTTTTTTTGATGATAGTAATGTTGATTATGGTTTTGCAGATGAACAAGAACAATTTGCTACTGGTATATTCCAAGATGATTTTCATCATAATGATTTTGAAGAACAATTTATAATAATAGAAACATTTGAAGAAGATGTTTTTATACCTTTTGATGATTTTAATACACAAGATGATTTTTTTATTGAACCATTTGAAGATGAATTAATAATATTTTTTGATCCTGAACCACTACCATTTGAAGATTTTTTAAGACCTCATAATGATTTACCGCATGAAGAAGAATTATTAATAGATGAGTTTGTATTTCAAGAAACATTTTTAGTAGAAGATTATTTAGAACCAAACACATTTATTGAGTTTAATTCTATAGAAGAACTTGATGAGTGGTTTGAAGAAGAAACCAACGAACATTTTGAAGAAAGTCTTGAGGAAAGACTAGCAGACTTAGATGAACCTGAAGAAGAATTTATAGAAGAAATATTTGAAGAAGAAGCAGTTGAAGAAGTCTTTGAAGAAATAGAAGAAATGCAGGTAGCAATGGAAGAAGAAAGGTTAGCTGAAAGAGAAGAAGAAAATAGAGAAGAATTATTAGAAGAAGTAGAAAAAGAATTTGCAGCAGTAGAATCTGATAAACCTACAGGTAAAAATAAATTAATGGTTACAGCACTTAATGTAGTTAGAGCAGGAGTACAAACAGCAGCTAATAGCTACTCACAAGTCTCTGGTGGCTCTCAAACAAATAATTCATCTAATAATACTTCTAGTAATAATGTAGCCACAGGAAGCACGATAGCATCTAGCGGTGGTATTAGCACTTCTAGCAGTCCTAGTGCATCAGATCAATTTGCAAGTGCTACACAACAAAGCAATCAAGTATTGTCTATGTCTAATGATAATGTTGGTGGTGCTACTATGTCTATTACACCATTGCCAACATTTGATAATTCAACATCTATAGCAATAGCAGATGTACAAGTTCAAAGTGTGCAAGGTGAAATAGATACTGCCATGTCAGGTGTAATGACATCATCAGAAGCAGATCAAATAGCTGATCAAATTATTGCTGCAAACATTGAAGCACAACAAGAAGAAATAGAACAACAACAACAAGAAACTGGCGAATATGCTGATGAGTCTAAATTAATTGCACTTATTGGTTATGTACCTAGTTTTAATAACTATACACAAGTAACAGTTCCCGATGCTCAAGATTGGTACAGTAGCTCTGATATATACACTTCTGCTACACTTGACGATAATACTGGTGCTTTTTATGGACTGGTAAATGATAATTTAAAAGGATTAGATCAAATGATAAATAATCAACCTAATATGTGGAGATAATAATGGATTGGTTTGAAAATAAAACTACACAATTAATTGCACTTGTTGGCATAGTAGGAACTCTTGCTGGCTTTGGTTATCAAGGAGCAGAGTATGTTAATAGATTAGAAAATCTTGAATCTGCTGTTGGTGGTATATCGGATACTGAAGATGCCCAAAAAATTATAGAAGAACGCTTTGCATCAATAGAAACATCTGTTCAGTTTTTAGAAAAAGAAATAGATAATATTCAAGTTCCTGATATTACAGAAATAAAAACAGACATAGCTACTATTAAAGCTGATTTACAAAGTTTAGAAAAAGATTTAAGTAAATTAGAAGACAAAGATGATAATCCATTAAACGGCTAATGAAATATATATTAAGCACTATTATTATCACAAGCTGTTCAATGTCTATGAAAACAAAAGAATGGAATGATTCTTATGATCCTGCACAATGGCGTAGTCAATATGAACTTTGTAAAGATGTTTTAAACACAGAAGAATGGACAGAATGTATGGGAGATTTTAGTTAGGAGAACTTATGCTAAAAGGAATGTTAAAAAATGTAGTTGGATCAATAGCACCAAGTTTAGGTTCTGCTGTTGGCGGACCACTAGGAGGCATGGCTACTAAAATTATTTGCGAAACATTAGGTTGTAAAGCAGATGCAAAATCTATTGAATCTGCTATTAATAATGCTAGTCCTGAACAACTATTACAGTTAAAACAAGCAGAAAAAGATTTTGAAATTCGCATGAAAGAATTAGATGTGGATGTATTTAAGTTAGAAGCTGAAGATAAAAAAGATGCTAGAGGTAAATTTAGCAAAGATTGGACAGCTAGAATTATGGGTATTGCTACTGTAGGCGGATTTTTAGGATATATATTTTTAGTAACTTTACAACCACCAGAACAAAATAGTGAAGCACTAATAAATTTAGTTCTTGGATATTTAGGAGGATTAGCAAGTGCGGTTATTTCATTCTATTTTGGAGCATCTAACTCAAACAAAGGGGACTAAAATGCAAATATCAAATGAAGGTATATCATTAATTAAAAAATTTGAAGGTTGTAAATTAGAAGCATATTACGATGCTGTTAATGTTTTAACTATTGCTTATGGCAGAACTAAAGGAGTTAAAGCTGGTGATACTTGTACACAAGAACAAGCTGATGCTTGGCTTGAAGAAGAACTACATGAGTATAGTGGATATGTAAATGATGCAGTTAAAGTTGATTTAGAACAAAATCAATTTGATGCTTTGGTAGCATGGACATATAACTTAGGTCCTACTAATCTTAATAACAGTACAATGTTAAAAAAAATTAATGAAAAAGATTGGGATGAAACTCCTAATCAAATAAAGCGTTGGAATAAAGCAGGTGGTAAAGTGTTAGAAGGTTTAGTAAGACGCAGAGAAGCTGAGGCACTTTTATTTCAAGGTAAAGACTGGACAGAGATATAGTATGCCTTTTGCTAAATTTAAATTTCAACCCGGAATTAATAAAGAAGGAACAAACTATTCTAATGAGGGTGGTTGGTTTGATGCAGACAAAATAAGATTTAGAAAAGGCAGACCTGAAAGAATAGGTGGTTGGCAAAAAAATTCTGGTAATTCTTTTATTGGAACAGCCAGAAAAATTCATGTCTATAAAGATGCAGATCAAATTCAATATAATTTAATTGGCACACATAAAAAACTTTATGTACAACAAGGTAATGTATTTAATGACATAACTCCAATACGATCTACAACAGGTTCAGGAGATGTAACTTTTTCAGCATCTAATGGAGATGCAACATTAACAGTTGCTGATACAGGACATGGTGCAGTACAAGGAGACTTTGTTACTTTTAGTGGTGCATCTAGTTTAGGCGGTAATATAATTGCTTCGGTGTTAAACCAAGAATATGAAATAGCAACAATAGTAAATGATAATTCTTATACTGTAGAAGCAAAAAATACTAGTGGTTCTACAGTAACTGCTAATTCTTCTGATACTGGTAATGGTGGTAGTTCTGTTGTTGGTGCATATCAAATAAATGTAGGATTAGATACTTATGTTTCTTCTACTGGATGGGGTGTGGGAACATGGAGTGCAAGCACTTGGGGATCAGCTACAGCACTTTCAAATACAAATCAATTAAGGTTATGGTCATTAGATAATTTTGGTGATGATGGATTATGTTTAGCAAGAAATGGTGCTTTATATTATTGGGATGAATCATCAGGTGTTTCTACTAGAGCAGTAGCAGCAAGCAGTAGAGCAGGTGCAAGTGATACTCCAGTAGCAGCTTTACAAATTATGATGTCAGATGTAGATCGTCATGTTATAGCTTTTGGATGTAATGCTATAGGATCATCAACTCTTGATCCATTGTTAGTTCGTTTTTCAGATGCAGAAAATGCAGTTGATTGGACACCCACAGCAACTAACTCAGCAGGTGGTGTGCAACTTTCTACAGGCTCTACAATTATAGGTGCTTTACAAACTAGACAAGAAATACTTATTTGGACAGATGCAGGTATTGTATCTATGCGTTTTGTTGGTGCTCCATTTATTTTTAGTTTTAATGAAGTAGCAACAGGCATGTCTTTAATATCTCCTAATGCTGTAGCAACAGGTGGTAATACAGTTTTCTTTATGGATAATGGTGCGTTTTATCAATACTCAGGTTCTGCACAAAGATTGCCCTGTACTGTATTAGATCATGTATTTAGTGATTTTAATTTAGATCAAGCATTTAAAGTATTTGCAGCACCAATACCACAACATAATGAAATTATATGGTTTTATCCTAGTGCTGATTCTGAAGAAGTAAACAGATATGTTACATATAATTATTTAGAAAAATCTTGGTCAATAGGAACAACCAATGATGGATTTACTAGAACAGCATGGAATCCAGCATACATATTAAATAACCCTATAGCTGCTGGTAAATTAGATACCACTGATATTAATTATTTATATAACCATGAAATAGGACATAGTGCTGATGGATTATCATTTACAGCATTTATAGAATCAGCAGATTTTGATTTAGACCCTGATGGTGAAAAGTTTATGTTTATATCTAAACTAATACCAGACCTTGAATACAGAGGATCAGATGATACAGGTAACACAGTTAATTTTGTAATTAAAGGCAGAAACTATCCATTAGAAAGTTTATCTACATTACAAACAGTTGCTGTTACTCCTAACTCTACATTTACAAATACTAGAGCAAGAAGCAGACAAAGTGCTATTAGGATAGAAAATACAGCAGATAATTTTAGTTGGCGATTAGGTGATTTAAGATTAGAACTTAGACAGGATGGCAAAAGATAATGGCAGAAAAATCAAATATACCTTTACCTATAGCTAGTTTAGAATATGACGAAAACAATGAAGCAATAACTAGAAGAACTATTGAACAAGCATTTCAAGATATTAATTCTGAAATAGGAACTTTAAAAACTATGCAACAATCAGTTGTTAGTAAAGCCATACGCAGACATCAATTTTTATTAATGGGTGTAAAACATGGCTGATAGTTTAAAAGTATTAGGACAATTAGACCCAGCAGCTACTACAACTACTGTGCTCTATACAGTTCCTGATAAAACACAAACAACAATAAGTTCTATAGTTGCAGCTAATAGAACAGGTTCAGCAATAACATTTAGATTAAGTGTTCATGTAGCAGGTGCAGGAGCAGACGATAAACAATTTTTATTTTATGATAAATCTGTGGCAGCTAATGATTCATTTGCTATTGTTATTGGCATAACACTTAATCAAACAGATGTTTTAAAAGTTTACACAAGTGCAGTAGATATGAGTTTTAATGTATTTGGTTGTGAAACCTTAGAGGAAAGATAAATGAAAAATCTTAAAAATCAAGCAAATCAAGTAGCAAACGCTGGTCGTTTTGGCGATAGCATGTTAGTACACATGAACCCTATAGAAGTGCAGGGTTTAGCTAACACTATGCCAATGACTGTAAATCCACAAACAGGACAGCCTGAAATGTTTCTACCTTTTCTTGCACCCTTACTAGGTAGTGCAGCAGGTACTGCTTTGTTTTCAGGAATAATGAGTCCAGCAGTAGCAGGTGCTGTAGGTTCAGGATTAGCCACAGCTATAGCAGAAGGTGATCTTAAAAAAGGAATCATGGCAGGTATTACAGGATTTGGTATTGGTAATGTTTTAGGTCAAGTAGGTGCAGGAACTAAAGGTGCAGTTGATCAAGCTACAACAGAATTTATAGAAGCAGCAGCAGAAGGAACAGGAGCAGCAGCAACTAATCCTGTAATAACTCAAGCATTAGCAGATCAAGCAGGTCAAACAGCAGCCGAAGGAACAATGGCAGCATTTCGTTCAGGTTTACCAGCAGAAGGAGTTAAAGAAGCTATAGCATCTGGATTAACTACACCAGCAGATGTTTTAGCAAATACTCAAGGTATGTCTGGTGCTGGTAATAGACTATCAGCTATAGGTGAAAATTTATTTAGTGGAGATACTTTATCTGCTTTAGCACAACCAGCATCTTATGTTCCTATAGCTATAGGCGAAGGACAAAGAGGTGTTATGGAAGCACAAGAACAATTTGAAGAAGATATGCGTAAGTTTGAACAAGATGCAGAAGAAAGAAAAAGAAGACTATATGCTATGAATCCAGAACAAATACCTTTTGGTAGTCCTTATTATGGAAAAGAAGGTGGAGTTGTTGCAATGCAAGAGGGTGGTGAAATTTTTGGTAATCCAAATGTAGCTCCTGTTTTTCCAACAGCACCAACTCAAGGTAATCCAATAACATTACCAAATCAAATGCCTTATGCACCAGCAGGAGTAACTATGCCAATGCCTATCGTTAATCCAAACCCTATGCCAATGCTACCAACAGATACTAGTTTTGAATCAGCTATAAGTGGTGCACAAGATTTTGCATACACACCACCACCACAATTTAGACCTTCTAGTGATATAGCTCCAAGAGGTAGAGAAGTTGCAAGAGAAAATATGATAACAGGTGAGTATGAAAGAACAGGACAATTTAAACCGCCTTCATATTACAGACCGGGCATTGATGCTGAGTTTAATTATTTTCCTTATAGTAATAGACCTGCATCATTTATTCCGCCTTATAGTTCTTTTCCCTCTGTTGGCGGTAAAGGCGGTACAAATATAGATATAAATTTAGGCGGTGGTGGAGAAACTTTTAATGAAATTATGGGTAGTATTAATCAACCAGATTTTGATATTAATGATTATTTAATGACTAATCCTATAAATCCAGATATTGATGTAGCTCCATTTGTTCCAAACATACCTGATTTACCTACAAGTCCGATAGACTTTACACCTTATGTTCCTGAAATTCCTACAAGTCCAATAAATTTTGAACCTTATATACCTACAAATCCTATAGATTTTGCTCCTATGATGCCTACAAATCCTATAGATTTTGATCCTGTTATGCCTACAAATCCTATAGATTTTGATCCTTTTATACCAACAAATCCTATGGATTTTAATATACCTAACATGCCTATGATGCCAAGTGTTACTCCTTTTACACCTAGCAATATGAACCTTAATATAAGAGGTGGTGGTGGTGGTGGATCACCTGATCAAAAAACAAATTTAAATTTAGCAACTGATGATTTTTTAAGAGATATAGAAAATAATCAAAAAATAGCTAAAGCTAGTGGTAGAAAATTAGAAGATGTAACTAGAGGCATGGCTATACACGAAATGGAAGAAGGTAAAACAATACCTGAAGATGCTAAAGGCTTACAAAAATTAGCTGAAGAAAAACCTAGTGTTGTTAGATCAATGGGTTATGAAGTAGATATGCAAGCAGGTGGTGCAACTGTAATGCCTGAAGATTTAGATATGGTGCAAAAAGCAATACTTGGTCAAATACCTAACAACACAGAAGTTATAGCTATGTTTATAGATAAATATGGTAATGAAATATTTATGCAAATTAGAGAACAAGTTTTAAATCCAATGGGTTCTATGCAAACACAAGGAATGATAGAAGGCATGGGTGGTGGTATGGATGATCAAGTTATGGGAATGATTGGCACACAACAACCTGTAGCTGTATCACCCGGAGAGTATATTATTCCTGCTGATGTAGTGTCAGGATTAGGTGATGGTTCATCTGATGCTGGAGCAAAAGAACTTGATGGTATGTTAGATAGAGTTAGACAAGAAAGAACTAATACAACTCAACAACCTAAAGAATTAAATAAAGGAAAAGTATTACCGATATGACAAAAGAAAATGTTGCAGTTTTAAAAATTAAAGAAGATATAAATAAGGTTAATTACAAACCTGCAAAAGATTATATTGTAACTTTAGTTCCCGGAAATTATGTGCACACATTATGGAAAGATGTAGTGCCTTTTTTAGATAAAGCAGTTGAACGATCTAATGGTAGATGGAGTTTAGATGCACTTAAAGTAGCTTGTATTCAACAAAGACAAGAGTTATGGGTTATTTTTAAAGAAGAAGATAATAAAATAATGGGCGTAGCAACAACTGAATTTGTGCATTATCCTAATAGTAAAAGATTAGCAATACAATATTTAGGTGGTACTGATTTAGAAGATTGGGCTTGGAGTTTTTTAAAGAAAGCAGAAGCATGGGCTGTAGATAATAAATGTGATGGCATTGAATGTACTGCTAGATTTGGTTTTTGGAAATGGTTAGGTAAGTCTGGATGGGATAAGGCTTACACAGTATTTGAAAAGAGGTTTAATAATGAGTAAAGGTGGCGGTGGCGGTGGTCCACAAACAACAGAATCAACAGTAACACAAACTAATTTACCTGAGTATGCAGAGCCATACTTCACTAGATTATTGCAAAGAAGTGAAGCAGAGTCTTTGCAACCTTATAGAACTTATACAGGTCAAAGATTAGCTGAACTTAGTCCAGCAGCACAAAGAGTTTTAGGTAGGCAAACTGCTATAGGTTTATCTAGTGGACCAATGGAAGGTAGAGAAGCATCACAAATAGCTAGAGAGGTTGGCACAGGAACTCCTACAGATGCTGGTGTTTTTAATACAGGTATAGCAGAAATGTATATGAACCCATTTCAAAGACTTGTAACAGATATAGAAAAAAGAGAAGCACAAAGAGCATCAGATATTACAGGACAACAAATAGAATCAAGAGCAGCACAATCAGGTGGTCTAGGTGGTTATAGGGAAGGCATATTACAAGCAGAAAGACAAAGAAATTTAGGACAACAAATGTCTGACATAGAAGCTAGAGGTCAACGAGATGCTTTTGCTCAAGCTCAACAACAATTTGAAAGAGATAGAGCAGCCAGATTAAAAGCACAACAAGCTGATAATATAAGAAGATTACAGTCAGCAGAGTTGTTAGCAAAACAAGCACCAATGCAACAGCAATTAGCTTTTGATAGATTAAGGGCAGCACAAGAAGCACAAGAAATTGGAAGAAACTTTAGACAAGCTGGACTTGATATGGGTTATCAAGATTTCTTAAACCAAGTAGCTTTCCCAAGACAACAACTTGGATTTTACAGTCAAATATTACAAGGACTACCTGTAACTCCGGGCACACAAGTTTCTCAATATCAACCAAGACCTAGCACAACTCAACAGTTGTTAGGACTTGGACTAGGTGGACTAGGCTTATATAAAGCTCTAGGTAGTGGTTAAATATTAACGGGTTAATAGATGAACATAATACAAGTAGAAGATAATTTAAAATCAGTTCCTGACAATAGATTGCAACAAGAAATGTCTAATCCAAGTGGAATGTTTCCACAGTATTTGGTTATGTCAGAGATTAGTCGCAGAGCAAAAATGCGTACAGATTATGAAGGTCGCATGGCAGCAAATGAAAAAACACCACCACGACCAACCATGCGTGAAGAAATGCTTATGTCCATGCAATCAAATGTTCCCTCCGGTGGCATAGCGGATTTAGTAAATTCAACACAGCAATCCCCAAATAATGCTATGCCACCTATTCCACAAGAACCTGTAAGGATGCAAGCAGGAACAACTGTACCATTTGATCCGTATGGCATGTTTGGTTTTACATTTAGAGAAGATGATCCTGAAACAGAAGAAGATGAGTCAGGATACTTTAGAGAAAAAAGTGAAGTTCAAAAAGCACTAGAAGAATATTACAAGTCAAGAGCAAAGTTAATGCCTGAAAAATTAGATAAACAAAGAAAACTAGCAGGTGGTCTTAACTTATTACAAGCAGGTATAGCTGTAGGAACTTCTGCTACACCACAACAAATAGGTGCAAATCTTAATAACTTAATAGATGGCATTAGTAAATCTGAAATGCAATTAACAAAACAAGAAGACAAATTAGCTAAAGAACAAATAGATGGTCTTGTAGCTCAAGCTGGATTTGATAAAGCAGAACGAGATGATTTAGCCAAAGCTACTGAGTTAAAAATAAAAGCAGAAGATAAAGCTGCATCAAGAGAATACATGAAAAGTCTTGCAGATAAAACAAGTCCTATAGGTCAAGTAGCTGAAGAAATAAAATCTGGTGTATTTGGTAATCCTCAAGCATTAGGTGTTTATGGTGATCCAATAGGTGTTGATGATAAGGGTAATCCAATATATTCAGATAAAATAGATGCTGTTAAATTAGTAAATTTAGCTAAAGACTTGCAACCAACTGTGCAAAGAGGCATGGCTTCAGATATAGCAGATATTTTAACTGAAGATGATATAGATACTATGGCAGTAATTGCTTATATAGGACAAGGTTTAAGTGCAGAAGAAGCTCAAGCTAAAGTTGCAAAACAAGCAAGAGATAAAAAACTTGAATTAATTCGACAATACAGAGCAAGTCAACAAATAAATCCACAAACAAAACAAACAGGCGGTGTCATTCAAAGTTCTGTACAAGATTTTAATGATGTTATAGAGAATATAAGTGCCTAAGTATGTTCAAACAGATGATGGTTTAATACATGAGTTACCTGATTATGTAACTGATGATAATTACCTTGTAGAAAAAGAAAACTTTTTAAATCAATACAATCAGCCTGAGCCTGAAGCATCTCCATTAGAAACAGACTTTATAGATGATGAAGATATAGAACGCAGTTCTTTATTAGATATAGCAAAAAGTGGTGCTTCCAGAGAGTTTATTCAAGGTCCTGCACAAAAAGAACTTTATCAAGTAGCACCTATATATGCAGAAGCAACACAAGAGTTACAAAACTTACTTGAACTACCTGATCCTAGCACAGAACAAAAAGATAGAATTGAAATTCTAGTTAAACAAATAGAAGGTGAAGATAAAACTCCTGAAGAAATTTTACAAGATGTAACAAGAGAAACTAGATTTACCACAAGAGAACCATCATTTAATTTTATTAAAGATCAGGTAGAACAAAGACAAGGTTTAAAAAAAACTGTTCAACAAAAAGTTGACACTATAAATAAAAGCCAAGAGTTTCAAGATCAAATAGTTTACTCAGATTCTTTTAATGAATTAGCACAAGCAGAAAATACCGGTGAAGCCTTTAATGTTTTTAAATCTGATCCTTTTAATTTAATAGGTCAAGTAACAGCAACAAGTTTAGCACCTATGTCTAAAAGTTTAGCTGCTGGTGTAACAACCACAGCATTTTTAGGTCCAATAGCAGGAGCAGCAGCAACAGGTATTACATCAGGCTCTATAGATGCAGCCCATTCTTTTACTGAATACATGGTAAAAAATGGAATGAACCCAAGTGATCCTGATTCAGTTGCTAGATACATGGGCGATAAAAAATTAGTATCAGAAGCTGAAAAGTATGCAAGAACTAGAGGTGCAATTATAGGTTCTTTTGATGCTCTTTCTTTTGGATTTGCTACTAAATTAATGGTGCCTCAAAAATTTGTGTCTAATATTTTTGCTAGACAAGCAATGAACTCATTAGTTGCTCAACCCATAATACAAGGTAGTTTAGGTGGTGGCGGAGAATACTTTGGACAACTTGCTACTTTAGAAGAAGGAGAGCAAATAAGAGTTGGCGATGTAGCTATGGAAATTATAGGGGAGTTTGGCTTTGCCCCTGCTGAAGCTGCCTTTGGTCAAATAGCTGCTGGTCGTCAGTATTCACAAGAAGCACAAAATTTAAAAGCAGAAGAACAATTAAGAATAACAAAAAATTTTTATAATGCTTTACAAAGAGGTCAAGCAGAAGGTGCACCTCAAAATGATCTTATTAAATTAATAAATTTAGTTGAATTAAAAACTACTAACAATATTAATGCAGGTCAAAATCCTATAGAAGCAAGAGCTAATGCTGTAAATGAGGTTAATGAAAGATCAGAGTTAGTTGAGGCTTTAAACATATATTCTAACTATACTAATAAAGGACAAAATCCTGAACAGTTCCCATCAAAAATAGTTACTCCTGATGTAACAGTTCCCAATATATTTCTTACTAAGCAATTAGCAGATGGCACTTTTACTATTGTTGACTATCAAGGCAATCCAGTTAGTGATCCAAATACAAATGAAACATATAGTTATCCATCATTAGAAGTAGCAGGAAAAGTATCAGCGTCTTTAAATTTATTATCACAAACACAATATGGTGTAGAAAAAACTAATGATTATATTGAGATGCAAAATCTTGATTCTACTAATCCTTTTATATCTAACTTAGGTCAAGCATTTTCAAACCCATACTATGATGGAATTAGCATACAAGAATTAGAAAGTATTGGAGTTGCACCTGATGTAATTAAAAATATTACAGATGCAACAGGTAATAAACTACAAGTTCCAATTAATGTATTAAAAGATAATTTATCAAAAAAACAATTTGATACTATTATGACTACAAGAAGTGAAAGTGGAGTTCTTGGAGAAACACCTTCACCAAAAAGCATTACAGAAGCTACCTTTAAAAAATTATTTAAAGATAAAAATGTAGAGTTTGATGTAAACAGCGATGCTTTTAAACAGTTAGCTTTACAATATACTGCTGAAACAGATATTAATAAAATGAGTATTGCACAAAAAAAAGTGCTATATTCTGTTATTAATAGACTTCCTAGCTCACCAGAGCTTATTTCGTTGCCTGATTTCTCAAACAGGTCATATTCCCTTAATGATTACAACAAAGCCTTACAAGCAATTACAGAAACAAGTAAGCCTACTCTAAAAACTATTAGAGAAGCTACTGGTTTAAATGGTGTTGCTGCAAAAAGACTAAGACAAGATTTAATTACTGCTGGTTATGTAGAAGAACAAAATGGTAAATATAAATTTAAGGGTACAGGCAATAAAAAGTTTAATGATCAAGGTGTATTAATAGATGAAGAAACACTAGAAGTTAATCAAGATTTAGATAATTTAATAGAAAGTTTTAGAGAAAACTTACCACCTGAAGTTGGAATTAAATTTGAAAAATATATTAGAGATCAACAAGGTAATGTTAATAGAGATGCAGAGGGTTCTTTTAATCCTGTATTTAATGAAATCATAGTTGCAATAGATAGAGCAGGTTTAGATTTTAAAAACAAACCTAAACAATCTTTAGATGATTTAGCAAAAGTATTAGGGCATGAATCATGGCACGCCCTTAGACAAGCTGATGTATTTTCAGAATCAGAGTACAGCACTTTAGTTAATTATGTGCGTAATACAAAACCAAAAAATAGTGAATTTACATATTATCAATTAGCTTTAGAAGAATATAGAAATAAACCCGGTTATGATAATGATGCTGATATTGTAGAAGAAGGTATCGCTAAAGTTTATGAAGATTACATAGACAATAAAAAAAATGTTACAGGCAGACCTGCCTCAATATTAAATAAAGTTAGTACATTTTTTGAAAGAACAGTAAATGCTTTAAATGAAAATGGATTTCAAACAGCTAATGATATTGTTGAAAGAAGTTTAAGTGGCAAACTTGCAAATAGAGAAACAGGTAAAGTTAGAACAACATTAGAGTTAGACAGAATAAGAACTAGGTTTAATGAAATTAATGATGATGCTGTTAGTCTTAACTTTGATATTAATAGTGAAGATGATGCACCACTTTCTGCAAGACCAATAGAAGATGCCCCAAGTTTAAAGTATAAATTTAGAGAAGACTTACTTACTAAGCCACCAAGAATATACACAGAATATATTATGGGTGTAGAAAATAATGAGTTTAGTGAAGACATGAGTGCATGGACAAATCTTATGTATCAAAGTTCTAATGTTCTAAATGAATACTTAGTTAAAAGAAGATTTCCAACAGCAGATAAAAATAATTTAAATGAAATAAGTCAAGTAGCTTATAACGCAACACAAGTATTATTAAGAAAAGAAGCTAACAATAAATCTAATGGCATAAAAACATTTTATTTTGTAGGCGATATTCCTACTGGAGATACAGTAGCAATAGCATATGATAATAGAGGTGAGGCTATTAAAGCAGCACAATTAGGAGACAGTCAATATCATTCTATATCAGGTAATCCACATCAAATAAGAGGATTTAATTTAAATTTTAGTGATGTATTGTTTCACCCTGATTTAATTAATTTAAGAAACAATCCTACAATATCTAACCCTTATAAAAACAAAGGATTATTTGGTGTAAGTAAAAATGCCATAGTATCAAAACAACCAGCAGTAATACCTGTTGATCCAGTTTTACCACAATCCACTACCAAATATAGTCTAGTCAGAACAGAGGGTAGAATTACTCCTGAAAGAGAACTTTCACTAGTAACACGACTTAAAGATATTACTAGTGATGGCAGACCAGTACCTATTACTTGGCAGTCTCTTAAAGATAAATATAGTGATTACGATAAAGAAAGACAACCATTAATAGATAGAGTAATAAGACAAGCACAAGAAGATGGTTCAGATTCAATAGCTGCTATTTTAGAAAATGATGAAAATTATTTTATAGATACACTTGGTTTAGATGGCTGGAGTATAAACACAGTAGAACAATTACAAGAAGATATTAATTCTATTACTAGAGAAACACTAAGTAATTTTCCAGAACAAATAGTAGTTTATCGTGGTGGCAATATTCAAGATGAATATGATG